>Ga0182011_10004002_pt1 | contig 11923 bp, 5 predicted proteins | sample 711E1DmetaG_FD_120481 | JGI IMG/M metagenome (GOLD analysis project Ga0182011, IMG submission 120481) | Permafrost microbial communities from Stordalen Mire, Sweden - 711E1D metaG | ecosystem: Environmental > Terrestrial > Soil > Wetlands > Permafrost | place: Sweden: Stordalen | collected... | reverse complement strand
CCTTTTCTTCGGCCAGGGATCGGGAAAATAAATGTGCAACCCGGACGCCGAACGCGGCGGCAAAAGATATTTCAAAAAATAGGACGATTCGATCTGCACGCCGCGCAAATTCGTCAGCGCGGCGCGACGGCCCTTGCGATCCAGCTTGCGGAGTCGGCCGAGCAACCGCTCAACCCCGATGAAATTCCGGTCGGGATGCCGGCGCGCGTATTCCACCAGAAACGAAGCGTCGCCGCAGCCGAGTTCGACTTCGAGCGGCTGCGACGCCGGAAAGATTTCCGCCAGATCGAGGGGTTCGAGGATGGACTCCAGTTCGACGAGCAGATCGGCTTGAATTTCCATTCGGCAATCGGCGATCAAAATTTGAAAGATGGTCGGGGCGGTGAGATTCGAACTCACGACCTCTTGTACCCGAAACAAGCGCGCTACCAGGCTACGCTACGCCCCGACGTCAGAGCGAAACAGGTTGCCAGCCCGTGACGCGAAAGGCAATGTTGAATTTCAAATCGTCAGTTGGACTTATAGCCCGAGAACCGCAACACTGTAAGGTTCTCCAAAAGGCTTACCGGTCCGTTCACCGGTATTTCCAGAATCTGTTCATGCACGGCATGCTCCAGGAGCGGCACCGTAACTTGCGCACTCCAGTAACCCAGGTACGGCTGCAGCCACCATTTGGTTGGCAGGCCCGGCGGCAGTGGTGGCACCGGTGGCAACTGCTTTGGATCCACAGCGGACACGTGTCTTACGATCCAGACACTATTCCCATTGCGCAAGGCATTGGTGCTCTCACGCAACACCGGAGCCATCGGATCCCGCTGGTTCAGTTTTTCCCATACCAGGTCGTAGCGGTGTATCTTGTGCGAGTCAATCGGAGGCACGGTCACCCAATGGGCCTGGCCGTGATAATAGCGGTCAAACGTGACCCCTTCCCACGGCTCTTGCACCACGATGAGGTCCCCCGCCGAAGCCTGCTGGCCGAGAACGGCGGCAATCAGGTCCAGATTGCTCCGCCGGGTGTGCGCTTCCTCCCAGGCCGGCGCCGCCAGCCATGACATCATTACCACCATGAATCCGATGCGGAGCAGCCCCCAAGGACGCAGCGCGGGCCAGTTTGCTCCCAGGATTCCATCGAGCGAAATCGCGCACAGGCTGAGCAGTTCAACGTAATACCACGTCTGCGTCAAATAATGCAACCTGAGCAGAAAAGTGAAATATCCCACGGTTCCGAAAAGCATGCTCACGACGCAGAACAGAGCCAGGTCGGCGCGGGTCCGGGCGGCAATCGCGGCGGCGGCCTCCGGATCCGGCCCCTGATGCCCGCGTGCCCGCTGCATCACAAGTGCGGCAATGGATCCGCCCAACAGCAGCGCGATCCAAAACCAGACCTCCGGTCCGTTAGGCACAGCCGGTTGGGCGCTGCTGCGGGCCGCCATGGCATCGCCGAGCTTGTGCCACACAGTTGAGAAATTGAAGGATGGATCCTGGAGCATCGGCCCGCAAACCGAACTCCGGCGGATGGTGGGCAGATATATCATCATGGATGTGCCGGACACGGCGCCGATCCCCGCCAAGGCCCCCAACGTTTTCCACTGCCGTCGTCGAACCGCCACCAGGGCTGCAGCGGCCAGCATCGCGCACAGGAACACCACGTCATAATATACGCAATGAACGAATAGAAAGCTGGCAAGACCAGCCAGAAGAACCCGCGACTTCGATGGCAGCTCCACCATTCGCCAGATCATTCCAAAACTGAGCACCAGCAGACAGTTCGCCAGACCATAAGCCCGGTTCGCCCCCACGATGAAGATAAACGCCGGCAGACTGCCCAGCAACGCAATGCTCAGAATCGGCGCGCGACCCCCGGTCCAGCGCGAGCACAACCACAGCAAAGCGAGGAAGAAAACCCCCACGTACAGCCCCAAAACACGGATGCTCGCGTCACTGTCCGCCATGCCGAGAAAGCCACACTCGCGCAGAAGCAACAGCCAGAGCGGCGGAAACGACTCGATGTTCCAGGACTCCTTCAGCGAGGGCATCTGCGCCACGTTGATGGTGTTGGCCTCATCGCGCCACAGCGGTCCCGCGTACATCGCCGTTAGAATCAGCAAAACCGCCGAGAACACAGTGCCGGCCAACGCCACAGCGGTTTCCGCCCCCAGCCTTGGCGGTCGCGTTGGAGACGTAGTTTTAAGATTGGCTTGAGCAACAGTCATGTGTCAGTTGACGACTTGAGCGGAGTCCCATTGTCAAAACCGTCCCAATCGATACTGTCCTTTGTCCGAATTTTTCAGAGGCATCCTGGTCGCAACGATCAATTCAGCCATAAATTCTTATTTTTGTACGCACAACCGGTCGGTTGAAACACTCGATACCAGTGCTGCGCCCCGACATCAAAGCCAATAACTGCCTGCCCGCAATGTGAAAGGCAATGCTGAATTCAAATCGCCAGCAAAAGCTTCTTAATTTCCTTCAATCGCGCTTTGGCGCCCTTTTTCGTCAGGCGCGGGAATTTTCCGCCCAGCGTGATGAAATCACCGTGGTGCGTCAGCATCAGCTTGTCCTCTTTGACTTCAATGTTGGTCACGGATTTTTCACTGGCGAGAATTTTAAGTTCAGCCACTTGCAGCAATAATTCCGCCGCCGGTGGCAATGGGCCGAAGCGGTCGCGCAGCTCTTTCTGCAAACTATCCAGCGCGGATTTTTCACTGGCTTGCGCCAGCTTGCGATAAATTTCGATGCGATGTTGCGGTTCGGTGACGTAGTTGTGGGGAAGCGCGGCGACATTTTCGTTTCGGGAGGGACTGCGTGTCGCAGTCCCCAAATTTTGGGACAGCGGCACGCCGTCCCTCCCATTCATCTCCAGAAAATCCAGCTTCAGGTTGACCTCCACACGCAGTTTCACCTTTTCGCCCTTAAGCGCACTGACGCTTTGCTTGAGCAGCTGGCAGTAAAGCTCGAAGCCGACGGCGGTGATGTGGCCGCTTTGTTCCGAGCCGAGCAGGTTGCCCGCGCCGCGGATTTCAAGGTCGCGCATGGCAATTTTGAACCCGCTGCCGAGCGTGGAGTATTGCTTGATGGCGCTGATGCGCTTGCGCACGTCGGTAAGCAGGCTCGCGTGGCGCGGCAACAGCAGGTAGGCGTAAGCCTGGTGCTTGTATCGCCCGACCCGCCCGCGCAACTGGTAAAGATCGCTCAGACCAAAGCGGTCCGCGCGGTCAATGATAATCGTGTTCGCGTTCGGAATATCGAGTCCGCTCTCGATGATGGTCGTCGAAAGCAGCACGTCCGCTTTGCCGTTGACGAACTTCGTCATGACTTCCTCGAGTTCGTCCGATTCCATCTGGCCATGGCCGACGACGATGCGGGCGGTGGGCACCAGTGTCTGTAATTTCGACCGCATGGTTTCAATGGTCATCACGCGATTGTGCAAAAAGAAAACCTGCCCGCCGCGATTCAACTCGCGCTGGATGGCGTCGCGAATGACGCGTTCGTCATATTGCACGGCGATGGTTTCGACCGGCAGGCGGTCGTGCGGCGGCGTCTGGATGGTGCTCATGTCGCGCGCGCCGGTGAGCGCGAGGTAAAGCGTGCGCGGAATCGGCGTGGCGCTGAGCGTCAGCACGTCCACGAGGGTGCGCAGCCGCTTGAATTTTTCCTTGTGCAACACGCCAAAGCGTTGCTCCTCGTCAATCACCACCAGGCCGAGTTCTTTGAACCGGATATCGCTTTGAATCAGCCGGTGCGTGCCGATGACGATGTCCACCGCGCCTGCCGCCAGGTCCCTGACGACGCGTTGTTGTTCGCGATGCGTGCGGAAGCGCGAAAGCAGTTCAATGCGCACCGGGTAATCCGCCATGCGTTCGCGGAATGTATTGAAATGCTGTTGCGCCAGCACCGTCGTCGGCACCAGCACGGCGACCTGCCGGCCGCCCATCACGGCTTTGAACGCGGCGCGAATGGCGATCTCGGTTTTGCCAAAACCGACGTCGCCACAAATCAAACGATCCATCGGCTTGGGGCGTTCCATGTCGGACTTTGTTTCAGTGATGGCGCGGAGCTGGTCCGGTGTTTCCTCAAAAATGAATGAACCTTCGAACTCGCGCTGCCACGGGACATCCGCCGGGAAGGCGTGGCCGGCCTGCGATTCGCGCACGGCCTGAATTTGCAGCAATTCAGCGGCAATATCGCGAACGGCGCGAACGGCCTGTTCCTTCGCCCGGTTCCAGCGCGTGCCGCCGAGCGTGTTGAGCGGCGGGCGCACCTTGCCCACGCCGACGTATTTGCCGACCAGATGCGCCTCGGTGACCGGCACGTAAAGTTTGGGCGGTTCATCGCCGGGATGGTGGGGCGCGTATTCGATGACGAGGCACTCCGTGCCGGTTGAGAGTTGAAGGTTGAGGGTTGAGGGATGACGGCTGCTGCCCGCCGGCAGGTTTTTCAAACCAAGGAATTTCCCAATACCGTTCTGCAAATGAACGACAATGTCGCCTTCCTCCAGTTCGGTGAAGTCAATGTCGAGGGCGGAACGGGTGGCCAGCGCATGCGGGGATTTCAACCGGCGTGGCCGCTGAATTTTGTAGCGACCAAAGATTTCCGCGTCGGTGACGACAACGAACTTTGCCTCGTCGCAAATGAAACCGCGTGAGAGCGTGCCGATTCCAGTCCACAGTCCAGAGTCCACAGTCTTCAACTGGTCGCGATTGTTCAACTGTGGACCGTGGACTGTGGACTGTGGGCTTGTTTCCGCCCAAATTTCCTCAAACCGCTGCCGCTCGCCGTCGTTGTTGCAGAAGACATGAACCGCGTAACCGTGCCGCAACCAGCGGTGAAGCTGGTTGAAAAATTCGCGGCGTTGCGCCTCGGCGACTTGCGGGTCGGGCGCGCGTTCGTTGAGCGGACGAAAGGCGTCGAGCGAGGAAAAAACTGGCCCGCTGGATTCCAATTCGGCGTGTTGGAATTCAAGCTTCAGCTTGCTTGGGGAACAAGCTAAAGCTTGAACTCCAACTTCAGCATCGCTCACTTCGAGCCGCGTCATGGCTTTCCGGTCGAGTTGGTCGAGAAAATCAGTCCAAGGAATGAAAAACGGATCGTTTTCCGGGATTTGCCGCGCATATTCGTCGGCACCGGCGGCGAGTTGTTCCGGTTCGCACAGGAGAAAGATTGTCTCCGGCGGCAGATAATCCAGAAGAGTGGCGAGTGAAGCCGTCGTTTCGGAGGGGCGAGTTACACGAGTCCCTGTTTCATCTTCAGAATTGGGGACTCGTGCAACTCGTCCCTCCGATTGAAAGCGTTGTTTCAAAACTCCCAGTTCGCCCGCCGGCGGCAGGATGACACTCAAGATTTCTTCGCGCGAAATCTGCGTGAGCGGATCGAAATGGCGCAGGGATTCCAGTTCGTCGCCAAAGAATTCGAGCCGCACCGGCCAAGGGCTGGTGAGCGGCCAGACATCGAGAATGCCGCCGCGCAGGGCGATTTCACCTTTTTGCGTGACCTGGGCTTCCGGTTCGCAGCCGCGCTCTTCCAGCCATTCAATCAGGTCGAGCGGGTTGATTTTGTCGCCGCGGGCGAGTCTGCGCGTGTTGTTTTTCAAGTCGTCCGGCGCGAAAGTCCTTTGCAGCAATGCCGTGACACTCGTCACGACGATGGGAACTTTCGGAGAGGCGAGTTCCACGAGCCCCTGAAAATTTGGGCGTCGCAGAGCTCCGCCCTCCGAAAAATTTTGATTCATAGCGACAAGCGTTTCCAGCCGGTCGCTGATGTTGTCGGCGTGCGGGAGTTTGCCTTCGTGCGGCAGCACGTCCCAGGCGGGATAGAACAGCGGCGAGGATGGAGAATGGAGGATGGCCTGCGACACTTCGCCGGCTTTGGACTGTGGACTGTGGACTGTGGACTCAAGACTCAACCACGTCTCCAGGTCCTGCTGAAAACTTTCCTGCGTCTTAAGGTTGTCGGCGACGATGACAATAGGACGTTGCGGGAAAAAAAATTGGAGCAGAACCGCAAAAAACGGCTGCGCCGCCTGGCTGACCCCGGTGCAAGTCAACACTCCGCCATGCTCCAGTCGCAGTGCAAGGCTTTGCACAGCGGGAGCTTTCAAGATGTCAGCGAACAAGTTGCTTGTCGCCGACGCTGCCGCGGGTTGCGCCAAGCAAAGGGACACTCGCAGCGAAAAGCGGGATCGTCAAGTCGGGGGCGTTTGCGGAATCACGGTTTGTTCGTTTCCGAATTCGAGTTGGAGACGGGCTGGCTGGAATCTTTCCAGCCGCTGGCCACCACCAGCGTCATTCTTTCCATGGGATTGATGGGAATGGCATTGGTGAATGGATTGACGAACAGCGTGGCGTTGGTGATGTGCTGCATGAGGAAATAGCCCAGTTCATAGCCCCAGGCTTCGGTGTAGGGATGGTCCGACCAGCCCAGCGGTCCATGGGGGGCAACCGGCGGGTCACGGGGAATCGGCGCGCCGGCCGGCGGCGCTGAAAGTTCGCCCACGATCCAGAGGCGATGTCCGGAGCGGAGAACGGCCTCCACCCGGGCCATCACGGGGGCGATGGCATTGGTCGTTGCCAGTTTTTCCTTGATCAAGTCATAACGATGAAACCGATAATCCGCAATCGGAGGAAGCGTCGTCCATTTGGCGGCGCCCCGGTAATAATAACCGTACGTCAGGCCGAAATACCACGGGTGGACGACCACCAGATCATCGGCAGCGGCATTCCCGGCCACCTGCGCGGCCAGCAAGTCGCCATTGGTCTGCCGCCAGCGCAGGCCGGCATAGGCCGACGAAGAGGCAATCAGCGCAGCCACCGCAATGGCCAGCACGCCGATCCCGATGAGCGGTTGCGTTCGCGGCACGATGGCGTCGCAGCAAACCATCGCGAAACACAACCCGGGGATGTAATACCAGATCTGGGTGGGCAATCCGGTTAATTTGAGAAACACCCAAAAGCCGGTCAGGCCGAGCACCAGGGCTACGCCGCCAAACAGCGGCAGATCCGGCTGGTCACAAATTTTCCCCGGCCATGTCCCCCCAATCGCCCGGCCGATGCCAAAAACCGCGGCGAAGACAACCACGGCCACCCACACGCTGAGAAAAACGCCGGTGAGTTGGGAGAGATGATGCCAGGCGATGGCCAGACTGGTGCCGGTCTGGCTCACCAGCCACCAGCCCTGCGCCTGGTACACCGGCTGAACATAAGGCAGCAGGGAAAGCGCCGCGACAAACCCGACCGCCAAAACGCCCAGGGCTTGGGACTGTCGGCGCTGGCGGAGGCATACGACTGCTCCGGCGACACAAATGGCCAGCAGAAAAAACGCGTTTTGATAAAGCGTCTGCACACTCGCCACGGCGCCCGCCCCAGCCAGCATTCCCCGGCGAATATCCGGCGTTTCGATGAAGCGCCAGAGCAGGCCCATCGTCAGCACAATAAAGGCGATGCCCAAGGCATAACCACGAATCGAATCGCCATAACGAATCATGAGCGGGTTCACCGCGACCAGCGACAGGAAAAGCAGCGGCGGTTGCCTGCCCATCATCCGGCCGGCGGCCCAGAAGGACGCCATCAAAAACAACCCGATGCCCAAGCCCAGGATCCGCAGGCCGGCGGTGGTTTGCGCCAGCCCCAGCGCCGTCCAGATCCGCACCACCGCCGGAAACACAATCGGACAATGATCATGCGGCAGGGTCCGGAAAGTTTCCGCCCAGGAGGGCAGCGTCGCGATGTTGGCGATGGCGATTTCGTCGCGCCACAGGCCGCCCGCTTGAGTGAGGGAAAAAAAATGCAAAAGAACCGACGCCCCGGTGAGCGAAAGGGCCACGATCCAGCACGCCTTGCGCAAACCGGCATTGGGAAAAGATGCGGTCATGATGGTCAAAATTGTTCTGCCGGGCCGGGATTTGACCGGGGAGCGGGCGGATTGGTCCTGCGCTGATAGACTTCCAGCGCGGTGCCGCGAGCCCCGCCATAACGTTTCACCACGTCCGCACCCCAGGCATTTATTGTTTCCGTTTGCGATATTACGTCGGATATGGCCACCAGGGTGTAGTTGGTCTGGTAGGAATTCCACCAGTCTAAAATTCTCATGTCCGAATCGGGCTGCCGGAACCACGACATGGGGGCGTCCACAAAAATAATGAATCCCGGCCGGGTGGTCTCGATGTCACGAATCATCTCTTCCTGCATTCGCCGGGCAAACGGCTGGGGTTCCATCATTCCATAGGTGTAGATATACCCCGTCACGGAATGGCGGTGGGAAAGAAAATAAATTTCCGGTTCCGACCCGAGCACGGCCATGGGCGCGGACGGCGGGGAATTGGCGCGGATATAGGAGGCGACGAGTTCCGCTTCGGGAAATGGGTCGGCGCCATAAATGGTGCGTGAGACCTGTGTTTTGACATCTTGCAAAAACCAGATGTCGCGGTTGACCAGCACTGTCACCGCAATCATGAGACCGTAACCCCAAACCGGCCAATCACCCAGTTGGGAAGGGCGGTCTTTTTCATTCCAAAGCCGGCGCAGCCCGCTGACGGCACAGCCAGCCAGCAAGCCCAATGCTGGCAGAATTAAAAGAAAATAATGTTTTCGAAAATAGAAACCGGGGCAGACGCTCAAGGCTGAGGCCAGACTGAAACCCAAAAGCCAGCCGCGATTATTTTGCAATCTTTTATCAAACCAGATCAACACCAGTCCGCCAGCCGCAATCAGCCACAGCGAATAATTTGCCGCGATCACCCGGCCGGCACCTGCCCGGAAGAATCTCGGTGATTCCGCAATCGGCACGATGGATGCGTATTGGCGCGCGTAGTCTATCGTCCAAAACCAAAATTTCTCAAAAACCCCGACCCGCCAAAGAACCAAACAGCACAATGCGAACGGCAAAATTATACCCGCGCCAAATGCTGCGACCGCTCCAAGCCGTTGGCCAATGGATGTTTCAGTTCGGCGAAAGCGGGTGACGGCGAAGGCCATTGCCGCCCACAAGGCAATCAGCGCAGCCGGTTGTTTCATTAAAATGGCCGTGCCGAAAAGGAGTCCGGCGGTCATGTCCATCAGCCCAGGTCCGTTTTGTCGCGTTCGCCACATCACACACAGACCGGCGGTGGCAAAGAAAGCCGCGAAATGTGTGGCGTGTCCGGCCAGTCCCAGCATCGAAGGGCTGGCCGCCATGACGGCATAAAAAGTGGCGGCGACCATTCCCGCCGTCCAATCGAGAATTTGCCTGCCCAACCAGAACAGCATCAACGCCGTCAACGTCGTGATGCACAACACGCCGAAATGAATGCCCGCCGGAGTCTGGCTGAACAACGTCATGATGACCGCATAGGCCGCATATGTGCCGGGGAATTTCATGTTGTAGGCCAGTTGGTAGGGCGGGATGCCCTGCAACATGAGCTGGCCGGCATAGGCGTATTCGCCTTCGTCCCGCTCAATCGGAAAATTCAACAAGCGAAGCCGGACGGCGGCGACCACCACCAGCACCACCACCATGAACCACCAGGTCCAAGGCCGCTGGAAAAGTCGGGGGTGGGCGGATGGCGGCGCGACGGAGGGTTGCGTCATGGGCTGCAATGGAACAAATCAGCCGGCGGGGGACAAGCAAATTTAACTCGCGTCAGTGGCCCGGGCGAACCGGGTTCAATTGCGCTTGAAAATCTGGAAGGGCATTTCGATGCCGCCCCCAATCCAGAATTTCTGGTCGCTGTTGTTGCCGTCGAAAACGGCGCGGGTGTAAAGCGAAAACTTGATGTGCCGTTTGGGGGTTGTGTAGCCGAAACCGGCCTCGATGGAGTCATTGATTTCACGCAACCCGGAAAAAGCGTTCGAGCCGTCGCTGGTGGAAAGCGTCTGGGTTCCGGGATCATACCTAAGGTCGGTGCCGTTAACCGTTTGCAAATGCCGATATCCCGCATCCAATTCCCAGCCTTTGATTTGCTGGAAAAAACCGAACGAAAAAATGCCCTGGTCGTTTCCGGTGGTGCGATTCCAGCGATACAACACGTCGCCGTAGGCGCCGAAGCCCGGCCAGCCAAAATGTTTCTTGGCCAGAAATTCCGGCTCAATTGCCGCTGAACGAATGCCCGGTGCAAACGGCAGGTTCTGAGTGTAACTGCCCGGCAATACTGCGCCGGCGCGGAATGTCAACGTCGGCGTCCACGCCGGCAAATTCGTGTCGTTCTCGTCAAAAATCTGGTAGCGCACCCCAAACGCGATATCCATCAAGCCCGTCGTTTTCCGGATCGTGCCTGGCGTGCCACCGTTTGAAAAAGTGCGCCAGCCGACCGTGGTCGCGCCAACATTCAAATCCGCCGCCCATCTTTTGGCGATGCCGTATTGAAATGTGAAATAACCCTGGTTGACATCAATGCCGTAGTGCTCTCCGTCTTTTAGAGTGTCAACATTGTAGCGTTTTCCGCCGTTTGCCCAGATGTGATATGCCTCCGATTCGTCATAAAAAAGTCCCACGACCAACTGTCCTGGCGCGGGCAAATCCGCCCATTCCGCAAATGGCGCATGCGGGACGTTTTCCGTCGCCGACATGTTTTGCGGCAACGCCAGCGTCAAAGACGTTCCAACGGCAAAGGCAACCAAATGAACCAATTTTAAACCGGGCATTTTCATGGTGCTAATTCAATGAGGGATCGTTTTGTTTCTTAACTCTCACCGGCGCATATTCTTAATAATTCGTGGAATAATATCAATGCGATATTTTAATGACAATTTCCAGCGTTTCTATTTGACCCGTCTTCCCGCGCCCAAGCAATCTTTCGGGGCATGAACCACGAAGTCATCGCGCCAAATCCGTGGATGATTCTGCCATTCGCGCTGCTTCTGGGTGCGATGGCGCTTGCGCCGTTGCTGGCGGCTGGCTGGTGGTCGCGGCATTACACCAAAGTTTCGCTCGCCCTGGGAGCAATCGTGCTCGGCTATTATTTCCTTGGTTTGCACGCATCGGCGCGCGTGTGGCACATGGCATACGATTACACGAGCTTCATCGCGCTGGTCGGTTCGCTCTTCGTCGTCTCCGGCGGCATTCACATCAACGTCAAGGGCGAAGCCACGCCACTGGCCAACGTTGTTTTTTTATTCATCGGCGCGGTCGTTGCGAATGTCCTGGGCACGACCGGCGCGTCCATGTTGCTGATCCGCCCGTGGATCCGGATGAACCGATACCGCGTTACGGCATATCACATCGCCTTTTTCATTTTCATCGTGGCCAACGTCGGCGGCTGCCTCGTGCCCATCGGCCCGCCGCTGTATCTCGGCTATTTGCAGGGCGTGCCGTTTTGGTGGCCGGCAGAAAATTGCTGGCCGATGTGGGCGACCGGTGTGGGGATTTTACTCGCGATGTTTTACGTCGTGGACAAAATCAACTTTGCCCGCGCGCCGCGTCCGGTGAGCGAAAGGGAGACCGCGCATGAAACCTGGACCTTTGATGGGCTGGGCAATTTTTGGTTTGTGGCCGTCATTCTCGCCGCCGTTTTTGTGAACCGGCCGGTATTCCTGCGCGAAGCGGTCATTCTCGCCGCCGCGCTGGGCTCTTATTTCACGACCCCCAAACAGATTCACGCGGCGAACCATTTCAATTTTCATCCGATTCAGGAGGTGGCGATTTTGTTCGCCGGAATTTTTGCGACGATGATGCCCGCGCTCGACTGGCTCAGCCAGAACGCGCGCGAGCTGCCCGGCCAGAATCCGGCGCCGGGGGTTTTTTTCTGGGGCGCGGGCGGGTTGTCCAGCGTGCTGGACAATGCGCCGACGTATCTTGGTTTCCTGGACGCGCTCTTCGGCGCAACCGGCGCCAGGTCCATCGGCGAATTGTTGAACCAACACGCCTTGAGCCTGCTGGCCATCAGCATCGGCGCGGTGTTTTTTGGCGCAGCCACTTACATCGGCAACGGGCCGAACTTCATGGTCAAAGCCGT
>Ga0182011_10004000_pt1 | contig 11928 bp, 9 predicted proteins | sample 711E1DmetaG_FD_120481 | JGI IMG/M metagenome (GOLD analysis project Ga0182011, IMG submission 120481) | Permafrost microbial communities from Stordalen Mire, Sweden - 711E1D metaG | ecosystem: Environmental > Terrestrial > Soil > Wetlands > Permafrost | place: Sweden: Stordalen | collected... | reverse complement strand
TTCCGGCAGAGATCGGGTAACTTTGCCCCGGCCTCGGCTTCTTTAAGCACGGCGATGATCTGTTCTTCGGTGTATTTCTTGCGTACCATGTCGTCCTCCCCTTCGTTTTATTATAGCGGAGGATTCCAATTCAAGGTGCTACTGTTTTAAGGGGTAACGTCACGTGCGGTATGCCGTCAAAGATTTACAGAATGAACGAATGAGATTAGGACTTGACTGATTTAAGCATTTGATTAGCTTCTTTATAACCAATTCCGATAAAGTCGGCGATCTTCTTAAGTTGATCGTCTTTATTTAATGAGAAAAAATGAATTTCTTCGAGGTTAAGCGTGAAATAATATAATCCGCCATCTTCTGTTATTTTGCCATTGGTAGGGTTTTGCAATTTGTTCAAATCAAACTTATTTTTATCTCCGATTTCTAATTTTAATTTTAGGGGAGAATTATACCAAATACCGCACCAAAAATCTGTTCCGGCAAAATAGCGGCCCATATAATCATTAGACTGTGGTCTCGAACTGATTTTTAGACCTGCATTTTTAATCCCAGACTCAATCATGTTAATTAGGTTGACTAAAGCTGGCACTCCATTAATGTACTCCCAACTAACTTTTTCAATGCTCATATGCTTCTCCTTTAAAAATGACCTAAATGAATCTGCGAGATATTTACTAATTGGATCTTCAAACACTAATTGCTCAAACCAATCATGCAACTCGCGCCAAAGTACTTGCCTATGAGGTTTTTGATTTTCTTCTAAATCGATTTCAAATCTAGTAAGTAGGATAAGGTGTTTTATAGTTTCTGAATATTCAACTAATGCCCTGTTGTAACGTTCTGTTTGCTCAAATCCCAATGGGGATTCGTCTTTGACTTCAACATATATTAATTTGGTTGGAGTCAAAATCTTTATGTCAGGCCTGCCTTCGGTTGTTGTTTCTTGTGTTGTGATTGAGATTTCTTCATCCTGACCGAAGCTAAATTCATTACTATTTACACAGAGTTTATTTAATATCTCGACCGCGGTTGAACGGTCTCTTTCGAGTAATGAATTAAGTAAAAAGACAAACGATTCTGTGAGATAATTCTCAGGACTGGTGGAATTATATTTAGATAAAGCCGAAAATATGTTAGTTTTCATTATTAATAAACTTGGTAATATAGTGTTACGACTGGTGGCGGCGTAGTGGTACTCGATGTAAAGTGCAGTTTATATTGCCCTGAAACAGTTCCTATTGGGGGCATCGCTATAAAATAACCTGCTCCTGACGTAATATCTTCACCCCCGTTTCCAATAAGAATAATGTTGCCATACGGATCAAGAATAGAATATTTTACCGATCCTCCGGTTACAGAGAATGCAAATTCAATGGGGTCTGATTGATGTGGATAACTATCAGGAAACCTAAAATCAAATGACCCCATTGGGATATTAAAACTTGTATAATTAGCAGATCCATTTTGCTGTTGATCAAATTTTAAAGCAGCGTAAGCCGAAGCCACTGCGGTATTATTGCTGTCACTGCCAATATCGCTGGTACTTGTTGTTTGAACCGATTGTGAATCCGACGTAGATTTAGAGCATCCCGATATTGATATTATCGTCGCCAATATTATTATTGAGGCTAGCGTAAAAAAAGTTCGTTTTTTCATTATTCACCTTTGGTTGTAATACTTTAGTATTTTTCTCTGCCACATAGAAATACGATGCTAATATGCAGGTTATCATATATTTGCCATTCACGCAATACTATTTATTTGAAAGTTGAATGCTAAAATAATATTTCCACAAACTATTAGTTTGTATCAAAATCAACCTTTTGACAAAAATAATCCACAAATCACAAAATTGGCAAAAACGCCATTGAGAAAACCGACTTTTTATCTTAAATTCAAATTAAGCGAAGCTAAATAAAGCAACGCAAAATAAAATTTAGGAGACCGAAATGATTAACAAGCACCGTAACCCTGCAACAAACAAAAAGAAGCTGCCTACCCCAATCGTAACGCCCCAAGCGACAGCACAGACAAACAAATCAATAGCAAAAATTGAAAAAAGCGAAAAAACAAAAAACGGAAATGTGACAACCAAAAACGAGGTACCCCAAGAGGCACCAAAAGACTTCATTCCCGAAAAAGCATCAATTGAAAGCACAGCCAGCAAAGACACCAAGGACAAGGAAACCGCAACTACCCCAACCAATGCAACAGAACCTACGAAATTTCTAAGTCCGAAAGACTTGGTTCCCAAGCTTGGCATTAACGACAAAATGATTCGGATATTTTTACGAAAGAATTATCCACGACCTGCAAAGGGCAAACAACGGGAAAATCTGTTTATCGAGAGGTTATGGAGAACAGTAAAATATAAGGAGGTGTATCTAAAAGCATATCAGAATGGGAAAGATGCCCGAATCGGGATCGGTGACTATTTCAGATTCTACAATACGACGCGCCCCCACCAAGCACTTGGTTATCGGACACCGGGCGAGGTATTTACCACAACCGTCTTTGAAGAGCATGAGAAAGGTGTGATAGAATCGTTAACACTAGGTACCATTGATACAGCAGGACACTATCTTAATTTAGCCCCCTTGCTATCCTAACAATGGGAACCACCTCATTTGACCTACATCTGCGATTAGAAAATTGGATTAAAAATAATATTATTTTATCCATATTTATGCACAATATAACGAATAGCTGCTGAACAAGAATGAATGATAAACTCGGCCTCTTCCGCCGTAGGAACATGACCGCCCACACCGGAATGTCTTGCACCCTCACTTCCTGAACCATAACCATATAGTCCGTCATAAAGTTTCTTTAATCCGCTTGGAAGTTGAGGATTTAATCCAGTAAGAATTGCGGGCATTGCGACACCAGGCATTTTTGCTACTATTTGTAATATACCTTCAACCGAATTTACTGCTTCTTTTACTGCGTTTGGATAATCTGGAGGTAGGCTATTGCGAAAGTTCATAGCTTTAGAGTATTGTTTTGACGGGACTTCGAAACGTGGGCTGCTTAATATCAGCATTGCTTGTTCGGTTATTTTCCGGAAGTCCGCTGTTCCAAGTTTATCTATTTTACCTTCTTTTATCTGATAACCAATATTCTCTTCTCTAAATAATTTATTCAGATTATCTTCGAAATTGCCACCGATCCTTTTACTTAATTTTTCGCACAAATTGTAAAAGTTATACCATATTAATCCGTTTATCAATTCCGTGACTTCAAAATCAACATTAGGGTAGTCAGTCCAATTGTTTTCATCCGGCATTCTTCTGAGTGCTTTGCAAACGATTGTTCTCTGATTAGACGGAGTCTTATAACCGCAAATTTCTAATACTTCTCTTAAACCCACTCGTATCTGCTCTGGAGCATTTTCATATATCAGAGCACTTTCTTCTGATTTATACCCGTATCGTTCTGAGAATTTTTCCTCTGTCATTTTTCTCTCTTTTCTTCGGCGGTGTTTAAGTTCAATTATTTCGACAAGCTAGGTAAAAATACTTTTTTCAAGGGTATGACATTTTTGTACTTCGTATCTAATTCGTCGTAGTATTCCAAAATAATATCCGCTAGCTCATAACCGTCTATCAGTCGTAAATTATGTTTAGCGGCTTCAAAATCGCGCACCTTGTCACCATAGTCGGAAAGAGTAATGAACAAACCATATTCACCTTGATTTACACGTGAATAAAGTTTCTCAACCGGCTCAAGTTTTATAGCTCCTTCTTCTGATTTAACCTGACATTTTATCAAAGGAGCTTCAAACCCAAATACGTCTTTATGGGCAATAATGTCTACACTCGGGGTATTCTTGTTAGTTTGTCTGGCATGGTAACCCATTTTTTCTAATAAATGAACAATAAATACCTCCAAGGCTTCACCTTTATAGTTACTATTGAGCTGTTTCAATATAAAATCTTGTGTTTGAGTCTCAACATCTTCCATAATTGTCGCTATTTCTTCAGTCTCTTCAGGTGCAGCCTCTTCAGGTTCTGTTTTCTCCTTCAATGCCGTCAAAAATTCTTCGGCATAATTTTTTACCTGGAAAAAACTTTGAGCTGAGCCGATTTCCCACAACGCACCTTGTGAAAAACTGGTGCGGCGGATAGATTTCAACCATTCCACAGAACGCAAATGAGGAAAAACTTTTGACGGGTAAAAATGATAATCACCAGTTACGCGCCCAATATGTATTTCCTTGTCTATTTTTGAAGGATAAATAATGATGTCACCCATCTTCATTTCATACATAAAGCGAAACATTTGACCAGCCCATATCAGAATTGCACCAGGTTTACTCGTGGGATAGACATCGGTAAATATTTTTTTGAAAGATTCACGATCAGATTTGATTTTACTTAGATCACCTAACTTCAAATCGCCAAGGCCAACTACGCTCTCTGTAAGGAAAAGGCTATCAGCTTCTCCCATTCTTCCGGAATGGATACCCCAAAACGTTTTTTCTGCCATATTTATCCTCCAGCATGGTTAACTTTTCAATCGAAAATATTTTTCGATATTTATTTGAAGCATCTCTCCCAATTTTTTAGCGACTAAATACACAGGAGCTTCTTGATATCCGACTTGGTATAGCTTGCGCATTTTAGTAGCTTTGTTATGACGTTTTTTAGCAGGTTCACCACTTAGAGCACAATGTAAGAACCACCGACCACCGTTGGAGCGCTTTTCAGCTTTTCTCACAACAGTTTGACAAGTGTCGAGTCAAGGTAAGGGCGGTAATCCCAACTCTTTGAGAAACGCATTGTGTTTATCCGTTGCCTCCTTGTTGTTTTGTGCCAGTTTGACTAGCTCAGCATTCACAACCTCCAAATCAATTTCCTCCTCTGATAAGGCGGTGCTGATATAACGTGAAATGTTCAGGTTATAATCATTGGCTGCAATTTCGTCCATTGAAACACGCCGGGAATAACGTTCTTCCTCTTTGCGGAACTGATAAGTGGATACAATCTTATCAATGTGTTTTGGCAGCAATCGGTTCTGGCGTTTCCCCTTTTCATAATTATCTTTGTCACTGGCGTTAATAAAAAGCACATCATCGGGCTTCTTGCATTTTTTTAGTACCAAGATACAGACAGGAATGCCTGTCGAGAAAAAAAGATTGGTGGGAAGGCCGATCACGGTATCGATATTGCCATCTTTCAGGAGTTTACTCCGAATTTTTTCCTCTGCGCCACCGCGGAATAGTACCCCATGGGGCAGGATGATCGCCATAGTGCCTTCCATGGCAAGATAGTGAAAACCGTGCAATAAAAAGGCAAAGTCCGCTGCGGATTTAGGCGCAATCCCATAATTTTTAAAGCGGAAATCCTCGCCCATGGCCTCGCCGGGTTCCCAGCGATAGCTGAAGGGTGGATTGGCGACCACCGCGTCAAAATGCAGCTTCTTGCTCGGGTTTGCTTCCTTGAGGATATCCCAGTCATTGAGCAGCGAATCCCCATGGTGTATTTCAAATTCAGAGTCCTTAACTCCATGAAGCAACATGTTCATGCGTGCCAGGTTGTAGGTGGTTATGTTCTTTTCTTGACCGTAAATCTTGCCGATACCGTGTTGTCCAAGCTGTTTGCGTACATTAAGCAGCAAGGAACCAGAGCCGCACGCAAAATCTAAGACCTTATCCAGCCGTTTTTTCTTACCGGTGGCCGGTTCCTGGCTATCAAGGGTAACGATCGCAGAAAGGATACTGGAAATCTGCTGAGGCGTATAAAATTCACCAGCTTTTTTGCCGGAGCCCGCCGCAAACTGCCCGATCAGGTATTCATAAGCATCACCCAGAATGTCACTGGAGGTGGAAAATTTGGCAATCCCTTCGGCAATCTTGGTGATGATGGTGCAAAGCTTGGCGTTACGTTCAACATAATTTTTACCAAGTTTTTCAGAAGATAAATTGATCTCAGAGAATAAGCCCTGAAAGGTACTTTCAAAGGATTGGTTCTCGATATATCGAAACCCCTCTTCCAGTTTATGGAGCAAATCTCCATGTTGTGTCCGCGCCATCTCTGCAATGCTGCTCCACATATGTTGCGGTTCGATAACGTAATGTATCTTACGCCGCATTTGGGCTTCAAACTCCTGCACATCACCAGGATTGTTTTTGTACCAGAGACTCAAGGGGAGGGTATTTGGTTGGGCTGTATTATCCGGGTAGTCCGGCCCCAGTTCTTTCCTGGCGGCGGCTTCGTAATTATCCGAGAGATAGCGCAAAAACAAAAAGGACAACATATAATCGCGGAAATCGTCGGCATTCATCGCTCCACGCAACTGATCAGCTATAGCCCACAGGGTATTCCCCAGTTCTTTCTGTTCTTTATCGGTCATAACTCACCTTCATGAAGTTCAAAATTGTATTTCCTTTGTAATCGTTCATAAATATCTTTCAAAAGCTTTTCGTTGTCTGGGACAAGCGCTTTAGCTTCATAACGAAAAACATTCTTATGCGACAACGTATTGATGATACGAGCGATTTCATCACTATCAGTCAATCCAATTTGCTCCAATACATAAGAGAAGCGCCCAACACCGAGAAAGGACCCAATGTTTTCTAATATCTGTCTTAGTATGGCAAAATGATAGGCATAAAGCTCATCCCGTCTTATTGCTTCATTTAACGTTTTCATTAATTCTAAGTGATATAAAAAAACATCATCATCATGGTTGAGAAGCTGAAGCTCTTTATCGTTTTGTTTAAGAATAAAGAATTTTAATTGTTTTTTATAGGATGACGCTTTCTCACCTTTTTTAAGCCAATCTGACAGAATCGAAAAGAAACCGACATGATGCGTTGTAATTATGATTTTACGATCGGCAAAATAAGTGTCAATCAAATTCAGCAGTGATGATGCAGTAACGAAAATATTTTGATCATCCAAACTTGAAACCGGATCGTCAATAAAGAAATGGCTAGCGTACTTACCGGTGAATCCCGGTACGTCGAATAAACCTAGAAAGAAACACCAGATAAAAATGTTTTCTTCACCACGTGAGATTTTTATATTAGGAGTAACCTCATCAGGTTTTTCTGGTTTCATAAAAAACTGGACGGATTCAATCCCTTTAGCAGTGTCATCATCAAGGAATTTAAATTTGAACTCGTACTTTGGTTTATACGGTGATAGTTTCTCCCGCAAGTTTTTCTCATCCAAGGAAGCATGATATTGATTTAGACTACTTTCCTGTATTCGCAGCCTCATGTCTGCCTCATTATTCTCAATATCGTTATCCCAATAAAATAAATCCTCACTATAAGCGTTATAATACACACCTACGTGGCTTCCACCATTATTTTCCTTAGTAACATCCTTGAAGGCCATTGATAACCGTGTTTTCCCCGTGCTGTTGAAAGCAAAAATAAGAATAATATTTTCTTTCAGCTGAACAAGCTGATTAGCTAAATTTTCCATATCTATATTTTCTTCTTGTTGCTGAACGCTCATCCAGTCACCTCATCAGCGGATGGGAAAAGCTGCTGCATTAGACCTTTTTTATGAGCCTTGAGCGCATTGAGTTTTTGAGTTTGCGCGGAAATTAGATCGTTAAGGGAAGAAAGACAGTCAGCAATTTTTTGTTGCTCTTGGGGATTTGGAAATGATGACTTGATCGAATACACTTCATTCCTGTTCAGACCAGGAACAGCTCCGTTATCTTTTAACCTTACCAAGTTACTTTTTTCTAAAATAAACCTCAAGAAAGGCAACAGAAAATCATCTGGGCTTTTGTTTTTCACGTAGAAGGCCGTGTCAATAGGATAGCAGTCCGAAATTATCCAATTGACTTGGCCAGCGGAACCTTTGCGGCCAATTACAATTGCAGGTCCTTCAACCATATATTGATCGTGATAACCAACTACACCGTTGGAGCCAATTACTGGGATTGTTCCGCCTTTCCTGTTCTGTTCTGATAGCGAACTACCATATTCAAGAGTAATAACTTCGCCAAGAGACTTTTCTTCCCACTCCGGTGCATATTGAAACTCCGTAAAGCGCAGTTTGGGGATGGTTTCGCCTTCTACAGGGAAAAGCTGCTGCATCAATCCTTGTTTATGAGCCTTGAGGGTGGCAAGCTTTTGGGCGTGCGCAGAAATGAGTTCATCTAGGGAACAAAGGCAGGCGGCAATTTTTTGTTGTTCCGGTATGGAAGGAAACGGGATTCTGATTTTGCTCATAACCCCATTCATTAGTTTAGGATTTCCCACATAAGAAACGTGGCTCTTCGATGTGGAGTTTATAATTGCTGCTATACAAGCGTTGGCATGTCCATCAGTCTCGATTAAGACACCACAAACATTGGTGCAATAAAATTTACCAGGTCGATAATTGACATCGCCCGCATTCGCTCCATCTGTTGTCCATGTAATCGCATTCTCATAAAGATAGTCTGAGTAATATCCTGCTAAACCATTATTCTTAGTTTGTGAAGAGTAAACTGGATAGGGTGTTTCTTTGGTCCAGTTGTCTTTTACCAAAGTCATAGACAAAACTTCACCGCGGGTAACTCTGAAAACCTCCCCAACTTCCTTTTCTTCCCACACCGGCGCATCCCGAAACTCTGGAAAGCGCAGTTTAGGCACTCGCCCTTTAGAGTTTGATTCTTTTAAATCAAGCGATTCACTCTTATTTTTCATATGCTGCCAACCCTGAAATTTCACGTCCCTGAGCAAGTTTATGCAGCAACGGCGTCAGATCTTCCATCAGGTCTAATTCCTTTTGCGTTCTATCCTTCCAGCCTAGTTCCTGTGGAGCGAGTAAGTCGCTCAAAGATTCTCCATCAAATATCATGCGTTGCATTATACCCTCTACAAAATCTTCTAGATCTTTCGTCTTAATTCCGTATTTTCCTGCTATCTCTGCCAATCGGCGGGCAAATTTTTCGTTCTTGAAGGTTTCGTAACCTTGTTTTATTTCTTGATCACTCAAACCTTCACCTATTTTCAGGGTGTCAATATACGCGGCAATGTCCTCGCGCTGGTCCATGAATTTAGCATCAGCATAGATCACTCCAATCAGCTCGTCCCGGGTCATTTTTTGCTTACCAGGGATGGCCTGTGTGTAGTTGGCCATCAAATGCATGATGTAGTCATAATCAATCATGACCGAGGCAAAGAGCACGAACTCGAAATCCAGCTGACGCTCTTCTGTAGCATCTTCACTCCGCTTGGGCTGTTGGTCTTTAAGACGTTGTGCGGTTTCCAGATACATTGCCCTAAAACCCCTAAGCTGGTCAGCAGGTAAGATCTTATTAGTTCTGGCGATATCTTCAGGAGTAAGTTCAATATACTGATCAAGCTGAGTTTTAAGGCGCTGTACTTCTTTGAAAAGATTGATGAATTGACCGCGGGCCTCATCACCTTTGAGATTGGGCACTTCTTCTGGGGCGGAGCGCAGTCCCTGGGATGCCATGAATTTGTCCAGGATGGAAGCGGCTTTTTCCAATTTGCTAATTACTACCGGAGCGGGATCAACCAACCAGATTTCCTTGGCTCGGTCGGTCTTCTCGCCAGCAAAGAGGGTAATGGCATCGTTGACAGCATCCTGTTGCTGTCGAAAATCCAATATATTTCCATAAGGTTTGGTATCGTTCAGGACACGGTTAGTACGCGAGAAGGCTTGAATCAGGCCGTGGTACTTTAGGTTCTTGTCTACGTACACTGTATTGAGATATTTGGAATCAAAACCGGTAAGAAACATATCAACCACAATGATAAGATCAATCTTCTTCTCGTGAGCATAATCCTGATTTGAGTACTGCTGATCCTTAATGCGCTTTTGCACATCTTGATAGTATAGATCAAAGTTATTGATATCGTGGTTGGTGCCATAATGAGCATTGTAGTCAGAGATAATAGCTTTGAGCGATGCTCTCTTTTCGTCCGGGTCTTTCTGATTATCCACACGCTCTTGAGGCAAGTCCTCCTGAATCTGCTGAATATCTTTATTGCCATCAGCCGGGGGCGAAAAAACGCAGGCCACATTCAAAGGCGAGAATGAACCATCCTCTGATTTTAGTTCGGCCTGTATTCTTTTGAACAGCCCGTGATATTCGATGGCATTATTGATCGAGGCAGTGGCTAAAATGGCGTTAAACTTGCGCCCTGCAGTAACGGCATCGTGCTTGTCCAGTATTGCTTTGACTATAGCTTCACGAGCTAGAGTTTCCCCCGCCCTGGGTCTGTCTTTTCCTTCTGCCTTGTAGTAGTCGATATGAAAACGTAGGACATTGCGGTCTTCAATGGCATGGGTAATTGTGTAGGCGTGAAGCTGCTTTTGGAAGATGTCCGCGGTGGTTTTGAAAGAAGCTTCCTGGCCTTCGTTTTGTTGATAGATAGCGTTGGCCTCAAAGATTGGTGTACCGGTAAAGCCAAATAACTGGGAGTTAGGAAAAAATTCTTTGATGGCTTTATGATTCTCGCCAAACTGGGACCGATGACATTCGTCAAAGATGAACACCATGCGCTTGGAGCGGAGAGGTTCCAGCCGTGCCTTATATTTGCGCATATTATTGCCATCCAGGGCTAGACCGAGTTTTTGAATAGTGGTTACAATGATCTTGTCGGCATAGTCATCTGATAGAATTCGCCTGACCAAGGCTTCTGTATTGGTATTTTCTTCGACACAGCCTTCCTGGAACTTGTTGAATTCTTCTCGGGTCTGTCGGTCCAGGTCCTTACGATCGACGACAAATAGGCACTTTTCTATGTCCGGATTGTCCTTGAGTAAAGTAGCAGCTTTGAAAGACGTCAAGGTCTTGCCACTGCCTGTGGTATGCCAAATGTAGCCGTTACCGCGGTTCTGGTGAATGCAATCCACGATGGCTCGTACTGCATAGATTTGATAGGGGCGCATCATTAAAAGTTTTTGTTCACTGGCAACCAACACCATGTAACGGCTGATCATCTCGCCAAGTGTACATTTAGAAAGGAATTTCTCCGCAAAATCGTCCAAATAAGTAATTTTTATATTGCTTTCGTCGGCAAACTGATAAAGCGGTAAAAAACGTTCATCCGCGTCAAAGCTGAAATGACGGGCATTGTTATTGGCGAAATACCATGTATCGCTGCGGTTGCTTACAATGAATAACTGCATGAAGCACAGCAGCGTGCTATTGTAACCGTTGCCGGGCTCATTCTTATAGTCAACGATTTGCTGCATGGCGCGGCGTGGGCTGATGTCCAAGGTCTTAAGTTCAATTTGTACAACCGGGATACCATTGATAAGTAGAATCACATCGTAACGTTGATGACTATTAAGCGTATTGATTCTTAACTGATTTACCACCTCAAATGTGTTTTTACACCAGTCTTTGATGTTGACTAAAGTATAGTGGAGTGGAGTACCATCTTCCCGTTCGAAAGTATTGCGCTCACGCAGTAGCTTGGCAGAGGAAAAAACGTCCGGGCTGATAATTTCTTCCATTAACCGAGCAAACTCTGGGTCTGTCAGATTAACTCTATTCAAAGCCTCGAATTTTTCGCGAAAATTTATCTCTAACGCATTACGGTCACAAATATCTGAGCGGTAAACGTATTTGAGGTCTTTTAGCTTGTCTATCAGGCTTTTTTCGATCTGGCTTTCAGTTGTCATGCATATGTCCTATGGATGCTTTATCCCAAAAAATTATCTCCACGCCGGTTTTTGAAGATAGATATTTTCAACACGATTCTCATAATTACTGAATACTCTCCGAAAAGAAGTCTTTTTAATTATGCCCAATAGTCCAAAGGAAATCCTTTAGGTTAGTCCGATTATACACCCGAAATTATGTTCTAACAAGACATACAGTCTATCCGCTTGCAGTTATTTTCCAAGTGTAGCTTTAACCCTATGTCCGTAATAGGATATGATGTGGGGTAAAAAGGAGAGAACCTACTCCTCCTATGCGCTCCACTACAAGCCTCGGTTG
>Ga0182011_10003997_pt1 | contig 11931 bp, 13 predicted proteins | sample 711E1DmetaG_FD_120481 | JGI IMG/M metagenome (GOLD analysis project Ga0182011, IMG submission 120481) | Permafrost microbial communities from Stordalen Mire, Sweden - 711E1D metaG | ecosystem: Environmental > Terrestrial > Soil > Wetlands > Permafrost | place: Sweden: Stordalen | collected... | reverse complement strand
GTTCTGCAGAAATGTTCAGGACGTACGACCCACTTACGATGATACAGATCCCTGCCATTCCGAGCAAAGATGGGACTTCGTGCAGGAGGAGGTAAGACGTGCCGACCAGGAAGGCAGGCGTGAACGAGAGCATGGGCATGGACAGGGAAAGGTCGGACGATCGCATTGCCCGGAACATGAGGACCATGCTCGCGATGTTCAGGACCGCGGATATGACAACGGCACCATAATAGGCCGGCCCGATTGCCGGGAAACCCTGCAGCGCTGAAATCCCGAGAAGGATCAGCCCCCCGAGGAAAAAACCCAGCGCAGTCAGGACCCGGGGGTCGTGGGATACGATGTGTCGCTTGATAATGATGTAATACGCGGCATTGGCAATCGCACCAATGAGAGCAAGAATGACCCAGAGCATGGTTATTCAGACGTTACCGGAAACTTTTTTTCAGCTACAGTACAGGCTTTTCCCCCATTGGTGATGGGAGCCTAAGGCAAAGGCATTCACCGGCCCGCGCGCATCAGAATTCCATGATCCATTCGTCCGTGGTCTTCACGCGGGAGAACACCTGCTGCTGGGTGACAAGGATCGCACGATGGAGATCCGCAGCGCTGACAGAGCCCGCATGGTTGGCAATAGCGAGCGTGCCGGTTGCATCGGAAAGGAAGTTCACAGCATATGCACGGTGGAATGCCTGTCGTGCCGTGGTATCGCAGCACATCTGGGTCATGTAGCCGGCAATAGTGACGGTGTCAACCGACCTTTCCTGCAGCCAGTTCTCAAGCGAGGTGCCGGTAAAACTTCCCGGGAGGTTTTTTTCTATGATGACATCGGCATGCCGGCGCCTGATCTCGTCGTGGAGTTCCCAGCCGTGCGTCCCTTTCCGGAAGGTGGCTGCCTCCGGGGCCGTGCTGGTATGCCGGATGACGATTACCGGCACGCGGCCGTCATGGGCCCAGTCCATTGCCTTGAGGATATTATCAAGGCTCCCTTCAGGATGGGTCACCGGCAGCTTGCCGGTAAAATATTCATTCTGGACATCGATGACCAGCAGGGCTTCTTTCATGGTTCTCCGGAATAATGTTCGGGAGATTCATAAATACGCTTTATTGTCCCGTACCCCTGCGAGACCGACTGCCCGATCCCCAGGTAATCCGGGATGCCAAGGTTTGTCCGGAATTTCCCGAGAAAGACCATCACGTTTTCCCGGCCGATCCGGTCCCTGCGGAACCGCACGTTCGCCTCGCAGAGGACCGGCCCGGTCAGCGGGTAGTCAAGCGATTTTGCAAGCGTGGTCAGCTGGGCGGTGAGGAGCTTCTGCATGAAGGCGTCCCGCTGCGGTTTTCCCACCAGGTCATAGAACTTTTTTGCATTCTGCTGGTTCAGCGCGAGCCACGGGGTTAAAAATTCGTACATAACGGCAGCATCCGTAATCCCGAACGGTTCGGACCGTACTGCCGGGTCGCGGGCAATAATCCGGCAGGTGTTCTCACCGGACCCCAGCATTGCCGGGCCGCGGGCAAGCTGGCAGAGACAGCCGGCACCCTGGCTGATGCCGGTAAGCATGAGCATGTTTTTCACCCGTTTGCACTGGATGGCCGGGTAGCGGTAGAGAGCGCCGGCAGTATTTTCCTTGTGGATGAGGGTATACTCAGCCAGGTTCTGGTTGAGATACGACCGGAGTTCGTCCAGAGAGAACCGGAGCGGGTGTTCCGGTTCAAGGGACAGGGTGTACATGCGGAGGATCATGAAAGTGTTCCTGCTGGACAAGGGGATGTGCGGGATCACCCGGTCGTGATACCGGGTGGGGTCGTTATTTCCGGGGGAGTTTCCGTGACCGGAGGGAGATCTTTTGGCAGGACCGTGAAGCGTTTGATGGCTGAAACCGTGTTTGCATGGTTGGATATCCCGATAAAATAATTGCCGGGGACCTCGATGACCCCGTCCACGGACCAGGTATTCATCCCGCAGCTCCCCCCGGTTACGGTCGTTGTGGACGAGACCATTTTTGCAGCGGTTATATTGGTGGATAAGGAGGTGATGGCGAAGATGGAATACCCGATTTCCTCCCCGGCTGCAAGGTTTGTTGTCCCGGATATGGTGAAGGTTTCCCCGACAACCTGGTCGGTCACCGGGTTGACCCGGATAAAAGGCGATGAGTTCCCTGCGGGGGGGCAGGTTGTCACGGTGGGGGTCACCGAAGGGAGTGCACGGAGCAGGATCTCGCGCGACACGCCGCAGTCGCTCACGATCCGGTACCGGCCGGGGGCCCAGCCGGCAGTGACAAACCGGTACGGGGCTGTCGATTCACCGGGTTTCAGGCTGGAGGTGTTGCCGGGTGCCGGGTTTTCGTCTCCCATCCGGGTGACCCACTGGCCGTTCCCCTTCTGGTACCGGACCGAGAACAATGGCGGGCTGTCTGAGCAGGAAAGGTCGTGATTATAGGCATTGGTCACCACGAATTCCACAACTTCGCCGATGTTGTACACGTCCGAGTCCATTTTGATCAGGTTTGCCGACTCTTCGGGCTGCGCAAGGGTGACTTTGTATTGTGCAATGGACGAAGGGGTAGCAAGGTCAGGTGTGCCGTTGGTCCGGTTGCCTGCACCGGACAGCTGCGTGCACCCGGCGGTACAGAGGATGCATGCCAGCAGGAGCAGGGTGAGTGATGTTTTCGGGGTCATGGGGTTACCGGTGCCAGGTTAACCAGATAACATCGGTATATGCAGGTAAATATTTTTTTTACGGTTCCGGGAAAAATTTCCGCAAAACGGGAAACCGGTGACCGGGATTGTGGTCCAGAATTATTATAAAAAATTAAAACCGGGAAAGGGTTCCCTATTTTGGTTTTTTTTAAAAGGCACCCGAAGTGTCGCGGGACGATACCCTGCAATCCCCGGGACCCCCTGTTTTCCGGCGTGGGCACGGGGAGGACCTGCTCTCCGGCGAACATTTGGAAAAATATTAACGGCATCGGGATAATGTATCGGTATGGCATTAACTCCCAATCAGATCGTGCTACTCGCAATCATCGGTTTAGGTCTTGTCGGACTTACTATCGGGATCTATATCCTCAACCCGTTCGGGTGGTTCGGGAAATCGAAATAACACTATTCTCATCCGGGTATCGGAAACCGGGAAGACAACCGGCAGTAACCGGGACCCGGCTCACGATGGGTCTTTCAAAGTATCAGCCTGCCGTTCCTGCCCCTGCGCTCCATCTGGATACAATACGGATACTCCGCCCGGTACTCTTCACACGCTTCTTTCCTGCAGGGACATGGCGGGATGCATTTCAGTTCGTCCCCGGGTTTTTTTGCATAACACAAAAACGTGGTCTTTTCAACAGGATATCGGTTATCCATGGATACCCGGTATCCCGTAAGGGTATCAGGACCGGGAGGACGGCGGGTGAAAGTGACCGGCCCGTCCCCTTCTGACGGCACAACCATGGCGATCCCGCTAATTTTCCCGCACCGGTTTCCCGTCCGGGCTTTTTGCCCTGCGGTATGTTAAAGGATTATGACGGGATCAGATTTAACCATGAAACAATTTCATGGACTCAGGGTTTTCCCTGCAGTTTTTTTGCTCCTTGCATTGATAGCGTCCCCTGTTTCTGCATTTACCGTGTCATCCACGGACATCAGTCCCCCGGGATACCAGGCTGCCGGGACATCCATGACCGTCAATGCAGTCATTGATTTTTTCTCGCGGGCGAACGAGACCTTCCCGGCGGCCAATGGCCTGCACCTGAGTACAGGCCTTGGTGATCCCCGGTGGGCAGGGGTCCTGGTCCTCAACGGGGTGGAAACCCGCCTGCCCCCGGCAACAGGCGGGTCATCGGAAGTTCCCGGGTATTATTTATCCTACCCGCGGACGGAAACCATGCAGCTGAAGGTAACCCTGACGGGAACTATCCCGGCGGACACCTCACCCGGCCAGGATATTCTTAAAATCCAGGAAACAGATCCCGATAATACGGTGGTGTCAACCGCCCATCTTGAAATGCCTGCAGCCCCGCCAGCCCCGGTTACTCCCCAGTCCACGCCGACAAAAATACCCACGACCCGCAGGATATTTACGCCAATACCGACTGCCACGCCCACGCAGGCTTCTCCGGTCGGCATGGAAGCAGGGATTATCGCGGCCCTGGGCGCCGGACTTGCCTGTCTAAAACGGAAATAATTCCGTTATTTATTGTATCAACCGGTCCTGATCTCTTTTTTAACCCGATTACTGCCCGCCCTGCTTTCCGGACCGCAGCATCATGATGCACCGGGGATAGTCTGCCCTGTTCCCTGTACCTGCTCCTTTTTTTACCGGGGATCCCGGGGCATTGCTTTCAACTCTTTTTAAGGCTTTCCGGCGCAGCACCTGAAGATTTTCTCAAAACCCGGGTATCGGCTGTCCATGACTGCCGGAAAAACAGGGGTATCCGGCCCGGGCGGCAGCGGGTGGACGTGGTGCCCGTCAGTGCACAGGATAAAAAAATAGTCCGGGCTTGTCCTCTTACGGGATTCCCGTTTTGGTATAGATAAAGTAAGGAGGATCGTGAGGATCGAGCAATGCGTCACCGGAGAGGGTGAACGTGGTCCCTCCCTCGACCTCATATCGGCCCTCATCATTGAGCGAATAGGTACATTTTACCCCCGGATCGCCTGAACAGCTCCGCGATTTCCCCATGGGCTGCCCGGGAGAATACCCCCATGTGTACGTGCCGTCATCGAAGAACTGGTAACATTCGGTCACGTCCGTGGGGGCCTTCCCGATGTTTATTGTCGTATCCCGGCACCAGTAGCCATCGGTAATTTTGCGGGGCGCACTGGAAACGGGGGCTGGTGCTGCCGTTGCGACTGTTGTAGGCGGTGCAGTCGTCGGGGTGGGCGTCACAAGGACGGTCACATATACGATCTGCGGGGTTGGCGTTGCGGCCGGAGCCTGCTTTCCTCCCGTGCATCCCGCCGTTACCAGCACTGCCACGAGTAAGATGGTAAAAATAAGGTATCGCATACTGCGTCATTTTCATTTGAGGGTTGATATATTTTTTCTGCCGGTATTGCCTGCCGGAAGGAGAATTACCGGAAAAAGAAACAGTAGTCGAAGGCCAGGCCCGGCACCTGCAGGGGGATGACCCTGCAGACCACCGGAAAAAGGAGAAACTTCCCGATAATCAGAACGATGATTGCGATGATTGCTGCATGGATCCAAATCTGGGCAGCATCCGTTTCCATGCAATCCGATGGGGACTACCGGTATAAGAATATGTCTGCACGGATATCCGATCCCGCGGCCGGCGGGCGAAATGATCTCTGTCCGGGCCAATGTGCATAATGGTGCCGGTTCCCCGGAATCACAAATCCTAAAGTTCTTTTATGGCCGGGGACAAAAACCTCAATACTACGGAGTATTGGATACCATGCCGTTTTGTACCTCCTGCGGCAGCCCTGCGCACGACGGCCAGCAGTTCTGTGAGAACTGCGGGAACCCCCTTGGCCTGCACTCACAACCACCACCTCCACCGCAACCGCAGCCGCAACTCAGGCCCGCAGTGCATGCACCGCAACCGCAGCCTTCCCCGGCATCCGGTGAAGAGGTATGGGGGGTTTCCGCAGCAACGCTGAGAAAGGGCTTTCTGGCGGGATCAGACCGCTACGCCCTTATCTTTACCCGGAGCCGTGTCATCCTCGCCCTGGTCACGCAGGAAATGCTCGACAGCGCAGTCCGGGCTGCCCATGCAGCGGCTCCGGCAGAGGCCGGCGGGCTCATGTCCCGGATGAAGCAGGTTGTTGCAGACAAGGTAACGGAAATGCGGTTCTTCGAGCGGTATCTCACGATGCCTCCCGACCAGGCCCTTGCGGAAAACCCGGCCAACAAAAGCCTTGACACCAGCAATGTCTCATCGATTACCGTCAGGGTCATCCAGTCGGCCGATGACAGTATCCATCCCCCTCCTGACGGATTCCGGCTGGATTTCCAGACCAGCGGGGGGGAGTTCGTGTTTACCATAGAATACAATGAAGGAATCGTGGCATACCTGCACGATATGTTCGGCGATAAAGTGCACCTGCCATTTGGTTACACGAGAGGATTGCGCTGACCGGTTCCCTTGTTCCCTCTCCCTTCCGGACAGGGACGGGGGCACCGGGAACCGCCGGACAGACCGGAACCCCGCCGGCGGTCTTTTCCGGCGTTTATCGCAGGTGTCTTAAGGGATCCCGGCATGAAAAGATCAAATCGACAAAATTATCTGCACCCCGGGGAAAGGATATGGTCAGAGCAACCGTATCATGAACCCGTGCCCGGGTATCAGGAGTTGGACTGTTTGAGACCAACAGCAGCATTTGGCTATGATCTCCTGCGGCGGATTGGCAGGAACCCGGAGCTGTACGAGATCCCCGGTCCGGAGGATCCCGGCGAATCAGGGTCCGATCCTGACAACCCTGAGAGTGAATAACCGGAAAAAAAATTGTTTTCACCGGCCGTGGATCAACGCCTGTACTTCTCCTGTTCGAGCCAGCAGTCCACAAGCACCAGCGCGAGCATTGCCTCGGCAACGGGGATGATCCTGGGGACAATGCAGGGGTCGTGCCTGCCGCCGACTGCGATATCCACCCCATTGCCGTGGATATCCCGGGTCTTCTGCTTCTTTGCAATGGAGGCCGTGGGTTTCACCGCGATCCGGACAACGATGTCCTGCCCGGTGGAGATCCCGCCAAGGATCCCGCCGGCATGGTTGCTGGCAAAGCCGTCCCGTGTCATGGGGTCGTTGTTGTGGCTCCCGAGATGGTCCGCAACGGCAAACCCGTCGCCAATTTCGACGCCCTTCACGGCCCCGATGCCCATAAGGGCACCGGCGATTGCCGCGTCCAGTTTCAAAAACACGGGATCGCCGAGCCCCGCGGGGCAGCCCGTTGCCACGATCTCGGCAATGCCGCCCACGGAATCGCCGGCCTCCTTTGCTGCAAGGATCTCGTGCTCAATGGCGATCGGGTCCGTCTTGCCGTGGACCGAGACGATCCGTCCTTTCACGGAAATGTTGTGCAGGGCGAGCAGTTTCATGGCAAGGGCACCGGCAGCCACCCGGCCGACCGTCTCCCGTCCCGAGCTCCTGCCCCCGCCCCGGTGGTCGCGGATGCCGTACTTCTCCTGGAACGTGAAGTCCGCGTGGCCGGGCCGGAAGACTTCACGGAGTTCCGCATAGTCCTCCGGCCGGGTGTCCTGGTTCCGGACGATCATGGCAATGGGCATGCCGGTGGTTGTCCCTTCAAAAACGCCGGAAAGGATCTCGACCCGGTCGGTCTCCTGTCGCGGCGAGGTGAGGGGTCCGGTGCCCGGGCGGCGCCGGTCAAGGAGCGGCTGGATGTCGGTCTCGTCAAGGGGGATACCGGGCGGGCAGCCGTCGATGACGGCACCGAGCGCTTTGCCGTGGCTCTCGCCGAATGTGGTGATGCAGAAATTCCTGCCAAACGTGTTCATATGAGCTCCCTGATTTTCTCTGCAGGCACATCGATGCCGAAGAACAGGTAGAACTGTTCACGTGCCTGCGAAATAAACATCTCGGTGCCGGTGATGGTGGTGCACCCTGCCTTCCGTGCAGCCTCGATCAAAGGGGTGACGGGAGGCGTGTACACGAGGTCGAAGACGGTCATGCCCTTGTGCAGCTGGTCCCCGCGGACCGGCATGAGGTCGTCCGGTTTCATGCCGAGCGGGGTCGAGTTGACGACAACATCGGGCCGGATCTTATCAAAATCTCCCAGCTCGCCCCATTTGCAGCCGAACCGCTCCGCCATGACCTTCGCCTTCGCAGGGGTGCGGTTCAGGATAGTGACGTCCATGTCGAGGTCGGTGAGGGCAAACGCGGCACCGGCTGCCGCACCCCCGGCGCCGAGCAGCACCGCCTTCGATCCCTTCAGGCCCGTGAGCGGTTTCCGGACCCCGATCCAGTCCGTGTTGTAGCCCCGTGCGGTCCCGCAGGAGAAGATCACCGTGTTCACGGCGCCGATCTGCTGCGCTGCGTGCTCCTCGACTTCATCGATGAGAGGGATGATCTCCTGCTTGAACGGGATCGTGACCGAGAGCCCCTTGACATCGAGGTGGCGGGCCATGCTCATAATCTTTGCAAGTTCCGGGTCCTCGAACCAGGTGTAATGGTAATCGAGGCCATAGTGGTCGAACAGGGCATTGAAGAGGTACGGCCCCCTGCTGTGGGCGCAGGGGAACCCGGCAACGCCCACGAGGCGCGTGAGCGGGTCGGGCGGGTTGTCTGAGAGGATGGCAAGGAGCCGCTCCATGCATCTCGGGGGGATCCGGCCGGACCGGAAGAAACTGATGGAAGGGGCCCGGTTTTTGGGCGGGATGATCCCGTGGCTGAGCAGGCCCATGACTACCGCTGCCGCGGTTTCCGGTGTCGTCCCGCTCGTGTCGATGCAGAAGTCTGCCGCGGCCTGGTAGTGCTGCTGCCGGCGTTCCATCATCGCGGCGATCTCTTCTTGCAGGGGAAGGCTGGTCAGCGGGGGGCGGGGTTTTTCTGCGAGCCGCCTTTCGATGGTGTCGATATCGGCGTGCAGGACAATGATCACGCTGTCCCGCCGCAGGTGCTCCATGTTGACGGGATCGATGACCGCTCCGCCCCCGGTGCTGATCACGGCACCGCTTTCCGGCAGTCCCGCGATAACTTTGTGTTCCTCTTCGCGGAAACGCTCCTCCCCGTCCTCGTGGAAGATGTCCGGGATGGATCTTCCGGTCTGCTGCTCGATCAGGGCGTCCGTGTCGATAAAGGGAAGGGCAGTTCGCGCTGCCACGATCTTCCCGATCTCGGTCTTGCCGGTCCCGCGGTACCCGCAGAACACAATCCTTTTCATACCGGTACTCCTGCCCGTTTCAGCTCATCCCAGAAACCCGGGAACGACTTGTTTGTGCACGCTGCATTTTCTATGGTTATCCCCCCGATACCAAGACCAAGGACTGCGAAGCTCATCGCGGTCCGGTGGTCGTTTGCCGGGTCGATGGTCCCGCCATGCAGCGGGGCCGGCGTGATGGTGAGGGAATCGGTGCCCGCCTCGACCTGCCCGCCCAGCGCCTGCAGCCGTTCTGCTGTCCCGGTGATACGGTCGCTTTCCTTGAACTTCAGGTGACCGATCCCGGTGATCGTTGTCGGGGTCTGTGCCATGGCAGCAACCATGCAGAGCGTCTGGACGGTGTCCGGGGAGGACGACATATCGATCGTAATCCCGCGGAGCTCGTTGTTCCGTTCAACCGTTATCGCATGTTCGCCGAACGATACCTCACACCCCATGGCTCTCAGTGCCTCCGGAAATTTCCTGTCACCCTGCACAGACCCCGGTACGAGGTTCCCGACCGTCACCCTGCCGCCGCAGATGGCCGCGATGGCAAGGAAGTAGGATGCCGAGGAGTAGTCCCCCTCGACCGTGTACGTCCGTCCTTTGTACCGGTTATTCGTGCTGACAAGAAACCTGTCGTACCCGGCATGCGTGACCCGGCCGGAGAATGCCTGCATGACATCTGCGGTTATATCGAGATAGGAAGCGGATGACGGGGGGGCGGGGATCTTGATCTCAACGTCATGGGCTGCATACGGTGCGGTCATCAGGATCGAGGAGATGAACTGGCTGCTCATCGACCCGTCGATGGTGACCGGCCCGCCCACCAGCTTCCCGCTGACCTTGATCGGGGGGTAGCCGGCATTCCCGAGGAAATCCACCGAACCTCCAAGGGCGTTGAGCGCTGTTACCAGCGGGCCTATCGGGCGCTCCCGCATGCGGGCGCTTCCCGTAAGGACCACCGGGTGACGGCAGAGCATCCCGAGCGATGTCAGGAGGCGGAGGCTGGTGCCGGAGTTTTCCAGGTCCAGCGTGGTTGTCCGGCTGTTCGGGATATCGCCGTCACAGCCGGTGATGACAATACGGCCGGGGTGCTTCTTCACCTTCACCCCCAGCAGCATCAGGGATTCGGCGGTGAGCCGGGTGTCCTCCGCGTCCAGCGGCCCGAGCACGGTGGTCGTCCCTTCGGCGAGCGCCCCGGCAATGAGCGCCCGGTGCGTGTAGCTCTTGGACGGGGGGGCGGTCAGTGCCAGGTTCACGTCCCGGACCTTCTCCGGGGTAACGTTCATGGCCGCACCGCGATCTTCCGGTAACAGCCGAGTTCCTTAACGGTTGTTATCTCCCTGAGTTCCCGGATGACCTCCGCGGTTGCGGGCGTCCAGGCATAGTCGAGGAAGAAGACATACTTCCCGATCCCCCGTTTCGAGGGCCGGGACTCGATCCGTGATAAGTTGATGTTCCGCTTTGCAAACGCCCCGAGGAGGTCGAAGAGCAGCCCGGCCCGGTCAGTGTCCGGGTCGATGAGCACGCTGCACTTCTCCGGCCGTTTGTTCCCTGAAGGGGTTGCGGCAATCCGGACAAACCGCGTGGTGTTCCACGCGCTGTTCTCCACGTTCCGCACGATGACCGGCATGTGGTAGATCGCCGCCGCCGTTTCCGAGAGGATGGCCCCGGCATTGGGGGTCTTCTTGGCCTCGCGGGCGCTCGAGGCATTGCTGCTCGTGTGGATGACCGGCAGGCCCCATTCCTCGATCTTGTCGCTGCACTGCTCATGGGTCTGGGGGTGGGCGTAAATGATGCGCATCTCCTCTAAGGTGACCAGGGATGCAAGGTTGTGGCGGACCGGCAGGTACATCTCGGCCGTGATGGAGAGCGGGAACTTCGAGAGCCCGTCGAGGGTCTCGCCAACGCCGCCAGCTTCGGAGTTCTCCATGGGCACGATCCCTTCGCCTTCCCCCCGTGCCACCGCGGCCATGATGCTGTGGATGGTGGGGAGGAGGACGATCTCCTCCTTCTTTTTGGCGAGCTTCAGGGCAACCTCGTGGGAGAAGGTACCTTCGGGCCCGAGCGTGAAGGTGGTCATTTCTGCACCATGCACTCGATCAGGGCGTCGGTGGTCTTCTGTCCCTTCCGGCAGTAACTGCCCAGGTGCCGGCTGTTCTTTTCGAAGAATTCCCGGAACCCGGCCGCATCGTGATTGTTGACGATTGTCGAGAGGTCTGCTGCCGACTCCCTGCACGCGGCGAGCACTTCCGGCACGTACGGGTTCTCTTCGAGGATGTCGGCATAAAGTTCCGGGTCCTGCGAGAGGAGCCGGCCCACGAGGGAGAGCTCGATCTGGTACACGGGGCTCGTGAACTCCTGTGTGGTATCGATATCAATGTCCAGCCGCCGTATGCTCTCGGCCATGCAGAGCGTGACAAAGTGCGTGAGGCCCTGCACGACCGCCATCATCCGGTCGTGCTTTTCCGGGGTCGTGATGGTGCACCGTGCGCCTTCCCTCCTGAAGATCCCGACCAGCTCCTGCAGGGCTGCGTCGCCTATCCTTGTGGGGCAGACGATGATGGTCTGGCTTTTTAACGAACTGACGGTAGGCCCGAACATCGGGTGGAGCCCGACCACGTCCGCTGCCGATTTCAGCATCGCCTCGACCGGCTTTACCTTGAGCGACGTGAAGTCGCAGAGGACCTGGCCGGGCTTCATGACCGGGGCGATCCGGTTGATGACCCGGACGGTATTGCGGACCGGGACGGAGACGATGACAAGGTCGCACTGCTCTGCAAGGTCAGTATCCGAGAGTGCTGTACTCCTCCCGCTGACCAGCACTTCGTACCCTGCCCGTTTAAAGACCGGGACGAACAGCTGCCCCATCTTCCCGGTACCACCGATAATGCCTGCCTTCATGATCACTTCTCGCGGATGGTCTCAATGACTGCCATCCCGAAATGCCTGCCGCCTTCGAGCACGCAGCCCAGGATGGTGTCGCCTTTCTGGAGGTTCACGACCGAGATGGCTTTGCCGTCTTCTCCCACGAGCCGGATCGTCTCGGCGTTCTGGAGGATGAGGCTGACCTTATCCTTTCCTGCCTCAGCCTCG
>Ga0182011_10003995_pt1 | contig 11935 bp, 13 predicted proteins | sample 711E1DmetaG_FD_120481 | JGI IMG/M metagenome (GOLD analysis project Ga0182011, IMG submission 120481) | Permafrost microbial communities from Stordalen Mire, Sweden - 711E1D metaG | ecosystem: Environmental > Terrestrial > Soil > Wetlands > Permafrost | place: Sweden: Stordalen | collected... | reverse complement strand
GGAGTTCTTGCGTTCGGCGATTCCCCGCTTTCCATTCCCGCTTGAAAAGATTGGACTGGCCGCCGGGCGGAAGCGGGTCCCGCCTTGCGGGATCGCCCGCTTCATGAGGCCGGGCTAGGCGGCTAGGTCAGTGTTCAGGCAACAGTGTACCAGAGTTTGGTCGGCGCATTCACTCCACTCGGAACGTGTACATCTTGCCGAGTTGTGCCGATGCGTGGCTCTGCATCGCGGACCCCGGAGCGAGGAACCCGTATTCGCCAGTTTCAATGTTGGACATCTTTACAGTGAATGCCCGCTCGCCGGTTTTATTGAAATCAAATTCCACAAGATCGCGCCTCGCGCCGCCGGAGACGTGGAATACGCCGCCTGTTACAGTGCGGAACTCTCGATGCCCACCGTGCTCGCGGCAGTGAATCAACTGATATTCCGTGATCTCGGTTCCTTCAGCCAGGCGAAAGAGAAATTCCACAGGAGTCGCAACCCCCGTTTTGCTATGTCCGCCGTAAACCCTTCCGTTTACATCGCCCTTGACGACCCCCACCGTTCCTACATGCTTGAGGACGCCTCCGGTCTGCCAGTTCACAACTTCGGGCAAAAGTTGAATCCAATTCCCATTCTTTTTCCAGTAAACTCCCACATCGGCGGGCAAGGCAGGGGCCGATACGTCATTGGTCAGGAAGCTTGGGGCCGCCGCTGCTGGAACGGCGGACACTGGGGCGACCGTTGCCGGACCTTGCCCGCCCGCTGACTTGCTCAACATAGCCCTGATAATCTTCTCCGAGACGCCCGCCTTTTTGAGAGCTATGACGGCCTCGGCTCCCAAAGAGTAGTTCCCCGGCTCGTGTTCGACCATGCTTATGATTGTTTCATCGCTAAACCCGATCTTGACCAGCCGTATGATGGATTCATTGGTGAGAGGCTGGCCGGGCTGCTCGTTCTTCTTCGCGCCTTGAACAGGGACCCCACCTCGAACTGAAATCTTTATGCCGCCCGATTGCTGGCCCCGAGCGTTCCACCCAGAGCAGAAAAACAGCAACAAGGCCGCGACTACGGTTTTTTTCATGGAAGTATGCTCCTTTTTCGCACCGGCGCGCCGCCGGGCGGAAGCGGGTCCCGCCTTGCGGGATCGCCCGGTTCATGAGGCCGGGCTAGGCGACCAGATCAATTTCACGCCAGATTTTAACGCAACGGCGAGCCAAAGGGAAACGGGGATTTCACGCGGCTATCTCAGGTAGAGCAACTTAACCAAGGACCGTCCGATAGCCTTGTTGACAACCCTCTTGCCGATGCGATTGGGGTTGCCGCTGGCGAGCTTGCTCACGTCATTGGCGATTCGCGCGATTTTGTAAAGGCTACTCACGATGCCCATGATGTTGCTCCCGGAATTTCTTGTGGGCTTCGTTCAAGCATTCGAGGAATGCCGCGAATTCTTCTTTGTAGAAGCTCAAGTGGACAAACTCATGCTGTACAACAAAGTTTTCCTCTTCGCTGTCAAACCAAACCGCCGTAACTGTGCCGTGAGCGGTTTCTTTTCTCGCCAGGTCGTGAATCGCCATTGCACATCCCCCCTCGGGTTTCTTCAGATCGCTCCATCGGCCACTTCGGGATAGCCGCGTCAATTTCCGACGTCAGGTGGATGTGTGACTTCGCTTGGAGCGCGTGCACCGCGCGCGCAATGGCGGAAATCCAAACCCGGCTGCGTTCGGCGCATTCTTGCAATGTAAGGCCAGATTCCCTCAGCTTGGAGAGTCTTATAAACTGTTTCTCACTCGCGGCCCGTGGCCGGCCGCGCCTCCTTCCCCATTGGGCGATTTCCGCAGCCGTGCGCAACGCAGACCGCCGCACTCTGGGCTCTTGCCGCGGAGATAAATGATACCGGACCCCTTCACCTACATGATTGGTGGGCTGTCCCGAGTAGCTTCCTTTCCCATTTCGACTCGGATGACTTCAGATTGGTCTGTGAAAAAGTGCTTTTCGGTCGTCACGCCCGGTGTGATTGGGTCAGCGTGAACGGTGTACTCATTCAGCCTTCCCTCCTTGTCCAGCTTCCCCGCCGTGTAGGTGAATCGGTACGCCCAGTTCTTTCCCGACGCCAGGACTTCATCAATGAAGCCCGCTGCCTGAGCACTTTCCGCCTTCACAATCTCGTCTACGCTGGCATTCGGGTTCTCGGTTTTCGGTGGCCCGAGGGCAGCAAGCGAAGGTGGGTAGCCCTTGTTGTATGTCACAGCATAGGTCGTGGCTGCGGTGTTTAGAGTTGTCAAACTAAGAACCGCAAATTTCTCGTTTTCTGCCCTCCGAGTGGATGGCAATAACGGGTGGACGAGAATGCTGAGCCCGTAGATGAGCCAAACCCCCAAGCTTAGATAGCCCAAAAAAAGCCCCCAGGCTGCCATTCCCTCACCAAGCAGTCGCCCCCCGCTTCGGCGGATCGAGGCTCGCGCCAGGTGGCCAAATATCACGGCGAGCAAACCTACCATGGGGATGAAAGAGAACAAGCCCAGGATAAGGCTCGCGGTAGCCTCACCGCTTCTCCGTAAGGGCTCTTCGGGCTTGGCTTCCGGGCCAATAGCAGCACTAGGCTTCTGCGCAGATTCGGTTGAAGCAGGCCTGTCTGGCGAAAGCGAACGCGCACAGAAACGACAAAAGGCGTCCGTTTCCCCAACTTCTTTGCAACAGCTTGGACAAAACATATAGCACCTCCCGTCTGCTCGACCGCCTAAGACGGAGGGCGGGAGCAAGGCTTATTCCTTGAAATCACTGGTGGGCATCCTGCTCTGCTAGCTTGAGGCGCGCTTCTATGCGCCGAACACACGAGCCGATTGAGAACAGCCCCGCCAGGATGGCGATTAAGAACAGAATGCCGCCGACACTGGCAAAGAACGCGCCGAAATAGGTCGGCGAAGCCGCGTGCTGCTCGCTGTAGACGGATTCTGCCTTGGCGATCATTCCGCCGGCGACCAGGAGGATGCCGCCTATGGCAAGCAGCCAGTGAGAGATTGGCCTTTTGCTCTGTGGAGACGTTTCTTTGTCCCTTTTCAAAGTCTCAGTCACGGCTTCCTCCTTCTTATGTCCGGCGTGGAAAACCCTTTCGTAACCAATTCCCGCAGTTCGCTAGCGCCGATCTCCCAATCCATCCATTCATCGGGCAACGGTAGCTTGCGTTCCAACTCACTCGAAAGGTAATCTGCAAGGATTCCTCCAAGGGTCACCGTCTGGATGAAACGATACATGTCGGTTCCTCGCAGCTTGTACAAAGCGAACGTTGCTGCTCCTCTCCTGTCAACTCACTGACGCCGGTTGTCATTCAATCGGCCATTTGAGGATGGCCGCGTCGATTTCCGCCATGAGGCGGATGGTTTGGCTCAAGCCGGTCAGGACGTTGCCGCACCGTTCCTATCTTCATGCCGAACGATGTGCCTCGGCTAGACCCTGCAAGTATCTGAATTGCTTGAAAACTCGATCTAATTCATCGTTGTCCATCTCCGTTGTGGAACTCTTGCCAGTGATCTTTACCAGCATTTCCCTGTAATGTTGGTCGCTGATTTTCAACTTGGCTTGGATTGCTTTAATCCCGCTAACATACCTATGACGCTCAATCTCTTGCCTGTCGCTCCGGCGTCGGGCGTATTGCTTCTTTTCCAGGTAGCGGCGTGCCTCAAGGAACCGGCTTGAAGGAAGTCTGTCGTAGGATGACAGGCAAAAATGAGCGTTGAACTCGCCATACTCCCGCGCAAAGTCGGCTTGGCGGGGCTTTCTTCTTTTGCGCGTGGTTTCCTCCTCTACAAGCTCAGTAATAAGTTTGTGCAATGCGGCGGTCTCTTCAGGGCTTGTCTCTTCCCCAGGATTTGCGTCTCCACTGGCGGGCCGTTTACCTTTTGCCAGTCTTCCAAGCTCCTCCCGCAATTCACTTGGAAAGTACGCCTCTTTTACCGCCCGATGTTTCCCCAAAAGCGCCAGTATCTCAGTCTTGCCCCATACTTCGAGCTTGAAGGGAAAAGAAGTCTGTTGGTCCCGGTAAAACCATTGTAGAAAGTGGGGCGTCGGGTTCTTTGGTATGAGCAAGACCCACCGCTTGCAAGGCCATGAGTTACCCTTCGCCTTATCAAGGTCATTGCGCACTTTGTCTCGGCGGGGTGCTTGTTCGGGGAAATAGACTTGGAAGATCGTCTCCGAATCGGAATCATACCCGTCCATTCCAATGTCCGGTGCAGAGAAAGCCTGAAAACGCCCGTATTCCTGGCTCAACAGTGCTTGGCAAAACTCCTCAAATTTCTTTTCGCTTTCCAGTGCCAGTAAGTTTACGCGCATCTGGTCGGCCTCCTTTCAGTGCTGCGGTTCTCCAGTCACCCATTCCAGGTGAAAGTGTGTTCCTTCACCTCCCGATAATTTGAGTCGAGGGCCGGTTCGAGTAGAAGTATGGCGGCGATGCGGCGGGCCATCTCCTGCACGTAGCGGACTTCGTCTTTCGTCAGGGGGCGGCCCAAGAGTTTATCTTCGCGGTAGGAAAGCCATTTCTTGATGACCTGATAGCCGCCGATGGTGTATTCCCAAACTCGCAGCGGAACGTTAGACCAGTAGGCAAATTCATTTAGGTAAACGTCGCAAGTACGCTCCCCCAGCAGCTTGATTGCCTCACCTAGACTCGTCCGTTCTTTCTCCGTGTAATCGCGGTCGGTGGTCTTTCCCTTGCCCGGCATCGTGATGCCGCCCTTGCCCGCATGTCCCCACCCCGCGGTTACAGCGAAGTGCTTCGGTTCATCGAGAGTAGTTCCTTCGGGGAGAGTGAAGGCACCGATCTTCTGTAGAGATGATTCCTGAATCGTCCCTGCGTCCTGTTCGGTGTCGAGCAACGCGGCAATCTGTCTGCCCAGTGCCGCCGAGGCGAGCAATGCTTCCTTATTGTCCGGCAGCGGAATGCGCGGCCAGTCCTGGCGCAGCGCCCCGGAGTTTTCCGTGCGGTAGGTGGGAGAGTGGAGAATCGGTAGGGCATGATAGAAGGCGCTCGGAGCGTCATCTATCGTCGCCGCGTGCATCACGTAGGTGACGAGGGAATCGCTGATGTTCAGCCGTTTACCGCTAGGCAAGATGCGAGGATCGTGCGGATCCGGGGCAAGCATGAGAGATTTGCCAGCGGGCTCGGCGCGGAGGTAGAGGGGAAACATCCCGACATTTGATTCGACGATGTGATGGTCCGCCAACACGGTTGTGTACTGCGGTTGGTAAAAAGCTTCCTTGCGATTGCGTTGCCCTCCACTCAGCCAACGGTTTCCCTCGAATACATGCGGGAAATATTCAGACCGCTTCTCGTCTAGCAGCTTTGTCTCTGGCTCCCAATAGAGCCAGCGCACATCGAAGGGGCGATAGCAATAAGGGACTATGTTTTTTGGAAAGAAACCGCGCTTGCGAAGGTGATCGCGGACCTCTTCCGCCTTAAATCGCGCGGTGCTCGTCATGGCGCTGGGAGAGATGCGGCGCATTTCTTCGTGGCTGATCTCCATGTCAAAATATTGCTCCATCCGCTTAACCAAACGTTCCCGGTCGATGTCCACGACCACGTCATCACGGCTGGTCTTCACTCCCGGAAAGGAAACCGGAAATAGGTCAGGCAGCAAAGGCCACTGCAGATAACCCGTCGTCACCTGCGCTGGCGCGAACGGCAGCCCAAGGTCAAGCGGAGGGATAAGCTCCTGGTACAACGTCTTCCCATCCTGCTCGGCGCTTTCTAGCAATTGCTGGCGCTTGGTTTTGCCCCACAGATGGCGGAACCGGATGATCTTGGTCGGGGCGCTGCTTCGAGCGCCCTCGGGCGAGGCAGGCCCCGCCCCTACAACCAGCAGCGCGATGTCCGTCCCCACCTGAATGCCTTCGCGATTAGACTCCGTCGAAAAGACGCTGGGGTCAGGCTCACTTTCGGGGGTCAGCTTGCCGGTCTTGTACTTGTCTCCATTCAGGCAGTCAATCCAGATGCGGTCAAACGCTTCCAGATACCGCTCCCTCATGCCCGTGAAGGAAAGGCCATCGAGCCAAGAGTAATTGGAAATTAAACACACCACGCCCCTGCCGGTCTTCTCCACAATGCGCCTTTCGGCCATGCGGAAGAACCGTACGTAAAGGTCGTTTAGGCCTTGGCCTTGCGGAGCGGGCGCTTGCCTGGTGGTGCGGTAGGATTCGGAAAGGTCGCGCTCTTCATCCATCCTGGCAATTCCCGCGAAGCTGTTGTAGGGCGGGTTGCCGAGAATTACCAGGATTGGTACCTCACGCTTGACGTGCTCGGCGGCATCGCGTTCTTCCTCCAACTCGGGAAAGATAAGGCGCTGCTTGGGACCTTTGGGCGGCTCCCAGCCGGTGAGAGCGTTGGTGAGATAAACGCCAACCCGTTCCCTGGGCCTCTCGGACAGCGGCGCGCCCATGTTCTGCAAAAGTCAGCCGAGCTGTAAGTGCGAGACGACGAAGGGCGCGGGCATGATCTCAAATCCGAAAACTCGCTTTTGAGCGGCTTCCTTGAGGTCGCTCGCGGTCAGGGCGTCCTCACCTCGCGCTTTGAGCGTGCGGTGAATGCGGTCGAGGACTTCCACGAGATAGGAACCTGTGCCGCAACAAGGATCGAGCACATAAACATTCTTGTCGGCCAACCCGTCCGGTAGGTTCAATTCCTCACGAAGAACTGTGTCCACGCGTTCCACCATGTACTTCACAATTTCCGGCGGCGTGTACCAGACGCCGAGTTCCTTGCGCAGCTCCGGGTCAAAGGCTTCCAGGAATGGCTCGTAGAAATACTGCACCGCGTGCGATTCCTGAAACTTGTTAAAAAACGAGGGGCGGTCAACGCGGTTCAAAACCTGGGTCGCCCAATCCAACACTTCCGTGAGCTTGAGGGCTTCAAGTTCTTGCGGGTCGGCGACAAGGTGGAAGAGCTTGGAGATCATCGGCACGCGCAAATACCGCGCTGTCTCGTACCAGTTGAACCGCGCCGTAACGCCAGCGTCCCGCTGGCCTGCCGGCCAGAGGCCGGCGCTACGTTGCTTGCTCCACAACACCCAGGCTGAGAAAACGCCATAAAAGAGGGTTTGAACCAGGCTGGAACGGAAAAAGTGCTCGCCTTTCTTACCCTCGAACTTCAGGCCCAGGGCTTCTTCCAGCGCCGTACGCACCGTTGCCAGTGCGGCCAGTTCAACACCCTCAATGCGCGCTCGTGCGTCCCGCGCATAGGAGGCAAGAAACCAAGCGACATCTCCCGGCGTGGCTAACTGGGCAGCGTGCCGCATGACGCGCAGGAGATATTCCTCGAACCTTGCGCCGATCTTCTCGGCAAGGCTGCGCGGATGCACGGCAGCGGCCCAGAATGCTTTCTCGCTGTCCGCAAGGTGGAAGGATTCTAGTTTGGCAAACTTGCCTTCGGCGTCCTGTCCCACCAAAACGAAGTCGCGGCAGTTCGTCACAAGCACCTGTCGGTATTTGCCCCAATAGCGGGAAACCTGTTCGCCGTCAGCGGTGACCCATGCGTCACTTTTGACGGGTTTGACTTCGATGACGCCTCGTGAAGGGAGCTGCCCTGAGAGTGGCTTGAGGGTGTGCTTTTTTTCGAATTGCTCTTCGGTGAAAAGGCCGCCGTCAGGGAAACCAGCTCCAAGGTCTTGAAGTCCCATAATGCATCGGACTTTCGGCTTGAGCTTTTTGCCGACCTCGGTCAGCAGATTCGCGAGCGCGGAATAGTACGCGGTCTCTTCAACCGCCGCACCCAGAGAGCGGATGTCGCGCAATTCGCGGAGATACGTTTCGAGCGGGGTCATTCGAAGTATTCTCCACTCACGTACCAGCGGAATTCCAGATAGTCGGTAAGAATCAGGTTAGGCAGAGCGGGAAGATACCGCTTCATCTGCTCAGACTTCTCCACTTCATCCAGGTCCTTGCCCACGTCTTTGGCTTCAAGGTGGCCAATCGTCACGGGGCCGTGAGCCGCCATGTGAGAAATCACGAAGTCGGGAGCCCCGCATTCAACACGCTTCGGCTCATTTGTGGCCGTGACGCCAGATACCAGCGATTCAATAAGGGTCTTGAGTGCCGGGCGGTGAGTGTGCTCTGTAGCGTTGCCTGCTTGCAACTCTCTTTCTATTTGTCGGCGGTAAACGTCAATCGGGCTAGATGCCATTAATCACAACCGGGAAGATAGAGGTTCGGGAGAAGATAGTTACCACAAGGAAAACGGTCATTGCAATACCTATCTGGCAAGCGGGGATCGGCGCAAGGGGGACGGGCGGGCGGCCTTCGGCGTAGGAGTGAGGCTCCTTCTTCAGTTTCTCGTAGTGTTTGTGGAATACATCCGAAATGCAGTTAAGGGAGATCAAGCCGAGGAAAACGTGCTTATAGTCCGCCGCGTGCATGTTCCCACTCAGCGTCGCGGTTTCCGCGAGAAGAAACTCAAATGCGGACCGGACACTCATTTCGTTATCGACACTCTGGTTTTTCGATGCTACCAGCGTCTCGTAATACCGGCGGACAGAGCGATGCGTGGGAGAAACCAAGCCGCGAGTAGTCATAACGTCGGGAGTAATATTAACACTTCCGGGAAGTTGGCGGGGCAACGTTCAAATGTTCCGCAAAGGCGGGCTTGACGGAAAGACACCGCTACCGATCCGTACTAAAGCTTGATTATCCTTAAAAAGCGCGTCAAACTGGGCACTGCTGCGCGGTATTTGGGAATCCTTCACACTCGGTTTCTCACGGAGTCCGATTGTGCTATTTTGGCTGCATGGTGTGTTCTACGCGTCACCAATCGTGTATGAACTGGGGGATGGCCAGTGGAACATTCCCAGGCCCCGCGTTCTCCTGGCGAAGGTGTGTTTCGACGACAGGGCAGCCTCTATGCCAATGGTTACGTGACGAAGCAGGTCGACGTGGAATAGTTTGTCCAGATTGTGAAGTCGATTGAAGATTTTGGGTTGACGATCGTGAAACTCCCGCAAGGAAAAACGTCATGACATCCGAGCCGATTAAGGTCTTGTTGGTGGAGGATAATCCGGAAAATATCCGCCTGATCCGGGAAATGTTCAAGGAAGCGAAGCCCGCCTTAGCTCCCCTGGAGGATGCCCCAAGCTTGCTGGCGGCGGTGGAGCGGCTGGCGAAGGGAGGAATCGACGCGGTGTTATTGGACCTCGGGCTCCTGGACAGCCAGGGCATTAGCACTTTTGTGGATTTACACAAACAATTCCCCCGCACTCCCATCGTAGTGTTAACGGGTCTTACCGATGAAAAGCTGGGCCTCCAAGCGGTCCGGGAAGGGGCGCAAGATTACCTCGTCATAGGAAAGGTGAATGGCGAGTGGATTTGCCGCGCTGTCCTCTATGCGGTTGAGCGGGTTCAAGGGAAGGGAGCTCTCGAGAGAAGCGAGCAGCAGTATCGCCTGCTCTTTGAAAAGAACCTTGCCGGGGTATACCGCACTGCCCTGGATCGCAGCATCACGGACTGTAATGAAGCTTTCGTCAAGGTCTTCGGATTTGCCTCTCGTGAAGAGCTCTTAGCTCATCCAGTGAAGGAATTTTACTTTGATCCCCGCGAGCCGGAGGCAATCACCGCCCGCATAAGGGCGGAAAAGACCCTCTCGAATTTAGAATTGCGCCTGAAGCGAAAAGATGGCAGCCCGGTTTGGGTTCTGGTTAACGAGAATCTAATCGAAGGGGAGGCAGGCAGCCAACCGTTCATCTTAGGGACCATCATTGATATTACCCGGCACAAGGAGGCCCAGGAGGCGCTACGGCAAAGTGAAGGTCACTTGCGTGCCATTTTTGAAACCGAGCCGGAATGTGTCATGAAAGTCGCGCCCAACGGCGACCTCCTTCAGATGAACCCGGCGGGCCTGGCCATGATCGAGGCTGAGAGCTTTGCCGAAGTAAATGGAAAGTCAGTCCTTCCCTTGATTGCTCCTGAGCACCGCGCTGCTGTCGAAGCTTTCTTGCGTGCAGTGTGCAGCGGCAACAAGAACAATTTAGAATTCGAGATTGTGGGGCTCAAAGGTGTGCGGCGGTGGGTGGAGTCTTATGCGGCCCCAATTGCTGATGAGACGGGATCAAGCTGTATGTTGGCCGTCATGCGGGACCTCACCGAACGCAAGCAAGGTGAAAAGGCTCTGCGCGGGCTTTCTACACGCCTGCTGCAGTTGCAGGATGAGGAGCGGCGGCGCATTGCCCGGGAACTCCACGATGCCATAGGCCAGAACCTCGTCGGATTGGTGACCAACCTCACCCTGGCGCACAAGTCGGCTGGTAGGCTTAATCCGAAAGCGCGCCAAGCTATATCCGGAAGCCTTGCGATGGCAGAGCAGTCCTTGAACGAGATGCGGACCCTCTCCTACTTGTTACACCCGCCACTGCTTGATGAAGATGGCTTGGCTTCAGCCTTAGATTGGTACGTTAAAGGGTTCGTCGAGCGAAGCGGAATCAAGATCGATCTCAAAGTGCCTCGCAAGTTTGGCCGGTTGCCCCAGGAGGTAGAGACCACCCTTTTTCGCGTCGTGCAGGAGAGCCTTACCAACGTCCACCGTCACTCCAAAAGTCCGACAGCCAGCATACGGCTTTCACGGCGCGCGACTGAAGTGAAGTTGGAAATAACGGACAAAGGCCAGGGGATGCCCGCAAAGGCCCTCCACTCGGGCAATCAGAAAAGCGGACAGTTTGGAGTGGGCATTATGGGCATGAGCGAGCGAGCCAGACAACTCGGGGGTCGGCTGGAAATCGATTCAAGCCGCCGAGGCACCACCGTCCGCGTGGTGATCCCCAATCCCGAGGTGGTTAAGTGAAAACGCTTCGTATCCTGGTGGCGGATGATCATGAGGTGGTGCGGAAGGGTATGCGAGCACTTTTGGAAGTCCGTCCCGAATGGGAAATTTGTGCGGAGGCGGCCAACGGCCGGGAGGCTCTTGAACTCGCAAAACAGACGAAGCCCGACGTGGTGGTGATGGATATCAGCATGCCGGAATTGAATGGCTTGGAAGCCACGCGACAAATCCTGAAAGCCCTCCCCAGAACCGAGGTACTTATCCTGACGCTTCATGAGTCCGAACAGTTAATACGTCGAGTGGTCGAATCAGGCGCCCGCGCCTACGTCCTGAAGTCCGACGCAGGACGAAACTTGGTGGAGGGCGTGGCGGCGCTTAGCCGGCACAAAGGTTTTTTCTCGTCCAAGGCAGCAACGCTCGTGGTGGAGAGCCACCTGAAAGGGGGCAAGACAACCGGCAGAACGAACCGCTCTCGTGGCCTTCTGACCCCTCGCGAGCGAGAAGTTGTCCAGCTTTTGGCAGAGGGGAAGAGTAACAAAGAGATCGCGGCCACTCTGGGGGTCAGCGTTCACACGGTAGAAACCCACCGAAGCAACATCATGCATAAGCTCGATACCCATTCCTTGAGCGGCTTGATTCGCTACGCTCTTCGCAATAAGATTGTGCAGTTATAGGGCGTTTCCGAAGGTACCCAGCCCAAACGACACCAGCACCTTAATGGGGGGGGAACTACAGTCCGGGGCTGGAGGGGATTTTCCGAGGATTAGACATGCGCATCGTCCGAAGCCCGCCTAAGCGGGCGATATCCTATGTCCCACGGCGAACAGAAGGGGTGAAAACATCGATTGCATTAACCACAGAGACACGGAGGCACAGAGAAAAGCCCCTTTCTTTTCAGTTCTCAGTGCCTCTGTGTCTCTGTGGTAAGGGGTTTGTTTCATAATTCTTTCATACCTTCGAACAGCCGTGGGTAAAGGACGAATAAGAAATCCGGGCTAATCGTGCAGGACCACGCTCAAGAGGCCACTGTTAACCGTCAACGAGCCGCTGCCCGAGTAATCGATAAAGCCCAGTGTCCGGAACTTGTTCATGAAATGACTGACCCTCGACCGGGTAGTGCCGACCATTTGGGCCAGGTGTTCCTGATTGATTCCGGGGTGG
>Ga0182011_10003993_pt1 | contig 11937 bp, 11 predicted proteins | sample 711E1DmetaG_FD_120481 | JGI IMG/M metagenome (GOLD analysis project Ga0182011, IMG submission 120481) | Permafrost microbial communities from Stordalen Mire, Sweden - 711E1D metaG | ecosystem: Environmental > Terrestrial > Soil > Wetlands > Permafrost | place: Sweden: Stordalen | collected... | reverse complement strand
GTGCAGGATGCGGAAGACGTAGGGTTGTGTGCCCTCGAAGTGCAGGGCCTCGCGCGGAACGCTGAGTACATGCAGGTGTTGCGCGGTGGTGACTTTCACGGTGACGTTGGCGTTGGGCTGCAGAACGCCGTCGGCATCGTCCACGTCGATGAGGCACTCGCCGACGTTGCGTGTGCCATAGCTGATGATGGTGGTGGGGGGCTGGGAGATATGTCCGTGCCAGGTGGCGCCGGACTTGGCCTCCCAGGTGATTGCGACCGGCTGTCCCGCGGCGAGATTGCCGATCTCCTGTTCATCGAAGTAGGCCGTGATGCGCAGATGTTTGAGGTCGGCGACATAAATCAGGTCGTCGCCGGTGGCGGCGTAGTCGTACTGGGCGACCGGAAGATAGTAAACAGTGCCGGCGATGGGCGTGCGGATGTCTTCGCTGGCATAGGCGCGTTGGGCCGCGGCAACGGCGGCGCGCGCATCGGCAAGCTGCGCCTGGGCGCGTGCGCGGTCGGCCTGGCCGTAGCGCTGGGTGCTGTGCTGCTCGATGCTGTGCAGCGTGCTGTCGTCCAGTTGGACGCGTGCCTGCGCGGCTGCGATCTCGGCCGGCGATGCCGCTCCCTTCTGCTGAAGCGCTTCGAGCGCGGCCAGCGCGGCGGCATTCTCATGACGCTGCAGCCTGGCGCGGCTCTCATCGGCGGCGTAGGTGTTGCGCTCATCCTGCGTGCCGCCTTGTTCAATGTCGCTGGCGGCCAGCTCGGCGGCCCGCAGCGCGGAGTTGGCGGAAGCCAGCCGCGCCAGAGCGTCCGCATCGTCCATCTTCAGCAGCAACTGGCCCGCCTTCACCTTGTCGCCCACATCGACGTAGATCTCCTGCACCTGGCCCGCGACCTGCGCGTGGGACTGGAAGTCGTCCAGCGGTTCAACCTTGCCATTGGTCGAGGAGGACTTGATCAGGTCCTGATAGTTGACCTGCGCGGCGCGCACGCTCACCCGCTCGCGCGTGAGCGTGCGCGCCGCATAGACCGCCGCAAGCAGAACGATGAGGGCTGCACCCCAGATCGCAAACTGCGTTGCCCGATTTGACGTGGGAGTAGAGGCCATGTCTTCAAGTGTCAGTATATAAGACGTTTTGCCGCACCGAACGAAGCAAAATACTTCTTGCCCGGTACAAAGCGAATGTATTTGTGCCAATCGGTGAGCACCGTGATCGAAAACGGGTCGCTTCGGGCGATCGAGTTAGTCGCGCGAGACTAGGATCACAGCGTTGTGCCGGCCGGCCGCAGGCCGCCGATCTCGAGCTCGAGACCGCCGAACTGCGGGCTGGCGTAGGGGCCGGCGTTGTGCCGCAGGCAGTAGAGCACGTCGACGACGGAGCCCTTGCCGAGCGCAAGCCGGCTGCAGCGCGCAGGCCAGCCGAGAGGATCGCGGCTCCAGCCGAGGGCCGGAATTGCAGCAGGATTGCTCTGCCCGCGCGGGCCGCTCTGCGTCAGTTGCAGCGCGATGTGCTTCTCCTGAATGAGGCGAATGGGCGCGGCGAGCGTTGCGTCGCGGGTGAGAAAGACCGGCTCGGGGTTGCCGATGCCGAAGGGCGCCAGGCGCGCGACCCAGGCCATCAGCTCGGGAGTGATCGCGGCCAGCGAAAGCTCGGCGTCGTACTCCATCTGCGGAACCAGAAGCGCGGGGGTGAGCCGCGCAGACGCGTAAGCCTTCATGCGCGAGCGCAGCAGCGGGAGCCGGTCGGAGGCAAGCGAGAAGCCGACCGCGTGCGCGTGGCCTCCGAAGCGATGGAAAAGCGGCGCCTCCGGGTCAACGGCGTCGGCCGCGGTGATGGCGTCGAGCAGGTGGAAGCCGGGAACCGAGCGCCCCGATCCGTGCGCGTCGCCATCGGCGTGGGTGACGATGATCGCCGGTCGCCCCGTGCGCTCCAGCACGCGCGAGGCCAGAATGCCCAGCACGCCGCGATGCCAATCTGGATGGTCGAGGATGAGGCACTCGCGCGGGTATTCGCCGTCCGCGTCGGCCAGCGTCCGCAGCTCGCGGTCGATGGCCTCCAGCGCGTGTGCCTCGGAGGCGCGGCGTTCCCGATTGAGGCGGTCGAGTTTCTCTGCCAGCTCGCGCGCGCGGGCCGCGTCGCGCGTCAGCAGCAGCTCGACCACATCGTCCGCGATGTCCATCCGTCCCGCTGCGTTGATGCGCGGCGCCAATCGGAAGCCCACCTCGGTCGCACTCGGCGCGCGGTCCAGTGGAATCTTCGCCAGCTGCATCAGCGCGCGCAGGCCCGGCTGCACGGGGTTGGCCAGCGCCGCAAGTCCCAAAGCCGCAATCGCCCGGTTTTCGCCGGTCAGCGGCACGGAGTCCGCGATCGTAGCGATGGCTGCCAGCTTGAGGAACGATGGCAGCAGCACGCCGCGGGTGCGCGCGCGAAAGGCGACGGCGTCCGCCGTCAGCGGCGCAGCAGCGTCGAGCAGCGCCTGCGCCAGCTTGAACGCGACAGCGGCCCCGCACAGGCTCTTGTTGGGATAGGGACATCCCGGCTGCGTGGGATTGAGCACCGCCAGCGCGTCGGGGATGGCTGCGCCGTCGGGCGGGTGGTGGTCGGTGACGATGAGGTCGAGGCCGAGCGCGCGCGCCTCCACGGCCTCGGCGATGGCGCGAATGCCGGTGTCCACGCTGATCACCAGGCGCACGCCGGCCTTAGCCGCCTCGCCCAGGATTGCGTTCTGCATCCCGTAGCCCTCGCGGATGCGATGCGGAAGGTGATAGCTCACCTGCGCCGGCTGTTGCGGTTCCATCGCCAGCCCGATTCGCTCGATGGTCGTCTTCAGCAGGACGGTCGCCGTTGTGCCGTCCACGTCGTAGTCGCCGTAGATCAGGATCGGCTCGGCGTTGCGAACTGCGTGCAGGATTCGCTCGACCGCGGCGTCCATGCCAAGCAGTTGCGCCGGATCGTTCGCCGGATCGTCGAGCAGCGCATCGAGTGTTGGATTGAGAAAAGCCTCAGCCGCGGCGGTCGTCTCGATCCCGCGCGCGACCAGGACCTGCGCAATGGCAGGCGGGCAGCGGAGATGCGCCGCGAGAGTCTGTATCGTCTGCGCATCCACGGCTGCCTTGAGCAGCCACGCGGCCGACGGCGCTGGATTGGATTGTTCTTGCACCGCTGGCGAATCTTGGTCCGGCAACTTCGACGGCACTTGCGTCAGTCCTCGTCGTGGTCGTGGTCGTCAACCACGATGCCGCCCAGGTCGGTGACCGTCTCGATCAGCTCCTGGAACTGCTCGTACCACTCGGTCGAGGTCTCGAACAGGAACATCACGCCCTGGTGGGCGAATCCGAGTTGCAGGTAGCCGATCTGACCAACGTGTTTCACCAGGCTCTCGGCGTCTTCGATCTCGATCGCATCGGCGTCGGGGTAGGTCTGGTCGCGCAGTTGCTCCAGCAGGATGGCGACGTCGGACTTCTCCAGCGCCACCTCGCTCATGGTGACAAAGCTGGCGCCGGCGGCCTTGGCGTGCTCCACAAAGTCCTTCCACGCGTCCGCGTCTTCGTCCTCGAAGATCACGGTGGGAACTTCGTCGGTGATGTATCCATTGAAGCGGCGGAGGCCGTGGCCGGCGATGAAGGCCACCATATCGTCTTTGAGCGAGATCAGATTGTCGGGTTGCATGCGGAGTCCATTGTCTCAGAAAGCAAGGTCGAGCGCACGGCGGGTTGCGTCGAGTCCGTGCCGGCTCTGGTTGCGAACGAATCGCGGCGAGCAGGCAGGGATGCGCTTTCGCTTTCTGCAACGCTCCGGCGCGCGGTAGCATCGAAGAACCATGCGAGCGATCCAGATTACCCAGACCGGTGGAGCTGAAGTGCTTCAACCCCGTGAGCTGCCCACTCCCACGCCCGGCCCCGGCGAGGCTCTCGTCCAGATCGAGGTCTGCGGCGTCAACTTCATCGACATCTACCTGCGCGAGGGCCGCTACGCCTCGCCGCTGCCGTTCATCCCCGGCCAGGAGGCGGCGGGCGCGGTCATCGCTCTCGGCCGGGATGTCGTCGGCCTCAAGGTGGGCGACCGCGTCGCCTGGTGCGGCGTTCCCGGGACCTACGCTCAGTTCGCGGTTGCGCCGGTCGCGCGTCTGATTGCAATCCCCGAAGGCATCGCCACACGCCAGGCCGCCGCCGCGATGCTGCAAGGAATGACGGCGCACTATCTCGCGCACTCGACCTATGCCATTCAGCCGAATGACGCGGTGCTCGTCCACGCCGGCGCTGGCGGCGTCGGACTGCTTCTCATCCAGATGGCCAAGCGGCTGGGCGCGCGCGTCTTCGCCACCGTCTCCACCGACGAGAAGGCCGCTCTGGCGCGTGCCGCCGGGGCCGACGAGACGGTCCTCTACACGCGCGAAGACTTTGCCGCGAAGGTCCGCGAGTTCACCAACGGCGCGGGCCTTCCCGTGGTCTACGACTCCGTGGGCAAGACCACCTTCGATGGCAGCCTGGCCTGCCTGCGGCCACGCGGCATCCTCGTCCTCTACGGCGGATCCAGTGGCGCGGTCCCGCCCTTCGACCTGATCCAGCTCTCCGCGCGCGGCTCGCTCTACATCACGCGGCCCACGCTGAAGGACTACACCGCAACCCGCGAGGAGCTTGCCATGCGCGCGGGCGATGTCCTCGGCTGGGTCGCCGACGGCAGCCTCAAGCTGCGCCTCGAACACAGCTATCCGCTGGCCGATGCTGCCCAGGCCCACCGCGACCTGGAGTCCCGCAAGACCACCGGCAAGCTTCTCCTGATTCCACCCCAGTGACCAAGGTGAGCCAAGGGCCGCGCTGTTGCCTCCGACGCAAAGCGGCCCTGACGGATTCGCCAGGGCCACAGGACTCCTTGTTATGAGCGAGCGTTCTGCGCCGCTCTACGCCAGGGGCAAAGTCGCGTTGAGGTTAATTGCGGGGGGCTCTGCGACGGTCACGGCGCCATGACCGTTCTTCCCCTCGCCCGGCTTGCGGATGTCGATGCCTCCCTTGAAGTACGCTCCGTCCTCAATGGAGATGCGCGCTGCGGTCACATCTCCGGTCAGCGAGCCTTCGCTGCGGATGTCCACGCGGTCGCTGGCATTCACGTTGCCGCGCACCTTGCCCAGCACCACCACCTCGCGCGCCAGAATGTTGGCTGCCACCTGTCCATTGCGCCCCACCGTGACGCGGTTGCCGGGCAGGTTGATCGTGCCTTCCACCTTGCCGTCGATGTACAGCGACTCCGAGCCGGAGACCTCGCCCTTCACCACCAGAGACTTCCCGATGGTGGCCTGTTCGCCGCTCGGGACAGCCAGGCTGGGTGCGGATGCTGTCGCCGGTCTTGGTGTGCTGGACTCGTAGATGGTCGGTGCCGGGACCGACGGACGTGTCGGCTCAGGGGGTGAGGGCGGGATCGGTCCAGCCTGGTTCGGTTTCCACATGGTTCGTTTGTTTCCTTTCCTGATTGCCTGAATGGTTGGCGGGCCCAGTCTCGCCGGTCGAGTGTGGGGCAACATCAGCCGCAACGCCTGGCGGTTGGCCGCAAGCGTCTGCCACAACGATACTACTCCGCGCCGTTTCACGGAAACACGCCGCTCTGCAAAACTCCGCGCCCGGGCCGCCGCTTGGAAAACACTGCTTGCTTCCGCGGGCCAACCGCGATACTCTGCCGCGCATGCAGAACTTTCGCTCCGCTGCGGTGCATCTGCCGGGTTGGACTCTCGCCTTGCTGCCGCTCAGTCTGGTCTCGCTGGGCCTCCTGCCCCTTTCTCAACCCACCGCCCTGGCCGCGCCCGCCAAGGCTCACGTCGTGGCGCTGGGCGCGGTGCGCAAGGTTCCCTACACGCCTCCCCAGACCGCGCCCGCAACCGGCAAACCCTCCGACCAAATCACGCTGAAGGTCCGCCCGCTCACGGTCGACGGCCATCAGAAGGAGTGGACCACCGGCGACGCCCACGACGTCACCGACCGCAGCTTCACCATCCGCCGCGCGCTGCGCCTCAACGACGCGCTGCCCGGCGACGCGGCCCCCCGTTGGAGCTGGCAGCCCGGCCCCTGGCTGCTGGTCGATCGCACCACCGGCCGCATCGCCGCGCTGCACCTGCCGGACTTCGACGCCGAGGTCTCCGACGCGGTCTGGTTCCGCGACTACGCGGCCTACTGCGGCACCGCCGCGACCGCCAAGGGTGGACTCTTCGCCATCGTCGCGCAGCTCGGAGCGCGTCGCGCCGTGGTCCAGATGCAGATCGGCAAGTGGCCCCAGCCCGCGCCCGCCACGCCCGTCTGCAAGCTGGCCGTCTGGCAGCGCGAACCCATGCGCGTCACCCTCCAGCCCACCGGAGGCGACCCCATCACCTTCGAAGTCGTCGGCGCAGCCTCGCTGGTCGAAGAGAACGACTCAGCCGACGACCAGAACTGAGCGCATCCGTCGCAAGCAAGCAAACCGGCTTCGTCCGCTATCCCGAGATGTAGGCCTTGAGGTGGCGGATCGTCTCCTGCTGCTCGGTGATCACATAGTTCACCAGGTCGCCGATGGAGAGTACGCCCACCACTCTGCCATCTTCCGTCACCGCAAGATGGCGGATGCGCTTGTCCGTAATGATGCGCATACACTCGACCACGGTATTCTGCCGCGTGACCGTGATCACTGGGCTGCTCATGATCTCCGCAACCTTCGTCTCCCTCGACAAGCGTCCCAGTAGCACCACCTTGCGCGCGTAGTCGCGCTCGCTGACGATCCCCACCAGCCGCTCGCCCTCCATCGCCAGCAGCGCGCCCACGCCCTTCTCCGCCATGATCTCGATGGCGTGAAAAACGGAGGCGTCCGGCTCTATCGACAGGATCCCTGCCGCCTTCTTTTGCCTCAGGACTGTGCCTACGGTCGTCGTCAGTTCGCTCATGTGCACCTCGGGATTCGAGTATTACCTCCGCGGCCCACCGCCGTCAATCGCTCGCCCACACGATTCGCCGCTCTAGTACAGGGGTGGCTGGCCGGGGGGGCGCGTCTTCCAGCGGCGGTGCATCCACAGCCACTGCGAGGGGTATTGCCGGATCGACTCTTCGATCACCGCGGTAAACAGAGCGGTGTTGCTGGCCGCGTCGGCCTCGGAGTCGCCGCTGTCAGCCAACTCCAGCTCCGGGCCGAAGCGCAGGACGTACTGGCGCTCCCGCTCCTCCCACAGCAGGAAGCCGGGCAGCACCGCCGCGCCGGTCTTCAGCGCGACCCGCGCCAGCCCGGAGGCCGTACATGCCTCCACGCCGAAGAACGGCACAAAGAGCCCCTGCGGCGGTGTCATGTTGGTGTCCATCAGGATTCCCACCGTCTCGCCCGCGCGCATCGCCCCGATCAGCCCACGCGCGAAGTCGTCCTTGTGCAGCACGCGGTTGCCGTGCTGGCAGCGGATGCGGTTGACCAGGCAATCCACCAGCGGATTGTCCAGGCGGCGGATCACCATCCCCATCGGGTGGCCCGCCAGCGAGTGGTAGAAGCTCGAAAGCTCCCACGCGCCCAGGTGGCCGGTGAGCACGAATACGCCTTTGCCGCGGTCGCGCGCCCCCAGGTAGTGGTTCAGCCCCTCGGTGCGGATGAACCGGCTGGCGGTCTCGCGCGTGTAGGTGGACATCTGGCAGAACTCGGCCAGCAGCCAGCCCAGGTGGCGATACTCCTGGCGCAGCACCGCCGCGCGCTGGCTGGCCGGCATCTCCGGGAAGGCGAGCTCCAGGTTCCGCTGGCCCACGCGGCGCAGCCGGCTGTGCAAGGTGTAGGCAATGGCCGCAATGCCTGCTCCGGCGGCGCGCGCCATGCCTCGCGGCAGAGCGCGCAGCACATGGATGAAGAGCCACGCCAGCGCGAATTCAAGGGCCTGGCGCAGGGTGGGCCGGCTCGCCGGCTCGGCGATGGATTGGGCTTCGCGGGTCAAGGTTCCAGTCTAGCGGATCGAGGAACAGTGGTAAGTGGTCAGTGGTCAAGGGTCTGAGGTTAGTGGCTAGAAGTTCATCTCATAAACCCGTTTCGGAAGGGCACGGCTTCAGCCGTGCCGCAAAACATCCAATAGATATGTGGGCTTTAGCCCCGGAGGGACGTCTTGCACGGACTGAGTGGTGTTTATGAGATGGCCTCCAGTGGTCAGCGGTCTGGCAACAGGCGAACACGATAGCGGTAGAAGTTTTTTCACTGTGTAGGAATTAAAAAATGCCGCCACTGAGATGTACAGACGCAGATGAATTGCGCAGGATTACATCGGATTGCGCGGGACTCCATACGCAGAAAAGCCGCCAGCCGAGTGCTTCCGGCTGGCGGCCCTGGTCTGTTGTGTTGCCGCGTCCTGCGACGCCGCGGAGTTGGTGGCAACCCTCGGAATGTGCGGCGGCCCTTCGCTGCTACTGGTTGTTCTTCGATACGACAAAGAAGTGGGCTACGGTGCGAACGAATGCGCGAGCGTTCTCCGGGACCGGCTTGTTGCCCTTGAGAACGACCTCGAAGGGAACGTCGGCGCCGTACTCGGCGCGGGTGTCGTCCCCGTTCTGCGAGAGGACGGTGCCGTCCAGGTCGAGCCCGGCAAACAGTCCCTGGCTGCGCGAGTAGGTCAGGAACTCAGCGCGCATGGATGCGTCCGTCGATGCCTGTGCGTTGCGTCCCACTGGTCCGGCCGAGGCGGATGCGTCCGCGCCCAGCTTGAACTTGCTGCTGAGCATGTGCTGGAGGCCTTGCTGGTTCATGGCCACCAGCACCAGATCGGTGGTCTGGCCGCCGATCTGCCATCCAAAGCTGCCGCCGGTCAGTTGCACAAACACCGGAGCGCTCCATCCGTTGGGCGTGCGGCAGGTGGCAACGCCCTGGCCGTACTGCGCCCCAATGATGAACGCGCCCTTCTTGTAGCTGGGAATGACGACGACGCACGATGCGCCCGCCAGAATGCCCTGCGGAATGCCTTTGTCGGGCGTGGCCATAACCTCCTGGATGACGGCCTGCGCGCTGTTGAGACGCTCGTCGAGCTTTGCGTGGTCCTGTGCAACGCCTGCGAGCGTGGTGGTGGTCAGTAGCGTCAAGCCACATAGAATTCCGGTGATTCGTTTCATCGGTGGATACCCCTTTGCTTTCTTGATTGCATCTGCTTCTTGAATGGATCTGCCTGGTCCTTCTTGAACGGAACTGCCTGGTCCGTCTTCAACGAATCTGATTGGTCCGGGTCGCCCATGCTCTCGATTGAATCGCAACCACAAGCCCCGCATCAACTCGTACGATGCGGGGAAGGCTGCCAGAAGTTGCACGGCGGGAAGAAGAAGGGACGGAGATCGGGAAGGGAACTGGGAAGAGCGAAAAAATGGGGGCTGCAAGAGCCAGCAGCTTGCGCCGCCAGATCTCGTAGCCCCTCTCCCAGGTCTGTGTTGCAGTCTGATAGTGGCCTATCGGCGGCGGCTGAACAACGGTACGAAGGTCTAGAGGCTTACGTACCCATTTTGTTTATTAGTTAGTGAACATTCAAAGCGTGGGCAATTAACCCGAAAAACAGGAGAAATCCCAGCAAATCCACGCAAATCGGATCTCAACGGGCAGACTGCGCTGCGTCTCCGCTTCGGCAAGACGCGCTATTCAAACTGCGTAAATGGGTGGATGGTCAGCGCAATCCGGTTGTTCACCCCCACCTTGCGCAGCAGGCGGCCAATGTGCGCCTTCACCGTGCTCTCGTCGATTCCGAGGGCGATGCCAATCTCGCGGTTGGACCGTCCAGCGCGTAGCAGCTCCAAAACCTGCAGCTCGCGCGGCGTGAACCTGGGCGGCGCGCTCGCGGAACTGGCGAAGCCGGGCTGCCGGTCCAGCAGCCGCGAGAGCACCCGGCGCGGCGCCCACACGGAACCGTCGCGCACCACCTCGATGGCCATCGCAAGCTCGGTCTCCCTGGCCGTCAGCGTCAGGTATCCCTTGGCCCCGGTGCCGATGATGCGCTGGATGTACTCCGGCCCCGTCTCCGCACCCAGCACGATCAGCTTCAACTGGGGGCGAATGTGGTGGAAGGTGGCCAGCAGCTCGAATAGATGGCCGGTGCACTCGGCGTCGATCAGCACCAGCGCCAGGTTGACATCGTCCAGCGCGCCGGGCGCCGTCAGGTGGACGACCTCAAACTGCGGCAGAATGGACTGCAAGCCCAGCACGCGCAGCGTGTCGGTGGCCACCACGCCAATCCGGTCCACGCGCTTTGTTGCAGATTCCTTCATAGACCTCAAGCCTCCATCCCTGCTGGCCCGGTTGCTCTGTTGGCCTGCGACGCGGTTCGTTTTGACGTGCGACAGCTTACATACTTATTTTGTGCCCGAGGGGGCAATTTGCGCTACAACTTCGGCAGGACGATGCCCTGTTGCTTCTGGTACTTCCCCTTGCGGTCCGCGTAGCTCGTCTCGCACACCTCGTCGGACTGGAAGAAGAGAATCTGGCACAGTCCCTCGTTGGCGTAGATGCGCGCGGGCAGCGGCGTGGTGTTGGAGATCTCCAGTGTCACAAAGCCCTCCCACTCCGGCTCGAACGGCGTCACGTTCACGATGATCCCGCAGCGCGCGTAGGTGGACTTGCCCACGCAGATGGTCAGCACGTCGCGCGGAATCCTGAAGTACTCGATCGAGCGCGCCAGTGCAAACGAGTTGGGCGGAATGATCACGCTCGCCGCCTGCACGCTCACAAACGACCGCTCGTCGAAGGCCTTGGGGTCGATGATCGCCGAGTTCACGTTGGTGAAGATCTTGAACTCGTCGCTCACGCGCAGGTCGTACCCGTACGACGAGAGTCCGTAGGAGATCACGCCCACGCTGACCTGCTTCTCGCTGAACGGCTCGATCATCCGGTGTTCCATTGCCTGCTGGCGGATCCAGCGGTCGCTCTTGATGGCCATGCCTGTCTTTTTTGCCTCTTGGCGGCCCTCTCCGCTCTGCTTCCCAGACGCCGTCAGGCGCTCGCGAAGGGGGATGGGGCCGCATCGTTTCGGATAGACAAATCTTACGGCAGCATTCGCGCGTTGACAATCTTGGACTTATTGCCTACCATCGCACTTGGCAGAGCAGTGTGGCCCTTAATGGCCGCCTGTCTGCATTTAGCGTGAGAGAGGCGGCCCAAGTTGATTAAACAAGACCTGATCCAGAGGGTCGTAGAGCGAACCGGACTTCCCAGAACGAAGGCGGAGCGCGCGGTCGATGCCATCTTCGGCAGCATGAAGCAGACCCTGATTGCGGGCGACCGCATCGAGCTGCGCGGCTTCGGCGTCTTCACCGTCAAGCCCCGCAAGACAGGCATCGGACGCAATCCGCGCACCGGCGCCGAGGTCAGCATCGCCCCCGGCAAGGCCGTCCGCTTCAAGCCCGGCAAAGACCTGCACAAGATGGACGAGCCCGCCTAGCCGAGGCTCGTCGCAACTCCTGCGGCTGGCCTGCACTCTGCCCGCCGTGCCACCTCAACCCTTGCCCGCAACGGAATGTTCGGGAAGCGCGGTGAAACTCCGCCACTGCCCCGCAACTGTGATCGCGCACGCCGCTCCAGCCCAATCGGAGAGGCGTGAATGCCAGCCAGACACCTCCCACTGAAGCCGCCAGGCGACGGGAAGGGAAGCGTCCAGTCTTTGGCTGTCATGCACCCGCGTAAGTCAGGAGACCGGTTTCGCCGCGTACATCCAACCGCGCTCCCGGGGGGGAGCGTAGGAGTTCACCCATGTCCTCAGCCTCCGGCCGTTCTTCGGCCGCATCTCTCCTGCGAGCCGCTTCCGCGTTCGCCGCTTTCCTCTTGCCCGCACAATTGTTTTTGGTCCGTTTCGCACAACTCTCTCTGATCTTTGCTGCGCTTCTGATCTTCTCCACGCCGGCGCGCGCGGTTGTGGTGCATGGCGTGGTCACCGACGCGCTTGGCCGCCCCGTTCCCGGCGCTCGCGTCCAGCTCATTCAGGGGCCGAGGCCGGTTGCCATCGCCAT
>Ga0182011_10003991_pt1 | contig 11939 bp, 11 predicted proteins | sample 711E1DmetaG_FD_120481 | JGI IMG/M metagenome (GOLD analysis project Ga0182011, IMG submission 120481) | Permafrost microbial communities from Stordalen Mire, Sweden - 711E1D metaG | ecosystem: Environmental > Terrestrial > Soil > Wetlands > Permafrost | place: Sweden: Stordalen | collected... | reverse complement strand
GGGATTCTATGAGATGACCCAGACCGACACAACCAGTTCGAAGTATAGTACTTACCAGTTCAACCAGGGTTATAACACCATGAACTACAATGCCGACCAGGTTGGAAGACATACGCTGTACTTTGTCGTGAACAATCAGCCCAGCAACGTGGTCGTTGTGGATGTATTTGCCCAGTCTCCAACAGGGACCGCTCCGGAAGGAATCGTTCCGATCACAGGGCAGAACCAGCCAATAGTTCTGGGCGGCAATGGCCAGACAACTACTATACCCAACGGCCTGACCACAACCACATCCAATGGTCAGACAACCACCACCACAACCAACGGCGTGACAACCACTACATCCAACGGTCAGCCAACGACAACCTCTGATGGAACTTACCAAACAACGACGAGCTCCGATGTAACTGGTGTCACATCCAACAACGGCCAGACTACAACGACCTCAGATGGAACCGTTACATCCAGCTACAGCTGAATTCAGGAAATAGGAGTGTACAAAAATGGCCAAATTGCTCAATTGGACTACAGTGCTCTTAATACTCGCTCTTGTCGTAGCAATAGCAAGAGTGAGTTTCCTGGGCCTGTCGAACCAATTGCTGGTCATAATCCTCATCGTTCTGGCGCTAATATCGATCATCATAATGGGGCGACACCGGCGCTGGCCTTTTGGACTATAGGCTTGATCAACGATCTCCCGGGTTCCAGGGTCTTGTGACCCTTGAGCCCAGTTGCGCTCTGGTGGATTTTCGATCATGGATCGCTGGAGATCAATATGTGTAAGCCATGATTCCACCATGCTTACATATTTATATAAAAAACTTTTTTCCCCACTTAGTTTGAGGTACATTGTTTATCGGCTTCTTCATCGCGGCTTTTGGAAGCGATAATCGTTTGATGTGTTATTACCCGCAAAGACAACCGAACTGCTTCAATAGAATCAAAAAAGGAAGGTTTGGTCAAGGTCTGGTGCAGGACTTAAGCGATCGAGAACTCTCGATGAGATAGATAACTTTCGAAGATCCTTAGATCGCAAAGATTACTGTCCAGGCATCTCTAGCCGTTGGTTCCCGATCAGATGGAAACCGCAACATTCAACACCCGCTCGCCTGCATGCATCGACTCGCGCATGGGCAGCCTCGCCCCCCCGGTATGCGCACGCCCCACGAAACCGCGGAATCTGTGCGCGCCCTAAAGTTCCGGTTTTCCGGCCTTGTTAGGAGCGAGCCCAGGTTCTCCCGAAGGCCAAACTGGCTTGATAAGGTCAGAGGTAGCTGGAGTTCCAAAGAACTCTCAAATGCAGACGCGAGTAGATAGGAAACCCCAGCTCCCTGGCCTTGGCCTAAGCCTTATTGGCGTCGGCTAATTATGGATTTGGGTCGATGGCCGGAAACTCTTCTTCCCGTTATATTATGCCATCAAATCGTACTTTCTCTTATCCAGTTTGCCTGCTCACAGCTTTCAGATCCAGCTTGGTGGTCTGGTTTCGGTATACCATGACGGAAGAGGGTATTACGCTGTAATCCGATGACTGCGCCCCGATGCTATGTTGTGCTGGCAGGACCATTACCCTGTAATTGCCAAGGGCGTCTGTCATTATTCTCGTAGGGTTATAATCTACTGTTATCTCAGCTGAGGCCACTCCCACACCGTTCTTCTGATTATATACTCTGCCCTCAACAATGCCTAAATCCTCTTGCGAAACATTGTTTGTTGACGACGCTACCGGGCTACTTGCGCGGACGGCTTCCTGGCCTGCAGCCACATGGATGCTGCTCAGCAGACTCTCTGTAACGTTCTTTGGATACGTTGAGGCGATGTTCACGAGCACTGTGCCGACAGAGACCGGGCCACATGTACAGTCCTTGCTGTCCAGCCAGTACTGGGCCTGGTAGAACATGGATCGGGAAGACGCATTGCCCATGCCTACAGAAGGCATTCCCGAGAGCCTGAAGCCGTTCATTTTGTCGATGGTCATCTTCTCTGGGGCAGTGACGTTGATACCTCGGAGAGCCATTCGCAGTCCTGCAGTCTCCTCGTTCACACTCAGAGTCGAGGTTGTGAGGTTGTTGTATTGAATTATGCTTATGGATGCACCTGTCGTATTGTTCGTTGATATCACGAGCGGATAGATGGTGGCAGAAGGATAGATCATCGGATTTTGCGACTGGATCTGGTAGCTCAAACTTGTGTTCAAGTTGAACGATACAGTATAAGGTCCGAGCTGCTGCATCTCGGGAGCTGCTAGAGCCGCCGAAGATAGCAACAGCATTAAGATTGCTGCAATTGATATTTTCACTGAATTTTCACCTAATATATAATGTCGCTCTTTATAGAAAAGCCTTCCCTGAAGGAAGAACCTCCCGAATTGAAGAAGGCCCCCAAGCAAAGGAGAAGCCAGACTTCTTGGTATCCAATGCGTGGCTGAACGCGAATGGCAATTCATCACCATGGATTTGCTCATCAGCCCGTATCGCAACAGCAATTGTTCTAATGTCCGAAAATTTTCATGGCAACAAAAAAAAAGGATCGCAATGCGACGGAAAGAATGCATGCATATTTTTGCAAGGCTCTCCGTCGCATCGTTGAAGGGTAACCCAGGTGGTCAAGCAACCCATAGCCAGGTTCCTTCCCTACCAGATGACCGGGCGATCCTCCTCCGGCCTGTACAGTCTGTCACCGGGCTTGATCTCCGGGAAAGCCCGGTAGAACTCGGGCATATTGAAGACCACACCATCAATCCTGAACCTGCAGGGCGAATGAGGATCAGTCAACACCTTGGTCCTCAAAGACTCATTTCTGATAGTCTCTCGCCACATCTGGGCATTTCCGAGGAAGAATCTCTGATCTGCAGTGAAACCGTCGATCTTCTTTGTCTCGTTCGGTTGAGCAAGATGGCAGGCATAGTAGGACATGGTCAAGCCTCCCATATCTGCTATGTTCTCGCCTAATGTGAGGTTGCCATTCACATAAAGGCCCGGCAGCGCTTCATACTTGTCGTACTGGCCGGCAAGCACCTCTGTGCTGTTGTTGAAGTTGGACCCATCCTGTGCTGTCCACCAGTCTGTCAAATTTCCATTCTTGTCGAACTTTCTTCCCTGATCATCGAAGCCATGGGTCATCTCGTGTCCGATGACGGCACCAATGGCTCCATAGTTGACGGGATCATCAGCAGTGGCATTGAAGAAAGGCGGCTGCAGTATTCCTGCCGGGAAGAATATGGCATTCATCTCGAAGTAGGCATAGGCATTGATATCTTGAGGGGGCACAAACCAGGTGGCACGATTTACGGGTTTTCCTGCCTTGTCAAGACCGGAATATCCATGGTCGAACTCGAATTCGCCTGCTCGCAGCACATTCATGACATAGGAATCGTTCTTTATCTCCAGTCCGGAGTAGTTCTGCCATTCTTTGGGATAACCGACCTGAACATCCATAGTCTCCAGCTTTTCGAGGGCCTTGACTTTGGTAACATTCTCCATCCAGGTCAGATTCCGGAGCCTGGCCTGAAATGCGATCTTCAGATTCTTTACCATATCCTCCATCTTAGCCTTAGACTCAGGCTTGAAGTATTGTTGAACGTATATCCGGCCAATGGGCTCTCCCAGGAACGCGTTCTCCGTCTTGAGGACCCTCCTCCAGCGCGGTTCCATCTGCTCCTGGCCGTTCAACTTACGACCATAGAAGTCGAAGGATTCGTTCTCAAATTCTGAGGATAGGAATGGAGCAGTGGCCGAAACCAGCTTCCAGCGCAGGAAGACCTTCCAGTCCCCCACGCTCTCCGTCTGCATCATCTTGCCCAGCTCCACTACGAAGGCCGGCTGATTGACGTTGATCTCCTTAATATCGGGATAGCCCACATCCTGGAGCAATTCTGTCCAGTTGAAACCTGGCGCCTTGTCCACCAGCTCCTTTAAAGTCATGCGATGGTAAGTTTTTACTGCATCTCGATTCTCCACATTCGTGAAGGAGGCATTGGCCAGGCGGGTCTCCATCCTCATGATGGTTTGAGATTCTGTTGAAGCATTCTGGGATGAGTCTCCCAACAATACAAACATCTTCGCAACAAATTTGAGATAATTTTCCCGCGTCTTTACCGATTCGTTGTCCAAACGGAAGTAGTAATCTCTATCCGGCAAGCCCAGACCGGATTGGTAAAGAGTGGCGATCATCACTTTGCTGTTCTTGCTGTCTGGAGAGGCATAGAATGAGAAGAACGGGTCGATAATGTAGTATGAAAGCATTTGATCGGAGACCCTCTGAACATCTGCATACGTGGTTATGTTGTCGATGAGCTTTAGCTCTCCATGCAGTGGCTCGATCCCCTGTCGGTTTATCGAATCCGTATCCATGCCACTCTGATATAGCCGGCCTATCTTCCAATCAAGGCTGCTATCCGTGGCAGATGTGTTATTGGAGGCCTGCTCCACCAGCTTTCGAACCTGTTCTTCTGTTCTGTCTTCCACGATCTTGAACTCATTATACTTGGTCTTATCAGATGGAACCGGATTCCTCTCGATCCATCCGCCGTTGACGTATTGATAGAAGTCGTCGCCGGGATGAATTGATCGATCCATGTTACTGGGGTCAAAGGCCGGGGCCTTCTCGTCTTTAGAAGTGTCTGCCGCCATCAGGCACGGCATGAGTGTCAATAGCACCAAAGAGATGAGTGCTATGACGCGAAAAACCCTTCTTACCAGGGGTACAAATGTTCTCCTCAACACCATTTCATCATCCTCTTGCATTCAATTGAATTCATTTTCCAGATTCTAGTTGGAGAATTCTTCTATAGTCCATTTTTATGAAATGATATTATGGCATATAAATATTATCTATCTTTGCGACAAGGAGAATTTAAAAAAGGCTTAAAGAGATATGCGAGATTGATGGCATTGAGCCTCGAATGCCGAAACCTAGCTGCCATCAATCTTGTATTTTAGTCTCAGTGATGCAATACTACTGAGATATTGTATGCACTGGATTCATTCACCCAGTTGTTGTCTGGGCAAATACATCCACAACGACCACGTTGCTGGGCTGATTATTCACGACAAAGTATAACATGTGTCTACCAACCTGGGCGGCATTGAAGTTCATGGTATTGTAACCCTGGTTGAACTGATAAGTATTATACTTTACAACGCTTGTATCTGTCTGAACGATCTCGTAGACGCCCGCTGACCCTCCCAAGGGTGCATTGGCTATCAACTGTATCCAGGTTCCTACTGGAGTTACCACATACTGTGCCCAGTTTGTTGCTCCCTGGACCCAGAGGTCATTGGTATTGGACGGCATTGTAGATACATATTGGGTGTATGGCAACGCTTGGCCGGTGCCGTAGTATACCATGGATGGCGTTCTCTGCACTATATCGAACTTGGTAGGAGTGCTGATTATCCCGCCGACTACGGGTATGCCGGAAGTTACATAATATTCTTTGAATGGTGAGAACATTGAGTCGCCATAAGAATGGCTGTAGAAGGAACCACCAGTGGTATACCAGGGGAAGCTTGCCACTTGGCCCATGTTGGGGTTAAGATAATCTCCGCTGGATTTCATTGTGGTGTTAGATCCGCTGGACACCGTTGTTTTGTTTAATCCGCTGGATGCCATTGCTATTTTAGATCCGCTGGACACCGTTGTCTTGTTTAATCCGCTGGATTCCATTGCTATTTTAGATCCGCTGGATACCGTTGTGTTATTTGATCCGTTAGATCCCATTGTGATTTTAGATCCGCTGGATACCGTTGTGTTGTTTGATCCGTTACCCATTGTGATGCTTGAATTGTGGTTTGGACTTACCGGTACGGCGCATGCCTGAAACGCAAGGCTGACGAGTACCATTAGGACAAGCAGAATTTTGCTATACTTCATTTTAACACCTACTATTGCTTAAACTGATTTCATCGATCTCTAAACAACCCCAAATAAGGATGGGGACAGGCAGATGGCGAAAGAATGTCAAAATCTTTTGAATCCTCTCTCGAATTTGCCTGATTATTTATATATTTTGTTTATTGTTTATTCAATGCCCGAGCTTCAATGCCCGAGCCATCTTATTTCCTGGGGGAAGTTTTCGACTTTTGCGCGCCTGTTTTTGCATGTTCCGTCTTTTTCCCGACATCGGCCTTTGTCATCTTGACATCAGGCATCTTTTCTACATTATCATCTATCATTTTTTGAATCCTCGTTTTGCAATTCTAGCTCTAACAGAATGTTATTGAATAAAAAGCTTTTGGTATCAAAATATTAGAGTGTGATAAGCTATATCAATATAAAATTCTACCGACCTGTGTATATCCAAACCCCTAGCATGCAATTATTATAATCATTGTATTTTTATGAGATTATGGGGGAGGATCTCTCCTTTGACTCGCTCCTGCCCGTCATCAGCTGGCCCTCCTCATGCTAAGCTGAGACAGGAAGTCAGCTATCCCAATCACGGGCCCCCGAGATATCAGGCCAGGATCCTGATCCAGGGAACGGCTGGAGCGCTCGACAAAGCTTATAAAGGAGAAGGTTTGACAGGGGTGCACGTTGTAGGCAAATGACGAAAAGCCTATCGCCGAATAGTGGAAAATATTGGAGGCATATAATTGCATAAGAAATACATGATTCTTCCCCTACTACTCGTATTCCTCATTACAGCAGGCCTGTCCCTGGGGCAGTCCGCCAAAAATACGAGTATTGTGGAAAATAATTCAACGGCATCAGTGAACATCGTCTCGCCGGAAAACGGAGCCACCAAGACGGGTGAGAGCGAACCGGCGAATGAGACCAGTCTAGAGAATGCAACCCAACTCGGGAATGTTACCAGAGATGAAAATGAGACCGTAGCCGCCAAGGCCACCGGTCTGAAATTCATCTGGTCGGTTACCGGCATCGAGGCGGATCAGATCATTATGGTCCTGGACCAGGATGGCACGGATCTCTTCGGCCAGGCCAAGTACGAACCCCAGTCCGGCAATCCCTGGAATGCCGAGGTCACAGGATCCGTCAGTGGCGATAAAGTGGATCTGACCATCACGGCACAGAAGGATAAAGAGCTGGTAAGCTCAAAGCTTTCCGGAACTCTCGATAACAAGAACGGAACCATCAATGGTAATTATACGCAGGTAAGCCTGGGTAAGATCGTAAATAAAGGCAGCTTCACAGCCACAGAGATCAGCCCGGATACCTCCAGCTACACTCAAGCAACTATTGAGCAGCCCAAAGCGGCAACTCCGTCTCCAGCAGTTGTTGACACTACCACACCAGAGGCGACCACAACCACATCCAATCAGACTGCTCAACCTAAATCAAGGTTCGTTAATGTTGAGGAGTATGCGGATAAGCAGGGCGTGGGCGGCGATTTGAGCGGCGTTCCACCCGGAATGGGCGGAAGCGGCGGACTCTAGATCAAGAAGATTAGCTGGGCGCCTGGATTTATGGTGCAGCTTCCCTTTTTTTTCTTTCCAATTGGTCTTGTTTCTCATTTAATACGGAGAAGATAAGAAAAATGCTTATAGTCAAATGACGTAGGCTTCATAACAATTCATCGTTAAAAGTTGAAGGTCCAATAGAATACGATTGGCAAAAAATGGAGGTCTAAAATTGATAAAAAAATTTATAATTATTCAGATGGTTCTCCTATTTATCCTGGCCGCCTGTCCGTCTCTGGCGCAGTCTTTGAATAATTCGACCAATGAGACAAATATTCGCGATGCTTCCTCTCCTCAAGAATCGCGATCCCTGGCAAACGAATCGTCAGGGTCAATTGGAACTATGCAAGACATATCTGCCACGTCTTTCAATGAAAGCGAGCAAGCATCCGTCCCTAACTTGAGCTATATCTGGTCGGTAACAGGGATCGAGCCAAGCCAGGTGATCATGGCACTCAAACAGGAGGGCCAGAACCTCTACGGCCAGGCAAAGTATGAGCCCGATAGCGGCCAATCCTGGAATGGGGAAGTTGTCGGCTCAGTGGAAGGGAACCGTGTAGATCTGGTCCTGACCTCTCAGAATGGCACAGAAGAGACCGCCACCCGTCTGTTGGGTAATTTCATTGACGCCAGCCAGTCGATTAAAGGCGATCTCATAAAGGTCAGCAACGGGCGGATCTCTCAGCGATCTAATTTCGAAGCCGTATGGATCAACCCGGACATATCCAGCTATACTCCAGCAGTTGTCTCGATGCCAGGAGCCTCATCAACGGTCTCCGGCCAGGAGGCCCGGAATACCACTCCACAGATACCGGCAGAGAACTCACTGCCAACCACGGCTTCGCCGAAATCCTATTTCCACGATGTACGACAGGATGCCGATAGTATCTTGACAGGCGTCGGGGACATCAGCCAGATACCTATTGGAATGGGTGGCAGCGGTCTAGACTAGATGAGTAAAATATGGGAAATTTAAGAGACGGCGTCAAGGAATAGACCTCAAAGATCTCCGGCCTTTGCCGGAGAACTTCTCTGTTTAAAAAATCGCGTAGGACGAAACCCGAAATCAGGCAGGGCGAAAAATTAGGCAAACTGGATCACTGATTCAGCTTCCTCTCGCTACGACTTTGCAACTCAAAGCTCCGCTCAATCGATCCCTTATCGGATCATATTCACGCTTGAATCAAGACGTTTAGACCAGAGCCAACTGATCCTGACAAGCGCAAGATAGCGAACGGCTCATTAGCAAGTCCGTATCGACGTTTCTTGCGACAAAGGCCTTATGATAGGATGGATCAACCTCGGTTGCTCTCTTGTAAGCTTGGACGGCCGTTGGGTAATCTCCCTTGATATCGTAGATCACACCCATGTTGAACCAGGCTTCGGCATAAGAATCATTGAGGGCCACAGCCGTCTCAAAAGACGAAAGGGCGTCGTCATACTTGTCCAAGAGACCTAGATCAATTCCTTTATTGTTCCAGGCTTCAGAATCCTTTGGATTAAGCTCAAGAGCCCTATTGTAGGCATCAAGGGAATCACTGAACTTCTCCTGGTTATAAAGGTCATAGCCTTTCATGAACCAATTGATCGATGTCTCATTTGCACTAGCACAGGCAGGAGCCATGAATGTCAAAATCAACACCATGGTAATCAGCGCCAAGGAGACTTGAACAGACTTTGAATTCGTTATTCTTTCCTCCTTTGTCTCTCTTATTAAGTTGAGTCTATTATAAAGGTGTTGCGCAAAATGCCTTCAGGCCTTGGAATAGGATTCTATGATCTCCGAGAATGCACTCAAGACCTTATCCAGCTCTGGTCGAGAGAGCCCAAACGTGCTCAGCTTGAACTGGCGGGTAAGGCCGGGCTTGATGCCGCACACGCCGTGATCCTTGAGGTCGCGGTAAAGGAAGTAGCGGCCTTTCTTTGCGGTTTGTGATATTTGATAGAGGTTTTCCGAGAGGAAGAACATAAGATCATGGTTATGCGGCCGGTCTCCCTGCTGCATCAATCCCATTTTCTCCATCTCCGTGGAGAACCAGCGTGCCTTCTCCACCTCCTCCTGCCAGTGTGCCACTCGCTCGACCACCGCAGGGAATGACGCCATCATTGTCAAGAGTGGTGCCCCGCGCACGGTACAGCCCAGGAGCTCAACCTCTTTGTTCTTCTTGGTGGAAGAGAGCCTGAATATGGTTCTGGCATACTCTTCTGTTGCTCCCAGAACGCCCACGGGTCCGGATGCAGCCATTGACTTGTGGCCACTGCCAACGATTATATCCGCCCCGAGCTCGCGAGCGTTTACGGGCATCCGGCCTATGGCATAAGCGCCATTGAGGAGCAGAGGCACGTCGTAGTCATGGCATGCGTCTGCTACCGCTCGCGCATGGGCCAGGTTTCCATAGTTTCCGTCCGGATAGGTCAGGACCGCCAGGCTCACATTGCCCTTATGTTCATAAGCGCGTTCGATGGCCTGGGCGTAGCCTTCCGGAGTGATAGCATAATCCGGCTCTCCGCTGGATGGCACATATTCTATCTTCAAACCTGCCCTCTCGGCTGCCAGGACGGTCGTATAATGGGCATTGCCATCCATTACCACCCAGTCGCCTTTTTCGCAAAGTGAGTGCATGGCGGCAAACTTTCCCTCGCGTGCGCCGTGGGTGATTCTGACTTCATCGGTGCCCAGAAACTCCGGGAGAACGCCATGCACGAACTCCTCAATGGGGGGGTTCTTGATATGATCCAGCATCCCTGTGCAAAAGTCGCAGACTGAGTAGCCGTCACCCCATTCCATCAGAGAGGCTCGCGCCTCAGGCGTCAGGACTCCGCCTCGCTGCAGTGGATCGATATTAATCTCTGCGATATCCCTCTTCAGGTTGATGAACTTCTCAAGATTATCAAGCATTCAACCTTTCTGATATCCCTCTTGAAGTATAACCTTTTCCAGCTCTAAGCAAAAAGTGATATATTTTCCAGGCGTCTTTAGCTATAATGGCTTTAGTGATAGGTCATCGCGGAGCTGGGGCCCTGGCCCCGGAGAACACTCTGGAGGGCATCAAGGCCGCAGCATTGTGTAAAGCCGATTATGTCGAGATGGATGTTCGACTTTCCCGCGACGGCGAACTCGTCTTGATGCACGATGAAAGCGTAGATCGGACCTGCAATGGCAAAGGGCTGGTAGAGGAGCTGGACCTCATTGAGCTGAAAGCTCTTCGTGCGCGCGGCCAGGAGATCCCCACCCTGGCGGAAGCTTCAGCTCTTGCAAAAGAACTTGGCTTGGGCCTGGTTGTGGAGATGAAGGAAGAGGGCCTGGAAGGGCTGGTGGCCGAAGTCCTGGAAGGCAGCAATAGCATCGTGACATCCTACTATCACACCAGTCTCCGTGAAATGAAGGACATTTCCGGCCTTAAAACAGGAATCATCATTGCATCGCTTCCTATAAAGCCTGTGCAGCTTGCCATCTGGGCAAGAGCGGATGCCATTTTTCCGGAGCGAATCAACCCCAGGCTCTTCAAGGAGGCGCACCAGAATGGTCTGATGGTTTGTCCACGGAAAGTCAATACAAAAGACCTCGCCTGCTGGCTTCTCCGGTTAGGTGCGGACGGTCTGGTAACCGACAATCCGTGTCTAATAAGAGAAGCGGCAAACCAGCCTATGCAGGACACGGGGAGGCTAAATTGCGAATACTATCCGTGTCATCATTTCCCGGATCAGGATTGCACCAACTGTTTTTGCCCACTCTATCCCTGCAAGGATTTGGACCTTGGCAAGTACGTGAGAACCAAGAGAGGAAAGAGGTTTTGGACCTGCATCGACTGCCGTCTTGTGCACTTTCCCCAGGTTGCAGAATACCTTGCACGGCACCCGGAAACGACCACATCTGAGCTGAAAGCCCTGCAAATCCGACAATGATTTCAGAAGGCTCCAGAATGACTATCCATTGCCATAGAGACGACTGAACCGACGGAAAGCTTTATTGGTAACTGATAGATAATGCAGACTCCATGAGACATATTATACTTGTGCTAATTGCTCTGATGGCTCTGGGCGGGCTATTGCCTGCTGTCATGGGCCTGCCTGCCGCACCCGTTTTACTGGATAGCGCTGCTACCACGGCAACACCAGCCCAAAACGTTCTGGACACCACCCCATCCATGGCCGCTTTCTTGAACGATAGCTGGACTCCGAGCGCCTTTGTAGCGCCGGTTGAAGTAGCCTCGGACAAGTTTGGGTCCGGCAAACTTGGCAATAACACCACCCAGAATTCCACCTATGCCATTTACGACTTCCTGAATAACAGCTATGTCGCACCCGCAGTCGAGTCTCCCACCTATACAGCATCCGCTGCAGGAAAGGATAATAAGGTAGCCTGGACCGGCGAGAGCATCTATCAATTCTTATCTGATAGCTGGACGCCTTCCGCTCCAATCGCGGTATACACCCAGGGCGTCTACACCAAGCATATGATGAGCTAATCTCAATTTTTTGTATCTGACGGCGGGCAACTTATCCAGGTCGCCCGTC
>Ga0182011_10003990_pt1 | contig 11940 bp, 10 predicted proteins | sample 711E1DmetaG_FD_120481 | JGI IMG/M metagenome (GOLD analysis project Ga0182011, IMG submission 120481) | Permafrost microbial communities from Stordalen Mire, Sweden - 711E1D metaG | ecosystem: Environmental > Terrestrial > Soil > Wetlands > Permafrost | place: Sweden: Stordalen | collected... | reverse complement strand
CGCGAGTAGAAGAGCAGGGGATAGGTGAAGAAGAAAAAGACGGTCACCCCCGCCGCGATGGGGCGCGTGACGAACCTGTCCATGATGAGGAAGGTGAACATCGCCGCCAGGCACATCAGCAGTATCATGGTGATCGCCGCGCCCGGGTAACCGAAGGCCCAGAACCCCGGCAGCACCAGCAGCGACAGGAACATCGGGTGGGTGGAGACGAAGCGGCCGTTCTTGCCGCGCGCCACGTGCCACATGGTGATGGTCTGCTGGAAATAGGGGAGGTACTGCTTGGCCTCGTAATTGTTGGTGAGGTAGACGTCCCCGTCCCTGAGGATGCTCTCGGTGACCAGCAGGTAGTGCGGCTCGTCCCCCTGGGTGCTGGTGGTCCCCTTGAAGCGCGGGACCAGCCCGAACACCAGACCGTAGACGATGAGGGTCAGCAGCAGGATGAGAAACGCAGTCCGCGTCCTGCCGGGCAGGCTCAGCCACCTCGCGGTGATGGTGACCTTCTCCTTATCCTCTGCGGGGCTCGCCTCGCTCTCGGCCGTTACTGTTTCTTGCATACGAAGATGAGGTCGAAGGCGCGCGACGGCGCGAGCCGCCCGGCGCGCATGAAAGGCTTGTAATAACGCTCGTGCTCCGGCATTCCGCAGCGGGCGGTCAGCAGGTCGACGCGCTTGCCTGGCGGCCTGTGCCAGTTGAGGAAGAGCTCCAGGTAGATGCCCTCGGTCTCGAGGACGTCGAACCCTTCGGCCGCCAGCAGCGCCCGCGCCTGGCCGGGGCTTAGCTCCAGCACGTGTTCGGGATGGACCGGCATCGCCCGCCGGTTGGCGACGGCCAGCATGCGCTCGCGGTTGGGAGTGGTGAGGATCAGCGTGCCGCCGGGCTCGAGCACCCGGTTCCACTCCGCCAGCGCGGCGCGCACGTCGGGCACGTGCTCGATGATCTCACCCGCGTAGACGGTCCCGAAGGAGGCGTCGCCGAACGGGAGCCTCATTGCGTCGGCCACCTCCCACGTCCAGCCGGGACAGAGCCCGCGCATCTTTTCGATGGCCGACGAGTCGAGGTCGCAGCAGGTGATGTCGAACTCCCACTCGCGGTTGCAGAGGAAGAAGATGCTGTAGCCCGAGCCGACGTCCAGCACCTTGCTCCCCGGCGGGATCCTCTGCTCGAAGATGCGGGCCAGCGCCTGGAGCCTGGCCTTGTGGAAGGCCATGAAGAACGGGTGCTCGTTGACGTACTCGTCCTGGTGGTCCTCGCCCTGGTAGTAGCGTTCCAGCGCGGCGGTGTCGGTCACCTTGAACGGGACTTCCATGCTGTCGGGGCCGCAGGCGAGCCGCAGCACCATCTCCGGCCTCACCTTGCCGTCCGGCGCCTGCGAGCAGCCCACCAGCACCGGGTCGTCCCTGCCGTCGGGAACGATTAGCGATATGCCTTCGGCGCCGTCTGCGGACCAGTATATCTCCACGGTCGCGGGTCCGGCGGTCGCGCCGCTGAACTCCCACGTCCCGGTGGTCTCCGAAGCGCCCGCGCCGCCGCAGAACATCGAAAGCTCTAGCCCTGAGGCGAGCCCCTGCCAGTCGGGGATCTGAAGGCTGACCCGCGAGCCTCCCGCCTCGGGCGTGGCCGCCGCGGTCATCCTGCCGCTCCGGTCACTCGCTCGAGGGCCTCGGACAGGCTCGACCGCACCGCCTCGGGCGAGAACGCGCTCAGCCTCTCCCGCTGCCCGGCAATCACAGCTTCGCGCATGGCCTTGTCGGTCCGCAGCGATTCGAGCGCCTCACCCACCATCGGGAACTCCTTGCGGTCGAAGGCCAGCCCCGCGCCGTCGAGCGTGAAGGGGATCGCGGTCGAGGAATAGGCCAGCACCGGCAGGTCGAAGGCCATGCTCTCCACCAGCGGCACCGAGAAGCCCTCGTGCTCGCTCATGGAGAGGAAGACATCCGAGCCGCGGTAGAACGCGGCAAGGTCGGCGTCGCTGACCCGCCCGGTCATGGTCACCCTGTCCCAGAGCCCGAACGAGTCGATGAGCCACTGGAGCTGCGCGTTATAGCGGTCGACCCAGGACGCGCCCACCAGGAAGAGGTGCGAGTCGGAGTTGACACAGCGGTTGTAGTAGAAGAAGGCGCGCAGCACGTCCTCCACCCGCTTGTTGGGGACCATGCGCCCCACGAAGAGGACGTTGAAGCCGGCTGCCCGCGACCGCATCAGCTCGCCGCCTCCGTCCGCACGGCGCAGGCCGTCGTAGTCCACGAATATCGGGAGCACCCCGGTGGCTGCCTCGTCGAAGCCGCCGGCCACCAGCTCCAGCCTGTTGAACTCGGAGTCGCCCAGCGCCAGGTCGCAGCCGGCAAGCTTCGGCAGCAGCTCGCGGCCTATTCCGCAGAAAGAAGCGACGCCCTTGTCGTAGGCCTGGAAATACTCCGGAGGCGTGATGTTGTGGTAGACCAGGATGCGCCGCGCCGCCGACGCCAGGTACATCTCGTAGTTGGAGCACCACACCGAGTAGTGATAGATGAGGACCTCGTCGGGTGCCTCGGCGCCCGCGGGGTACTCGCAGTCGGGCTGCGAGACCTGGGAGCCGTACTCGTCGGAGGTGTTGGTGTATACCTCGGTGTCGTGGCCCCAGGACGACAGGGTCCTGGCTATCTCGAGAACGTGGTTGCTCACCGCGTCGCCGAACTCGACGCGCGTGCAAAGTTGTCTTACTTTCAACGGTCGATCACTCCGAGGGCGTCGAAAAGGCGCTGCAGAACCGAGTCCCAATTATACTCTGTCTCGACGTAGGCGCGGCCTGCCTGCCCGGCCTGCTCCGCTTGCCCGGAGTCGGACAGCAACAGGAGCAGCGACTCGGCGAACTCGTCGTATCCGTCGAAGGCCAGGCCGCCTCCGCTGGCGTTCACGTGCTCGCGGGTCACGTCGCAGTTTCGGTTGACCAGCGCTGGCGTCCCGGCGAGCCAGGACTCCAGCAGGACGATGGAGAGGCTCTCGTTTACCGAGGGCTGGCAGAAGACCGAGGCGGACGCGTAGCCGTCCCACTTGGCCTGCTCGCTGACCCTGCCGGCGTCGATGACCAGGTGCGATACCGACGGTGGCACCCGCACGTCCCCGGCGCCCATCAGCACCAGCGTGGCCTCGCCCGGCCGCTCGGCCGCGAAGCGCGCGAAGTACTCCACCAGCAGCGGGGTGTTCTTGCCCTGCTCGCGCCTGCCGGCGTAGAGGACGACCGGGCCGCGGGCGGGCGTGCGGTCGCGGAAGGCAGCCTCGTCACCCTCGACCCTCCTGAAGCCCATGCCCACCACCGGGCCTGGGTCTTCCGTCCCGAGCAGCCGACCCGCGAGCCTGCGCTCCCCCTCGCTGTTGAACATCAGGCCCTTCACGCGACGCAGCATCTCGTGGACCAGAGGCAGGTGCGCGTAAGGCTCGTCGTGCAGGCAGGGCACGATGTAGGAGGTCTCCGGCCTCACCGCCGAGCCCAGGAACGTCGTGCCGAACAGGTAGGGCAGGAAGATGAGGTGCGAGTAGTCGGCGCCCGCGTTCTTTAAGTGGTCGAGCATCTCTCTGCTGGACACCACCCCGGAGAGCCAGGTGTGCTGGTCGTCCTCGCCGGGGACCTTGCCGGCGGCGAGCTCGACTGCTATGCGTGACATCTCGGGATCGCCCAGCCGCGTCTGCGCCGGGAAGCGGGTCACCTCGACGCCGTTGAGCATGGTCACGCCGGGTGGGTAATAGTCTTTCCAGGTGTGGTGGTCGAGCGCCCGGGTCGCGAGCGCGCTCACCTTGAAGCCGCGCGACGCCAGCTCCTCGGCGGTGCGGCGGGCCAGGTCCTCGGCGCCACCTACGACGTCGGAGCCGTAGCGCGGCACCACGAATGCGGGGTGGAAACTTTTGATCGATCCGGGTGAAGGCACGCGGTTCACCTCACGGCTTGCGCGCCGTAGCGATGAACGAGCCCTCGTCTCCAGGCCTCTCCACCGCGATGTCGAGGAAGCCGGCCATCGACAGGACCTTCTTGACCACGGGGCCGGAGCACCAGGCCGGGGCCGGGCCTGCGGAGGCGAAGCCTGCCACTGTCACCGCGATTTTGCCCCGGGGCGCCAGCACCAGGTAGGCGCGGCGGGCCAGCGATATCAGGGCCTCGGGCTTCATCCAGAAGGAGAGCTCGCTCACCAGCAGGGCGGTCTGGCTCGCTTCATCGAGCTGGGACAGGAAAGAGAGGGGCGCGGTTTCCATCGAGACGCTATCACCCGCGGACTCGTCCCAGGCCGTGCCGGCCGATACCGACAGGACGTCGATGCCCTTGGCCTGCAGGGCCTTGAGCAACGGGACCGGGGCGGGACCCAGCAGCGTCAGCCGCTTCGCGTCCCCCACGAAGCCCGCCACGACCTGCGCCATCGCCGGTGCTTCACCCTCGGCGAGCATCGCGCCCGCGAGCTCGGCAAGATCTTTCTCGGCGGCAAGCGCTTCAGTCCTCTCGGCGACGGCCTGCCTGCGCAGCGACTCCAGGCCGACGGCGGCGTGCCGGTTAAAGGCGGTCTGGTTGACCTGGATGGGGCCGACCGCTATGCGGGCCCAGAGCCTGGCGAACCTCTTGGCGAATAGCACCATCGGCCGCAACGGGCCGCCCTTCTCGGTGTCTATCGGGTACGCGGCCGAGACCTCCCAGGAGGACATCGCGCGCGTGGCCGCGTAGTCGAGCTCGGCGATGGCCGGCAGCTTCCCGAACTCCTCCTCGTCGGGCAGGCGCTCGGCCAGCAGTGATTTGACCTCGGGGGAGTAGGCGCCGGACGCCCTGCGCGCCTCGACGCGCCGGGCCAGCTCGCGCTGGAGTGCGGAGGAGTCCACGCTCTCGCCCTCTATGTTGAAATCGTCTCCCAATGCCGGCCTCCAGGGTTGTTTCCGGCGGGGCGCCGGAGTGAATAGGATTATATAACAACGGCGCCGGACCGGCTCAGCAGGCCGCTCCGCGGGCATCGAGGCACCGTGCCGGCGCGCGAATCCACCCCGTCACAACTGTGGTAGGATTGTGCCTGTTATGAGGATCCTTCTTACCGGAAGCAACGGACAGCTCGGCACCGATTTCCGCCGGGCGGCCGGCGCCGGACACGAGATCGTCGCGCACGACCTCGACCTGGACATCACGGACCGAGCCGCTGTCGCGTCCCGCGTCGCCGAGGTCGAGCCGGACGTCGTGGTCAACGCCGCCGCCTTCACCAACGTCGACGGGGCCGAGGCCGACGAGCTCGCCGCCTACCGGGTCAACGCGCTGGGGCCGCAGAACCTGGCGCTCGCATGCCAGGCCGAAGACATCCCGCTCCTCCACGTCTCCACCGACTTCGTCTTCAGCGGCGACGCCACGGAGCCGTACACCGAGTTCGACAGGCCCGACCCGCGCGGCGTCTACGGCAAGAGCAAGTACGCGGGCGAGCAGTACGTCTCAGGCCTGCTCGACTGCTTCTACATCTGCAGGACGTCCTGGCTCTACGGCGTGGGCGGAGGCAACTTCGTCAAGACCATGCTCAAGGCGGGCCGGGAGCGCGACGAGGTCCGGGTGGTCGACGACCAGGAGGGCTCTCCCACCTACTCGTTGGACCTGGCCCGTAAGATTCTCGAGATAATCGAGACCGGCTCGTTCGGCGTCTATAACCTGAGCAACCAGGGCAGCATCACCTGGAACCGCTTCACGAAGGACATCTTCGAGATTGCCGGCATCGAGACGCCGGTGCTCCCGATCAGCACGGCCGAGCTCGCCCGCCCCGCCCCGCGGCCCCGCTATTCCACGATGCGAGGCCTGGCGCTGGAGATCGCCGGGATCGAGCCGATGCGAGGCTACCGCGAGGCGCTCGAGGACTTCATCCTGCGCGACCTGCCCGAGCACGAGCAGAGCGGGGGGAAGCCCGGTTGAAGTGCCTGCACCTGATCCACCGCTACTGGCCGGCGCGAGGCGGCTCGGAGAAGTTCTTCATCGAGATCAGCGAGAGGCTGGCGGCCGAGGGCAACGAGGTCACGGTCTTCACCACTGACGCCATCGACATCCAGCACTACTGGCTCCCGGGCAAGGAGCTCAACGAGGTCGCGCACGAGGTGCACAACGGCGTCGACATCCACCGCTTCAGAGTCAGGCGCTTCCCCAAGCACCCGCAGGCGCTGCGAGTGCTGGGCAAGGTTCCGGGGCTGGGGCCGAAGAGCCTGTTCTCGTTCCCCTCGCCTCTGGTGCCGGGGATGCTCAAGCAGATATTCACCAAGGAGCGGTTCGACATAGTCCACGCAACGGCGCTCCCTTACGACTCGATTCTCTACGCCGCGTTCCGCGTCGCGAAGCAGCAGGGGATACCGCTGGTCTACTCGCCCTTCTTCCACCTGGGCGAGGAGGGGGCCGACGACGTGCGCAAGTACTACACCCGCCCGCACCAGATGAAGCTGGTGAAGAGCGCGGACCGGGTGACGGTGCAGACCAGCATCGAGCGCGACTTCCTGGCCTCGCACGGCTTCGAGGAGAAGAAGATGTTGATGCTGGGCATGGGCATCAACCCGTCGGAGCTGGACGGCGGGGACGCCGCGCGCTTCAGGAGCAAGCACGACATCAAGGGTCCCATCGTCTGCTACATAGGGCCGCGCACCTTCGACAAGGGCACCTTTCACCTGCTGGAGGCGATGCAGAAGCTGTGGGCCTCGGGCGACCCCTCGACACTGGTGCTGGCGGGGACCGACATCGAGGACTTCCGCCGCTACCACGAGAAGCTGCCGGAGAAGGTCAAGTCCAAGTGCATCATGCTGGATTTCATCCCCGAAGAGGACAAGCTCGACCTGCTGGACGCCTGCAGCCTGCTGGTGCTGCCGTCGCGGTCCGACTCGTTCGGCATCGTGTTCCTCGAGGCGTGGTACTACTCGAGGCCGGTGGTGGGCGCGCGCGCGGGTGGCATCCCGGGGCTGGTGAGGGACGGCGTTGACGGGCTGCTGGTGCCGTTCGGCGACGTCAAGGAACTGGCGCTGTCCATACAGAAACTGCTATTGGACAAGGATTACGCGCGCACTCTGGGCGAGGCCGGCCGGGAACGCGTGCTGGCGGAGTTCACCTGGGATGAGAAGTACGCGGTGGTCAGAGCGCTCTACGAGGAGCTGACCGGCCGCTTGTAGAAAACGCAAGTTTTGGGGCAAGACCCCTTGACTTGCATTTTTAAGGACCGGCTGACTTTATCCGTTGCAGACGTATACATGCGTTAATCGGATTCGCAGCGCCGGCGTCGCACAGATAGTGCATGGTCGGCCGATATTCATAAGCGTAGCCTTGTATCAGTAAGCCTGACAGATGGCTTCGCGGGGGTCTTACCCCAAAACTTGCATAGGGGTGACAATGCAGAGCAAGGACATCGACGTCGAGCAGGTGATGGAGGAGGTCAACAAGGCCGTCGCGGCCCCCTCGACACTGCTCGCCGACTTCTGGAAGGACGAGCGCCCGGCCGCGCCCAACCTCTCGTTCATCTACCCGCCCTACTCCAAGAGCCTCGCGGTCAACCTCGACATGGTCAGCCGCAACTGGGAGATCGAGAGCGAGTTCGAGCTCGGCACCAGGCGGCGCGCGCTGGGAAGCATCGCGGTCTCGGTCAAGAAGCTCACCCGCAGCCTCACCCGCTGGTACATCAACCCCGTCGTGCACCAGGTGCGCAAGTTCAACATGCTGGTGACGCGCACCCTGTTCGACCTGGCCAACAACCTCGAGGCCCTCACGGAGCGGCTCGAGGCGATCGAGCAGCAGGACGCCGGGCGCAGGCTTGCCGAGCTCGAGGAGCGCGTCTCGCGGCTCGAAAACGGGAAGGGCTAGGCCGGCATGGCACTAGCGTACGCCCGCCCGGTCAGCGTGATAGTGCTCACCTGGAACTGCCTGGAGGTGACGAAGAACTGCCTTCGCACGCTGCTGGACAACACCACCCACCCCGACTTCCAGGTCATGGTGGTCGACAACGGCAGCACGGACGGTACCCCCGATTGGGTCGCATCCATCGATGGCGTGAGCCTTATAGCCAACGGCGAGAACCTGGGCTTCGTGCGCGGTAACAACGTCGGCATCGAGGCCTCGACCGGCGACGTCGTGCTGCTCAACAACGACACCGAGATCATTCAGCCCGACTGGCTCGAGCGCATGCAGGAGCTCGCGTGCTCGGCCGACGACATCGGCCTGGTCGGCTGCAGGCTGGTCAATGCCGACGGGCGCCTGGTCCACGCCGGCACCTACATGCCGCTCCCCAGCTTCTGGGGACAGGAGTACCCGGGTGACGAGGCCGACATCGGCCAGTACCCCGACGACCGCCCGGTGGAGGGCGTCATCGCCGCCTGCGTCTATATCAAGCGGGCGGTCATCGACAAGATCGGCGGACTCGACACCGACTACTTCTCCTACTTCGAGGACACCGACTACTGCCTCAAGGCGGCGCGCGCCGGCTTCCAGACCTGGTGCTGCGGCGGCGTCACGGTCAAGCACCTCGAGAACGCCTCGACCGCCGGCAACCGCATGGACTTCTCCGGCACCTTCCGCAAGTCGCGCGACGTGTTCCTCTCCAAGTGGAAGACCCCGCTGGAGGAGCGTTACACCAGCCGCCTCACCTGGCACTCGTTCATCTCCGGCCGCGGCCTCTACTCGCGCGCCAGCGCCAAGCTGCTCTGGGCGCTCGACCGCGCCGGCGTCGACGTGAACCTGGGCTTCCTCGAGGGCGCCGAGCGAGCCGAGCTCGACGACTTCCGCATCAACGACATGAAGAACCGCCCCGCCGACCGCGACCGGCCCCAGGTGCTGTTCGGCCCCGCCGGGATGCTCTCGCGCGCCGACGGCTCTTACAATATCGCCTACGTGTTCACGCCCTACGACCGCTTCGACGAGGCGGCCGTCAAGGAGATGAACGCGCTGGACGAGGTCTGGGTCACCAGCGAGTCGCAGGAGAAGGCCGCGGTGGCCTCGGGCGTGAAGCGCGACATCCAGGTGATGCCGCTGGGCGTCGACCCCGATTATTTCCACCCCGGCATCAAGTCCTGCCCGCTGTCGGGGCGTTTCGCGTTCCTGGCGAACCTGGAGTGGGGACCGGGCTTCGCGGGCCCGGCGCTGCTGGGGGCGTTCACGGACGAGTTCTCCGCGGACGAGAAGGTAGTGCTGGTGATGAACGTCGCCTCGCCGGTCGACGACGAGGCGGGCGCCTGGGCGAGCGAGACCGCGATCTCCGGCGGCAGCGCCGAGGTCGAGGAGGCCGTTGAGGCGCTCTCGCTGCCGATGAACCGCGCCCCGGTCGTCTTCGTGGTCGACCACGAGATCGCGCACTACCAGTCCGGTAGCCTGTACCGCTCCGCCGACTGCGTGGTCGTGCCGGACAGGTCCGCGGAGCCGGGCACGGTGGCGATCGAGTCGCTGGCCTGCGGTGTCCCCGTGCTGGCCATCGACTTCGGCTCGAGCTCGGGGCTCATCGACGGCTCGGCGATGAAGGGGATCCCCTGCGACCTCGCGCTGGCGCCCGGCGCAGCCGCCGGCCTCAAGTGGGCCGACCCCTCCCGCGAATCGCTTCGCAAGGCTCTCCGCGAGGCGTTCGAAGGCAGCGAGGAAGCCAAGGCCAAGGCGCTGAACGCGTCCGAGGGCATCCGGTTCCAGCGCTCCTGGGACGAGGTCGCCCGGCTGATGAAGGAGAGGCTGGACGCCATTGCCCGACGATAGCACCACCCCGGAGGAGGAGACCCGTTCCACAGGGCAACGCGTCCTGGGCTTCTGCAAGCGCCACTGGCACATCCTCTTGTTGCTGGCTATCATGGCCGCCGCGTTCCTGCTGCGGCTCTACTACCTGGGCAAGCACACCGAGTACACGGCGGACAGCTACTACTTCATGATCCTGGCCCGCTCGATTCGGGACACGTTCACCTACACCGTGCGGGGTGTCGCCCACACCAAGTACCTGCCGGGCTACCCGATAATGATATGGCTCGGCGGCTACATCTTCGGCAGCCTGACCCGCGCGGCCAACATGATCGCGCTGCTGGGCGCCACGTTCACCGTCTGGGTCACCTATGGCATCGGATACGAGCTCTTCAATAAGTGGGCCGGCCTGGTCGCGGCACTGATCGTCGCCTTCCAGCCAACGTTCCTCAAGTGGACCGTGCTGCCGATGACCGAGGGCCTGTTCACATTCTTCTTTGCGGTGGGAATCTATCTGTTTATCACCGGGAGCAAACGGGCCTCGCCGGCGAGGCGCACGCTGGGCGCCATCTCGGGAGGGCTGTGCTTCCTTGTGCGGTGGGAGGGCCTGCTCTTCCTGCCCCTGGCCGTCCTGGTGATGCTGGTCTACATCAAGGGCTCGCGCCTGCGCTGGTGGGAACCCGCGGTGATCCTGATCGCATTCGGCCTGCCGATGGGCATTTATGTCACGCGCAACCTGATCGTGACGGGTAAGGTGACCTCGTACGTGGGCGAGTTCCGCGAGTACAGCATCAAGGTGACGTTGCCCATCCTCAAGCACCGGGCCAAGGTCTACATCTGGAACGGGATGTCGGACGCCTTGTTCTCGGTCGCCTTCGGCATCGGCGCGGTCTACATGCTGGTGCGGAAGAAGTGGCGCGGTTTCCTGATCGCGGTCGGGTGGTTCGCGCTGTTCGCGGGTTTCCACCTGTTCTGGTACTACGCCTACGAGAGGTTCATGGCCCCGGCGGTGCCCGCGGTGGCGGTGGTGATCGGCTTCCTGTTCGTCGACCTGGCGGCGCTGTCCTGGGCGTTCTTCAAGACGGACGGCTGGGTCGCACGGAAGATGTACGGAGCTCCCGCGGCCGCGCCGGACCTGGAAGGCGCCGCAGTGCTTCCCGAGCAAACGCAGGCTCCCGGAGGGCTCCAGCCGCCTGCTGGTCCATATGTCGCGCCGGGCGGCTACTACGCGCCGGTGCCTGACGGCGGTATCGCGCCAGAGGAAGCGGAGCCGCCCGTTCGGGCCGTCAACGTCCCCAGGAGCGGACGCATCTGGCTGAGGACACTGCAGGTCGTCTGCCTGGTCGTGCTCGCCGTGCTGCTGGTCGGGCTGGTCGGCCACGGCCTGGTGCGCGCCGACGAAGTGATAAAGCAGAACTACCTGGCATTCGCCGACGACCACGGCGGTAATGGGATGAAGCAGGCCGCGGACTGGCTCAACCAGAACGCCCCCGGCCAGCTGGTGGCGGCCGACGCGGGGCCGTACTTCGACTGGCTCTATTACCCCGGTGACGTGCTGTACCTCCGGCCGGTCCCCTGGGACCTGCCGGTGGAGAACGCCGACATCGCCTACATCAACACTTCGCGAGAGCTCTACGAGAGGGGCGTCCGCTACATGGTGATCGGACAGACCGAGAAGGGCGTGGCTGACGAGCTGCAGATATTCGGCTTGAACACCCCCTATGACATGAAACACATCCGCCCGGTGGTCCAGTGGACCAACCACTACGACTACCCGACGCCGCATGACCTTCAGACCGTAATCTTCGAGGTCTTACCGCCCGGATAGACGTGGACCAAGCCGGCATTTGATTTACTTGTTTGCACGTTCACCGCTAATATCAGTTCGTGGCTGTTTGGCAGCATGAACAGGGGATTCGCATGCGGCGGCTCTTTCAATCGTCCCATCCTTGGTTGAAGATTCAGTACGAGCGCATGAGGCGACAGGTCGCCAACTATGAGAGAGCACAGGACTTCAATGAATCCAAGTGTCACAAAGCTGGCAGGATTAATGATTTGGAAGAGCGGCTGAAGAAGGATGACTGAGATGGCGAAAAGCAAATACGATCAGGCCACGAGGCGACGCGTATTGGTAGTGAGGATCATAATGCTGATCGCAATGGTCCTTAATCTCGTGTTCTTGGCGACCAGGAATTACTACTGGTTGATACCAACTGTAATCGTCATGGTCGGTGTGTATGCAGTAGGTTGGAATCTTAGGAAGCTGCCAAGGCAACAGG
>Ga0182011_10003989_pt1 | contig 11941 bp, 10 predicted proteins | sample 711E1DmetaG_FD_120481 | JGI IMG/M metagenome (GOLD analysis project Ga0182011, IMG submission 120481) | Permafrost microbial communities from Stordalen Mire, Sweden - 711E1D metaG | ecosystem: Environmental > Terrestrial > Soil > Wetlands > Permafrost | place: Sweden: Stordalen | collected... | reverse complement strand
TTTGGGATAATTGTATGTTTCTCAATCCGATTGTGTTATCTGAAATAATTTGAAAGATCTTTTCCGTGATGGTTTGTTTCAGCTTTGGACATCTGCGGGATGTCCTATATCCACCCTACATTGGCGAAAATTATCAAAGTTAAAAATGCTTAAGTCCAGATAAAATGTCATAAAACTGTCATTACTTTCACCCTTATGTTACGACTTCTTAATATTCATTTTTATATACTGTAGGCAGATTAATATCCGGAGGAAGATATGGCAAAGAAAAAGAAGGATTCTAAAAAGAACTTAGCACTGAGTCAAGTAAAGAAAAAGAAGGATTCCAAAAAGAACCTGGCATTAAATAAAATGCGGAAGACCAATAAATTACCAGCGATGTGGTTTGATGATGTTTTAGGTCCCAAATCTCTGCCCACCTGGTTTTCCGGCGAAAACATGTTATGGACTCCAGCAATCCATGTTCTGGAAAAGGAAGACAGATTTGTTGTCAAATTCGAACTCCCAGGCGTGAATGAAGAAGACTTAGGTATTTCTGTTATTGGCGGCAAGCTGATCGTCCAGGGAGAAAAGAAGGCCGAATCTGAGGTGAAAAAGAAAGGTTATTCTTACGTGGAAACTTCTTATGGTAGTTTCTCCAGGTCAATCATGATCCCTTCAATTGTGGATCTCGAGATGATATCTGCGGATTTCAATAAAGGCGTTCTCGAAATTGAATTACCAAAAATGGCTGATATCCAACCGAAGAAAATCAATGTAATGGCGAATAAGGAACAAAAAGCTGTCGGGAAGAAAACAGAAACAGTTTCCAATGCGGCCAAAATCAACTCGCCCAAAATAGCCGCGAGCCAACCAAAGAAGGTCAATGCGCCAGCAAATAAAAAAGCAAGTGTAATTGGGAAGAAACCAGAAACAGTTGCTAATGCGAATATGAAAACTGATAAGTCCGAAGGGCCAACTACAGCATAACATCCTATTTCTTAGCGTCCTGGTAAGTAGTTGGATTAAATACTTTTGCTACAGAATAAATTATAAGCACGTCGTTGTTTATGTTGCTTATATAAGCAGCGTAAACAACGTGTTTGCTTTGAATGATGAACAATTGCTGATGCAATTACCGGAATATAACTGAAACAACTCTGGGGTATTTATCTATAATTGCAGACGCCAGGTAATTTAGAAGTTTTGTATTTGTAGATATAGGAAATCCATTTCGTTGAATTTGGAAAATCTTGATCGGAATTGGAACCAGGACACGAAGGGAGAGTGACGAAATGAATGAAGCTATATTAAACCTGACAGCCGGTAATGGGCCGGAGCTAAACTTCCAAAAGGTACTACTGATCCCTCCCCCAAACTTGGTATCCCAGGAAACAGCTGACAAATATAACGACCCTTATTTTTACATTAATCGTGAAATATCATGGCTGGAGTTTAACCGCCGTGTTCTTGAGGAAGCCCAGGACAAACTTACCCCGATAATGGAAAAACTCAAATTCGCTTCGATTTTCAGTTCCAATCTGGACGAATATTTCATGATTCGGGTAGGTGGTCTTATTCAAGCTCAAAGAGCAGGTAAGAAATTCCATGATCCCAGTGGAAAAACGATACAAGAGCAATTAAGTGATATTGCCGGACTAATAAAGTCATTAGTCGCGGAGCAATATGTTTGCTTGATGAATGACATATTACCTGAAGCCCAGAAAGCCGGGATTTTTATTCACGATATTAACGAACTGGATAAAACTGAGAATTCACGATTAAACCATTATTTCAATGAGCAAGTGTTCCCAGCCTTAACACCTGTGGCCGTTGATTCCGGCGATCCTTTTCCTTTCGTGACCAATCTCAGTCTCAATCTGATGGTCGTTTTCGCAGAAGTCCCCGTTGGTAATATGCCAAGGAACTACTCTATCATTGAGATACCGTCCGTTATTCCACGGTTAATTCGAGTAAATACCGAAAAGAAAGGCTATCACTATATTCTGCTCGAGGACCTGGTGCGTAAAAACATCTCCTCTCTTTTTCCGGGAATGGAGATAAAACAGACAATTTCATTCAGGGTTACTCGCAACCGTGATTATGATTTACGCGCAGATGAGGTAGTAGACTTGCCGCAATCGATTGAGAAAGAGATCAAGGAACGCTCGCACCAAATTGCCGTTCGTCTTGAAATAGAATCAAATGTCCCTAAATTATTAGCTAATATTCTGACCAAAGAGCTTGATATTGATAACAAATTTACGTATGAAATAAATGGGCCTTTAAATATTTGTGATTTGTTATCCTTGTATAACCTTCCGGTAGATGCCAGGTATAAAGACCCACCGTTCAATCCTCGAATTCCGCTGAGGTTTGCCAATAAGAAAAGGAACATATTTTCTATTATCAGCGAGGGAGATGTGCTTTTGTACCATCCTTATGACTCGTTCGCTGTGGTAATGGACTTTCTCAATAACGCTGCCGATGATCCTGATGTGTTATCAATTAAACAGACTTTTTATCGGATCGGAAAGTACTCCCCGATAATAGGGGCTTTGTGTAGAGCCGCCGAAAATGGCAAGCAAGTTACAGCTGTGGTTGAGTTAAAGGCGCGGTTCGATGAAGAATGTAATATCGATTGGTCACACCGGATGCAGCGTTCCGGCGTAAATGTGGTATTTGGTTTCCCCCGCTGGAAAACACATTGTAAGGTGACTTTGGTTGAAAGACGTGAGGGAAATCTTCAACGACGATATGTGCACGTATCTTCGGGTAATTATAATGCCATCACAGCAAAGCAATATACCGATATTGGATTGTTAACATGTAATGAAGATTTCGGTGCCGATGTTACCGCGCTTTTTAATATTCTTACCGGTTCGAGTACATGGAGCGATGCAAAGAGATATACACCGGAAACCATGTCTTCGATGTTTCGTAAATTTATGGTTTCGCCAGTAACAGCTCGTGAGGCGATAATGCGTTTAATCGATCGGGAAATCCAAAAATCCACGTTAGAGACACCGGGCCGAATTATTGCCAAGTTAAATGCGATTACCGATCCGGGTATAATCCATAAACTATACGAGGCATCACAGGCTGGAGTTCAAATTGACCTTATTACGAGGGGTATTTGCTGTTTACGCCCGGGGGTAGAGGGCTTGAGTGAAAATATCCGGGTCATTAGCATTCTTGATAGATACCTGGAACATTCTCGCATCTATTATTTTTACAATGGCGGTTACCCTGAAGTTTATGCCGGCAGCTCTGATTGCATGGAACGAAATTTTGCCAAACGTACCGAAATTATTTATCCAATAGAGGATGACCAACTAAAATCTCGCATCATAAATGAAATTCTATTTACTTATCTTAACGACAATGTTAAAGCTCGTGTCATGCAGACCGATGGATCTTATATACGTCGAAAACCCAAGGAAAATGAAAAGCTCATACGCAGCCAAAGCGCTCTGATCGCAATTGCCCGGAAAAGCGGTGCGAAGTCTCGGCCGTATGAAGAACTGATAAAGAATGGCAATAAAAAATTATCGAGAAGTCGAGATGGCAAGGAAATTACAATGATGGAAGCAGAAGTTTTCGATAAAGCGATGCGAATTGTAGACGAAATATCACAGGCCTGTGATAATGATCCAAGCCATAATGTGCAAGTGACAACTTTGGCGCTTGTTTTGTTTGATGCATTAAAACCCTTGCATAAATTTGGTGCCAAAAAACGGCAATTACTTGAAATAGCCGGGCGTTTACATGACATAGGTTGGTCAAAAACAGTTCTCAAACAACATCACAAATTGAGCGGCAAGATGATTCTTGAACTGGATATTCCTGGTTTTAGTAATAACGACAAACTGATCTGTTCTCTTGTAGCTCGATATCACACTAAAGCTCTACCAAATGCTACTAAACATCAAAAATTTGCCTCATTGAGCGCGAAAAATCGTGGTGTCATAGAATGGCTATCAGCCATCCTGCGTGTTGCGGATGCTCTTGATAGTAGTCATACCCACATGGTAAAACGTTTAAAGTTGAAAATCAGTAATAGCTCATTGATAGTGCATCTGAAGACAAATGGCGATTGTTGGGATGAAATCAGGAGCGTCCACCGAAAACAAGATTTGCTGGTTAAAAAAACTGGAAGGAATATTGTATATCAATGCTGATTGCCTTGCTTTCCGACATACACGGCAACTTGCCTGCTTTGAAAGCTGCCGTCATTGATGCCAAAACCCGGGGCTCAAAGCAAATTGTTTGTGCCGGCGATATTGTAGGATACGGCCCTTTCCCAAATGAAGTTTGCGAATATCTTAAAACAAATGAAATAAGGTCGATAAGTGGTAACTATGACATCAAAGTATTAGATGTGATCAAGTATGGGAAATCATCCATAGAATCACTACAAAAGAAAAAACGTGAACTGGTGATGTGGACGGCGAAACATCTCGAAAAAAAAGCACAACGTTTCCTGCAGGGCTTGCCCGAAAGTCTGGAAGAGGTATTACCAGGCGGTCGTAATTTCCTGGTGGTACATGGCAGTCCTGTTTCCAACGATGACGATATTTATCCAAGCATCACCGCCAAAGGACTTGAAACGAAACTTACAAATACCCGCCCCGATATCCTTGTTTGCGGCCACACACACATCCCATTCATAAAAAAAATTAGCGGCATGTTCATCGTAAATTGCGGGTCGACGGGACAATCGGTTGATGGAGACCCCAGACCTTCTTATGCCATCATTTCTGTTGATGAGAAATCATCTAGCGGCCGCATAATTAGATTTGAATATGATATAAATGAAACTATTGAAGCGTTAAAAAACACTTCTTTACCCAAAGCATTGCAGAAAGATTTTATGGAGGGGAGTAAAAGGAGATTCTTACAATGAATGAACCGCCAAAAGCAGTTGAAGTTGAATTGAAATTGCTCCTACCTGGCAGAGTTGCTGAAACACCTATTATGAATTTGTTGCGGCAGAATAAATATAATGTCCAAAAAATGGACACGGTGAGCAATATCGATACTTACATGGATACTAGTGACTGGGCATTGATGAAGAATAAACTCTCACTCAGATACCGTTTGTCAAACAACACGGCAATGTATACATTGAAAAGCATAGGACCTATGGAAAATGGGATCGCTAACCGAATGGAAAACGAAATAAAACTCAAAAATCCGGTCCGTACTCCTGCCGAAATATCCAGCAAAACCTTAAGGAAACAAGTTAAAAGCCTGATCTTCCCCAGGAAATTATTAGAGCAAATTGTTATCCGTACAAATCGGCGACCTTATCTCGTAGAATCTCCTGAAGGAACTAAATTCGAGCTTGACTTTGATAAATCAAATTTTTCTGCCAGCGCATTAGAAAAACCGCGCCGTGCGTATCAGTATCACCAACTTGAAGTAGAAGTCATCGATGGCACAGCTTCAGCACTCAAAGAAGTGGAGAAACTCTTGTCCGATAATTTTGGTTATGTTCCGGCAACATCGTCAAAACTGCAATCCGCAATGACCAGTCTCAAAGTGAAACCACTGATAAAAAAGGTCCCGCAAAAATTTATAGTTAATCTTGATGACAGACTTGACGTGGCATTAAAAAAAATCCTTTCAATAGAATTCCACTGGTTCCAGCAGCAACTTCCCGGCGCTATTTCCGATCGAGATCCGGAGTTTGTTCACCAGGCGAGGGTAGCAACACGGCGAATGCGATCCGCACTGATTCTCTTTCATAATTCACTTCCTGAATCAACCGCGGGATATCTCGAAGGGCGGCTAAAATGGCTCGGAGGACTGTTCGGTGAAGTCAGGGATCTTGATGTTTTTATTATTAACCTGACTAACTATAAGGACAAATTAGAAAGTTTCCCCAAAGCTGAAAGAAAGACTCTGGAAGGAGTGGTAATAAAACGTAGACGCATCCCGCTAAATGCACTAAAGGAAGCGCTCAAATCCCGCCGGTTTCAGAATTTTGAGCGTCGTCTGAAAGAATTCCTTGAGGCGCCTTGTGTGGATTGCCCGGAATTACCGCTTGGTATGAAAAAGATCTACGAGGTGGCACCGCCCAACGTCACCACAAAATTTGAAAGCGTGATTGATCAAGGCCACAAGATATCAATAAAGTCTGAATTACCGGAGTTCCATTGCCTGCGTATTCAAGTGAAGAGACTGCGCTACGCGTTAGAATTTATGGCTCCGGCATATGGCAATTCCCTTGATAATGTCATTCTGCAAACAGTTCGTTTACAGGATAACTTGGGAGAAATTCAGGACACAGTTTTCAATCAAAAGCTTATTAAACGGATTCTGAAAGATTGTAAAGGGAAACTACTCGATGATCAATTGATTTTCATTCTTGGTGAAATATATCAGCTTCAGGGGGAAATAGCGCGCGAACGTCAAAAAGCATTCAACGATTTATGGGTACCACTCTCTTCGGAACAAACGATTATTTCGCTTAATAAAATATTTAAAGAGCAACTGATATCGAGAGAGACCAAAGGAGCAATATGAAATATAGTGAGATGTTCCAGGTTAAAAGTGGAGACAAAATCAAATTAGATAAAATTGATCCTGATTTTACCGATGGGTACAAGGATAGCGATGATGTCGATGATAAGATCAAGAAGTACACCGAGCGCCTCCGTGCTCTTCAATACGATTTATACGCAGAGGGGAAAAGGTCACTTTTAATCTGCTTGCAGGGATTAGATGCCGCGGGCAAAGATGGGACCATTGCCCATGTTCTGGGTGCTATGGATCCCCAGGGAACCAGAGTCTGCGGGTTTAAAGTTCCCAGCATTGAAGAAGCTAGCCATGATTTTCTGTGGCGCATTGAAAAACAGGTGCCGGCGAAAGGTGAGGTAGTTATATTCAACCGCTCTCATTACGAAGACGTGTTGGTAGTCCGGGTGCATAAAACGGTCCCGGAAGAAGTTTGGTCAAATCGTTATAGTTTGATTAATCATTTCGAAAAGGGACTTGCCGCCAATGGGACGCATATTTTGAAATTTTACCTGCATATCAGTCCGGAAGAACAATTGGCACGTTTCCAGGAGCGACTCGATGACCCCGCGCGCCAATGGAAAATCAGTGAAGCGGACTATGAGGAAAGAAAGTACTGGAAAGAATACACTCGGGCTTATGAAGATGCACTCAGAGAGACGAGTACCGGACATTCACCCTGGTACGTAATTCCATCCAATAATAAATGGTTCCGTAATCTGGCAATATCCCAAATAGTTGTTGAAAAACTAGTGTCTCTAAATTTGAAACTTCCGAAAACACAAGTGGATATCAAAGCAATTCGACGTAAGTATCATCAGGCAGTAGTACTAGAAAAAGAAAAAAGTAAATGATTCGGGCTGGTCATTTTCAAAATAATACTTTATAAAATTAATGCACCTTTATCAAGGGATTCACATCCGATGCAACGATGCGCTGCTCGCAAATATTAGCCTGTTTCCCTATTTCCGGCTTCCCAAGGATGGTCCTACCTGGTATCACTATGCCCCTTATGCCTTCTGGCGGCGTGTACGCGATTCTTTTATTTGTTCATAGAACACTGTCAGCAGCAGTAAAAACCCGCCGGCAATAAAATAGCTCTCAATGACCTCGCTGAGCCAGTGATCACCCAAATAAATACGTGAATAACCGACCAGCAGAATAATGAAAGTAAAAACCAGTACCAGCGATACTTTGAGAGGGCGGGAAGAAACATTATGAAGTACAAAATAAATCAGCATTCCCAGAGTCATTGCAGCGAAATACGCATGCCCGCTGGGAAAACCCAGGCCGCCAATCGGTATGATGATATCAACCAAAGTGGTTGGCGGCCGGGGCTGTTCAATAACTAACTTAAACAGGTTAGCAATTGGGGAAAGCACCCCGGTAATGGCCATAAGTATTGCCTCCATCATGCCCAGGCGCCACCATATTATCAGTACGAATGCAATAGCGAGCACGACCGCCGGAATACCGGTAAAACCATCCGAAACAATTACCATGAAAGAAGTAAGAAACGGATTGCTTAGTCTTTGAATAAACCGCATCGACTGAAGATCACCGGGGAAATACGGCACGGAATGAGCAAACACGGCGAGTACTGCACTTAGAATCAGCAAAAATATACCAATAATCAATCTATTGCGTAAGCTCTTTTTCACTGTATTTTCCTGGTTTTAGGTTATTCTTTATAGCAAGTAAAATAAGTCAAACGAGTATCAATTTTATTTACTTGGAGGATAACGTCCGGAACCACAAAGCCTTCATGCCTAAATAGATGCCATATGAGATTAAACCCAGCGCTACTAAACCCAGTAGCCAACGACCGTAAGGCAAATTTATCAGCGATAACAAAGCACCATCAATGCCGGTAGCTTTATAAGGGTCGGCATGGGTGAACGCGGTGAAAAAGAGCACACCGATAACCGCAATAATTGCGCCGTAGGCAACGGTGCCGAAACGTCCAACACGTTTAATCCAGGTCACCTGACCTGGCGATAGCGTATAAGAGCTGGCTTCCTTGTCGAAATTACTACGAAAGCCGGAAAAAAGCGTAATCATTCCCCCGATAAAAAGGGCTACGCCGATAGCAGCTACCAGCCATTTGCCAAACGGTAGTAAAAATATAGTGCTTGCCAGCTTACCTATACTAAAATTCTGGGAGCCGGTTTGGGTGCTGCCGCCTGAAATATAAACTATGAGCATGGGAATCAGCAAACTGTAAATTACCGCGTTTATAAATAAAACAGCTCGTTTGAAAAGACCCTTCAGACCAAGTCCTACATGGAGAAGATCAAATATAGCTGCAGCTAGCGCCCAGAGAACGTAGATGACCAGACCAATCAGAAGGACAATCAACAGGAACTTGCCCAATGGTTTGTCGGCGGTCGCCGCGATGGCCCCTTGATAGTCCGCTGTCCCGCTAATTTTACCTAAAGCTATTTGTAAAGCTAACAGGCCCATAATAATGAAAAGATAACTACGGGCACCGTCACCTATGCGAACGAGAATATTCACCGCAGTGGTGGAAGCAACTTTTGAGGCTTCGTTTTTAACGCCGGTCATAGTTTTCCCCCAATCTTTGCATTCTCTATTTTCTTTCTATTGCGACGAGCAAAATAGGTTTCAATGGTCATATAGGATATCCCCGCCCAGGCCAAACCAACCGCATAACCAGCAATGACATCGGTCAGGTAGTGGCCGCCTACAAAAAGGCGGCTGAAGCCGATGAAAAGCATGATAAGCAGAGCTATTATAATTACAACACATTTCCAGAAGCGGGAAGCTATCGTCGGTAGTAAAAGGTAAGCGAGCAACCCATAGAGGGTTACCGCAACGACGGTGTGGCCGCTGGGAAAACCGGGGCCGGTCAATGTGGTCGCAACCGGAACCGCGAACACCGGACGGTGGCGGTTAAAGATATGTGATAATACAAAAAAGAGCAATGAGCCCCCGAATCCCACCAAGGTCAACCAGAATTCCTTCCAGTAGCGTCTGATAATAAAATACAAGCCCATCAACCCACCGAGAACCATCACACCCTCATTACCAAATGTCCAGCCGAGTTTGATAAAATTCAGCATGCCTTTAGAGACATTCAACGCAGTGTCATGTAACGCGTTTGTTACTGAAATGTCCACTTTTAATAGTGGACCATTGGCCTTCAAGTTAATTGCCAGAAGGGTAAAAACAACGACACCAATAATAAACATAATCCAGCCGATTAGAGGCTTTTTTGCCAACAGGTCTGGACTTCTAAGCCAACCTTTGGTTCGTTCACTCATAAATAAAACACCTTCCTTTCTATCGGATAAATAGTGATTATCTATATTGCTGACTTAAAGTCATTTGAATCATAATTATCCATTTATTTCCTGTTTTTAAATTTCCGGGCAAATGCCGTGTCGTTCTTTCGTGGACACAGAGCGCAATCTAATAGCTAGGGATTTGCCAAAGTTATTCTTTCATCGGGAACCAGCACGGTCAACGCTCCGGGAAATACCTCGATTTCCACGGGTGTCTTGCCGATCACGTCCCCATCCACCTGGACCAGCATGCTGGTTCTGCTTTTGATGCTAACAATACGCTCGGCGCTTAACATTGGCGGTAATAGTTTGCCGGGCCGGCCTACAAGCGCATAGAACAGGTAACGAAAATAATCAAAACCTTTTTGGATCGATAGCATCCATATATCGATGTGCCCGTCATCTACAGCAACGTCTGGCCCTTTCGGATAAAGGGTTCTGGCCAGAGCGCCTGCGTTAAAGACAACGCATTCGAACGCACGTCCTGTATGCACCTTCCCATCGATGGTTATTTCGAAGCCGTGAAACCTCAAACGAAATAAATGTACGATTGCGTTTACCAAATAAGCCAGATTTCCAAAACGATTCTTTTGGGCGGTGGTGGTACTACGCATGATAATTGGAGAATAACCAACGCTGGCGTTTAGAACGAATACCTGCTTGCCGATTTTCATAACATCAATTTTTTTGTAACGGGGTGAATTTGAAATAACTGCGATCGCATCTTTGATTTCCAGTGGGATGTGTAGTTCTTTGGCTAACAAGTTACCCGTGCCCAGAGGAACGATGCTTAAGGGAATCTTTGTTTCCATAAGGCCGTTTATCACAGCTGATACCGTGCCGTCTCCTCCCGCCGCGACCACCAGGTCGAAGCCTTCTTTTAATCGTCCTCGAATGACTTCACCTAAATCCTCATTTTTCTTTGTTAAGATAATCTCATATTTTAATTGGGTTTCATCAAAGCATTTTTTTATGGCGTCTTCTTTCGAGACACCGCCGGCCGCACCGGACGATGGGTTGAGTACCACCAGAGCTTTGTCCATTTGAAGACTCCTTTCACCTCGGGTAATCCTTTATTAATAAGCTTGGAGGTACATTCCATATCATGGTTTCTGAATTGGGAATATATTCCACCTGGATTGTCCCTGATTCCAGGTCAATTGACGGAATTCGTTTTCATCTTCTATTGTAAAAGTCGCGCAATGTCTCATGTCTCCGTCATTAAGTACAAACATTAAATCCGGAGACCGCTGGTAAAGGGGCAAATGGGTATGTCCAAAAACAATTCCTTTGCATTCCTGATGTTCCGTCTTCACCTTTTGTTGAAGGTTGATTAAAGCCCTTGATTGCACCAGATAAACCAGCATCATGTAACGTTCTGTGATGAAACTCATTTTAAGATTGCTGGGAGTCAACTTTTTTTGCGGCAAATGATTCCACAGCCACATCAGACGATGTGGAATATATTGAACAGATGGGTCATATTCGTGACCATGACAATACCAGATGTCATCTGCCATAAATGGTTTTATTAACTTGATTGGAGCGATAGGATTAGCGAGATTTGGATTATCCCGGTATTTTTCGAGCACATGGTCATGGTTTCCCGGTAAAAGGTTGGTGGGAATCTGCCCGGCAAGGTCGCGGAATTTCTGCGTCATGGGGTGCTGGAGGCAATGTTCAAACCCATTTTCATACATATGAAACCAATCACCAAGTTCCCAGATTTCATCACCTTGCTTGAACTCCTTCTGAATATACGCTATTGCCTGATCCATAACATCGTATTGCGCATCTTTGTGTCCGATATGTAAATCGGAAAGTATAAATTTCTTCAAATGACAATCCCCTGCAATTATTTAGGCGACCTTAGGGATTCGCTTCAGGTTATTTACTTAACCATGTTTCCAAAATGATATTACCAAATCGTCTGATTTCCAACTTCCCTTTATCTTTTACGAACCAATAATGCTATACGTTCTTACCAAATTTTACTGTAAACATAATGACAAAGGTATAAATAGTTGAGCTAATATATGACAAATTCGTGACATAATGATGGTTTATCAATAAAATATTTATATAAATTATATATTTAATAGTGCAATAAAACTTCAGGAATTTACTGAATATGG
>Ga0182011_10003988_pt1 | contig 11941 bp, 7 predicted proteins | sample 711E1DmetaG_FD_120481 | JGI IMG/M metagenome (GOLD analysis project Ga0182011, IMG submission 120481) | Permafrost microbial communities from Stordalen Mire, Sweden - 711E1D metaG | ecosystem: Environmental > Terrestrial > Soil > Wetlands > Permafrost | place: Sweden: Stordalen | collected... | reverse complement strand
GCGATGGACGCAAGGCTGTCCAAAGCGCTGGCCGAACTAAAGGCAAGTTCCCCCTTCAATCGAATGGAAGACTGGGTATTTGCTAGTCCAGCATCGGCAGGGGAAAAACCGTTCTGGCCCGACATGGTTCTCGCCCGCCGTATCCGCCCAGTTGCTCAGGCTCTGGAAATCAAAAAGCGCATAGGCTGGCATACTTTCAGGCGCACATACGCCTCGCTGCTCAAATCGAGCGGGGCAGATGTGAAGGTAGTTCAAGAATCGCTCAGACACGCCAACGCCAGAATCACGATGGAGCTTTACGCACAGGCTCTTTCGTCTGACAAGCGCAAGGCACAATCCGAAGTGCTGAATCTGTTCTTGCCCTTTGCAAATCAGCAAGGGCAGCAATTGGAAGCGGCAAGTTGAAGCGAGAAAAGGGCTGGGAACGCTTATTGTTCCCTGTTGTTCCCGGATGGAAGGGGCGAAACCTGTTAAATCTACCGTAAGTTACTGATAAATATGGTAGGCACGACTGGATTCGAACCAGCGACCTCTTCCGTGTCAAGGAAGCGCTCTAACCAACTGAGCTACGCGCCTCTGTGCAGCGACATTAGGTAGTCTATCAGGATCGGAGCGGAGGTGAAAGTTGGGGCTGTCCGACTTCGGCGGCGATGCTGTACCATGATGAATTATTGATGAATTCACCTTCGTCCGCGCGCCGCGCCGCGTCATTTCCGCGAGGGGCATGGCTTTCAAGCCCTTGGCGGTGGCTGCCGTTCCTGGAGGCGTGGGGCTTTGAGTTGCCGCTTGCCGATCCTGCCATGAACGACGTTTCGAAGAGACGATTGACCCCATTCCGCGCCGCTCCCAACCTGCTCACTCTGCTGCGCATCTGCCTGGTGCCGTTTCTGATCGCCGCCGTCCTCGATGCCCACTATGCCGTCAGTTTTGGCCTGTTTGTGGCGGCCGGGTTGACCGATGCGCTGGATGGCGCTCTGGCCCGCATCCTCAAGCAGCGCACCATGCTGGGCCAATATCTTGACCCGGTGGCGGATAAAGTGCTCCTGAGCGCGCTCTTCCTGGTGCTCACACACCAGGGTCTGATTCCCATGAGGGTCACGGTCCTGGTCTTCGGCAGGGACGTAGGGATTCTGCTGGTAGCGGCCATTCTCTACGCGGCGGCAGGCAGGCGGGACTTCACTCCCAGCATCTACGGCAAGGCCAACACCCTGGTCCAGGTCGGCGCAGTGGCGGCTGTGCTACTCCATCAGTTGACCCCGGCCCGTTGGGTAGCGGAGTTCCGCACGGTTGCGCTTTGGGCCACCATGGCGCTGACCGTGCTCTCGGGCCTGCATTACGCATGGGAGGCGTCCAGGCGGTTGGGCTCACCGGCGGCCAACGGACACAGCTCGTAGCAATGCGGCTGAACCCAGAATCTTAGGGCCTTACATACAATTCCCAAGGGGTAGCGCGGGGCCCCGGTTCTGGCCGGATTGTCGCTCGCAACGCCGCGCGTCAGTATATGCCGATACGCCCTTGTATCATCGGATCCAGATGCGCACTCGTTCTCTTGCTGCCGCCCTTGGGGTTTTGACCATTGCGATCGGCCTTGGCGCGATACTCTCCGGCTGCCGTTCATTGCCTGCTTCCAAGCCCGAGGCGCTGTGGACCATGGAGGAGGCGCGCGGGGCGCAGGTCTTTCACCGGAACTGCGCCAAGTGCCACTATCCCACTACCCGGAAGGGGCTGAAAGGGCCTGGATTGCAGGCGCTGACAAAGGTGAAAGCCATGCCCTCCGGCGCGCCGCCCACCGACGAGCGTCTCACCGCTGTCATTCTGCGCGGGCGGTTGAACATGCCCGCCACGCAACTGACCGGTGACCAGCTCAGCGATCTGCTGGCCTACCTGCACACGCTATGACCAACCCCCAGACCAACGAAGCCAGGAAGGACGAAGCTCAACCGCAGCGCCGGGAGCTGCTGCCGCTGCCGGGACTGGCGGCCATCGCTCTCTACCTGCTGGTGTTGGCCGGAGTGATTGTTCTGGGCGTCGCGGGCGGGCACTATCCGCCGCTGTTTCTCCTCTTTGCGGCCGCCTTTATCGCCGCCTGCGCAGGGTTGCTGATGCTGTTGCGCTGGGCATGGGCGCTGGCGCTGGGCGCGGTCTTCCTGCTCGCCGGCTACAACTTGTGGATCGTCGCCAGCCAGCGCCAGGGGCCAGCGCTGGTGCAGGGGCTGCTGAACCTGGTCTTCTTTCTCTACCTGGTGCGGACCGAGGTGCGGAAGCGCCTGCGGTAGAGGCGACCAGAGCGCCATACTTCAAAGTGAATCGGGGCGCTCCCTACCGGAAGCGTCGCGTGGCTTTGACGACCATCGAGAAGATGCCGGACTCGTCGCGGGCCACCAGCAGCGAGAGATGGCGGTTGATGGCCACCTCGGCCTGGATCAACTGCTGGCCGGTGGTGTTCACATTGGTGGCGTAGGTGAGGGTCAGGTTGCGGCCCAACTGCTCTTCAACGATGATGCGGGAGGTGGAGTTGCCCAGGGCGCCCAGGTAGTTGGGGTCCACTTTGACGCTGCCGGCGCCGAAGAGCTTCTGTACGCGGCTGCTGACGGTGGCATTGAGGGCGCCGCCGAGCAGGGCGTCGGTGGTGGGGTTGGCGAGGGCCTGTTCCTGCTGCTGGGTGTAGATGCGCTGCTGGCTTTCCGTGCGCCCCAGGGCCAGCAGCGCCACCACGTCGGCCTCGGGCAGCGGTGGATCGCTGCGGTAGGTGATGGCCGGTCTGTCCAGCGTTCCGTGCAGACCGAGGGTAATGTCGTAATCCTCCACGTGCGCCGTGGCGTTCAGGTCGATGGTGGGCTGAATTCGGATCGGGTTGGTGAAGTAGACATCGCCGCGCTGAAGCTCGTAACGGGTTCCGGCGATGATGGCGTTGCCCTCGGTGATGGAGACCCGGCCCAGCAGCGAGGGCGAGGCCACGGTGCCGCGGATGCGCAGGTCCACGTTGCCGGCCAGCTTGGCATAGGCATTTTGGAAGTTCAACTGTGGCGAAGAGGACAGATGAACGTCCAGGCGGATGTGGTTGGACGGGGCGTTCGCAGACGCGATGGTTTGCACGGCGCTGGCCTGCGCCGCCAGTGCGGCAATATCGAAGTCGGGGCTGACCGTGAAGCGGGTGATGAGCACGTCGCCGGCCAGCAGCAGATTGTTCTGCGGTCCTTGCAGGCGCAGGCCGGCGTCGGCCAGGGAGCTGACCCCCTGGGGATAACGAATGCGTATCCCTTTGCCGGTGACCGCGAGGTCGGCATAGATGCCGTGCTGGTAGGCCAGGGAGCCGGATACGCTCAACAGTCCGCCGCCGCTCATGGCGGTCAACGACTTGACCTCCAGGCGGTTCTGGTTGAACTCCAGAGTGCCGTGCAACTGGCTGAGGCCGTTGGGCAGGTCTTCAAGAGAGAGGGACCCGTTCTGGAAGTCGATCCGTCCCTGCAAACCGGGATTGTTCAAGGGACCGTGCGCCTCCACCTGGAAGGTGGTGGTACCGCTAGCGGTCAGGTCGGGATCGAGGGTCTGAGCGAGTTTCAGGTTGATGGCGCCGCTGGCGGCCAGGTCCAACTGGCGCTTCTCCTTGAGTTCCAGACTGCCCTGCGCGCGCAAGTCGGTATCCTCGCCGGTAACGTGCAGGGGGTCCAGAGTGACGCGAGCGTTGGCGAGCGTGGCGTGGACGCCACCCTCGCTCTTGAGGTGGACGCCCGCGACGGTCACGGCCAGCTCCTGCAGGCGGGCCTCGCCGCGCAACTCGCCGGGCCTTGCCAAAGGCCCCGCAACGGTGACCGTGCCGGCCAGCGCGGATTCGCCGCTGAGGCCCTCGATATGGGCCAGCTTCAGCAGGGCGCCGATGTTGAATTGCGAAAAATCGAGTTTTGCCTGGGTGGCGTAGTCGCCGTTAAGCGACGTCAGGCCATGCAGGATGAGCTCGGCCGTCTCCAGCCGGCTGGTGGCCTCATAGGTGACGGAGCGGTTGGCGGTGTGGGCGTCCAGCTTCAGCCCTCCCAGCGCTTCGCCGCCCAGGGTTAGACTCTCCAGGCCGGCATGGACTTCGAGCCGCGGATCGTCCGGCGTGCCGAAGCCGGCTGCCGTGAACCCAAGTTTGCCGGCCGCCGCCAATCCCCGCCGGCGCAGCCACTCGATCCGGGATACATCGATGCCCGTGCCCCGGGCATCCAACAAAAAGCGCCGGGAATCAAGGTCGTAGCTGCCGGTGGCCAAGATTTTTCCGGCTGCGCCGGCCACGGTGACTGAAGCCAGCCGGACCACCCGGTTGGCCATCGTCCCCTGGGCGCGGATGCGCGCCGTAGGCTCTCCGTAGACGCTGCCCCCGTCCAACTCGACCCATCCGGAGCCGCTCAGAGCGTGGACCGGCCCGTCGGCCTGGAGCTGCGCGTCGAGCGCGCCGGTGAGGGGCAGGTTCTGCCCGGTGAGCGGGAGCAGATCGTCCAGGCCGACTTTGGAGGCGCGAAGACGCAGATGCAGCGCGGAGTTGGCGTCGAAGGCCGGCCGATTACCGAACGCTGGAGCCCCCGATGCCGCTGCCAGCACCCCATCCATGGCGATCTCGGTCTTCCCGCGGTGCAGCAACCCGTGGGAGATCTCGATCCGCTCGGCCGAGTAGCTGCCGCTGGCCTCGACGGTATCCCAATGCACAAATTTCGGCTGCGGGGATTGGGGCTGGCCGGGCTTGGCGCTCTGAACGCCGGGGACCGGCAGCATCTCGATGGCCAATTGCGTAGCCTTCAGGCTTCCAGCCAGGCGCGGACTGGCCAGTGAGCCCGTCCACGATCCATGAAACTCTCCCTGCCCGGCCAGTGTCACCGGCAAGGCGGCGGTTCCGGTCTTCCCATAGCGGTTTAACCCAAGGTCGCGGAGCACGGCATCGAACTCCCAGAGATTGCGCGAATGGAGGTCGATGGACAGCGCCGAGGGGCTGGTGAGCGGGTAAGCGCCCAGTTTGCCGCGAGCCTCCAAGCTGGAGTCAGTCATGCGCAACTCGAGTTTGCGCAAATCCACGGCTCCATCGCGCTGGGTATACGTTCCGTCGATCAGGCCGGCGGTCCCGGCCTCTCCTGCCACGGCCTGCCTGGAGGCATTCAAGCTCAGGGTGGCGCTGACGGCGAGGGTCTGCGTATCTCCATTGATCCAGGTTGCGGTTGCGGGACCGTTCAGGAGGGCGTCCAGGCCCAGGCGCTGGAAAGGCCCCTGACCCACGATATCCATGACTGTGTCCAGCGCCACGTCTTTCAACTGCGCCGTCACCTGGCCGTTCACCGGGATGGTCTCCGGGACGGGCCGGACCGGGACCGCCGGGTTCCGGGCGCCTGCGGCTCGCGCCACGCCTGCGCCTCCGGTCTGCGGGGCCGCTCCCCGGGGGGGTGGCGGGAGCCAGTGTTCCAGAGCAACCGTGCCCTCCAGTTGTCCTCCCTGGCGCAGGCGCGCAACGATCGATGTAATCAGCAACCGCCGCGGATCGGCATGGACGCGCGCGTCCAGTTGTACGCCCTGGGCGTTCACGTCGGGATCGATGTACGCTCCGCCGTCGACGTGAACGCCGCCATCCACGCGAAACTCCCCGGCTTCACCGGCGCCGGACAGGTCCAGCCGCGCCAGGCCTTTCGGGGCGTAGGAATAACCGGTGCTGGGTTCGATCAGCCGCATCTCCACTTCGCCCCTGGCTCTGGCCTGCCAGCGTGGATGGGTGAAGTCGTCGAGCGAACCCGAAATCTCCAGAAGATGATCCGGGGCGGCGGGAGCCCTCGATATGATCCGCAAGGAACGCAGGGTGATCGCATTGCGCATCAGATCGAAGGTGGCCTGGATGGTCCCATGCACCGGCGGCGCCTTGCCGCGCGAGAGGTTCAAATCGGTGGCTCCGGCCTCGACCCGGTAGCTCTCCGGACTCCCCTTGCCGGCGGGAATGTAGACCATGAGCAAGGAGAGATCGTGTGCTTCGAAATCGAGCCGCGTGACCCGGTTTTGGAGATCGACGGCGGCGGCGCGGTTTTCGAAGGCCAGGACTCCCTGCTCCACGGAAACGTGGCCCGCCTTCAGATCGAAGAGCGCATCGAGAGCGGCCTTGCCTTTCTTTCTGGGTTTGCGCGGATGGGGCTGATTGGTCGAGCCGCCGGGGTAAACGATGAGGTGGAGTCCGGGCCGGTATACGCGCAGGTCGCGCAGCAGAACGCGCGGACTCCAGAATCCGAAGACGCTGAGCCGCACCTGCAAGCGCTCGACCTGGGCGTAGGGCGCTTCGCCGGGAGCTTCAAGCCCGTGTATCGCCAGGCCGTCCGCATCGGCTTCCAGATGAAGCAGATCCCAGTGAAACGAGGCCATCTCGACGCGACCGCCGGTCGACTGTTCCAGCAATTTCACCAAATGCTTGCGGACTAATCCCTCGAATTCGGCCGAACTGGCCCAGAAGAAGAGCCCGGTGACGGTCAGAGCCAGCAAAACCGCCCCTGCGGCCGCCGAAAGGGGAAGATGGCGCAGAAATAACCTGCGCAGGCGGCGCTGCCGGGGCCGGCCGGAAGGGGTGGGAAGCGCGGATTCGGGTTCGCTCATGGGCTCGCCTTTCCCGGATCGCTCTGAGATTCGCTCTGGGAATCGCCCAGGGATTCATGGGTTTCCAGCGCCGGATCCAGCACCTCGACCTCGCCTTGCTTGCGCAGTTTCTGGAGCCAGCCGTAAAAGAGGAGATTCACCTGCCGCTGCAGCAGGATCTCCTCGATGCGCGGGGCCACTTTGTCCAGCGTTGGCGTCGCCTCCCCCGCGGCGTACTGGGGCAGCAGCGTTTCGCGGTAGTAGCTCTCGACCTCCAGATGGGAGATCTGAATGCCCTGCCGGAAGCGCCGTTCGATAAAGCGCAGAATCTGAACCCGGTAGCGCAGATAGCTCTCCACACGTTCCGGCGTCAGCCCGTGCGCGGCCAGGAATGCCTTCCAACCCGCCTCGGAGACGCAATTCTCGCGGACGCAGGCCGGCACCTCCTTGCGTATCTCCGCCAGCCTCGCATTCACCTCGGCCGGCGAGGGAGCGGAGGCCTCTTCGTCCTCCTGCCGGATCTGCTGTTGGATGAGCGCGCGCTCGATCAGTTGCTCCAGAGCCCTCTTCCGGGTGAGTCTTCCCTGTCCGGCCTGGCCGGGGTCCAGAACCGACAGCCGCATCTCCTCGTTCAGGTCGCTGGCCAGGATAGCCTGGTTGTTGACCACCGCCACCACCTGGTCAAGAACCACAGGGAAGGCGGGCGGTGGCGCCTGGGCCGGTCCTTGCGCCAGCGCCGCCGCGGCCACGCACAGCCCCAGGCTCGCCAGGCAGGCGGGGCCGGAGGCGATTCCGAGACGGATGTGCGGCCGATGGTTCATCAGAAGGTCTGTCCCAGGCTAAAGAAGAAGTTGAAGTGGTTGGCTTGGCCCACGTGCGGCTCAGACGAGGGCTGGGAGAGCGAGTAGTCGATGATCACCGGAAAGATGGGCGGATTCAGGTTATAGCTGAAATCTACACGAATAGGACCAACCGGCGTATGGTAGCGCAAACCCACTCCCGGCGCATGGGAGAAGTAGTTGAAGCTGCACATTCCCATCTCGCCGGTCGAGTTCGATGGGGGGGTAGAAGTGGAGACGGTCGTGGTATTGCATTTGTCGCGGTTCGGCTGGCGCACCCGCAGGGCGCTGGCCCACGCATCCCCCGCGTTGGCAAAGATGTTGCCCATGTCGTGAAAAAGCACAAAGCTGACCGTATTGCCCAACCAGGGAAGCGTGGGCGGAGGCAGGCGCATCTCGGTGCTGTTCACCAGCGCGCCCGCCCCGCCGATGGGATAGCCGGTCAGCGGATCGCGGGGGCCGGCCGCATTGATGGAAAAGCCGCGCAGCGAGGTGGCGCCTCCGGCGTAGAGCCGCTCCGGAAGGGGAATCAACTCGTCTTCGGAAGCCCCGAAGGCCCGTTCCTGGCCGTAGCGCGTGTTGCGGGCCAGCACGAAGCGGCCCATATCGAAGCTGTAAAAGCTCGAATTCTCAAGGTCCAACCGGTTGAACTCCGCCTGCGCGCCGAAGGATTCGCCGGATAAAAAGTCCTGGAAGCTGGTGTAGGTGCCCCGATGGGCGTCCAGGGGCGAGTCGCGTGTGTCGCGAATCCATGTAAACCCCGGGCCGCCCACGCGCGTAGCCGTTGACAGCGGCGCAATCTCATTCACACCGACCTGCAAGCTTTCGGCCGCCACCTTGACCCTGCGGAAGCTGTATTCGTAGATCAGAGTGTTGGCTTTGGAGAAGCGGGAGCCGGGGGGCAGAAAATGCTCCGTCCATCGCACCCCGCCTTGCAGCCTGGAGGCCACGTAGGTAGTTACATCCTGGCTGTTGGCGTAGCCTCCTGAGAATGTGAGGCCGAAGTTCCGGTTGCCTTCGAAATGCGGATTCTGGAAGAGCAGATCGACCTTCTGCTCCAGCAAGCCGTAGGTGCCGCGCACCGAGGCCGACTGCTCGCGCCCAAAGAGGTTGTTGCGGGTTAGATCGATCAGCACCCGCGGGCTCACTCCCGTTCTGCCGTTCGGATTGCATGCGACTCCGCCTGCGTTTGCGCCCCGGCAGTTGTTTTGCGGCGTTCCTGTCTGCGCCTCAAAGCCAAAGCCGTAGGTCAATGCCCAGCGCCGCGCCTCCACGGTCTGCAGCAGTACCGTCTTATATCTCTCGCCGCCGTCAGGGTTCTCCACCGCCGCGTCTACTTCGTTGAAGAGGGCGAAATCGTATAGATTCCGCTGCGTCTCCGACAGGGCAGTCATGTTGAGCGAGTCGCCCGGATGCAGAGTGATAGCGCGGGCAACCGTATCCGGCCGCGTGTAATGAAGCCCGGTCAGCAGCACCTTGCGCACAAAAATCTGCTGTCCCTCGGTGATGTGAAAAACCACGTCCACCTTGCCTTGGTCGGCAACCTCAAACTGCTGAGTCACGTCAACCCGCACCTGATCGAAGCCGCGGCTCATGTAATCGGTCAGCAGCGCATCACGGTCCCCGGCCAGGTTCTGGGGCGATAGCAATTGCCCGGCGACGGTGTTCAGCAGCGGCAACAGCCTGGCAGAATCCACAGGCTCGGTTCCTTCCAGCCTGACTGCGCCCACCCGCTGCTGTTCACCCTCGTCAATGTGATAGATCACAGTCAGCGGGGCCGTCTTACCTTTGACAGCTGTATTGTCCTGCTCGCCGGAGTTGTTCTGCGCCGCTGGTTTCGGGCTTTCTGCAACGCTTGTCTCAGGGGTAATCCTCGCCTTCGGGAAACCATTGTTCTGGTAGAGGGCCTGCAAGGCGCTGATGTCAACAGCCACCAGAGCCTGGCTGTAAGCGCCATGGCGGTCCAGGGTATCGGCGGCATGCACGCTGAGCATCTCTTTCAGCGTCGCAGTGTCGAAGTACCTGTTTCCCATTACAGATACCCGTTCGACCCGCCGTCGCGGTCCCAGTCGCACCGCATAGATAATCACCACCTGCTCAGCGCTCTGCGACTGCCGTTCATGATCCACCTTCACGTCGAAGTAGCCCAGCCGCTGATAGTAGTCCCGCAGCCGCCGGTTGCCCTCGTTCAGCAGATCGTCGTCCACGGTGCCTTCCTCAAAGACGGGAATAATCTTCTTCGTGCGCTCCGGGTTCATGCTGGCGCCCTCCACCAGCACCTTCACCTGTGGTCCCCGATTGGCTGAAAACTTGTAGTTGGCCCTCTTGGTCTCTGCCGCATACCGCTCCGATTCGAGCTTGATCTCGGCCTCCAGCCGCTCCTGAGCACGGTATGTCTTGAGTACTCCAGCCAACGCGCGGTTGCCGGTGTCGTGGTCCACGCGCGATCCGGCTCTCAAGTGGGCATGGTGTCGGAACGCATCGGCGCTCATGCCTGAGTCGCCAGTCACCTCCACCTTTCCTACCCGCGCCTGTGGGCCGCTGACAACGTGAAATGCGATATCCACCAACTGTTCATAAGGATGCGGCGTCAGCGCATGAGAGATCGACGATTCGTGAAAGCCGTTTTCCGCGAGTGTCATGCGCATCTCTTCCAGTGCCCGGTCCAGCTTGGCCTGGGTAAATCGGGCACCGAGCGCAAGCTGGCTGGCGCGCTCCAGTTGCGTATTCACTGTGCCGCCCTTGGCCCCGTACACACTGATGCTCCCGATAAATGTGCGCGGCGGCCCACTGAAGACCAGCTCCACGCCGTCCTGGCGGCGCACGCCCTCCACCTGAACGTTCTCGTAGAGTCCGGTGGCAAAAAGCTGGCGCAGACTTTTCTTCAGATCTTCCCGGTTGAGAGGCGTTCCCTCGGCCTGGGCCAGATGGCCGGACAATGGGGTCAGCCGGGCGGCCTCAACCCCCTCGAACGAGATGCGCCGCACAGGCAGGCCTTCCCATTGGGCGAACAAATCGGAAGACGCCGGCGCAGCCTGGCCTCCCGCCAACCCGGAATCTCCGTCGATGCGGCTCTGGCTCCAGCCGGCAACTCCGCCCAGGATTCCGAAGGCAATCAGGCATGTGAGGAAAATGCAGTCCCTCGTTCGACTGCCGCACCGCCCTCCACACGCTGCCCTCAAGTGCATATCTCCCAACAGAGGCCAGGGGCAGTGGTCGGAGATCAGCCTATTGATCCCGATTTTTCGGCTACCTATTCCCAACTCTCTGTTTCCTGATCTCTTATTCTACCGAGTCACGTAGCCCTGCGCCGCGACCCGCGGATTCAACAGCAATTCTGAGGGGATCTCATGCGCGACAGGCGATTCTTGGTCGAGAAGAAGTTGCAGAAAAACGGCTGGGCCGGATTGGATTCAGCGCAGCCCGGTATGCAGGTAGGCGACCAGCGCGTCCATCTGCTCCTCAGTAAAGCGGCCGGTGAAGGCGGGCATCATTCCCTTGCCGGCAAGAACCATCCGACGCACCTCGACATCGGTTGCAGGAGCGCCGCTGGGGAGAGTTGCCCGGCCAAAGACTGCGTGCAGGTCCGGTGGCGCCTTCTTAAGCGCCAGGTCGTTCTCCTCGTGACAGTGGGCGCAGCGGCCGAGGTACAGGTACTTCCCTGCTATCTCCTGCCGGGTTAGTTTAGGCGTGGAGTGGCAGCCGGCCAGGCCGATACCCAGGCCAGCGGCAATCCCCGCATATAGGATCGTCCAGCCGCTCACCAACCGGAGCATCTTGAACAACCTACCCCTTCTGAGCAAACTGCCCGCTCACGTAATCCCAGTTGACTACCGAGAAGAATGCCTTCACATAGTCGGCGCGCCGGTTCTGGTATTTCAGGTAGTAGGCATGTTCCCACACGTCCACAGTGAGCAGCGGCGTGTGACCCAGAGTCAGCGGGCTGTCCTGGTTGGGCGTGGTTTCAATAGCCACTGTGCCGTCCGGCAGCTTAACCAGCCATGCCCAGCCGCTACCGAAGACGCTGAGTGCCGCGGCTGTCAGCTTATCCTGAAAATTGGAGAGCGAGCCGAACTTCGCGTCGATGGCCTTGGCTAGCTCGCCTGAGGGAGCAACGCCACCTTTGCCCAGCGTCGGCCACCAGAAGGAGTGGTTGGCGTGGCCTCCGCCCTGATTGCGAACAGCAGTACGAGCAGACTCGGGCCAGGCGAGCAGGTTCGAGACCAGCTCATTAACGGTCTTGCCGGTCAGCTCCGGGTGAGCGGCGACGGCGATGTTGAGGTTATTCACGTAGGTCTGGTGGTGCTTGTCATGGTGCAGGTGCATGGTGGCCGCGTCAAAGTAGGGCTCCAGCGCGTCATAGGCGTAGGGCAGGGGCGGCAGCGTAAAGGGCCCGGTTGGCGGCGGGGGCGGGGTTGTGGCTGCGGTTTGGCCGTTGGGGAACCCCTCGGCACTCAGTGTTTCGGTTAGAAGCAGCGCGCTGACCACGCCGCCAAGATGCTTGATTGCGGTACGCCGGTCCATCATCT
>Ga0182011_10003986_pt1 | contig 11947 bp, 12 predicted proteins | sample 711E1DmetaG_FD_120481 | JGI IMG/M metagenome (GOLD analysis project Ga0182011, IMG submission 120481) | Permafrost microbial communities from Stordalen Mire, Sweden - 711E1D metaG | ecosystem: Environmental > Terrestrial > Soil > Wetlands > Permafrost | place: Sweden: Stordalen | collected... | reverse complement strand
TTGACATACACGCAGGCTCAGGTCAAAGCTGCAGAGAGGGAGGTCAAGACAGAATATAAAGTTAAATAACTCAGCAGATGAAGGTAGCTAAAAATATTGACATCTACATAGCGACCGGATTGTATCGATTATTAGTAGATTCTCTTTTGATGGTGTTAAGTGATTTCTATTAACCTGATATCCTGTTAAAATAGATATAGCGTTTATATCGGTCGAGAAATGCGTCAGTTACATTACCTGGTTTGGAGCATACGGGTTGATCATGTATAATTTAAAGATTACGTCAAAACCGAATAAAGCGGGAGGATAACATGGCAAACAATGGTTTGAAGGGCTTCAAAGGAATTGGAGGTAAACTCTCACTATTGGGGGGCTTCTTGGTCATTTCTGCTGATTTTGCGATGGCCATGTTCAACCCTAAACTATGGACTATTCCTTGGTACATCATCGCTGCGTTTGGCTATATCGGTTTCATCATGACTATCCCGTTTTGGGTATGGCTCTATAAGATGGTATCTTGATGCCCTTCGAAACAACCTCTGGAAGCGAATAGAAAATTATGGAAGACTTATCTAAAGAACAAGAGCAAGAACAACAACCGTTTGATCAGCATAAACAGGGAAAGAGACAAGGCACTAATCTGCCCACTCGTGCCAAACAATACTCGGCGATTACGTCGGCTTCTTTTAAACGTAGCTGGCCTGTATGGCTGGTCAGCCTGGTCATGTTATTAAACGGGGCTTGGAGCATTGCCAGCATATTGCTGACACGTGTGCCCCAGCGGGTACAATATTTTCTACCCTTCGGCGTGTTTCATTGGACAAGATCTCTAACATTGGTACTAGGGTTCATCCTTGTATATCTATCAATTCATTTGTTTCAGCGCCGCCGCGTTGCCTGGTGGGTGGCAGTTTTCGCTGTCGGCTTGGAGTTCCTCGCACATATCATTCACCTGCGTACTTCCTTCACTGCTTTTCCTGAAGTTATTACCTTCGTTCTGCTAATCGTTTTCCAAAACCGTTTCAATGTACGCAGTGAATCTCGGAATATTCGGCTAGGATTCCTGCTTCTGTTTGGTAGTCTATTCATCGCGCTTCTGTATGGCACCATTGGTTTCTGGATGCTCGACAAACGTGACTTCGGGATCACTTTTTCGCTGCAAGACGGTCTCGTCAGGAGTTTACGGCAATTTCTGTTACTCGGAAATTCGGACATTGTGGCTGTAAGTCGACACGCAGAATGGTTTTTACGATCCCTGGATATTATAGGCATTATAGCCGCATGTTTCGCAATCTATAGTCTATTTCGTCCGATCGTCTATCGTCTCGTCCAATTTCCGCATGAGCGTGCCCGCGCTACGGCGATCATTAAGAAATATGGGAAGTCAACATTCGACTATTTCAAGGTCTGGCAAGACAAATCATTCTTCTTTTCACCCAGTCATGAATCCTTTATCTCTTATAGGATGGTAGGCGGTGTTGCATTTTGCCTTGCGGACCCTGTTGGCCCCGATACGGATAGAGAGACCGTGATCCGAGCATTCATCAGCTTCTGTACGGAAAACGGCTGGATCAACGCCGTAATGATGCCGGATGATCCTTCCATCTACAATTCAGTCGGGCTCTCTTTGCTCAAGATTGGGGAAGAGGCCGTGGTTGACCTGGAGCTCTTTACCAGCAAGACCTATAATACCAAATACTTCCGATATGTACGACGGAAATTCGAGGGGGAGGGGTATCAGGTAGTAAGGGTTAAACCGCCAATTTCCCCCCTGGTTCTTGATGAGGTGGAGAAGGTATCTCGACAATGGCTGACATTGCCCCATCACCGTGAGTACGGCTTCTTCCAGGGACGCTTCGATAGAGCCTATTTGGAGAAGTGTACTTTGTATGTCCTACGTGAAAAGACCGGGAGAATGGTGGCTTTTATTAATGAAGTTCCATCATACCACCTCGGTGAAGCTACCTTCGATATGATGCGTCACATACCCGGGTTGCATTGGGGAACAATGGACTTTCTCTTTGCGCAGATGATGGTCACTATGAAAAATGAAGACTATCGTACATTTAACTTCGGAGTGGCTCCTTTTGTCGGCATCGGTAATCGTCCGGATGCCACAATGACGGAGAAAACAGTGAACCAGATATTTGAACGTCTTGACTGGTTTGTACACTCCAAAGGAATAAAACAGTACAAGCTCAAGTTTGATCCTCAATGGAAGGACAGTTTCGTTGCTTATCAAGGCGGGCCTATTGGGCTTTTAAGAATCGGGCTGGCAATTAACAGAATTTTATAGCGATTACAAATGCTTAGAGCCGGAATCAGGGTGTAAGCCCTTAATAATCGCGATCGAATGATAATACTTATCCGTAGAAGATATATTTACATCTTTAGTGTCTTCCATAGCACCCCTTAACCTTGTTATGACGGTTAAAGAACTTTCTAGCTTTGAATCAATTAGTACTTCTTAAGATTTAGCAGCATCCAATGGCAAGGTAACGGTAAACTTCGCGCCCTCACCCGGATTACTGGATACCTCTATCTTTCCATCATGCGCAATAATTATTTCTTTCGCAATCGATAATCCCAGACCGAAGCCTGTCCTCAGTCCGCTTGATTGCTGGAAACGGTTGAAAACGTAGGGAATTTGCTCAGGAGGGATGCCAGGGCCACTATCGGTAATCGTGACTTCCACGGAATTCCCCCGGTTATGCAATATTACCTCAATTTCGCCCTGTGACGGGGTATTTTTTATGGCATTATCCAATAGGTTACTAAATACATCTTCTAAACGGTCGGCGTCACCGGTAATAATAACCGATGAGTCTATTTTGTTCTTTAAGCTTATTTTCTTTTCTTCCAAACGTAAAGCGAATATTTCCTGGCAACGAAGAAGAATCTCTTTAATATCTACTGGCTCTTTTGACATCTTGACTTGACCGGCTTGCATCCGGCTAAGCTCTAGAAGTTCGTTGACCTGCCGGATCATACGCTTGGACTCATCTTCAATAATTCGAGCTGCCTTCAACCTGGTCTCTTCGTCATTGGCAGTCCCATCCTGCATGGCCTGAGCAAATCCCTGGATAGAAGTTAACGGACTTTTTAGTTGGTGGGAGACATCAGCTACGAAATGGCGCAATTGATCGTGCGACTCCTTCACTTTACCGGCCATTTCATTAAAACTGACAGCTAATTTTTTAACTTCCTCGGGACCGACTACAGGTACTGTTTCGTTATATTTTCCTCGAGCAATATCATCTGCTGCTTTAGATAATCTTTGAATGGGACGATAGACCGAGCGTGCTAAGAAAAAGGCTAGTACTAATGAAATCAGTAAAACGATTATTCCCGCCCAAACAAATGGGGCAATTACACCGGCAATCACGAATGCCAGGTCACTCCTCAACTGACAAAGAATCATGGTCTGGGGACGAGGTAATACGGTATCAACCGCTTTCCCCAGAGGATATGCAGAATAAACAAAATCTTGTCCTGTAGATGTAGTAAAAATGCCATGAGTTGCTTGGGTAAGAGCGTGGGGTAAACCGCTGGGGACATTAAGCAAAGCGTTTGAATTATCCGGAGAAGCCTGGCGTATAAGATTGCCTTTATTATCGACGAAAAGAACGTAAGTATTATTATCCGCAGATAACTGCTGGATGCTTGTCCAGACTTGAGCCAGCGTAGTTTGGCCTTTAAGCAGAGTTTTTATCTGGTTGGAGATAGGACGTGTCATATCATCGAGGCGGATTAAGATCACCTGTTGACGATAATTCTGTAATACTACGGATACCGATACCGCCGAGATACCTACACAAAGGACTATTATCGCAATAAAAGAAAGAATTAATCGTGTACGTAAACTCATTTAATTTTCCCTAGTAATTGTCATTTTATATCCGGTGCCACGTAAAGTCTCGATATTGACACCTGAATCTGCCAGTTTTTCACGTAGATGGTTAATGTGAACATCTACCGTCCGTGTTTCTCCGAAATAATCAAATCCCCACACCATTTCTAAAAGCTTTTCTCTGCTTAAAACATTACCTAAGTTTTGCGCAAGAGCAACGAGCAGAGCGAATTCCTTGGTTCTTAATTGTAATCGGTTGTTATCAATTGAAGCCTCATGTCCGGAAAGGTCAATGCGCAGTTTACCGAGTTCTATAATTTCACCGGTTTTTTGTCCGGTCTGGTAACGGCGCAAAATAGCTCTAATCCTGGCGATTAACTCTCTGGGATTAAACGGCTTGGTTAGATAATCATCTGCGCCCATCTCCAGTCCTATGATCTTGTCTACATCTTCTTTTCTGGCTGTCAGCATTAGTATGGGGACTTTACTTTTTCCGCGTATTTGCCGGCATACTTCGAATCCATCCATATCCGGCAGCATCAGATCGAGAATTACCAGGTCCGGGTTAAACTGGAGAACCTTGGGCAAAGCCTCGCTGCCGCGGCTCACCGTGTCTACCTGGTAACCTTCACGGGATAGATACAGCTTTATCAATTCCAGAATGTTATGTTCGTCATCTACAGCCAGTATTTTAGGCATTTCTAATTCCTATTTTCCCTTACCATATTCCATAATTATAATGGAAAAAGTATTTTCTGCAACCTTCCAAACCGATCAGCGCCAAAGCGGTATGCAGGTGTCACGATTTTCTATCGTTGACACCTGCATATTGGCGTGAAAATTAATTTTATCTATTTAATTTATTGCACCGGTGGTAGACGTAGTAGGAGAAGGCGTTACAGTTGTTGAAGGAGCCGGTGTTGGGGCTACTATCGCGATGCTGGTATAAGCAGGCACGCAACCTTTCAAAGTGGTAATCAACAGGTATCTGCCTTTATCGAATGAGTGAGTTACCTGACCGTTGGCATCTGTCGTTCCCAATGAAACAGCCAGACTGCTCAATGCAGTGTCCCAGTCAGCATTCTGGAGATTACCTTTATTTGTTGTTCTTAGTTGTGAAAGCTTATCTTTTAGTGTTTTGGCATTGGAGAAATCAACTACCCATATCTTAGCCCCACTTACCGGGTCGGTGGTACCCTTTTGATCGACCGAGATAGTAACGGTATCACCGGGTGCCGCTTTCTTGGGAGCGGAGATAGTTAATACCTCGCTAATGACGATTCTCGAGTAACCCGGGAGATATCCATCTTTGAGTGCAACCAAAAAGTAATTCGCCGGGTCATTGAACGTGTTGGTCAATTTACCGTTGGCGTCAGTTTGTCCAAGTAGAGTGCCATTAGCGTTTAAGATGTCCTCATAATCTTTTTCGGTAACATTGGCAAAACCTTTGGCGTTTAATGCCTTAATCGCCTGTCTTACGGTGTCAGCCTTGTCTTTAGTGATTGTCCATACGCTCGCACCGCTAATTGGTGTTTGGTTGAGACGTTCAAAAACAGTTAATTGCATACTTTGCCCAACGCGCACTACCCATGGTTGCACAATAGCGAGGTGGACTCTAGATACTGGAGTGGTTGTAGTGCCAGTGGTAGTATCTTGCCCGGCTGCCATTACGGAAAGAGGAGTTGCGACCAGGGCAATTAGCGCTACAATTGATGCCAGGATAAGCCATTTTTTCATATATGTCCTCCTTTTATTCTTCGCTGAAGGTCATTTCTCTAACTCTTACGTGGTACCTGACGAAGAATTAGCTCAAACCATTCAATTAATTTAACTATAAAGGAGGATTATTATCCCCATTTAACCGGTATGTAAAATCTGTGTAAAATCCTGAGTGATAAAGGCGTTCTAATAGTAAAAGGTGCCTGACCAGCACTAATGTTTTAAAATGTGCGTTTTCTCCTTGTATTTTCGCCGCGTCAAAATTCGTAAATCCCGGGGATATGCTTTCCCTGCGCACTTCTACATCTTGTTTTAGGGAGCAAAGAGAAGGGGCTCCCCCTCAGGGTAAGTTGTGAAAAGAAGCGCTATTACGAAAGAACGGTAACCGAAAAGATATGTCGTTTCAGGTAGAGACCGGCTAATCCTTCTTGTAGATAACCACGCCTGAATTTACAAAACCCATACTCTCTAAGAAGCTTCCGAGTTTTTCGTCATTGTGATAGGCAATGATCCTCATTACCGCATTCCGGTGCTTGCATTCTTGATAGAATGCCTCAGTCAAGCTGCTGCCTATGCCCACATTACGATGGTCAGGATCGAGGCCAATCATGTCCATCCATCCTACTAATTGATGCTGAGAGGAAGGATCTTCAGTATGAAGCAAGTTAAAAATCGACTCGCTTTCTTTCCTTTGAACAATAGTTCCAACCACAAAGCCTACTACATTACCGTCCACTTCGGCTACGAATTTTATATCAGGACGATATATTCCCCAGTAAGACTCAAAGGAAAACGGCCAGGTCGTAAACCTATCGTCACCGCGAGTGGACCTGTCGATACGAGACACTTTTTCAAGATCGGCTTCAACCATTTTTCGAATCTTGACTTCCCCTTTTTGTTGAGCCATACGTCCCCCCTTTAAAATTACTTTGAATCCTATTGAGTATTCGGCCCAATGCTAACATCCCTGTTTGTTCTTGTCAACCAACTCCAATTAGTAAACCTCGAGCAGACACTATGTTTGGATCGTGCCTTGGGCTCCAACTGAATAGTCACCGACTGCAAGAGCAGATGGCCTCGGTGAACTACAAATGCTTATGCAATAGTGGTATGCTGACAGAATCGTTGAACAATCAACCCTGACATTTCCAATAAATAACGACAACTCCCTGTTTACAGTGATGGCAGGAGATTGACCCATTCCCAGTGGAATACAGTGGTGGAATGCATTGATTTCACATACTCATAGGCGCGCTGATATGACAATCCACTCTTGTGGGCGTAATATACCATTGCCAGGAACGGCGTTCTGTCTACTCCCCATACGCAGTGTATGAGAGTTCTTGCCCCCTGTTCTGAGAGAACACGAAGGAGATTGGCAGACGTTATCACATTCTCAACAATCGGCTGGATCGGAGGATGAGTAAAACATAACCGGGCGTCAATGATAAGGTCAACGTCCTTTCTGAGCAAGGTGACGACTTCCTCAGCATCGAGTAATGAGCCAACTGCGACATTGCTATCTATCCAATCCATTTAACCCCCTTCTCTAGCAGCACCTGTTTCTACTCTTTTATTCTGGTTCTGTTGTCCGGAATTATTAAGCTATTAGGCTCTGATGCAATTCAAACCGCTAAATCGATAATGTAATGGATGCCTTGTTTCATTTTTGCCTGCCAGTTTGTGTAAAACCGGAGAGGTACTGAGATATAACTTCGTTTTGATCCAGGTCGTGATTCGACACGGATACAGGTTTTTCAGCCACGATCACTGTGAGCGCACCCGACAGAACCTCGACTTCGACTGGCGTCGTTCCAATAATATCTCCGTCAGCTTGCACTGGCAAAGGCACACTGCTTCTAATGGAGACGCTCTTTTCGGAACTGATGAAATGTGAGAGGTTTTTTGCAGGCCTCCTGATGATCATTTGTAACAAGTACCACGGATAATCTTGAAGTGTTTTCGCGCTCGCGATCCAGACGTCGAGGTGACCATCATCGATACGAATGTCGGGTCCCTTCGGATAGAGCATATTAGCGAGAATCCCGCAATTAAAGATTGCGACCTCGATAGCTCGATAGTTGAGCGCCTTCCCGTCAACTGCGACTACGAGATACCGGCTTCTTAATGTAAATATCTTGAGAACGACGGTCCAGAAATAGGCGATACGCCCGAAGCGGCTTTTATTTTTACGCGTTGTACCGCCGGCGACAGAAGCACTAATACCTAAACTGGCATTGAGAACATATACCCGCTTACCGATTCTCATCGCATCGACCTTCCTGGATTTATGTGCGCCTGCAATGAGCGCAACAGCGTCTGCTATATCAAGCGGGATATTGAGCTCATGCGCAATCAGATTCCCTGTTCCAACAGGGATGATCCCCAAAGGGATGGAGGTTCCGATAAGTCCATCGATGACAGCTGATATTGTACCATCACCCCCGGCAGCCACCACAAGATCGAAGTGATCACTCAGCCGCGCACGCACGATATCACCAGGTTTATCTTCTTTGTTAGTCTCATAAATCTCGTAATCGATTTTGGAACTCGAAAAATAGCGGCTTATAGTCTCTCTTATAGGCTCTGTGGCGTTTTTCCCTGAAGCGGGGTTTAATATGATAAAAACTTTCATCTCTTTTTTGTCTACTTAGTTGCCCTGATTTAACCCTACTGGAACTTTACCAGTTTGTGTAGGACTGCACAAGTCTATAATGATTTTCCGAACTCCCTGACAAATATTGAAAAATGTCACTATGTTTGGATTGTGTGTGATTCTGGATAAATAACAAGCTTTTTTAATCAACAGATACTCAATGAGCATGCCTGTGTAAAGTATCCGGCCAGTGGGAATGGATATGATGCAACTCAGCATGAGAATGCTCATGAATATGCGGTTCATTAGTCCCCTCAGGATGCTGATGCAAATGGTGTAAATCATCGTGGCGATGCATGTGCACATGCGTAATAGCAGGGTGTTTATGCTCGTGTTCGTGCTTTTCGTTACCGATGAGCCATGCCCCCAACACCATTAGTAGCAAAGCGGGAAACATGATCCAACCAATCCATTCCCGTAATATGACAATAGAAGCAATGGCGCCGACAAATGGTCCCAGACTGAAAAAGGCCCCTGTTCTTGATGCCCCTAGCCCAGCAAGTGCTTTTATAAAGAATACAAGGCTGAGCCCGTAACTGAATGCTCCCAACAACAATGCCCATAACAGCGTGAAATTCAATGGCACTTTTTTCCCCAGAATTAAGGCTATGGCAACAGAGAGCACCCCACCAATTAATCCTTTGATATAAGTTATCTGTATTGGGTTTTTATCGGAAATCTGACGTGTCAGGTTATTGTCTATTCCCCAGCAGACCACCGCGAGCAGAATTAGGAGAGGGCCAGCGATATTAAACTTGCTCTGACCTGGATTCCAGCTCAACAAGACACCGGCGATAGTCATGCATAACAAGGCTGCCCATAATCTTTTTCCTGAGTTTTCCCTGAAAAAGAAAACTGCGATTATAGCCGTAGCTACTCCTTCCAGATTAAGCAATAATGAAACTGAAAAACCGGATATTAGGTTTAACCCTGTCATTTGGCTTATCGGGGCAATTATACCACCTGCAAGGATTGCCCCAATTAACCAGGGTAGATCTTTTCTCTCCAATCTCTTGGCCTCTTCTCGATTCGCCGTGCTACTTGTGAACAGCGAATACAAAAACAATCCCAGAAACGCGCCAAGATACAGAAGACCTGCCAAAGTAATCGGAGAAACGGCTTTAAGCAGTAGTTTGGCTAACGGAGAACTCAGTCCGAAGAGGGAAGCTGATATTAGGATGTATAAAATTGGTTTTCTGTCCAAATGCGTAGTCTCCACCAAATCCGGTTATGCCAATATTGTATTATTTATGCGGAATACTTTCCAATTAAAATGCCGAATACAAACAGGCCATAAGGACTAACACTATGGTGGGTTCGTGTCCGAAAGTCAACTGCCCGCTATCTGAAATCCAAACTGGGGAAATACCTTAATGCAGAAGAAATAAAATCTTTATCCGGAGTCCAACAATCGACGATTAACAAATTGAGGAAGGCTGGAATTCTTAAATCTGAACAACTTAACGGTCGGTGGTATTATTCTATGACAAGTGTGCTTTACGCAATTAAATCAGAGAAAATTTAGCTCGCGTAATAAACGAATTCGGTCCAGACACATCAGGTCATAGTGTCTGCTTTCTTGCTCGGATTCTTACCGTTTACCTCGTCACGTTTGAGGGAAATTTGCGAGGATTCCTGCTTTATTCTTTGAATATCTCGTTGCAAACAATCTCATTAAGAGATTTCCGGGTCTTCGACCCTTCCGGTTGTGCTGGAAAACCTAAAGGAAGTAAAGCAACAATCTTATATTTAGCAGGAACCTTAAGGACATCCCGGGCTTCTGCTTGAGAAAAAGCGCCGATCCAGCAGGTGCCAAGCCCTTCGTCCACCGCGGCAAGAGTCATGTGGTCGACTGCAATTGCCAGATCAACCGCATAGGCCGGTACTTCGCACTGCTGTATTCTCTCCGGCATCAGGGCCACTGCAGCGATAACTACAGGAGCTTTTGCCACAAAGGTTTGTCCCGATGCTGCCTTCGCCAATTGCTGCCGTCTCTTAGCATCTTTCACGACAATAAACTTCCATAGTTGACCGTTACCGCCTGATGGGGCTAGACGGGCTGCTTCAAGAACACTAAGTAACTTGGCTTCAGGAACAGGCTCATCCTTATAATCCCGAACACTTCTTCTTTTCCTGATTACTTCTTTCAGTTCCATTTTTAGCTCCTTGCTTTACCATCCCCGGTAAATAGAGAACGTTAAACCTATTCGATTAAGCCGCAGAGCTCTTCAACCGGTCTGGATAGACAGGAATATTTGGACACCCATTTGTTTAATCTGGTCCTGGACTTCCTCGATGGTATTGATGTGATCATCTTCTTCAACCAGGATGTGCTCAAGAATTTCCCGGGTGGCATAGTCCTTGGCATTACCACATACCAGAATACCGGCATTATACCGTTTGGAGGCATCGATTTCAGCTTCATGATCGTTGACAAACATCTGCGGTATGTCACAACCGATATGCATTTTTTCGAGCTCGCTGACTACCGGAATGCCTTCGAGAAATATGATACGTCCGATTAGCATTTCCGCATGTTTCATCTCGTCTTTTGCACGAGCCTGTATCGCATTATGAAGTTTGGTGTAACCCCAGTTATCACATATCTCTGCATGTACTATGTATTGGCTGACCACTGTTAGTTCACGTGCTAATAGCGCATTAAGTGTCTCGATGACTTTTTTGTCCCCTTTCATGTTTGCCTCCTTTTTAATACTACGGCATATTAACAGTCACATTATAGCATTAATTTTGTATGTCAAATGTTTAGGTTCTTTGCCCTTGACTTCCACCAAGCCTCTATGTTGAACGGACTGTGCGTGATGTTATCTGTGGAGAAAAACAAAGCGCTCTCAATCAGAACAGAGGCAAACTCTGCATTGTAAATTATCAACGCAAACATCTCCATCCTGGTAGTGTATCATTTTCGATTTTCCAGCCATTGACAAAAGTAGAATACTATGTTATCCACCAACCGACGGAAATATGCAGGTTTCTATCAAATGACCCCGGCGACATAAGTACCGATGATGACAAAAATCGGCTACCAGGTATCTTCTTAACGGTTTACTCTTCTTTCTTCTTGCCCAGGTGTTTTGGAATTATCCCAACTATGGGTTATTTTTACCTACTTCAAGAATAAAAGGAGAAAAATGTTTAGAGTAATGACCTTCGGCCGGGCACGTTTATCGTTTTTACTGGCGGTGATTCTTGTCTTTGCCACGTTAGTTATACCGGCAACTGGTGTTATGGCAGATACCAAAGTTACCGTCCACGGCACCGTCAGGGACAATCTGGCTAATCCCTTCCCCAATGCTGAGGTACAGGTTATTGACCCGGCCACAGGCAACACACTGGTGACCGCTATTACCGATACCGTTGGCTACTTATACTCTTTCCGTTGCTACAGGCACCTATACCATACAGGTGACACCACCTCCGGCCAGCGGCTTTGGCACTGCTATCTCTCCTAACCGCACTATCAATAACGATACCCTGCTGGATTTTGTCCTGGTACCCCCCGCGGGATGGCAGCCTTGAGCGGCAGGGTACTGGATCCTGACGGTAATGGCATTCCAGGACAGTCTGTTGGGCTGGCCCTGAATGGCACCCAGAACTACCAGACTATCAATACAGACTCTTCCGGGTACTATCTGCTCCAGGTAACACCGGGAGATTATAACGTGCAGTTGTTTGGTTTTCTCCCACCGGGCACATCGTCC
>Ga0182011_10003984_pt1 | contig 11949 bp, 12 predicted proteins | sample 711E1DmetaG_FD_120481 | JGI IMG/M metagenome (GOLD analysis project Ga0182011, IMG submission 120481) | Permafrost microbial communities from Stordalen Mire, Sweden - 711E1D metaG | ecosystem: Environmental > Terrestrial > Soil > Wetlands > Permafrost | place: Sweden: Stordalen | collected... | reverse complement strand
CCTGGCCCGGACATTAATTCTCAAACCGGAAATTATGCTCTATGATGAACCTACGACCGGCCTTGATCCTATCACCTCGAAAGAAATAAGCAATCTCATTCTAGAAGTTCAAAAAAAATACAATACTTCCTCCATTGTCATTACGCACGATATTGAATGCGCCAAGATCACGGCAAATAGAATTATCGTTATGAAAGATGGAATGTGCGCCGCAGAAGGATCCTATACCGATCTCAAGAATTCGGCAGATATGTGGATAAGGTCATTTTTTGAATAAACCATCAGGCATTTTAAAAGAGCAGATCATATGAAAAAAGACACTGGTTTTAAAATCAAGCTTGGAATATTTATTTCCCTTGGAATAGCAGTATTCATTGTGGGAATATATTTTATCGGTGAAAAACAGCAGTTATTCAGAAGTACTTTTCACCTCAGCGGTGTCTTTCGAGATGTTGCAGGACTTCAAGCAGGAAATAATGTGCGGCTTTCAGGAATCAATGTCGGGACGGTTGAAAATATTAGTATAGTAAGTGATACTTCCGTGAGAGTGGAAATACTCATCGATGAAAACACCCGAAAGTTTATAAAGAAGGATGCCATTGCAAGTATCGGTTCGGAGGGGCTTATGGGGAATAAAATCATAATTATCAATCCTGGAACAGGCGGGAAAAAAGAAATAGAAAACAACGATATCGTGCAAACAATTCAGCCAATTAATATGGACGACATTCTGGTATCGTTAAAATCATCTATCGATAACACAACTGTTATCACGAGTAATTTATCGAAGATCACAGACAATGTACAATCAGGAAAAGGAACGCTCGGAAGGCTGCTTACGGATAAATCGCTGGGAAAAACGTTTGATTCTACGTTTGTTAATTTGAAAGAAAGCACAGCTGGATTGAGAATGATTGTGGAAAAGGCAAAAAGTAGCTGGCTGCTGTGGGGTTTCTAAAATGTTAAACATTCATCTCGTTCCCAAACTCCCCATTTGAACCCTTTCTGTATAATCTGGCCAGATGGGGATTCAGTCGGGAATGCGTTTGCGCATACACTTCAATCGTTCCAGCATTAAATAGATGAATTACACAATACTTTCGGCAAAGGATTAACTACTCTTTCATCCCTTTGGCTGATTACAATTCAAAGTATTCTGTTGTATCCTTTCGCTAATACAATAATGGCGTAATTCACAATGGAAATTGAAGCAAACCGGTATTGGACACGAAATATTTATAGACTGTCGTGTTCATTAAACCAAAACAAACTAAATCACTCTCATCAATAAATATAAAGAGGTATCAAATGAACACGCTCAGCATGAAAGGCAACTGGAAAGAAATTTCCGGTAAACTCAAACAACAGTATGCTAACCTGACGGATGACGATCTGCTCTTTCAAGAAGGCAAAGAGGAAGAATTATTGGGAAGACTTCAGTCGAAAATAGGCAAGACCAAAGAGGAACTACGCTCACTTATTGGGAAACTATAAAGAGCTGTCTTCTAAGATGTTAAATATATGAAGTCTTGTTGTAATGATGAGAGATTCTTTCATGAGCGATATCGTCCTTGAAATCAAAAACCTTACTCGCCGTTTCAGCGCATTTACAGCGGTCGATTCTCTAAGTCTTTCGGTCAACACCGGTGAGGTCTTCGGATTGCTCGGCTCTAACGGGGCCGGCAAAACCACCACGATCAAGATGCTTACCACGCTGTTGCCGCCCTCCTCGGGCGATGCGCGCGTGGCGGGTTTCTCCATAACCGCACAAGCGGTCGATGTTCGCCGTAATATCGGGTACGTGCCTCAGGCTGTCTCCGTGGATGGATCACTCACCGGTTACGAGAACCTGCTCATCTTTGCCAAACTCTATGATCTTCCGTACCGTGAACAGCAGGCGCGGATCAAAGAAGCTTTGGAGTTCATGGGCCTGACTGCCGATGGCGGCCGGCTTGTGGGCGAATACTCCGGCGGCATGGTCCGCCGTTTAGAAATCGCACAGTCCACACTGCATCGACCGCAGTTACTTTTTTTAGACGAGCCGACTGTTGGGCTGGACCCGATTGCGCGCGACGCTGTCTGGAAACATCTCGTTGATCTGCGGAATAACTACGGTACGACCCTGTTTTTCACCACACATTACCTTGAGGAAGCGGAGAGCCATTGTGATCGTATCGCGATCATGCACCTGGGCAAAATGGCTGCGCTCGGCACCTGCAAAGAACTCGAGGTATCGCTTGGCAGTACCGATCACACACTCAATGATGTCTTTGTGCATTATGCCGGAAACGCCCTTGATTCCGGCGGCACCTTCCGCGATGTATCTGCGGAACGCGCGACCGCGCAACGCCATGGATAGACCAAACCTTATGAACAACACATTCATCCATCCTTTGACTGGCTTCATCGAGAAGACTTTCGTTATCACGGAGTTTGAATTGCGAAAGTTGCGCCATGACTTCACGGAACTCATCACCCGTGCACTCCAGCCTGCGCTCTGGTTGCTTATCTTCGGGGAAGTATTTTCACGCAGTGGGGCAATGCACACAGGCAGCATTCCATATCTGGATTTTATTGCTCCAGGCATCCTGGCGCAAAGCGTTCTTTTCGTAGCAATTTTTTACGGTATCAATGTCATCTGGGAGCGCGATCTCGGTATTGTGCAGAAATTTCTTGCGAGCCCAACTCCGCGCGCGGCACTCGTGCTCGGCAAGGGTTTCTCTGCGGGTATACGTTCTCTTTCGCAGACTATCATCGTTTACGGCCTTTCGCTGCTCCTTGGGGTGAATCTGAATTGGAGTCCGCTCGCGCTCGTCAATGTGCTGATCATCGTTATTCTCGGCGCGACGCTGTTCTCGACATTTTCACTCATCATTGCATGCATTGTGAAGACGCGCGAACGTTTCATGGGCGTCGGTCAGGTCCTCACTATGCCTTTGTTCTTTGCGAGCAACGCGATTTACCCCACAGCCATTATGCCCAATTGGTTGAAGACTATTTCACATCTCAATCCTTTGACCTACATCGTTGATGCTCTGCGCACTTTCATGCTTGCCGGCAGCACGAGCTCCTTCGGTCTATATCACGACTATGCTGTTATTCTCATCACGACGATTACTCTGATTTTCATAGGCGCCCGATTGTATCCACGTCTTGCATCATAAAACGCAACTTTCAAGAGGTTCCCATGAATATAAACACTCCAAAATTTCTCACCTGCGTTTATCTTGAGTTGTTTGATCATCCCGAAGATGCCATGGTTGCCACGGTGATTGCCGTGGCGTGAAGGCAACGAGTTAGTAAGAAACAGAAAACAAAAATCAAGAAATCACAGAAATGGAATCAATGAACATCAATATTAACATCAACCCGACAAGTAATCCTACGGTGACGGTAAATGATGAGCCTGTAGTGCTTCCGAAGGATTTGCGTGCAACACTAGCGAAAGATGTACCTGTCAAACCTTCGAATGGTGCTCCGACAACGTCACCAAAAGATATGCCTGTTATACCTTCGAATGGTGCTCCGACAACGTCACCAAAAGATGTGCCTGTTATACCTTCGAATGGTGTGCCAGCAGCGCTGCCGAATGATGTGATTGTTATTCCTCCGAAGGATGTGCTTGCAGTACCTCTGACAATTCGTCAAAAAATATTTCAAAATGTCCGAAAGCGACGCTATCTGTGGCTGATCGGTGCGCTTATAATTGTCATTGCAGGCGCATTTGCGTATCACTGGATATTTGGAAAAACCAAAATCATCTATGCCGCGGCTGCCGTCGAACGTGGCGATATCGAAAGCACAGTCGTGGCGGCGGGAATCGTGCAGCCCATTAAGTATGTTGATGTTGGCGCACAGACCTCCGGCAAGCTTCAATCGCTCAAAGTTAATCGTGGTGATAGGGTTGAAAAGAATCAGTTGCTTGCAGAAATTGATCCGGTTTTAGCAAAGACAGCACTCACGGCGGCCAATGCAGCACTCGAAAGTATAACTTCACAGCACTCTTTGAAACAAGCACAACTTGTACTTACTAAATTGCAACGGGACCGCAATGACGACCTTTTTGCGCGCCAGTTAGTTTCCGCCAGCGATCGTGATATCACCCGGGCTGCTTACGACGTCTCTTTCGCTGACGCCGCTTCGCTCTCTGCGCAGATGAAGGAAGCAGCAGCAACGGTAAACACCGGTAAAGCCAATCTGAGTTATACCAATATCACGGCACCGATAGCCGGTGAAATCGTTTCCATAAGCCTTCTGGAAGGGCAAACGCTGAATGCAAATCAGCAGGCACCTAATATCCTGCGGATTGCCGACATCGACACAGTAACGGTCTGGGCGCAAGTCTCGGAAGCGGATATCGTTCGCGTCAAGCCCGATCAGGATGTCTACTTCACTATTCTTGGCGATTCCCTGCGATGGAATGGCAAGATTAGGCAAATTCTTCCCACACCGGAACTTATCAACAACGTTGTCTTCTATGACGTACTGTTCGATATTCCGAATCAGGATCGCGAACTGGAGATTCAGATGACGGCGCAGGTCTTCATTGTGTTGGCGCAGGCGAAAGGAGTCTTGCTCATACCGATCGCTGCCATCGGAAATGCCAGCGAAGGTTCGGAAATAAAAGTGCAGGTGCTGAAAGCCGATGGCACCATCGAGCTGCGCACTATCAAGATCGGCATTAAGAGCGAAATCTCAGCAGAGGTTACGGACGGTCTGAAGGAAAGAGAACAGGTTGTCGTTGGGGAAATTAAGGCACAGGGTACTACGACAAGTGCGCTGAGCGCTCGGAAAGGACCTTGATGCCATTACCACTGCTCGAATTGAAGGCGGTTAGCCGTACTTACACGTCAGGCGGCGCTCCACTGACAGTGCTTAAAGAAGTGAGTTTGGTGATTCAAAGCGGTGAATTTGTTGCTATTATGGGTGCATCTGGCTCTGGCAAGTCCACACTCATGAACATCATCGGCTGTCTCGATAAACCGTCGAGTGGTACTTATTGTATTCGTGGCGTCGAAGTCGCTAGTCTCAACGGCGATGCGCTGGCAGCGTTGCGGCGTGATACCTTCGGATTTATATTCCAGCGCTACAACTTGATGTCCGATCTGAATGCCGTCGAAAACGCGGAAGTTCCAGCCGTCTACTGCGGCATGGCAAAACAACAGCGAGCGGTACACGCCAGCGACTTGTTACGAGAACTTGGCCTGGCTGATCGTCTGCAACATTATCCCGGCCAACTTTCCGGCGGTCAACAACAGCGTGTTAGTATTGCCCGCGCGCTCATGAACGGAGGGCCGGTGATCCTGGCCGATGAACCTACTGGAGCATTGGACAGTCAGGGTGGCAAGGAAGTCATGGCAATTCTTGAGAAACTGCACGGGCAAGGACATACGATTATTGTGGTGACCCATGACAGCGACATTGCCACTTACGCGCACCGTCTCGTGCGTATTGCCGATGGGCGAATCACATCCGACGAGTTGCAGCAGAAAGGGCAGGCGGGTAATCAGGCGAAGATAGGAGAAAGGGGAATAGATGCCAAGCAGGGTGTGGCGGTTCTCGGCGAAGCTCTGAAGATGGCGTTGCGTTCGCTGCTGCATAATCGAATGCGCACCGTTCTGACCATGCTGGGTATCATCATCGGCGTCGCTTCGGTGGTTGCGCTTATGGCGATCGGCAACGGCGCGAAGCAAGATGTCGTTGAACGCATCGAGGCCATGGGTACCGACCTGTTGACGATTATGCGCGGGCCGCCCGCCGTTCGCGCTTCAGCCGACATCGTGACAAGTTTTCTTCCAGAAGATCTGCTACCCATCCGTAGTATTTCGGGTGTTGCCATGGCAATTCCAGAAACGAATTTATCCTCACTTCTGCGATTTGGTAATCAGGATTTGATTGTCACAGCGGTCGGAACTGGAGAAAACTTTCCCCAGGTGCATGATTGGCCTCCGCAATCCGGCGTTTTCTTCTCGGCAGAACATGTGAAGCGCTTTGCCCAGGTCGTTACGCTAGGCCAGACCGTAGTAAAGAACCTGTTTCCCAAAGACACGAATCCGCTGGGTAAGTATGTACTCATTGGCAGCTCGCCTTTCTTGGTCATTGGCGTATTGAGCAGCAAAGGATTGACCCCGCGTGGAGACGATATGGATAACTCTGTCTGGCTGCCTTACTCCACGGCCGGAGCGCGGATATTTGGACAACGCTTTTTCAACGATATTGTTGTGAGAGTGAAGCCGGACGCGGACATGAATGTGGTGCAAGCGGGACTCCATACGTTGCTGATGAAAAGGCATGGCAAGGAAGACTTTAACATTCGGAACATGGCCAATACGATCGAAACGGCCAATGAAACACAGAACACACTCACCTATCTGCTTGCGGCGATTGCAGTGATCTCGCTTGTTGTCGGCGGCATTGGCGTTATGAACATCATGCTGGTTTCGGTCACCGAACGGACACGCGAAATTGGCATTCGCATGGCGATCGGCGCACGTAGCTTCGATGTGTTATTTCAATTTCTTACGGAAGCCGTAATGGTTTGTTTTATCGGAGGTCTCCTGGGTATCTTTGTCGGTATAGGCGGCGGCTTAGCTACCTCCGCGATAGCTGGATGGCGAGTGATTTTTACCGTTGCACCGATCATCATTGCCTTCGCATGTGCTTCTCTGACGGGAATCATCTTTGGCTATCTTCCGGCCAGAAAAGCTGCGCAACTCGACCCCATCGAGGCGCTGGCTAGGGAATAAAAACGCCTTAAATCCTTTATTCGCAAGACTTTTAATTAAATATCATGAGGTTAGCGCTCACGGCCTTACGTGGTCAGGATATCTTCCTCAAAAGGATTAATCCCTTTTTCATCCTTTTGGGCGATACCAGGTTTAACAAGTCGTCGGCATATTAATTTCAAGTTCAATGTAAAAAACATTCTGTGAAACCGATAAATGGGGAATAGCTATGGAAGATCATCAAGAATTTGAACAGACGGCCGTCTTACACATGCCAGCGTTAAACAATTATGCATTGCGTCTGACGAAAAATCCAGAGAATGCGAAAGACTTGCTGCAAGATACCTATCTCAAAGCGTACCGATTCTGGAACAATTTTGAAAAAGGATCTAATGTCAAGGCTTGGTTATATCAGATTATGAAAAATTCATTTATCAATGACTACAGGAAAAAAGATAAAGAACCAAAAAAGGTTGAGTATGACGAAAACCGATTTTCTTATAAAATAATTCATGATGGATTATTTGATCCAGCATATTTTAAGAGAAAACACTATGATGACATATTTGAAGACGAGATTGCCCATTCGATCGAATCATTACCAAACACTTTTAAAACTGTGATACTCCTCAGTGATGTTGAAGAACTTACATATTCTGAAATCGCTCGCGTGGTAGAATGCCCTGTTGGTACAGTACGGTCACGGCTGCATCGAGGCCGAAGGGTGTTAAAACAGCGGCTTTCTAACTATGCTGTGGTGAATGGATATATAAAGAAATCCGAAAGTCCTAATAGTCGGCAAAAATATGCAATCAAGTAAATACTGCAAAATCCCTTTGTTTTAGTGATGTTTCACTGATTGCAGAATGGACAAACGTCAACGATTCAGTGATATTCCTGCTTTGCGTATAGTGCTTGATTCCCGAAAAAAGAATTAATTCCTTTTTCATCCTTTTGGGCTATTCCCGATTGACAAATTCATCGATATCATAGATGTCATAAACAGAAGCATGTATTGATCATGGTTGAGTAAGTCCTGGAGAAAATCAGTATGAAGAATATGAGCAGTCAATTAAAATATAATAAAAAAAATTCATCCAAATTGAGAGAAATCAATCAAGTAATGAATGATTGGGTAAGGTTGTTATTGCCAAAAAGTGAGGACATAGAAATCAGGCAACACGCGATGCTGGCGAGAAAATTAAACTATCCTGGAAAAGCAAAATCAGATGCTGTCTTCATTGGATGGCAGGAAACATCTTCAGGAATGACTTTCCCACTTTATAATATAACAATAAAAAATCATCCATTGTATCAATCTACTGTCTCGGATCAAACCTTACGCAATCAGAATTTAAAGATTCCTCAAACACCGTTCCCTCAAAAATTCGTAGAAATCTTTAGTGCGAAAAAATAACAACCATAAGCCAAAACAGTACCATGGAAGTTCACCGCCATTCCAAGAGGGAGATCGTGATCCTCATGAATGGGAAATAGGATTCAAGTCGATGGAGCAACAATCCGATGAATCGCCCTATATACAATTGCTTGACCAAATAGGAGATCAGGAGAATGAATCGGATGATCAAGAATCCGAAACCCGCCGGTATCCAGGCGAACGTACCGGACAGAATTCAATTGACGAGGATGAGTTTTGATAAAATCGCGATGATGTGAGAGAAGCCGGATGAACGTTGTTAAGCGGTGGAGTTCTTAGATAATTCTTCTCGAGTACCAAGCTAATAGATGTTAAAGGATAAAGACAATGAGGGGACATATCACGACATGTGAATCCACACAGTGTGATTCAATGTACGCCGGTGATACCCGAGCATCAGAGTATGGAATCAAGGGTCTTGATGTGACGCTGATACGTCCTACCAACTACACAGACGACGGGTACCCGATCAAAACACGCATCGGTGTCATTCGCAGCAATACCTTAACACAGATTGGGACTCTCGTCCGCGATTTCGTGAATGATTCTTTCTTTGAAGGAGTTGCGCTGAACATTCGCAAGATCGATGAAGCAATTGATTGGATACCGTTCAAGGAAATCGTCAGTCGTTCTAATGTAGAACAAATAAAATCCATCGTTATGCTCGTCGGCGTTCAGACAAATCAGTTTCCGAGGGCGCTGGATATCGCATCGAAGTTTCTTCCTCACGGGATTCCGGTTTTAATCGGCGGCTTCCATGTGAGCGGGATGCTCGCAATGATCGGTGTTACTGACGATCTTAAAGATGCAATGTCCAAGGGAATAACACTTGTTGCCGGAGAGGTTGAAGGAGGACGATTAAACACTGTTGTTCAAGAAGTTCTTTGCGGAAAGTCTCAGCCTCTTTATAATTTCTTAAATCCAACACCCGATCTCACTGATGTTCCGATTCCTCATATTACAAAAGATGAGTTTGAAAATTTCGCCTCCAGGTTCACAACGATTGATACAGGACGCGGCTGTGTCTTTAACTGCGACTTTTGCACAATCATTAATGTTCAGGGCCGGACTATGCGGTACCGAGATCCGAAACAAGTTGTTGATTTTGTGCGGCAAAGCTATCGCGATGCAGGCGTGTCGCATTCCTTTTTTACGGACGATAATACCGCGCGAAATCCGCAATGGCGCAAACTATTTTCTCATCTCATCCGCCTGCGCGAAGAAGAAAATATTCCGTTCACGTTTATGATGCAGAGCGATCTTGCGGCACGGAAGATGCCCGGCGGGGATTTCTTTGAACTTGCAGCGAGGGCAGGATGTAATCAGATATTCTTCGGTGTTGAGAGTGTGAATCGCGAGAATCTTCGCTCCAAGGATAAATTTCAGAACCAGGTATCCGACTACAAAGATCTTGTTGCTCATTGTCACTCTTTGGGAATCACGTGCCATGCAGGATATATCCTGGGGCTACCATTCGATACGCAGGAAAGTATCAGGCAGGATGTAGCCGAACTTCAACAGATGATGTTCGATTCCGCCTCGTTCTATATCCTCTCACCGCTCCCCGGATCAAAAGACCATCAACGATGGTGGCAGGAAGGGCGCTGGATGGATAAAGATTTCAATACGTACGATTCAGCACACGTCGCAGTCGAGCCGGAGCGTATGTCCAAAGAAGAATTAATGAAAGCGTATCGAGACACATGGGAACAATTCTATTCTACGAAACATATGGTCGATATTTTGAAGATATGGAAACACGACCATCATCAGTTTAAAGAAAAACTAGAGTTTTTTATGTGGTACCTGTATGCATCGAGAATCGAGCGATTGCATCCGATGAACTGCGGTTTCTGGACTGTGCGCCGTAGAGATGATCGCCGATCGGGATTTCAGCGCGAAGCATTTATTCCTTTCTGGTGGAATCGTTTGAATGTCCTTACTCAACGATTGTTCGAGATGTTAAAACTATTCTTCCAGTTTGAAGAAGTCTGGCTCCGGAGCAGGCCGAAAAGCAGTATCGAAGAAGGATTGTTCGAACTGATCGTAAAAACAAAACAAGGGGTTATTGATTGGCGGGATGTTAAAGAGAAGGAGCTCGTTGGATATTATAAAAAACTTCAAGCCGATATACCAGACATCAAGGTTCCCTCGATTGTCCGGCTCTGGTTGAGGAAACGGAATCCGTTTGCAAATGCATTTACCAGGTCATATGCCCGTCACATCTGGCAGAGATGGTATCTCTACCTCTGGAATCCTTTTAAGTGGGTTGAACTATGGCTGTTTGAGTGGGTCAACGTCCTTCGATTTCTTTTTCATCTGCTCGGAGACGGCCATAGTAAAGAACAAACATCCTTTTCCATTCGAATAGAGGAATAATCTTCCGTGAGAGATTCTATGTATTTGATTATTCTTCTTGAAGGACTTGCAATAGGTTTCTTGCTTGCAACTCCGATTGGACCTATCGGAGTTATTTGTGTTCGTCGTACTCTGGCATACGGTAAACGCCACGGTTTTATTGTCGGACTGAGCGGCGCCTCGGCAGATATTGTCTACGCGCTCATCGCGGCGTTCGGCGTTACGCTTGTTTCCAATTTTGTTTACGAGTGGCAATTTTGGATACGATTAGGCGCCGGTATCCTCTTGCTTCTTCTGGGTTTTTATATTCTACGCTCCGATCCGATGGTGCAGTCAGCAGTAGCGCAATCAAATAAATATCGTAAGGTGTTTGTTCCAACATTTCTTCTGGCCCTTTCCAATCCGATGTCCATGTTCGGTTTTGGAACGGTCTTTTCGAGCACCAGAATCTGCCAGACCGCTGTGGATCGTGTTTCCCTCTTTCTGCTCGTTGTAGGTGTTTTCTTTGGATCCCTTTTATGGTTTTCATTCCTTACGGGTGTGACAAGCGTCTTTCAAAAGAAGCTCACGAACGGGGGAATCGCAATGGTAAATAGAATCGCAGGAATGCTATTCATCGTCTTTGGCGTTGTTAGTATCTGGAGTTGTACAAAGAGGTTGTAGATACCTCGGACCATGAGATTCAAAAATATTCTCAGGATGTCATTCTTCATGACAGCAAACAAAGCTGATTGTTGACTCGATTTTTTACAGCATATTCACATTTTCTCATGTTGGAGTTGATCTTTGAGGAGTTTCTTTCAACAGAAAAATCAATGTTCGGAACTTGATTTTGAGTTGAAGAAAAGACATATTTTTCCTATGTGAGTTGTATCATGGAATGGCGAATTTATTATTTTCATATTTCAACCGGGTGGTGATCGTTAAGAAAAAAAATAATAAGATTGGATTGCGACGGTTGAATAAAAAATAAAGACATACTCTCGGTCTATCTCATCACATAAAAGGCACTGCCTGAAAGGAATTTATGAAACGAACATCGTTAAAATATTTTGTAGCTTTCGTGTCTTGTCTTTTTACATTGGCAAGCGCTCAAGATTCCGCCACCAGTTATCCTGCTGTTGTTGAAGGAATCTTCCAAAGTGGAGAATTCTTCGGACCGCCGGGTTACGGTAAGAATTCAAAAACAGATAAGGTCGAAAGCAATTATTATCTTCAATTGCCGACACCGCTTATGCAGCAACAAGGCGTAAGCGCATTGCCTTCCGATGTAAGTACGAGTGCCGGATTGACCTTTTTTATGCAGCTCATTGTTCATCCTTCAAAGAAAGTAAAGATGAGCTCGTACTTAGGTCATCGCGTCCGATTGACCGGTAATCTTATTTCAGCCTCATCAGGAGAGCATCGGACGTCTATATTACTCGATGT
>Ga0182011_10003983_pt1 | contig 11950 bp, 7 predicted proteins | sample 711E1DmetaG_FD_120481 | JGI IMG/M metagenome (GOLD analysis project Ga0182011, IMG submission 120481) | Permafrost microbial communities from Stordalen Mire, Sweden - 711E1D metaG | ecosystem: Environmental > Terrestrial > Soil > Wetlands > Permafrost | place: Sweden: Stordalen | collected... | reverse complement strand
CAGGAAGCGGCGCTCGAATTCGGGCCAGCGATCGGCCTCGATGTCGAAGCCGGCGGCAGCGGCATGGCCGCCGTGCCGAACCAGCAGGTCCTCGCAAGCGACCAGCGCCTCGGCCAGGCTCCAACTCTGCGGTCCCCGGCACGACGCCCGCAACAGACCCGCTTCCGGATCGATTGGCGAGGCCACAACCGTGGGCCGGCCCGTCTCGTCGGCCAATCGGCCGGCAATGAGGCCGATGAGCCCGACGGGCCAATCTCCCCGAACGAGCAGCGCGGGACGCAGAGACCCGGCCGGCCCGTCTGCGCGGGGCGCGCCGGCGGGCTCCACGGCTCGGCCGGGCTTCGCCTCGTGTCCTGCGTCCGCGACATCACCCGCGGCCGGCCCCAGGCCCAGCGCCAGCCGAGCCTCCGCAAGGTAGGTCTTCGTCAAGCCCCGCCGCTCTGTATTGGCCGCCTCGATCTCGTCCGCCAGCGCGCCGGCCTCAGCGCCGTCCTCGGCCAGCAGCAACCGTGCCGCACGTGCCGCCTCGCCCATTCTTCCGGCCGCATTGAGCCGCGGCGCGATGGCGAAGCCGATGTCGTCGAGGACCGCCTTCCCGGGCGCGATCCCGGCGCGCTCGAAGAGGGCCAACAGACCCGGCCGAATGGTGCGACGTAGCTGCTCGAGGCCGATTCGGGCGATTGAGCGGTTCTCGCCCAGGATCGGGGCGACGTCCGCGACCGTGCCGATGATGGCCAGATCCGCCAGCTCACGAACGGGCGCGGACAGGGTGGCGCCGCCGTCTGGGTTCAGCAGCAGCTGGGCGAACTTCCAGGCCACTCCGGCGCCGGTCAGGCGCCGATCCGGATACGCGCTGTCGCCGCGCTGCGGGTTGACAACCGCCACGGCAGAAGACGGCCATGTGGCCGCGTGATGGTGGTCCGTGACCACGACGTCGATGCCGCGCCGGGCCGCCTCTTCGATCTCCGCGCCGCTGCTCGTCCCGCAGTCGGCAGTCACGATCAGGGTCCGTCGGTCGGCTACGGCCGTTTCGATCGCCCGCAGAGACAGGCCGTGGCCGTCGCCGAGTCGCTCGGGCGCATAGGCCGCCGCGTCTAGGCCCAAACGCCGAAGCGCTATGACCAGGATCGACAGCCCGGTCAACCCATCCGCGTCGAAGTCGCCGTACACGAGGATACGTTCGCCCCGCGCCCGCGCCGTCGACACCCGCAAGAGAGCGGCTTCCGCATCGGGGAGCAGCCGCGGATCGTGGAGGCCGGCTTCCGCATCGGCCAGGAAGAGGCGCAGTTCATCGGGGCTGGCGACGCCGCGCGCGGCCAGCAGCCGCAGCATGCGCCCGGAGATGCCCCGCGCAACGCCGATCGCGACGCAATCCGCGTCCACGGCTACTTCCCGCGGCAAGACCCACTGGCACAGCGGCTCGACCATGACGCTCAGGATCCCATGGCGGGCTCATCGCCCGCGTATCCGGCGCTTATCGGCGATTCCGAAGCGCCGTCGGGAGCCCGAAAAACTCGATCAGCCGTTGGTGCGCCGCGAGCCGCGCGCCAGGGCGATCTGCTCCGCTCGGCGACGGTCGTCCCACAGCTGCCAGACCACGAGCAGCGGGCTGGCATTGAAGATCGACGAGTAGGTGCCCGAGATGATGCCGATCAGCAGAGCAAGCACGAAGTAGTGGACCGAGGCGCCGGCGAAGAACAGCAGCGCAAACAGGGTCAGGACGACCGTGAAGCTGGTGTTGATCGACCGGCCGAAGGTCTGCAAGATCGAGTGGTTGACGATCTGGTCGAACGGCTCGCCGGCATGGCGGGCCTTGTTCTCGCGGATCCGGTCGTAGACGACGATCGTGTCGTGAACGCTGAAACCGATGACCGTCAGCATTGCCGTGACGAAGAGAGAGTCGATCTGGACCCCGAACAGGGTCCCCATGATCGCGAAGCTGCCCACCACCACGATGATGTCGTGCAGCAGCGCTGCCAGCGCCGTGGCGCCGAACTTGATGCTGTGGAACCGGATGCCGACCCAGATCAAGATGCCGAGGGAGCCGAGAAGGATAAGCAGGACGGTCTGCTGGATCAGCTCGGCGCTGACGACCGGTCCGACCGTCGTCTCCGCGCCTGTGCATGAAATGGGTCCGAGCTTGGTATCGGCCTCAAGAGCCAGCGCGATGCCGGCGAGCGTGCCCTGAGTGGGGAGCTGCAGGGAGCAGGCCTTGCCGTTCTGGCCGATGCCGTTCAACACAGGCGCCGGAGTCGGAGTGGGCGTCGCGGACGCAGAGGCGCTTGCGCTCGGCGATGCCGAAGGCGAAGGCGTAGGCGTAGGGCTCGCTGTCGCGCTGGCGCTCGGTGAGGCGCCGGCACTCGGTGAGGCGCCCGTGCTCGCCGTGGCGGATGGCGTCGCAGTGGGAGCCGGAGTCGCGGTCGGACTCGGCGATGGCGACGCGCTCGGCGTGACGGAAGCACTGGCCGACCCGGAGGCGCCCGGGGTGGCCGTCGGCGGCACCTGTGTCGGCTGTGGGAACAGGCCGTACTGCTTGGTGAAGACCGTGAAGTAGCGGGCCGTGTCCTCCGACACCTGGGCGTCGATGACTCCCTTCTGCACGAAGACAGCCCTGACCTCGTCCGCGGAGGCGTTGACGTTCTTGAATTGGACTTGCCATTCCGTACCGCCGGTGTAGTCGACTGAGAACTGGAGGCCGACCTTGCCGTTGGTGAGCGGTGTAAGCAGGATGAAGATGAAACCCGGGACGACGATCAGGCCCGAGAAGAGGAAGAACCAGTTCCTCTTCCCGATGATGTCAAACACGACCGCGGGCCTCCCTGCGATAGCGACCGGGCAGGGCCCGAGCCTGGAACTCCTCGTCTGTCACGCCGAACAGCCAGGCTCTCGCGGCGAAGCTCTGCTTGACGACCACGCGGAGCAGCGTCCGAGAGACGGTGATGGCCGTGAACAAGGACGTGGCCACACCGATGATCAGGACCAGGGCGAAGCCCTTGATCGTGGGCGATCCGAGGAAGTAGAGGATCGACGCGGTTATGAGGCTTGACATGTTGGAATCGAAGATCGAGTTCCAGGCCCGGTTGAACCCTGCTTCGATCCCCGAAACCAGCGTCTTACCGGCCCGAAGCTCCTCTTTGGTCCTTTCGAAGATCAGGATGTTGGCGTCGACCGCCATGCCTACCGAGAGCACGAAAGCTGCGATTCCGGCGAGAGTGAGGGTCACCGGGATTATCCGGAACATGGCGTACACGGCCAGGGCGTAGTAGGCCAGGGCCAGACACGCGATTGCGCCGGGCAGGCGGTAGTAGACGAGCATAAAGAGCAGGACCAAGCCGATACCGATGGCGCCCGCAAGCAGCGTCTCGTTGAGGAAGCTCTGCCCCAGCGTGGCTGGGACGTCTTTGTCGGTCAAGAAGCTGAGCGAGAAGGGGAGGGCGCCGTACTTGAGAACGGTCGCCAGCTGGTTCGCGCTTTCGGAGGTGAAGTTGCCACTGATCTGGGCCTGACCGCCGGTGATCGCTTCTGCGATGTACGGCGGCGTCTGCACGACTTTGCCGTCCATCACGATCATGAAGTAGCTGCCGACGTTGGCGCTGCTCCACGTCGAGAAGGCCGCGGATCCAGTGCTCTTGAGCCCGAGGTTGACGGTCCAGAGGGCCGGCGTTTTCGTAGTGTCAAGATAGGCGCGGACCTGGCTGCCATCGACCTGATCGCCGAAGAACAGGGGAGTGCCCATCGCGCTGGTAACCTGGCTGCCCGCGGCGGGGATTGGCAACGTGCCGGCTACATCGGCTATCGGGTTCGCCGTCGTGTTCACGTAGCCGTAGGTGGTGCGATCCAGCGGGATGAAGGTCAGCGACCCGGACGCGCCCACGAGATTTCTGATCGTCTCGGGGTTGGCAGCACCGGGCACCTCCACCACGATCTGATCCGTGCCCTGGGTTTGAACGACCGCCTCGAGCGTGCCCGAGCTGTTGACACGGCTTTCGATGATGCCCTGGATCGTCGACATGGAGCCCGAGTCCGGGTAGCTGACGACTCCGGTCTTGGGGTCGGTTGCCGGCTGGGCCTGGTATGTGACGGAGTACCCGCCCTTAAGGTCCAGCCCCAGCTTTGTGTGCAGCGGCTGGCTGAACCCGCCGTTGACGTTGCTGAGCACCAGGAACTGCGAGCCCGGAATATCGATGAAGATGGCGAGCGCGCCAAGGATCAGGATCAGGATGGGGACAAATCTTCGCACGAGGCGGGATGATAGCAGGGCGGCCCCGGCGGCGTGCGGCGGCCACGGCGGAGCCGCCCTCCCTACCCTTCCAGACCGACCTTGATTCTGGCCGCGAGCGCCGCGCCGATACCCGGCACCGCGGCCACCTGCTCCAGCGGCGCTTCGCGTACGCGCCTGGCCGAGCCGAAGACTCGCAGCAGCGCCGCCCGGCGCTTGGGCCCCACTCCCGGCAGGTCGTCGAAGGCGGAATGGGTCGCCGCTTTGGCCCGCAGCGCCCGATGGTACGTGATGGCGAATCGATGGGCCTCGTCGCGCAAGCGCTGCATCAGGTACAGCGCCGGCGAGGTCGTCGGCAGCAGCACCGGGTCTTCGCGGTCCGGCAGGAAGATCTCCTCGCGCTCCTTGGCCAGCCCGACCACCGCCAGATCGTGGTAACCCAGTTCGTCGAGAACCTCCTTGGCCGCGGACAGCTGCCCCTTTCCACCGTCGATCACGACCAGGTCCGGGAGCCGCCAGCGCAGCTCCTCCTCGCTCCCCTCCTCGCCCGCCCTGGCCCGCACGAAGCGGCGCCTCAGGACCTCCTGGTGGCTGGCGTAGTCGTTGGCGCCCGTTACCGTCTTTATGCGGAAGCGGCGGTACTCGCCGGTGCGGGGCCGGCCGTCCTCGAAGACGACCATGCTTCCAACGGACTGGGCCCCCTGGAAGTTGGAGATGTCGTAACACTCGATCCGAAGCGGCGCGGCCGGCAGATCCAGGGCGTCGGCGAGCTCTTCGAGCGCGGCCAGGGTCTTGCCCTGGTCGGCCAGCCAGCGGGCATGCTCGCGCGCCAGCGTCTCCGTGGCGTTGCGCTCGGCCAGCTCCCGGAGGTCTCTCTTGGCGCCGCGCCTCGGCACGTGGAGGTGGACGGCCGCTCCCCGTCGTGCGGAGAGCATGCCTTCGAGAACGGCCGCGTCGTCGGGGAGAGCGGGCACGAGCACCACCGGCGGGACGCTGGTGGCACGGCTGTAGTACTGCTGCACGAAGCCCGCCAGCACCGTGGCGTCGTCCGATTCGCGCGGGGCGTCGAGCAGGAACACGTCCCGCCCGACCATCTTTCCGCCACGCACCGCGAAGAGCTGCACGGCGGCCTGTGTGTCCTGGCGTGCCAGCCCGAGCACATCCTCTTCCGTCGTGGCGTGAGCGGCCATCTTCTGCGACTCCATGGTCCGCTCGATGGCGCGGACCTTGTCGCGCAGGGCCGCCGCCCGCTCGTATTCGGTCGCCTCCGACGCCGCCTGCATCTGCTTGCTCAGCTCGCGGGCAACGACCTCCTGGCGGCCTTCGAGGAACCGTTCGATCTGCTCGATCTGGGCCCGGTAGTCGGCCTTGGAGATGTAGCCGACGCATGGCGCCTGGCAGCGCTTGATGTGGTAGAGGAGGCAGGGCCGTTCGATCGCCTTGCGGCCTTCGTGGATGTCGAGGGTGCAGGTTCGGAACGGGAAGAGACGCCGGATGAGGTTCATCGCCTCGTCGACGCTGCTCGCCGATGCGTACGGGCCGAAGTACCGGCTACCGTCGGCCGGCAGCCTGCGTGTCCGTTCGACCCGGGGGAAGTCCTCGCCCAGGGTGATCTTGATGAACGGGTAGCTCTTGTCGTCCTTGAGCCGGACGTTGTAGCGCGGCCGGTAGCGCTTGACCAGGTTGATCTCGAGCAGCAGCGCCTCGCTGACCGAGTCGGTCATCGTGTATTCGAGGTCGACAATCTTGTCGATGACGCTGCGGATCAGATGGATCTCGCCGCCGCCGGTCTGCTTCTGCCAGTAGCTGCGGACACGGTTGCGCAGGCTCTGGGCCTTGCCCACGTAGATGACCGTGCCGCGCGCGTCCTTCATCAGGTACACGCCCGGTCGGTCGGGCAAGCGCTTGAGAGTCGCCTCTAGCTCTGGGGTCACCTGGCGATTCTATGCCTGGCCGCGCCGGCCGCGCCGGTTAGCGCCCAGCCGGCCGCCCGCCTACGGGTAATTCGGCGCGGAGCGGGCCAGCTCGATGTCGTGGGGATGACTCTCGATCTGCCCGGAATGCGTGACCTGGACGAAGCGTGCCTTGACGCGCAGGTCCGCGATTGACTCGGCGCCGCAGTACGTCATGCCGGCCTTCGTGCCGCCGATGAGCTGGTAGAGGATCCCGGCCAGCGGCCCCTCGACGGAGACGAGCGCCTCGACGCCCTCAGGGACGAGCTTGCGGCGGTCCACCTGCGGATAGCGGTCGCTGCCCGCGGACATGGCGCCGAGCGAACCCATGCCGCGGTATTCCTTGACGACGCGCCCACCGACACGCTCGGATTCGCCCGGGCTCTCCTCGGCCACCGCCAGCAGCCGGCCGAGCATGACCGAATCCGCGCCCGCCGCCAGAGCCTTGATGATGTCGCCGGAGTAACGGATGCCGCCGTCGCCGATGATCGGCACGTCCGCCGCGCGTGCTACCGCGGCGCAAATCATGATCGCGGTCAGCTGCGGGACGCCGACACCGGCCACGATCCGAGTCGTGCAGATGCTGCCGGGGCCGATGCCAACCTTGACCCCGTCGGCGCCCGCGTCGATTAGCGCCGCCGTCCCCTCGGCCGTGGCCACGTTCCCGGCCACGAGGTCGATCGAGTCTCCGAAAGAGGCGCGATAGCGGCGCAGGGCGTCGATCACGTTTCGGGTGTGGCCGTGCGCCGTGTCCACGACCAGGGCGTCGACACCGGCGCGGACCAGCGCCTCGGCCCGGGCAACGGAATCCGCGCCGACTCCGACGGCAGCGCTCACCCGCAGCCGACCGTGGGTATCCACGTTGGCGAGCGTGGCGCCGTCCGGTACCGTGGCCGCCTTCACGGCCGCGACCTCCTCGGCCTGGCGCTCCGGGGCCTGATTTCGGTGGACCACGCCGATGCCGCCCTCGATGGCCATCGCGATCGCCATCCGGTCCTCGGTCACCGTGTCCATGGCGGCGCTGACGACCGGGGTATTCAGGGTGATGTGGCGCGAGAATCGGCTTCTCACACTCGCGTCGCCGGGGAGGATCTCGGAGTACTGCGGGATGAGCAGGACGTCGTCGAAAGTCAGTCCCAGCAGCGGCTGACTCAGGACCGCCCCGGATACCTCGTCGTCGCCGGCCCGTCCAGTCTGCGTTGTCGCCATCTCGCCTCCACCTCTCCTTCGCTCGCTCGATCGACCTGCCAGCCGATCCGCGCCCTGGATCGGCGCCGGTACGTTGCCGGTCATTCTACGGACCGGGACGGGTCTCCGTCCGAACGGACCGCCCGGAGGCGTGGACGACGGAGGACCTCTTCCTGGCACCTGCGCCCGGCGCGAGGTCGCGGTAGGCTGAGGGTCGGGACTCGGATTCGCTCCCGCTCGATTCCTACGGAGGTGCCAGGTGGAGCACAGGCGACTCGGCGATTCGGGCCTGCTGGTCTCGGCCGTGGGCCTCGGCACGAACAACTTCGCCGGGCGACTCCATGACGAAGCCGCCCGCGCAGTCTTGAACGAAGCTCTCGAGCTCGGCGTCACCTTCATCGACACGGCCGACGTATACGGCCGCGGCTCAGAGGAAGGATTGGGCGCCTCGGAGAGCCAGCTCGGGCGGCTGCTCGCGGGCCGCCCTCAGAACGTGATTCTGGCGACCAAGTTCGGGCACGCCATGGGTGAGTCCGTCTACGAGCGCGGCGCGTCGCGGGGATGGATCGTACGCGCCGCCGAGGACAGCCTGCGCCGCCTCCGGACCGACTACATCGACCTCTACCAGATCCACGTGCCGGACCCCCAGACACCGATCGAGGAGACGCTCCGCGCCCTGGACGACCTCGTGGCAGCCGGCAAGGTGCGGTGGGTCGGACATAGCAACTTCGCCGCCTGGCAGATGGCCGACGCCGACTGGACCGCCCGCACGAATCATCTGTCACGCCCGATCTCGGCCCAGATGCACTACAACCTGCTGGTCCGCGGCATCCAGACCGAGGTCCTCCCGGCCTGTCATCGATTCGGACTCGGCGTCATCCCCTACTTCCCGCTCGAATCCGGCTTTCTGACGGGCAAGTACCGAGCGACCGGAGAGGGCAAAGGCCGGCTGGCCGAAAGCGCACGCGCCGGCGAGATCCTGACCGACGCCAACTTCAACCGGATCGAACGGCTGGAGCGCTTCGCGGTCGAACGGGAACGCAGGCTGCTCGACCTGGCGTTCGGATGGCTGCTCAGTCAGCCGATCGTCGGTTCGGTCATCGCCAGCGCCAGCACGCCCGATCAGGTCAGGGCCAACGTCGCCGCGGCCGAGTGGCGGCTGAGCGCCGCCGAAATGGACGCGGTCGCCGAGCTTTAGAGCCGAGCGCGCGCTCGGCGGGCGGCTCGGCGGGCGGCGTGGCGTCTCAGACTTCCGAGACGTGCCGCCTCGCGGCCACGCGCGCCCGCAGAGACCGGCCCTTGTCGGCCATCGGTCGCAGCGGCTCGTTGTCGCGCAGCCACCGCTCGAAGACGCTGCGGCAGGCCGGACACTCGCAGATCAGGCAGGTACCGGTGTCCCGATACGGCCGAGCGTCCGGGATCACCTACTTGACTTCCGCCAGGACCAACCAGGCGCCGCACTTTGGAATGACGTCCCGAGTCATGCCAGGCATGGTTGTGGTCGGGGCGCGGCGCCGCGTCGGGGCCGCCCTGAATCGAGGGCCGCGGTGCCGCCCCGATGGCGTCCGTCGTCGGTCGTCCTGTGCGAGAATCCCCGCCGTGACGGAGCCCCAAGACACCAACGCGGCGCCCGCGATCGATCCGCCATTCCAGGGGCGGCGGCTCCTGGAGCGACTCATCGGCCGCAATCCACACGTGCAGTCCGTCAGCATCGCGCTCCTGTTCGGCGTGGCGGTCCTGGCCATCGGCCTCGGCGAGGTGAGCCGCTCGGCCGATTGGGGCTTCACCTGGGGCGGCGCCCTCGACGGCGTCCTGTCCGAGATCCCTTTCACCCTCGCCGCGGCCGTTCTCGTCGCCCTGGCCACCGCCGCCAACGTGCTGGCCGGCGCGATCGTGCTGCGCCTGTTGGGCACGCCCGCCTTCCGATCGCTTTCGGACCTGCTCCTGGCCGGCTTCGCCGCGGCGGTGGTGCTCGACGCCGCCGGCCTCTTCCTGCTCGGGAGCCTGGGTCTGTTCGGCTGGCCGGAACTGCTCGCGCTCCATCTCGCCGCCCTGGCCGCGTATGCGGTCACGCGCGCGTCCCGGCCGCTCATGGCCGTCGCGCCGCGGGTTCGGGCCCGCCGGCCCGCCGCGTGGTGGCTGCTGGTTGTGGCGGTCTGGGCCGGGCCACTGATCATCCAGCTGGCCTCGCCGGCAGCCCCTTTTATCGACGTCCTCCCGAACCACGTGGCGCCGGTGGAGCATGTTCGCGTATTCGGCAGCTTTGCCACGCTCACCACGTCCCCCTCCCCAATCTACGGCCCCTCGCGCCTGATGCTCGGGTACGTCGGTCTGCTCGGCGACCTGACCACGATCGCCAACCTGGAGGCGATCCTCGCGGTGGCCGCCTTCGCCTTGCCGCTGACGATCCTCATGGCGGTCTCGATGCGCCAGCTGGCCTCACGCCTTTTCGGGGCCAGCGCCGGCTTCTGGGTTCTTCTGACGTTCCCGCTCACCTTCACGTTCATGCGACTGGCCGACACGCGCGGCACCGTGGCGGCCTTTCCGCTCGCCGCGTACGCGCTGGCAGTGATCGCCAGGGAGCTTCGCGCGGGCCGGTCGGCGGTCGGGCCGCCGGCCGTGTCGAGCCCTGCCCCGGCGGCCTACCGGCAACCGGACCTGCCGCTTGCCGCCGCGTTGGGCGCCGCGATCCTCGTCCATCCGCTCGTCGGGATCGTCGCGGCTGCGGCGGCCGTTGGGATGCTGCTCCTCGAGCCCCGGCGTCTCGGCCCGCTTCTGATCCCGGCGCTGGGCGCCGCGACCTTCGTCGCCGTCCCTCAGGCGGTGACCATGCTGGGCATCGATGCGCCGTCATGGACGGGCTTCCTGTGGATCGTCGCCGCAGTGTCGATCGCCTACGTCCTGGCCTGGCTCGTCGCGGCGGTCCGCCCGATGATTCCGTCTTTCGTGCGACTCTCGGACCGCCTGTCGACGCCGCGGCCGATCAAGCTGGCGCTTCTGGCGGCCGCGATCTGGTTGTGCCTCATCGTCGCCCGCCAGCACATCGCTCCGCCGAACGATCCCTGGTCGGAGATCTGGAACTTCTTCCCGCGTCTGCTCATGGTCACGACCATCGGGCTGGCGCTCGGGGTTGCGCGCGCGGGCCGCGGCTGGACGGTGCTCGGCTGCGGGATCGCCGCCGGCGCGGCCGCCTGGGCGGCCTCGGGGCTAGTCGGCTACGACACCCTGACGCAGCAGGCCGTGCACTACGAAGTGCCGAAGACGATCGAGTACTGGCTGCCGGTCATGCTCGCGCTCGGCGGGGCGGGCGGCATCGCCGCAGTCATGCGGCTGCGCGGACTGGGCGCGCTGACGGCGATCGCCCTGGCCGCGCTCCTCTTCGACACGATGTCCACCTACCCGGGCCCTCTGATCACCAACATCCAGATCGGCGAGCACCGCGGCGCCGAGTCGCTGGGGCTGGCGCTGCGCGAAGCCGAAAACGGCTATTGGAACGGCTATCCGGATCCTCGGCTGATCGTCGATCCCTCCGAACAGGAGGTCATCGACGACCTGCGCGCCGAGGTGAGCGCCGGACGTCTGGGTCCATCCACTCGGGTCCTCCACATCGCCTCGAGCTTCCAGCAGTGGTCCTCGGTTCCGATCGGCGTCTTCGTCGGTGCGCTCGAGACGTCGATCTCGCTCCAGCCCGAGCTCAGCATCCACACCGAAGGCGGCCGGCTGCTCGGGTTCGATCAGCTCCCGACCGAGCTGGCCTCCGACTACGGCTACGTCGTGCTCGAACCCAATGGTCTGGATGCCAGCCTGGGCAACGCCATCACCGCAGCCGGTTACCACCAGATCTGGTCGAACTCCCAGGCCACGATATACGCGCGGAACTGACGGCGGCCGCAGCCTCGGTCCTCGACGCTTGCGGCTGAGGTCGCCCCAATCCAGGCTGCGCCGCCGGGGCAGGGTAAGCCCGCCGCGAACGCGGGCCCGGCAGCGAAAGCCGCCTTACTCGGCCGAGATGAGGAAGACTCCCAGATCGTATGCGCCGCGCTGCGCGGCCTTGGCCGCCCGAACCTGCTGAACCGCGGCCTCGCTCAAACCGCGTCGTTTGGCGATGGCCATGATCACCTCGAGCAGGTCGGCCAGCTCGACCGCGGCCTGCTCGTCGTCGAGCGCCGTGTCGTACTCCGCTGCCTCCTCGTCGATCTTCGCCCGAAGAGCCTCGAGCAGCTCCCTCCCCACGAGCGTCCGCGTGGACACCTCGTGGCCGCCCGCCCGCAACGTCCCTGGAACGAGATCCCGGACCAACTTGTTGTACACCTTCACCGCATCGCTCCGCTCCATCCGGCCGTCCGAAATCAGGTTCTGACACTTTACCCTGGACGGCCGGCCCGGCTCCTTGCCGAATCGATCGCCGGTCTCTCGATAAGGGCCCGGAGAGAGTCGCCTGCGATGCTGCCCCAGTGCTCCCCTCCTCTGTTGCCGAACGACTCAAGCAGCTCGCGCCTGACCAGCGGGCGGCCGCAACCGCGGCGCCTGGGCCGGTGCTGTGCGTGGCCCCCGCCGGGAGTGGGAAGACCACGACCCTCATCGCGCGGAT
>Ga0182011_10003982_pt1 | contig 11951 bp, 13 predicted proteins | sample 711E1DmetaG_FD_120481 | JGI IMG/M metagenome (GOLD analysis project Ga0182011, IMG submission 120481) | Permafrost microbial communities from Stordalen Mire, Sweden - 711E1D metaG | ecosystem: Environmental > Terrestrial > Soil > Wetlands > Permafrost | place: Sweden: Stordalen | collected... | reverse complement strand
TCTCCATGGGAACTCCTCCGAGTAAACGTGCGGTGAGTGCCGTGAGTTCGTGCCGGTTTGCGGGACGCGTTCGGTAGATCAGTGCATGCCGCGGCCGCCCGCGACGATGAGCAACTCGCCCGTGATGAAGCTCGCTTCGTCCGAGGCCAGCAAAACGGCCGAGGACGCGACGTCGTCGGGCGTGCCCCAGCGCTTGAGGGCGGTTTCCTCGAGGATGCGCTGCTGGATCGCCGGGTCTATCTCTTCGACCATATCCGTCCGGATCCAGCCCGGGCAGATGGCGTTGATCCGAACCTGCGGCCCCAGCGCCAGGGCCATCGCCTTGGCCGTGGCCACGCCTACCTTGACCCCGGTGAAACCTCCCGGTCCGATGCCGGCGGCTAGGGCTCGCAACTCGCGGGGGTCCGTCCCCTGAGCCTTGAGCACCGAATCGACGAGCGGCATCAGCCAGCCCGCGTGCCCCTTGACCGTCCTGAACCTGGCCGCGCCGGTCACCGCGGCACCGGAGCCGAGGCACACCACTCCATCTTCGGTCGAAGTCTCCCATGCCAGCAGCGGGCCCCTCTCAGGCATAGCGCTCAAGACCCTTCGCCAGCTCGTCCGCCCTTCCGTCCCAGCCGCCGGCGGTCCACACCCGTATGCTCCTGTCGTCCGCGCGCTCGCCGAAAGTGATCGTTACCTCCAGCGCCCGCTCGGGCAGGGCGTGCCTGACCTTCTCCGCCCACTCCACCGCGCAGATCCATGCCTCGTCCAGGTATTCGTCCATGCCCGCCTCGATCAGCTCGGTTGCGCCTGAGAGCCTGAAAGCGTCGACGTGGCACAGGCCGACCTCAGGGTAAGGGTTGATGATCGTGAAAGTGGGGCTGGGTACCGGCCCCTGGTACCCCCTGGCCCGCGCCAGCCCGCGCACCAGGACCGTCTTGCCGGCGCCCAGGTCGCCCTCCAGGCAGAGCACGTCGCCGCCTGCGAGGGCGGAGGCCAGCGCCTCTCCTATCCGGAGGGTCCGCTCCTGCGAGTCGCTCCTCAGCGTGACGTCCACCGGATCACACACGCTCTCAGAACAGCCCCATCTGCTCGGGCTCGGCCTCCGGTGCCGGAGGCGGAGGCTCGTCTTCCTCCAGGTAAGACTTAAGGTTGACGAAGTCCTGGCGCAGCAGATCGGCCGTGGCGGGAGCGCGCAGAGCGGCCGCCGGGTGGAAGACCGGGACGTTGAGGTATCCCCTGCCCAGGAATTTCTGGCCGTGTATTTTGGTGATCTGTATCTGCCGGCCCATCATGACGCCCGCGGCGATGCGGCCCAGCTCGCAGATTATCTTGGGCTTGATCAGCGCGATCTGCCCGGTCAGGAACGGGCCACAGGTCTCCACCTCCAGCGGGAGCGGGTCGCGGTTGCCCGGCGGGCGACACTTCACCACGTTGGTGATGTACACGTCCTCGCGCGCCAGGCCGATGCCGGCGAGAAGGTCGTCGAGCAGGTGCCCGGCAGGTCCCACGAAAGGCAGGCCCTGGGCGTCCTCGGCGCGCCCCGGCGCCTCTCCCACGAACATCACCTCGGCGTCCGGGTTGCCCGCACCAAAGACCAGCCTGTTCCGGCTCTGGCTCAGCGTACAGCGCTGGCAGACCCCCAGCGTCTCGCGGAGCTCCTCCAGCGAGTCGGCTTCACACATCCCGCACCACCCTCCGTTTGCCTTACCTGTCGGTTGAGCCCGCGCTACCCGCCACAGCCGTCACAGGACGAAGCGCTGCACCCGCCGCAAGAGCTTCCGCTCGAGGGCGTGAACTTGTCGCCGGACTTCACTCCGAACACGCTGAACAGCTTTTCGAGCGAGCCCTTGCCGCACTTTGGGCAGCACACCTTCTCCTGGGCGCGCACCAGCTTCTCGAACTTGTTGCCGCATGTCTTGCACTTGTACTCGTATATCGGCATCGGACCTCTCAGATGTACTCCGTGAACTTCTCGAACGGCTCCCTCGGCCGCTTCACGCCGGGCCGGGCGGCCTTTCCCACCGGTACCATCGCCAGCGGTCGTACCCCTTGCGCCAGGTCCAGGGCCTCGCGCGCGGCCTCCTCATCGAAAGCCCCCACCCAGCAGGCCGCGAAGCCCTCGGCCACGGCCGATAGCAGGATATTCTCCACGGCCGCCGCGGTGTCCTGTATCGAGTAGAGATGCTCGCCCCTGGAGCCGTAACCGTGGGCGCAGACGTCCAGGTCGGCGCACACCACTATCACCACCGGGGCTTCCTCCAGGAAGGCCTGGCCGAACGCCGCCTGGCGGAGCCCTCTCTTGACGCGCCGGTCGCTGACTACGAAGAACCTCCACGGCTGCAGGTTCCCCGCCGTCGGGGCCTTCACCGCCGAGGCGAGCAGCCTGGCGACGACCTGCGCCGGCACGGGCTCGCCCGTGAACTCCCGTGTGCTCGCTCTGCTGTTGATCGCCTCGTAGAGATCCATCAGCCTCCGCCCTGGTCTCAGCCGGCCAGCAGGTCCCTGGCGCAAGGAATCCCGGCGGCGGCGGTCGCGTGCATGACCCCCGACCGCAGCGCCTCGGCCGTTCCCATGGCCGCGAGCGCCTCGACCGCGTCCTGGGGCGCCTCGACCTCGCCGGTCGCAAGCACGAAGACCGTGTCGCCGTCGTACCTGGTGTGCGACGGGCGCACCGCCCTGGCTATGCCGTTGTGTCCCTGCATCGCCAGCCTGGCGGCCGCCTCGCTGTTTAGCTTCGCGTTGGTGGCGACGACGACCAGCGTCGTGTTCTGCAGGCAGCCGGGTGCGAGACCGGTGGCGTTGCAGATCGCCTTCTCGGCACCCACGAACCTGTCGTCCTCACCGCGGACACCGGCCATTATCCGGCCCGCGTCATCGACCACGTCGCCGTAGGCGTTCACCACCCCGGCGACCTCGAGCTTGAAGCCGTCGGCGTGGAACCGGTATATGCCGAAGCCGCCGCGGGTCGAGCGCGCCCTGCCGTAGACGTTGCCGACGGTCGCCCCCAACCCCACGCCCACGCTTCCCTCGCGCTCCTCGTCGACGGAGGCCGCCTGGCACGCCCGGTAGGCCATGTCGGCTTCGGGGCGGACGTCTCCGCGCCCGATGTCGAGGTCGAAGATGACCGCGGCAGAGACCACCGGGACTATGCCGCCGGGTGTGGGAAAGCCGACACCCTTATCCTCGAGGTAGCGCACCACGCCGGTCGCGCCGTCCAGCCCGTAGGCGCTACCGCCGCTGAGCAGGATCGCGTTCGGTCCTTGCACCGTGAACGTCGGCCTCAGCAAGGTGGTCTCGCGCGTGCCGGGTGCTCCACCGCGCACCTCGCAGGAGCCGACCGCGCCGGGCGGCGGCAGGAACACGGTGCAGCCGGTCGGCGCTTCCTCGTCACCCGCGTGGCCGACCCGAATGCTCGCAAGCATGCCCGTCTCCTCGATCGATCACTTCTTGAACGCTTTGCCTACCAGTTCGACGACCGCTTCGTTGAACAGGCCGTACTCTTCCATGTAGCTCGGATGTCCGGTGTCTGGCACCAGGTGGAAGTCGGCGTCCGGCAGCTGCTCTTTCATCCTGATCGACACCTCGGGGATGGTCAGCTTGTCCTTCTCCCCGACCCAGATCAGGACCGGGACGCCCGCGCGCCTCAAGGGCGCCAGGCTCATCTCTTTCTCGTTCTCGATCAGGCCCAGCCCGGCCAGGCAGGCCCCCTTCATGGAGGTCTTTCCCGCCATCTCCTGTATGTACTCCATCTGGGTCAGGGAGGCTCCGCTCCCGTACCCCAGGTAGCGCGTCGCCAACAGGAACGGGGCGGTTCGAACCAGGGACCTCTTGAGGCCGTCGGCCAACCCGGGGTGGTGGGTTATCCACCTGAAGAGCGGCTCGACCACGCTTTCCTGGATCGGCTCGAGCACCCTGCCGCCGGTGATCGTCTCGTACATCGGCACGTTGGAGGTGTCGACCAGCGCGACACCCTTGACCCTCGCGCCGATGTCTTCCGGGTACATCTCCAGGTACTTGAGTATGGATATGCCGCCCATGCTGTGGCCGACCAGGATGGCCCCTTTGTCGGTGACGGTCTCATCCAGCACGGCCTTGAGGTCGCGCGCCAGAGTCTCCAGTGAAAAGGCCTCGCAGTCGGGACACTCGCTGCGCCGGTGGCCGCGCTGGTCGAAGCAAACCAGCCTGCAGCTGCCGGCCAACAGCTTCTTCTGGTAGTGCCACATGTCGGTGTTGCAGAACCAGCCGTGCACCAGCACCAGCATCGGGCCTTCCCCGATCTCCTCCGTGTAGATGCGGGTGCCGTCGAAGCTCTTCACGTAGTGGCCCTTCTCGCCCAGCGGCTCGGAGAGGACCTCGCCCGCCTCCGGGTCGGCCATCCTGCGAAGCCGCACCTCCGCCGCCTTGGTGAGCGCCCCCGCGGCCGCCGTGGCCCCAACAGCCATCAGCCAGTTCCGCGCCCTGTGGTGGCGCTTCGCGCCGTCCGTTTCCGGTTCGTTGTGGTTTGTCACGATGTCGATGTTGTTGTCGTCCATTGCTCCCTTCGTTTCTCCCAGGAGTCGCCTCGCGGCCCTTTACTGCGGAGCCCCTGTCTCACGGCGGAACGGCTTGAGAAGGCACGCGGGCTGCCGGATCAGCGGGCCTCTCCTTCATTGCTCCGCACGTTCATTTTACCCTTAAAGTCCGGGGCCAGGAATTCCAGGGCCTGGCTCCTGGACGCCACGGCGCACTCGCGCTGGGCCACTCGCGCCCGCAGCAGCGCCTCGCCCACGCCGGGTCCCTGTTCGATCCCGGCGTGCACGATTATGTCCGAGCCGTCGATCAGCGTCGGGACGTCGCGCAGCCAGAACCAGTCGGCTAGCAGCCGGGATGCCACGCGCTTGAACATCTCCAGTGCCTCGTCCGTGGTAGCCTCCCCCCGCGTCGCCATGCGGTCAGCCAGCGAGAGCAGCACGACCTCAGGGCAATGGGAGCCCAACTCGACTGCCGCGCGCATGCGGCTGGCAATCGTCTCACCTTCCTTCATCAGGAAGCCGAGCCGCATGTGGTCGCGCACAATCGCGACCAGGCCGTCGGTGGCCTTAACCCCCAGTCCCAGCCGCGAGGCGATGGGCACCGCGAGCCTTGCTCCCTCCAGCTGGTGCCCCTGGAACCTTATGCGCCCCGAAGGCTCCACGCTCATCGTGGTGGCCTTGCCGACGTCGTGGACCAGGGCCGCGAGCATCAGCAGCGTCTGCCTGCGGACCCCACCCTCGACGCGCCTGGTCAGGTAAGCGGCCAGGCGGTCGCCGTAAGCCTTGAACCGGTCGCGCGGGTTGCGCAGCATCAGTTCCAGGTGGTCGAGCGTCTCCAGCGTGTGACCCCAGACGCCTAGGTGGTGATAGTAATTCTGCGGGACGTCGGAGATGTCGGCGAGCGCTGGGAACAACTGCTCGAGGACGCCGATCTCCTTGAGGAAAGCAGTCGACCCCGATAGGCCCCCCGCGGCGAACACGCCCGCGAGCCCGGCCCACGCCCGGCGCGGTGCGATCCGCTGCGCCAGCGGCGCGGACTCGCACAGGGACCGCATGGTCTCCTCGTCCGGCTCCAGGTCGTAGCGCGCTCGCAGGCGCGCAGCCAGCAGCAGGCGCTCGGGGTCGTCCTCGATCGGTGAGGCCGAGCACAGGATGCCCTGCTCCAGGTGGCCGATCCCGCCAAGCGGGTCGATCAGCCCCCCGGGTTCGGCGAGGTCCACTGCCGTGGCAAGCACGGTGAAGCTGGCGCGCGCGAGCGCTTCTTCTATCGTGGTGGAACCCGCGGGGACCAGCGTCACGCCGCGCTCCCCCTGTCTGGTCAGATGGACCAGCCCGGGGGCCCTGGCGACCGCGACCGGGGACATGCCGGTGGCGAGAGCGATGCGCCTGTCGGCATCGGCGATGTCGGGGACACAAAGGAGGAGGATGCCTCCGGGCTCGGCGCCGGTCAGCGTCTGCAGAAGGATGGATCCAGCGGCATAGTATCTTCCGGGGGCCGGTTCCAGCACGCGCCGGACCTCTGAAAAAAGCGGGTCCGCTCGCAGCTTCTCGCCCAGCCCGCCGGTATCAGCGTGACCGCAGCTCATCGCCCCGAGGAGGTCAGTCCCGTTGCCAGGTCACCCTCGCGAAGGTGTCTTTCTTCTGCCACTTTATCTCGAGGTCTCCTTTGAAGGCCTTGACGACCTCCTTGCCCATGCGCTCCGCGAGGTGTTCGTCGGTGGTCTCGATGAGGAGGCTGTCGTCCTCCTCGACGGTCTGGAAGACGCGAGCCGCGACGTTGCGGCGGCGTCCGTCGCGCGCGACCCGCGCGACCAGGTTGTTGATGTCATCCCTGTGCGACGCCAGGAATTTTCCTTTCAGTGTTACCACCCCTTCAACCTGCCGCTTCTCAATCCGCAGGTCGCCGGGGCAGAGCTCGGCGCAGTGTTGCTTCCTGGAGAACTCGGCCAGCAGCTTCTCTTCCGGCTCAGGCACCCAGCGGTCGCCGTCCCAGATGGCGCCGCACTTCGGGCAGACCTTCATCCTTCCTCCCTTTCACGCCTCGTCTATAAATAGCCGCGGGACCCGCGAGCTTATCATGCAGGCCACCTCGTAGTTGATCGTTCCCATCTCACGGGCTACGTCTTCGGCGCGGATGCGCTCATCGCCTTCCTGGCCGATGATGGTAAATCGGGTGCCGGGCTCGACGGGCTCAACCCCCAGGTCGGCCAGGCACACGTCCATGCAGATGTTGCCGACGATGTCGCGTCGCCTGCCGTCGATGATCACCTGAGCCTTGCCGGACAGCAGGCGAGAGAGCCCGTCGGCGTAACCGACCGGGAGCGTGGCGATCCAGGTGTCCCCCGCCGGCGCGTAGGTCAGGCCGTAGCTCACTCCTTCGCCGGCGGCCACGCGCTTCACGAACGCGACCTCCCCGGCAAGGGAGAGCGCCGGCTGCAGCTCCGCGACGCCGGCGAACTCGTCCGAGGGAAAAAGGCCGAGCATCGCGATGCCGACCCGCACCATGTCGTAGTGGCTTCTCGGGAAAGCCATCACCCCGGCGCTGTTAGCCGCGTGCTTCACGACGCCGTGCCCGACGGCCGCCTCCACCTCGACGCAGGCGCGCTCGAAGGCGTCCATCTGCTTCTCCGTGAACGGGTCGTCCGGCTCCGTCGCCACCGCAAAGTGGGTGTAGGCTCCATCGACGCTGAGCCCGGGAAGGGACGCCAGGAGGCCGGCGAACGCTGCGGCCCGCGATTCAGGCACTCCCACTCGGTGCATCCCCGAGTCGATCTTGAGGTGGACCGACACGGTCCTGCCCGTCGAGGAGCATGCCTCCGACAGCGCCCTAGCGAACGGCTCCGAGTACACCGAGCACACCAGCCCCAGCTCGACGGCCGCGTCCGCGCCACGCGGTGGAGGCTCGAAGAGGAGGTAGATGGGGCAATCGAAGTCGGCCTGCCTGAGCCTGGCACCCTCCTCGACCAGCGCCACACCCAGCCCGTGGGCGCCCGCGTCCAGCGCGGCGCGGGCCACGCGCGTGTCGCCGTGACCGTAGGCGTTGGCCTTCACCACGGCCATGAAGCGGCAGCCCGGGGGCGTGAGGCCCTCCAGGTAGCGGACGTTGTGTTTGACCCGGCCCAGGTCGACTGTCGCAGCCAGCGGCCGGATCCCTTCGAAGGACGGGGCCAACCTACTCCTCCGTCCCTTCGACCGGGATGTCCCTGCTGATGAGCTTGATGATGTCGGCCATCGTCAGTATGCCGACCAGCTTGCCTTCGCTGATCACGGGAAAGCGCTTGAGCTTCTTGTGCGTCATGAGAGTCGCGGCGTGCTCGGCGCTGTCAGACGCGTCGACGGTCACGACGTCCTCGGTCATCACGTTGCCGGCCGTAGAGGCCACCGCCTTCTTGAACTTCTCGTCGAACTTGTGCAGGCTTCCGGGCACGAAGACGTAGCCTGACAGAAAGCTCACGAACGAAGGGAACTTCACGTCCGTATCCTGGACCACCAGGTCACTCTCGGTCACGATGCCGATGAGCTCACCTGTATCGTCGACCACCGGTATCCCGCCGATCGATTTGGCCACCATGATCTTCGCCACGTCGGTCACGCTGGTGTCGGGGGTGACCGTCACCGGGTCCGGGGTCATCGCCTGCTCAACAAGCACCTCTTTCATTCAAAGCCACCTTTCTTCGGAGAGCCGGCGGAGCGCCAGGGGCAGGTGCCTTATCACATCACCCGCCGTCAGGCCCGCCATGCCTTCCATCTGGGCCGCGAGGTCTCCCGCGTGCCCATGGTAATACACGCCCGCGACAGCCGCGGGTAACGGTTCCAGTCCCTGCGCCATGAATGACGCTATGACGCCGCTGAGCACGTCTCCCATGCCGGCCGTCGCCATCCCGGCGTTGCCGGTCGCGTTGATGAACACGTCGCCGCCCGGCTCGGCGATGACCGTCCCGGCGCCCTTGAGGACGACGACCGCGTTCCATTCCCGCGCGGCGCGCGTAGCCGTGGATATGCGGTCCGCCTGGACGGCCTCCTTGTCGGTCTCGAGCAGCCTTGCCATCTCGCCAGGGTGCGGCGTCAGCACCGCCGGACAGCTCCTGCCCGTCAGCTGCGCCGTGTGACCCACCATCGCGTTCAGGCCTTCAGCGTCCAGCACCAGTGGCCCGTCGATGCCGGCCACCAGCTTCCTCAACGCTTCGATCGTCTCGGGCTCCGAGCCCGCCCCCGGTCCGACGGCGACCGAGTCGTAGGAGCCGCACAGCTCCAGCACCCGGTCGGCCGAAGCGCCCGACAGAGCCCGGCCTCCGGTCTCTGGCAGTGGCAGGGTCATGACCTCGGTGAGTTTGACCTCCATGATATCGTTGAGCCCCTCCGGAAGCGCAAGGGTCACCAGGCCGGCGCCGGACCGCAGAGCCGCCTGCGAAGTCATCGCCGGCGCGCCGGTGAGCCCCACCGAGCCTCCCACCACCAGGACGCTGCCACAGGATCCCTTGTACGCGTCGGGCGCCCTGGAGGGAACCAGCGCGTCCGCGTCCTCCTCGGTGACGAGGTAGATGTGGGACTCGCCGATCTCATCGAGGAGGCGTGGCGGGATACCTATGTCCACGACCTCCATCTCGCCGACCATCCCGGCGCCGGGGTACTGCACCAGCCCCACCTTGGGCGCGGCGAAGGTGACGGTGCGGTCGGCTATCACGGCCTGGCTGGCGATCGCGCCGGTCGCCCCCGACACCCCGCTTGGGATGTCCACGGACAGGACCCGCCTGCCCGAATCGTTGATGGTCCCTATCGCCGCGGCGTGGAGCCCCGCCACGGCCCCCGACAGGCCGGTGCCGAAAAGGGCGTCGATCAGCAGGTCGAAGCGTGGAAGCTCCCGCTTCAGCTCGTCGGCGTCCGCCGGCTGCGTCAGCCACTTCAGCGAGACCGCGGAGCCCGAAAGTCTATCGATATTCGCGCGGCTGTCAGGCGAGAGCCCGTCGGGCCCGCTGACTCCGACCATGTAGACGACGACGGTAAACGCTCCCGCCAGCCTTCGCGCGGCCACCAGGCCGTCACTGCCGTTGTTGCCTTTTCCACAGAGGATGGCCGCACGTCGCCCGCCGACGCTGGAGAGCATGTCCCGCGCCTCGCGCGCCACCGCCTCTCCCGCGCGCTCCATCAGCTCGAGGCCGGGGATCTTCTCCACCTCGATCGCCGCGCGGTCGACGCGCGCCATCTCATCCGGCAGCAGGACCCTCAACGGATCGCCCCCTCCTCCGCCCCGGGGGACCGTTCCCCGGGAAGCTGCTCCCGCGGATCCGCCGCCTGGCGGTTGGCGCAGCGCTCCACTCTCCCGGCACGGTCGCCCATTCGCAGCGACAGCTTCTCGCGCTCGTTCGAGAGCCTGGTGGCCATCAGGTAGCCGGCACCGAAGAGGGCCACTCCCGTCATCACCAGGATTGGAACGGCCGCCCACAGCGGGGGCAGTACCGCGGTGAGGGCGTACGGGGGAGTGCCGAGGGGAAGGATGAGGTCGAGCGCGGTCACCATGAAGACGATTCCCACGCCGCTCATCACCAGGCCGGTGGCCCTGACCGCCTTGTCCCAGCCGGGCCGGGCGATGGAGCGCCTGGCTATCAGGAAGCCGGCGGACATCAGGGCGAAGCCGGTCATCAGCCGCACCGAGCTGGTGTAGAGGACGACCCCGAAATAGTATCCCGCGCGCCGCAGGCCTTCGCCCAGCGTCGAGAACGGGCCCACGGCCGGGAAATGAGCGCCGGTATTCGCCATCTCCAGGCAGGTCACGATGAGTATCCCGGTCCCCAGGATGATGAACACGTGGACGATCCAGTTGATGGAAACCTGGCGGGGCCGCTCCAGCGATAGAAGGTTCTCCGGCTCCGAGGGACGCGCGACTGCAGTCGAGCGGACCGCCTCCGGCGCCGAGCGGTCCGTGTGTCCCGGCGCCGCGTGCCCATGCACCAGCGGCACGCCACACGAGTGGCATTCATCACGGCCGCATCTTTGTTCCCGTCCGCACTGCGGGCAGTAAGCCATTAGCACCGTCCCCCGGGCGGGGTCACTCGACCGTTACGGTCTTCGCCAGGTTTCTTGGCTGGTCAACGTTGCAGCCGCGCATCTTCGCCGCGTGGTAGGCGAAGAGCTGTAGCGGCAACACCGTGAGCAGCGGGGAAAGCATCTCCGGGGCCTGCGGGACCCAGAGGACGTCGTCGCAGAGACGCTGTATCTCGGTGTCTCCCTCGGTGGCGACGGCAATGACAGGGGCGTTGCGCGCCTTGACCTCTTCGATGTTCGAGACCATCTTCTCGTAAACGGAGTCCCTCGGCGCCAGGGCTACCACCGGGACGCGCTCGTCCAGCAGCGCGATCGGGCCGTGCTTCATCTCACCCGCGGGGTAACCCTCGGCGTGGATGTAGGAGATCTCTTTGAGCTTGAGGGCGCCCTCCATAGCGATAGGATAGCTGACCGACCGGCCCAGGAAGAGGAAGTCGTCGCGCCTGTAGTACTTGCCGGCGCACTCGATGACGTCGTCGGTGTAGGAGAGGACCTGCCGCATCTTCTCGGGCATCTCCTTGAGACCTTGTACGTTGCGGTCATACCGTGCGTCGCGCAAAGCCCCGCGCAGCCTTCCCAGGTACATGGCCAGCACGTATACCGCGGTCATCTGCGCGGTGAAAGTCTTGGTCGCGGCCACTCCGATCTCGGGCCCGGCGTGGGTCAGGATCACTCCCGACGCCTCCCTGGTCATCTGGCTGCCCACGGTGTTGACGATGGCGATGACCTTCGCGCCGCGCCTGGTCGCCTCTCTTACACCGGCCAGCGTATCCATGGTCTCGCCGGACTGGCTTATCGCCACCACCAGGTCATCACCTGTCACAACCAGGTTCCTGTAGCGGAACTCGGATGCAATCTCGATCTCTACCGGCAGCGCGGCCCACCTTTCGAACAGGTACTTGGCCAGCAGGCCGGCGTGGAAAGCGGTGCCGCACGCCACCACCACGACGCGCCGCAGGTCGCGGACGGCCTTGCTGGAGAGCTCGAGCTCGTCGATCTCAATCTGACCGTGGCCGTCGAACTTGTCGGCAAGGGTGTTCGCCACCGCCTCGGGCTGCTCGTTGATCTCCTTGAGCATGAAGTCCTCGTAGCCGCCCTTCTCGGCGGCGTCCAGGGACCAGGTGATCTCGACCGGCTCGCGAGCGACCTCGAGGCCCTCGAGCGTCGAGAGGCCGTAGCCGTGCCTGTCGATCGAAAGGATCTCGTCGTCTTCCATGAACAGCACGCTGCGCGTCTTCGCCAGGAACGCCGGCACCGCCGACGCCACGAAGTATTCGCCGTCACCGATCCCCATGCAGAGCGGGCTGTCCCTCCTGGCCGCCACGATCACACCCGGCTGCTTGCGGTGCACGGCCACCACCGCGAACGCGCCCTCGACCTCTTCCAGGCTGCGGCGCAGCGCCTCGCACAGGT
>Ga0182011_10003981_pt1 | contig 11953 bp, 10 predicted proteins | sample 711E1DmetaG_FD_120481 | JGI IMG/M metagenome (GOLD analysis project Ga0182011, IMG submission 120481) | Permafrost microbial communities from Stordalen Mire, Sweden - 711E1D metaG | ecosystem: Environmental > Terrestrial > Soil > Wetlands > Permafrost | place: Sweden: Stordalen | collected... | reverse complement strand
TTCAGCGAGCAGGAGATCAAGGAGTCGGTCCGGAGGCGGTATGCGGAGGCGATCGGAAAATCGTCTAGTTCGTGCTGCGGCCCCGCGGCGTCCGATCCCATGAAGGGAAAGTTTGCCGCAGTCGCCGGGTATGGTGATGAAGAGCTGAAGAGGCTGCCCGCCGACGCCGTGCAGAACTCCTTTGGCTGCGGGAACCCGCTGGCCTTTGCCGGCGTCCGCGCCGGTCAGACGGTTCTGGACATCGGTTCGGGTGCGGGCATCGACTGTCTGATCGCCGCCGAAAGGGTCGGGCCGAACGGCAAGGTCATCGGACTGGACATGACGCCGGAGATGATCGAGCGGGCCCGCCGGAACGCTCGAGAGGCGGGGGCGAAGAACGTGGAGTTCCGGCTGGGCGAGGCGGAGAAGATGCCGGTCGAGGCCGGGACGGTGGACTGGCTGATCTCCAACTGTGTGATCAATCTCAGCCCGGACAAGCCGGCGGTGTTTCGGGAGGTTGCCAGGGTGCTGAAGCCGGGCGGCCGGATCTCCATCTCGGACATCGTGGCGGAGGAACTCCCCGAGGCCATCCGACGGAGCCGCGATGCCTGGACCGGCTGTCTCGCCGGCGCGATCGGAGAGGCGGATTACGTGAAAGGGCTGAAGGAGGCGGGCCTGCGAGACCTGCGCGTCACATCCAGGATCGTGTACGAGGCCAGCCAGCTCAGGGGACTGTTCGCCAACTCCTGTTGCGGGATCTCCGCGGAAGCGGGGCTTGACGCCACGGCGCTCGCCGAAGCCGCGGCAGGGAAGATCTGGAGCGCCCGGTTCGAGGGGGTCAGACCGCATCCCGCCTCGGTCCTGGCGGACGTCATGATCGAGCCGGCCGCGAGGGGGGATCTCGCCGGCGTCCAGTCCCTGCTTGCGGGCTCGGGGCTACCGACCGACGTGGAGGGACACCTGGAGACCTTCCTCGTCGCCCGTCACGACGGACGGCTGGTCGGGTGCGTCGGGATGGAGGTCAGAGACTTGGATGCGCTGTTCCGCTCCCTGGCGGTCGAGGCGGCCTACCGCGGGGCGGGCCTGGGTCGGCGCCTCTGCGACGCGCTGGTGGTCCGGGCGGTCGGACAGGGGGTCGAGCGGGCGTATCTTCTCACCACGACCATCGCCCCACTGGCCGAGGCCTGGGGGTTCCGCCGGCTGGATCGTGGAGAGGCTCCGGCGGCGATCCGTCAGACGCATCAGTTCGACGGCGCCTGCTGCGCCTCGGCCGTGGCGATGCGGCGGGACCTGGGGTGAGAGGCCGAGTTCGCTGAGGGATGCCTCTCGCCTTCGCTCCTGTCAAATAGTCCTTGATCCAGTGGGGGGAGGAATCGTATACTCCGGCGACTTAACAGTACACACCACGGCGGACGCGATTTTTAGGCCCCACATAGCAAGATGCCTTCAGCGCCAGTGCCACCTGCGGATCGTATGGCTGGGTCGGTGCACGATGACCTGACCGGCCTTGCCTTCGAAGAGCATTCTGCCCGATTCCAGTTTCTTCACCAGAGTCATTCTTCCAGGGTCCGGTCTTTCGACCTCTCTTTCGGCCATCGGACAGAAGTCGCCAATCGGGCAGGCTTTCTTGCGGCCGGTAGAGAAGGGGATGACTCCATCGACACGACGGGGAGGAACTGATGGCTGCGGGCGAGGAAATGCATCTGGCGGAGCGGCGGGCTTCCCTCCTCCAGCAGGCGGCTGCGGCTGCCGAAGCTCTTGAAGTTCGGGAGGAACCGAGGATTCACCTCCTCCTCTTCACCCTAGGTGGCGAAAGCTACGCCTTTCCCCTCGAACGCGTCCGCGAGGTCGTCAAGCTAGGCCCCATCACGTCGGTGCCATCCATTCCAGAGCATATCCTCGGCGTGATGAACCTTCGCGGAGAGATTCTCCCAATCCTCGACCCAAAGCGGCTCCTCGGCGGTGCCGGGGGGACACCCACTCCCCAGGGGCGCATCATCGTCGTGAAGGCTCGCGGAATGACCGTCGGCATCCTCGCGGATGGCGTGGAAGATGCCATCGAGGTCAGGGAATCCATGGAGCCGCCCCTGGCCATCCTTCCAGAACGGCAGGCGCGATACCTTCAGGGCCAAGTCACCCATGAGGGCCTGCTGCTCGGTGTGCTGGACGTGGAAACTCTCCTGGAGCGGCGAGGCTGATGAATGACGGCGCATCCCTCGAGATCCTCTGCTTCCGTCTGGGGGGGATCCTCTGGGGGATCGAGGCGGATCAGGTAGAGCGAATTGCTCGGTCGGCGGAAGCCTCCGATGCTCCGCTCCTGGACCCCGCGCGGGTTCTCGGTGTGGCCCCTTCGGAGTTCACCTCTGGGCGGCGCCTGTTCCTCCGCACTGGATCTGCCCGGGTGGTCCTACCTGTGGACGAGGTTCTCGATCTCGTTTCCCTTTCCGCGAATGACCTGGCGGCGCTCCCGCCGCTGATCGCGGGGGCCTTGCCGGATCATCGGATCTGGGCGGTGGGGAAGATGGGCGATGAGATCCTTCTGCTTTTGGATGTGGCAACCCTCGCCGGCATGAAGCAGTCCTCGATGGCCGCCGGCGAGCTCAACCGACTGGTCGTCGAGCTGAAGGCGCGGGTGAGCGCCTTCCAAGTGACGTAGGAGGCGCCCCATGAGACTCCGCACGAAGTTCAGCCTGGTCGTGGCAGGGGCGGTTGCCCTCATCATGGTGACCCTCGCCGTGGCCGCCCACACGTTGGAACGTCGCCATCTAGAGAGGCTCTTGCGGGAGCGGGCCACCGTGCAACTCAATCTCCTGGCCCAGACCAGCGGGTCGGCCCTGTACAACAAAGACATGACCTTCCTTGCCCCATACCAGATCCAGTTCGACCGGGACGAGGACGTCGTCTTCGCTACGGTCCGGGACAAAGCGGGGCAGGTCGTAGTCGAGGTAAAGCCCCACCCCCAGACCCTGCCGCTCCACTTCCTCTTGGAGCAGCCTGTCCAGGTTGGGGGTGAGACCCTCGGTTCCGTCAGCCTTGGTTTCTCCCGGGCCAAGGTCGAGCAGGCACTTCAACAGGGCACCCGCTTCATCCTCCTGGGGGCGGCCGGGGGGGTCGGCCTCCTCGTCGCCCTCGTGGCCCTCGTCTTCACCAAGGTCGCCGTCGTCCCCCTGAACCAGATCGCCGCCGCCACCCAGCGCCTGGCCGCCGGGGATCTGAGCGCACGGGTCACCCTCGCCCTGCGGGATGAGATCGGCGCCTTGGGGGGCCATTTCAACGCCATGGCAGAGCAGTTGCAGGCCATGGTGGAGCGGGAGCGGCAGGTGAAGACGACGCTGGAGCAGCAGGTCTCGAACCTCCTCCAGGTCGTCTTGGCGGCCTCGACCGGCCGGTTGACGGTCGAGGCGCCGGTCGGCCAAGACGAAATGGGCCGCCTGGCGGCCGCCTTCAACCAGATGGTCGCCTCCCTCCGGACCCTGGTGGGGGAGGTGCAGCGAGCCGGCCTCCAGGTCAGCTCCGCCAGCGCCGAGATCCTGGCGGCGAGCGAGCAGCATGCCTCCGGCTCGGCCCAGCAGGCGGCCGCCGTGGGGGAGGTGACGGCCACGCTCGAGGAGCTGAGTGGCACGGCTGCCCAGATCGCCGAGAACGCCCGGGCCGTGGAGGGCGTGGCGGCCGAGACGGCCCACTCGGCCCAGGCGGGGGCGGCCGCCGTGGAGGAGGCCATCCGGGCCATGGAGGGGATCCGAGCCCGGGTCGAGGAGATCGCCAAGAAGACCCTCGCCCTGGGGGAGCGGTCGCAGCAGATCGGCGAAGTCCTGACCCTCATCAAGGAGATCGCCGGCGAGATCCACCTCCTCGCTCTGAATGCCGCCATCGAGTCGGCCGCTGCCGGCGAGCACGGCAAGCGCTTCGCCGTCGTCGCGGCCGAGGTGCGGCGCCTGGCCGAGCGCACTCGGGCCTCGACCGAGGAGATTCGGGGAATCATCGGCGAAATCCAGACCGCCACCAATAGCTCGGTCCTCGCCACGGAGCAGGGGATGAAGGAGGCCGAGGATGTCGCCGTCCGGGCTGGCCGGGCCGGGGATGCCCTCGACGAGATCCTGGGCAAGGTGGATCGGACGGCTCAGGCCGCCAAGCAGATCAGCGTCGCCACCCAGCAGCAGCGCACCGCGTCCGACCAGATCGTGGCCAGCATGCGGGAGCTGGCCGATGTCATCAAGCAGACCGCCGCCGGCATGAAGCAGTCCTCGATGGCCGCCGGCGAGCTCAACCAACTGGCCGTCGAGCTGAAGGCGCGGGTGAGCGCCTTCCAGGTGACCTGACGTGGTCGAAGGGTTTGACCCCTCTGCCTTCCTTGATGTCTTTCTCGCGGAGGCGCGAGAGCGCATCGCGCGAATGAATCAGGGGCTCCTCGCGCTGGAAGCCAAGCCCGAAGATCGCGAGGCCTTCCGCGGCGTCCTCCGCGAGGCACACAGCCTGAAGGCGGCGGCCAAGATGATGGGGTTTCCGGCCATGGGGACCCTGGCCCATCGGCTGGAGAATCTCCTGGTGGCCCTCGAGGAAAAGGAGCGGTCCCTCAGCAGGGATCTGGCCGACCTGGTCTTCGAGGTTGTGGATGCCCTGAGTCGGATGTTGGACGGGATTATCCAGGGGAAACCCGAGGCGGATGTCCAGGGCCTGCTGGAGCGACTCGAGGCGGTAGCGCCCTCCGCGGAACCCATCACGCCATCCCCTGGGCGGGTGGAAATGCGCAGCCCCGAGCTGATCGAGGGCAGCATTCGCGTCAGCCTGGAGAAGCTCGATCACCTCGCCAACCTTGCGGTGGAGATCGCGGTGAGCCGGATGCAGGCCGCCGAGGCGAGGCGGGGACTACGCCAGGCGGTGGACCTCAGCCGGGCGGGCCTCAAGCGATGGGCCGATCTCCGGGAAGCGCTCGCCCAGCTTTCGGGCGGCGAGCGGGCCCACGAAGCGATCCGGCAGGCCGAATCCTGGGATCGGGTTCTGCGACACGCGGTCCAGCGCGCCTGGGGTGACCTGGAAGAGGTCCGCGTCCAGCAGGAGCGCTTGGCGGTCGAGCTCCGGGAGCAGATCCTCGGCATCCGGATGCAGCCACTGGCGGTTGTCTTCGAGACTGTTCCGCGGCCGGTGCGTGACCTGGCGCGGCAGTTTGGGAAGGAAGTGGACCTCGCCATCACCGGGGGGGAGGTGGAACTCGACCGGCGCATCATCGAGGCGCTGGGAGAGCCCCTCCTGCACCTGATCCGGAACATGCTGGATCACGGATTGGAGCTGCCCGCCGCCCGGGAGGCGGCCGGCAAGCCGGCGCGAGGGCGTCTGGCGATCCGGGCCTGCGCCAAGGGGAACCGGGTGGTCCTCGAGGTCGAGGACGATGGCGTCGGGATGAACCCCACGACCCTCCGTGAGACTGCGGTTCGCAAGAGACTCCTGAAACCGGAAGCCGCGGAGGCATTGAGCGATGCAGAGGCGCTGGACCTTATCTTCCTGCCCGGCTTCAGCACCAGCCGCCTCATCACCGATGTGTCGGGACGCGGCATCGGGATGGAGGTTGTCCGAAAGGTCATCGAGCGCCTGCGGGGCTCCGTCGCGGTGGAGAGCACGCCGGGGCGCGGGACCCGGGTCATCCTGGATCTCCCCTTCAGCCTCGCCATGCTTCCCGTGCTGTTTGTCCGGACCGGCGGGGTGATGTATGCCATCCCGGCCGGCGCCGTGGATCGGGTGGTGAAGTTGCGGCCGGATGACCTGCAGAGCCTGGAGGGCCGTCGGGCGACACACCTCGAGGGGGAGACGATCCCCCTGGTGGATCTGGCGGTACTCCTGGGGGGCGCATCCGAACCGTGGGGAGGGGCGGCTGTCAATGCGGTCCTCCTGCGGGCGGGCGCCCGCAGGATCGGCTTCTTCGTGAACGAGGTGCTCGACGGGGCCGAGGTGGTTCAGAAAGATCTGGGGGGCTTTCTGGGAAGTGTAGAGAGCGTGGCCGGGGCGACGATTCTGGGCAGCGGCGAGGTCGCCCTGATCCTTGACCCCGCCAACCTGATCCGGGCCGCCCGAGGCGCACCGGCCGTGCCCCGTGAATCACCGAAGGAGCCGGCCCAGGCTGCGGCGCGGCTCCTGCTAGTCGAAGATTCCCTGATCGCCCGCGATTTGGAGCGCACGATCCTGGAGTCCGCAGGCTATGAAGTGGATGTCGCCCTGGACGGCATCGACGCCCTTGAGCGACTCCGGACAGGGAGCTACGCCCTGATCGTCACGGACATCGAGATGCCCCGGATGGACGGATTTGCGCTCCTGGAGCGGATTCGTTCCCAGGAGCGGACTCGTGAACTCCCGGTGATTGTGGTCACCAGCCGGGAGACGTCCGAGGACAAGCGCCGGGGCATGGAGCTGGGAGCCGATGCCTACATCCTGAAGAGCGGCTTCGATCAGTCCAGCCTGCTGGATACCATCCGACAACTGATCGGATACACGGGGCAGAGCGGCGGATGACGGGCGTCGACGGTCCGATCAAGGTGCTGGTGGTTGACGACTCGCCCCTGGTACGCCAGATCCTGGGGCGCCTCCTGGAGGCGGATCCAGCGGTCCGCGTCATCGGGTACGCCGCTGACGGCAAGGAGGCGGTGGAGAAGACCTTCCAGCTTCGGCCGGACCTGATCACGATGGATATCCGGATGCCGGGGATGGACGGCCTCGAGGCGACGGAGAAGATCATGGCGTATCGGGCCACGCCGATCCTCATCGTCACCTCGGCGCGGGATCGCCGCGGCGTTCATGTCGCCATGGAGGCCCTCGCGGCTGGCGCCCTGGAGGTCGTGGAAAAGCCGACGATCCTGCCCGACGAATCGTGGGAGGCCCTGGGGGCCCCCCTCGTGGAGAAGGTGAAGCTCCTCGCCGGCATCAAGGTGATCACACATCTCCGGGGTCGGTCCAGGCAGTTGGTGGGGCAGGCCCGGACGGACGAGCGGGAAAGGTCCCGGCGAGTGATTGGCGTCGGCGTCTCCACGGGCGGCCCCGGCATCCTGGCCATGATCCTGGGGGCCCTCCCTGACGATTTCCCCTTGGGCCTCCTCATCGTCCAGCACATCACCGAGGGCTTCATGGCCGGCCTGGTGGAATGGCTCAGTCGGCAGATTCGACTTCCCATCCGCCTCGCCTGCGAGGGGGACCAGGTTCGGCCAGGGTTGGCGCTGATGGCCCCGGAAGGGGTCCATCTCGGCGTGGAGCGGGAGGGCCGCATCCACCTGGGACGGGCGCTCCCGGTCGGGGGCCACCGGCCTTCTGCAGATGTCCTCCTGCACTCCTTGGCGAACGTGTACGGGGAAGCGGCCGTGGGCGTCCTCCTGACGGGGATGGGACGGGACGGGGCCGAGGGGCTCCGGGCGGTCCGGAGCGCGGGCGGCTACACCATCGTGCAGGATGAAGAGAGCTGCGCGGTCTTCGGCATGCCCAAGGCGGCCATTGAGCTGGGCGCCGCCCAGGATATTCTCCCGCCGGCCGGAATTGCCGAGCGTCTCATGCAACTCGCCCTCCGGCCGGTGTTATGAGCCGCCTGACCATTCTTACGGACGAGGAATTCGAGGCCTTCCGGCATTTGATCGGGGAACGCTTCGGACTCCAGTTCGATGGAAGCCGCCGCGAGGCACTCCGTTTGGCGATGCGGACACGGACCCTCGCCTGCGGCGACGAGACCTTCCAAGTCTACCTGGATCGTCTGCGCGGCCCCGGGCGCGAGGGAGAGCTCGCGCGCTTGGTCGAGCTCCTGACGATCCAGGAGACCTCCTTCTTCCGAAACCCGGAGCATTTCAGTGCTCTGGCCGAGGCGGTTCTTCCCGTGCTTCTCCCGCGACCGACCGACCGGCCCATCCGCATCTGGAGCGCCGGATGCGCGACCGGCGAAGAGCCCTACTCGATTGCCCTCACCCTCTTGGAGGCCGGCATCCAGTCGGTAGAGATTCTGGGCACCGATGTGAGCGAGGCGGCCCTGGACGTGGCGCGGGCCGGCCGCTATAGCCGCCGGGCCGTGCGCCTGGTGCCGGGCCCTCTCCTTGATCGCTACTTCCACCGGGACAAAGATCACTTCCTCGCGGGCGAGGGGCTTCGGCGGCTGGTCCGGTTCGAGTGCCACAACTTGGCCCAGGAGCCGTTTCCCACCGCCCGCTTTACTGGCTGCGACGTAGTGTTCTGTCGGAATGTCATCATCTACCTCACACCGGAATCTGTCCGCCGGCTCGTCCGAACGCTGGCGGAATGCCTGACGCCAGGCGGCGTCCTCTTCCTGGGTCCTTCGGAGACCCTCTGGCAGTTGAGCACCGACTTCGAACTGGCGGAGTGGGGCGGCGGTTTTTACTACCGGCGCAGCCAGCCGGTCCACATCGCCGAGCCTCGGCCCGTCCCCCGCAAGGTGGACTCTCCACCTCCGCGTCCCAAGCCGCGCCGCGAAACTCGACGGGTCGTGCTGCCAGGTCCCCCGACCCCATCAGGGCTGGAGAGGGCACAGCAGGCTCTCCAGACGGGGGATGCCGCCAGCGCCAGGGCAGCGCTGGAGGCGGCCATCGCCGGGGAACGCATCGGCGCACCGCCCCTGGTGCTTCTCGGGTACCTGCACCTGAGCGACGGCGGGGCGGAGGCGGCCGCCGATCTTGCCAGGCGCGCCCTCGCCCGCGACCCGCTCTGCCCCGATGCGCACCTCCTCGAAGGCCTCATCGCCAGGGAGCAGGGCAAGCACGACGAGGCGACGGCCGCCTTCAAGCGGGCGCTCTACCTCGAGCCGGCCTCTGCCCTGGCCCGCTATCAACTGGGTCAGCTCTACGCTCTCCGCGGTCAGCGGCGGCGGGCTCAGCATGAATTCGCCGAGACGATCCGCCTGCTGGATGCCGGCGCCGCCCCCTCCGTCCTGGGGACGGCCTATCCACCGGAATCCCTCCGCCATGCGTGCCATGTGACGCGGGAGAAGTCCCGGGCGGCCGACCGGGCCTGATCTTTCCCGGAGGCCATGCCTTCCGGGGGCTCAGAACAGAGCGCTTCTTTCCGAGGAACGAGTCAACACTTCGGGGGGAATTGCGAAGGCGGGTCCCGTGCCGGTCTTCCGTCTGCTCCTACTTCCGCAGACGATCCATGTAATCGGCGATAAGGGCGGCGGCACTCTTCTCGACGCCGAGGAAATCCATCCCCGTCCGGTACACGATCTGCCGCTCGCCTCCGGCCACGGTGACATGATGGCTGGCAAAAGCGCGAATCGCCCGGGCCAGCATCTGCAACTGCTGACCCTCGACCATGAAGGAAAGGTGGTAAATCTCGCCGGGCCGGACGGGCTCGGTGTGTTCAACGAGGGCGCCCGAGGGGCTGATATCGATGAGATTGACCTCCCGGAGCTGGAGCAGGGCCGGGGCCCGGAGGCGCAGGCGGAACCGCACGGCCCGCCGCCGCTCGCTGGTGGTATCGCGCGGCGCTGGCAGGCTTTTGTCCACCCGCACCCTCGTCAGTACCCGAGTGACAGAGAGCTCCAGTTCGTCAATGTCCGGTGGCTTCCTGATGAAATCATCCGCCCCCTCGCGCAGGGCGACGATGGCATGTTCCATCACCTCGGATCCCGTCACCATGATCACGGGCAAGGAGGGGTGCCGGTCCTTGATTCCGCGCAGGACCTGCAGGCCATCCATACCGGGCATGAGGATGTCTAGGAGGACGAGATCCACCGGCTCTTTCTCGAGCAGCGAAAGAGCAGACGCGCCGTCCTGGACCAGCAGGGGGTGCATCCTCAAGCGGTTCGTGACGAAGCTCCCCAAGATCGCGAGGAAGAAGCGATCGTCGTCTACGATGAGGACTTTAGCCATGGAGGTGTGCATCCATTCGCAGGAAAGCAGCCTAGCTGACGCCCACCGGGCCGCTTCTCTGCGGTCGGTGGTGTCCCTTCCATCACCCCGGCGCTGGCGCTTCGAATAACCTACGCTAACCTATCTCAAATGCAAATGTCAAGCCCCCAAGGCTGTGGTGCAACGCTCCAGGTTGCGGTTGCCCGCTCTCGTGTGGAGCGCCTGCTGCTCCTTGTCTGCGACGATGGGGCGGGATCTGTGGCTTGGGAAGTTTGGTGTAATGAGAGATGATTCATGAGACACAGTTATCAGAATAGGGTGGCGGCGAAAGGAGCAGGAGAGCACGGTGCGGCGGGGCCGAGGGCCGCACCTGTCTGTTCTGGTCGCACTATCGGCGGGAAACCGACACCGCTCGCGGGAATCTGATGGGATCTATACGGCGAATTCCTTAGGATGTTGGCGTCCAGGAACAGGACTGGCGTTCGCTCAGTCATGTGATGCGGTCTTGGCCTGGAGGTAGTGCCGCTCCCACTCCTCGTAGTCATCCGGCGCTGGAACGGTCGCCAGCCCGAGGAGTTCCCGGACTACCTGGGCCTTCTCCCGGGCGCGGGCCTGACGGAGGTGCACCTGCACCGCGGCGTCCCGAAGTAGGGTACCGAGCTTCTTCCCTTCCCGCTTGGCGACTTCCTCTAGCCGGGCGTATTGATCTTCGGTGAATAAGACTTGCGCCTTCCGCTGATACCGTGGCATCGGCAACCCTCCCGCAAAGAGAGTGTTCCCTTCATGGTAGTGCGTCAAGGGGATTTCTCAACTGCCGCTTGTTCATCGCGACCCCTTGAATGCTTTGTCGAAGACGGAGGGCAGCAGGGCGTCGAGTTCGGGGGCGGTCTCGGCCTGGAGGCGCTTCAGGCGGACACAGCCCGCCCTACGCTACGCTTCTTCTCCGTTCGTAGAGTCGATGATTCGGTGCATCCGTCTTGGAGGCGGCGTAGTGTGCGCGGCACCACGCGATTTTCACCGCGAGCGTGTCTGGTATTTCCATTCTGCTGTCAGGTCAACGATGCGGCCGTTCCTGAGAACGTACACCGGCGTATCCGTCTTGCGGCCGAGCTCGCGCGCACGCAGGGCTGCCCGCCGCAAGGCCGCGTCCGCAGCGAGGATGTCTGGATCCTTCGACTGGTGAGCCTTCCGTATCATGGGTTATCTCCCGACGCAATGAGCCTTGGTGTGGGTTCGGAATTGTCATACAGAACCCAGCTATCCACCAACCGCCGATAGACAGTCTCGAAATTGAGCATACCGGCATCAAACCGTCGGCGGATGACTGTGTTCGCTACGTAATGACCGCCCTGAGCTACGCGAGCCGCAACACGTGCGATGGCCAAGTCAACAGTTGGCAAGCTCAGGAATATCAGCTTTACATGATACCCTACCGACTGCCATTGCGGAATTAATCGAGCGTAACTCCTGCCGGACAGCGTCGTTTCAAAGGCAAAGCTCTCACCGGCTCCGACTCGTCGCGCGATCTCCAGAAGCATCAGGCGGCCGGCTCGAAGGGCCACCCGTTGGGGATCGAACGGCGAAAGACCCGCCGCGATCAAGTCCGCATTGATAAAATCCGGGCATTCGGCTTCACGCGGCAGAAACTCGCGGGCGAAAGTGGTCTTACCGGCGCCGTTCGGTCCTGCGATGATCACGATCCTTCGCCGCTTGTTCATAGCTCTCCCTTGAACGCCTTGTCGAGGATGGAGGGCAGCAGGGCGTCGAGTTCGGCGGCGGTCTCGGCCTGGAGGCGCTTCAGTTCGTCCACCTTCGCCTGCAGTGCGTCCAATTCTGCAACTTCGGATCGTCTACCAGGATGTTCCGATCCGCCAGGTAGAGGATCTTGGGACGGCGATACTCTCCCGTCCGATTCCAGCGACTGCTCCAGAGTTTCCAGCAGATCTGGAAGGCCACCAGAGTCTTGCCGGTGCCGGTCGCCATCGTTAGGAGGATGCGACGCTTTCCCTGGAGCACCGCCTGGACGCTCCGATTGATGGCGATCTCCTGGTAGTAGCGTGGAATCTTGCCCGAGAGGTGATGATAAGGGGTGAGAAGCCGGTCGGCGGCTTCTTTGGTCTCGATGCCCTCACCCTCCTGGAGTCTCTGCC
>Ga0182011_10003980_pt1 | contig 11953 bp, 13 predicted proteins | sample 711E1DmetaG_FD_120481 | JGI IMG/M metagenome (GOLD analysis project Ga0182011, IMG submission 120481) | Permafrost microbial communities from Stordalen Mire, Sweden - 711E1D metaG | ecosystem: Environmental > Terrestrial > Soil > Wetlands > Permafrost | place: Sweden: Stordalen | collected... | reverse complement strand
GGCGGGACGGATGCGGCACCATTCGCTCATGGACCGCATCCTCCTCATCGACAAGCCCGCAGGCATGACGAGCCACGACGTGGTGGACCGCGTGCGCAAGGTCTTTTCGACGAGAAAGGTCGGCCACGCCGGGACCTTGGACCCGTTCGCGACCGGTCTCCTCATCGTCGGCGTCGGCGATGCGACAAAGCGCATGCAGACATACGTCGGCTTGGACAAGACCTACGAGGCGACGGCAAGACTTGGGGCGACGAGCGACACGTACGATCCGGAGGGCACGATAACCGACGTACCTCGTACCTCGTACCAGGTACCAGGTACGAAGTACGAAGTACCAACGCATTCCGACGTCGAACGCGTCTTGGACAAATTCCGCGGCGGATACGATCAGAAAGCGCCGCTGCATTCCGCGAAGAAAATCGGCGGAAAGAAACTGTACGAACTCGCCCGGAAAGGAACGGCGACGGAAGAGATGCGGCCGATAAAACACGTCGAGATCACCGAACTGACCGTCACGGACTACACATGGCCAAATCTGTCCTTCCGCGTCCGCTGCTCGTCCGGCACCTACATCCGCTCCCTCGCCGATGACATCGGCCGCGAACTCGGCTGCGGCGCATATCTGACGGCCTTGCGCCGGACCGCCATCGGAGAACATCACCTCGAAGACGCGACGCGACTGGAAGACCTTTGACACGGACGCCGTTTCGTGGTATAACCCGCGCGGAGGTCTTTGACGTGCTGAAGAAACTCGCGGATATCATCGAATCGGAGAGACCGAAAGCTTGGTTCGTCACGCTCCTGTCCGTTGCCCTGATCGCGTACGCCCTGTGGTCCGTCGTCTCGCTTCTCGCGGCACGCGCGGAAACGCCGTTCACAGAGAGGTTCCACGTCGTCGCGTGCGCACTCATCTTCGCCGGCATCGGCGTCATCGGACTCGTCTATTTCCCTCGTCACCCGCAGCGGTCTTGATCCAAATATCAAGGATCGCGGCGGGCTTTTTCGTATGCGTCGACCCTTTACAGGTCCGCGTTTCCGTGATATGAACGCGGCGGGATTTGTACCATGAAAAAGAAAGGCAAACGCCTGAAGTTCTGGATCACTCGCAACTTCTGGGGGACTGCCGCGCCCATCGCGGTCGGTCTCGTGCTCACCGGCGTCAGGCTTGCGCTCTATGTCGCGGGAATCGACGTCACGTCGATGCTCTCGAACCTCAGCGCTCCTGCGATCGTCGGAATCCTCGCATTCGCCGTCGCGCCGACCATGCTCGTCATGTTCCACGCGCCGATCTTCTTCGCGCGGCGACGGCTCGCGTCGCAGAAGCGGCGCCTCGTGCGGGTCACCAGACGCATCGAGACGTATGACGACCCGCGGAACGCGCCTGGCCGTTCCAACCGCGGTCTCCCTCGGGACGGGCGTTCGCCCGACACGATCACGAACGGCCTCATCAGGCTCCTGCAGAAGCGGGAACGGATCGAGACCGAGATCCAGACACTCACGACGTACGTGCGCCGGCTCTCGAAGCCGCTGGCATGGACGCATTGACCGGAAAGAGGTGACGCGTGCAACCCTGGGTCACAACCCTGTTCGTCATTTCCATCGCCATGCTGTATCTCGTGGCGTCGAAGATCGTCTCGGACATATCCCAAGGACCGTTCCGCATGCAGTTCGTCCGCATCCTCGGAATGCGCGAACCGGACTGGATCGACCGCGGGGACGGGTCATACCGTCCCGCGTACCCCTTGCGGTGGTATGAACAGCTCCTCTGGCCTTTATGGCTCGTCCCGGTCATCGTCATGCGCCTTGCGGGGGTCCCGAAACGGACAACCCCGACGCGCGACGCATGACTGTCTTTCCCACGCCGGTTCCACACCCTCGGAACCGGCGTTTTCTGTAAGGATTTCACCTCTCGACAGGCCTCCAGACTTTTGGTATCCTCGCCGTACCGACCCTTATCCATCAATCCCGTTCCGGTCGCGTGTGGTGGCGCAGCCACGGTCGGCTCTTCCTCGCATTTTTCGGGCCATTGGACGTTCGGTCCGCAGAGAATACCGAAGAAAGCCGTGTTTCCCCGCATCCGGGGGAACTGCCGTACGCGACAGGCGGTCTATCATATGTTGTACGCCCTTCTTGGGCTTATCATCGGAGCCGCGTTCGGCTTCGCGGCGTCGAAATTCATCACATCGGCCAAAGGCAAGAACCTCCGGAAAATGGTGGAGGACGCCGAGGCCGCGGCCAAGGCACGCGTCGCCGAGGCCGAGACGAAGGAGAAGGAAGTCCTCCTCAAGGCCAAGGACAAGGCCGTCAAGATCATCGAGGAGGCGCGCGTGGAGGAGAAACGCTCGATGGAGGACCTGAAGAAGCAGCAGGCCGGTCTTGCGGAACGCGAGACGGTCTTCGGCAAGAAGCTGATCGAGATCGAGGACACGCGCAAGGACCTTGACGCGAAGACCACGAAGGCCGAGGAGGACCGGAAGCGCATCGAGGAACTCAAGCAGGAGGAATCGAAGAAGCTCGAGGAGGTCGCGGGGCTTTCGCGCGAGGATGCGCTCGGCCGCATGATGAACCTTATCGAGGAACAGCATCAGGACACGCTCCTGTCGCGCGTCCGCAAGCTCGACCAGATGGAATCCGAGGAAATCGACCGCAAGGCCAAGAACGTCCTGGCCGTCGCGATCCAGCGCCTCGCCTCTTCGCATGTCGCGGAGACGACCACCACGAACGTGGAACTCCCGAACGACGAGATGAAGGGCCGCATCATCGGCCGCGAAGGACGCAACATCAAGGCCATCGAGCTGCTCACGGGCTGCGAGCTCGTCGTGGACGACACGCCGGGCATGATCACCATCTCCGGCTTCTCCCCCATCCGCCGCCACGTGGCCAAGCGCGCGCTCGACAAGCTGATCAAGGACGGGCGTATCCACCCCGGGCGCATCGAGGAAGCCATCGAGGAATCCAAGAAGGAGCTCGCGCTCGACATCAAGAAGGCCGGCGAGGACGCGCTGTACCAGCTCGGCATCTCCATGGCCGGCATCGACCCCAAGCTCGTGCAGATCCTGGGCCGCCTCAAGTACCGCACGTCGCACGGCCAGAACCAGCTCATGCACTCCACGGAAGTCGCGAACCTCGCGGCGCTCATGGCCGAGGAGCTGGGCGCGAACGTGACCGTGTGCAAGAAGGGCGGACTCTTCCATGACATCGGCAAGGCGGTTGACCACGACATCGAGGGAAGCCATCCTGAGCTCGGCTACCAGATCCTGAAGAAGTTCGGATTCCCGGAGGAGATCTGCTATCAGGCGCTCGGCCACCACGAGGATAAGCCCACGTCGCTCGAGGCCGTCATCGTGAAGGCTGCGGACGCCATCTCCGGCGCACGGCCGGGCGCGCGCAAGGACTCGCTCGAATTCTTCGTGAAGCGGCTGGAAGAGCTTGAAGCCGCCGCGATGTCCTTCGAAGGCGTGGACAAGGTCTACGCGATTCAGGCCGGCCGCGAGATTCGCGTGTTCGTGAATCCCAAGGTCATGGACGACTTCGCCGCGACCAAACTCGCGCGCGAGATCGCGAACAAGATCGAACAGGAACTGAAATATCCCGGCGAGATCCGCGTGACCCTCATCCGCGAGACCCGCGTCATCGAATACGCGAAGTAATGGGCGAGACGATAGACGGTAGACGGTAGACTCCAGCCAGATCGACCACCTACTTGCTACCGTCTACAGTCTACCGTCTACTGTCTTACGCTATGTCCAAATTAACCCTATTATTTTTCGGCGACGTGGTCGGCGCGCTCGGACGGCAGGCGCTCGCGAAGGCGTTGCCTGACCTGAAGCGGCGCTATTCTGCCGACCTCGTCATCGCGAACGCGGAAAACCTCGCACACGGCGCAGGCGTGACCGGACAGACGCTCACGGACCTCGTCGCCGCCGGAGTGGACGCGTTCACGGGCGGAAGCCATTCCTGGAGCAATCCCCTCGGCACGCCGTTCTACGACGATCCGGTGTGGACCGATCGGCTCGTGGTTCCCATGAACAGCGGGCTGGCAAAGAACGGCCGCGCCGGGATTGTGCGGGACGTGAACGGAAAGCGCATCCTCATCTTGAGCATCGCTGGACAACTCTTCACTGACGAAGGGACGACGTCGCCGTTCAAGGCGCTGGACGATCTGCTCGCGAAATACGCGGATCCCGCGCCGGATGCGGTCATCGTGGACCTCCACGCCGAAGCCACAGCAGAGAAAGAGGCGTTCGGTCATTACGCGGACGGCCGCGTTTCCGCGGTCTTCGGCACGCATACCCATGTCCCGACGGCGGACGTGAAAATCCTCGGAAAAGGCACGGCATACGTCACGGACGTGGGACGGTGCGGCTCATACGATTCGGTCATCGGATTCGACAAAAACACGGCGGTTAAGCGGTTTTTGAGCGGTGACCACGGCAAATACGGACTCGAAAAGACCGGGAAAGCCGAAGTGGACGGCATAGTCCTCCGCATAGACCTTGACACGGGTAAGGTGTCCGGGCTTGACCGAATCCGCGAAATCATTGATGTCTAAGCCCAAAAACGGTACTCTGTGGGCAGATTTCATTCCCTATTCCATGCTCTATGAATAAGGCAGAGCTCATCAACGTCATTGCCGAGAAAGTCGGAGTGACCAAAAAGCAAGCCGAAGACATGGTGGAGACGTTCGTCACCACCGTGATCCAGACCCTTCAGAAGGGCGACGAGCTCACGATCGCGGGGTTCGGCGCGTTCTCAGCCAAGCAGCGCGCGGGCCGAACCGGCGTGAACCCGCAGAACCCGACGCAGAAGATCCAGATCCCGGCCGTCACCGTGCCGAAATTCAAGGCCGGCAAGGGCCTGAAGGACGCGCTGAAGGCCGGCACGACTCCGCCGCCGCCTGTCGCGCCGACGATGTAATCGAGATCACGTCCAGACGATAAGAGCCTCGCAATGAGGCTCTTATTTTGTCATTCCCGCGAAGGCGGGAATCCATCTGTCATCCGTGATATCCTGTCAGAAGAAATATGCCGAACGGGAACGATTCCCTCATCGTGAAGCTCTTCACGCAAGCAGCCGGACTGCAGGCGTCGGATGTGCATCTCCAATGCGACCAGCCGCCGATTTTTCGCGTGAAAGGAGACCTGAGCGCCGTGCAGGGCGAAGCGACGCTTACGGACACGGTCCTCATGGCGGAGATCAAGAAGATCCTCTCTGCGGAAAAGTACGCGCTCTACGAACAGCGGAACGACGTGGACGCGTCGTTCCAACTCCCGACCAAGGAGCGTTTCCGCATCAACGTCTACTGGGAACGCGGCAGACCGGTCTTGGCCGCTCGCTTCATCCCGTCCGTCATCCCGTCGCTCGACGACCTCGACGCGCCCGAAGCGACACTGGATTTCGTCGCCCTGAACCAAGGCCTCGTGCTCGTGACCGGGCCGACCGGCGCGGGCAAATCCACGCTCCTCGCGGCCATGATCGAACACATCAACCAGAACCGGGTGGAGCACATCATGACGCTGGAGGATCCGATCGAATTCGTCTACGACTCCAAGAAGAGCCTCGTCACTCAGCGCGAGCTCGGCCTCGACTTCCAGACGTACGCCGACGGACTGAAGCATATGCTGCGGCAGGATCCGGATATCGTCCTGGTCGGCGAGATGCGCGATCCGGAGACGATCGGCCTGGCGCTCACGCTCGCCGAGACCGGCCACCTCGTGCTCGCCACGCTCCACACGAACGGCGCCGCGCAGACCGTGGAACGCATCATCGACAGCTTCGCGGCGGTCCAGCAGCAGCAGATCCGCCTCCAGCTCTCGCTCGTCCTGAAGGGCGTCATCTCCCAGCTGCTCGTCCCCAAGGTCGGCGGCGGGCTCACGCCGGCGCGCGAGGTGCTGGTGAACTCGAACGCGGTCGCCAACATCATCCGCGACGGCCGCACGGAACAGCTGCAGAACACGATCTTCACCTCCACGGACCAAAAGATGGTGGACCTGGACCAGGAACTCCATTGGATGATCGAGCAGGGCCTCATCACGGTCGACGTGGCCAAGGCCCACGCGCATACGCCGAAGAATTTCTAACAGACGTCCCCTCCTTCAGAAGGAGGGGTGCGGGGAGGTCGTCCGTTGACGCGGAACGGTTTTTGGCGTACCAATCCAGCGGAACCTTCACACGAAAGCGGGTGTCACGTGGATCATTCGCTGGATGCCGATCGACGCATTTTGTCGGAAATCAAAAAGCGGGTCTTCGTCCTGCTCATCTCGGGCATTGTGGCGTACCTTTTGACCACCCCCGTCCTGCAGTCCTACGGCTACCTATACGAGATCCGCTCATCCGGGTTGCCGACGGCGGATGTCGTCGGAAAGTTCCTCAGCAGCGTCATCCTCTTCCTCCTGAACGCGGGATTGTACATCGTCCATCTCTATCGGCTTTTGCTGCTCATTAAACTCCGTATGCTTCGGGGATCCAGCCACCGACTCATGCACCGCATCCAGACCCGCGATGAACGGTGCCACGGCCCGTACGCGCAATTGAGCGGAGACCGCGGGGACCTCGACGAAGAGACGTTCACAAAACTGCATTGCGCGGATCTTGACGAACGCATCGAAATCCAAAAGGAAATCGACGACCTCGAACGGATCCTATTGCCCTGAAACCCTCCCGCACCGGCTCGCATGGAGGGCTTTTCGTTGACCATTCCTTGACAATCCGCGTGTTTTGGCGTATAGTGGCGCGTCAGGAAACCTTCACAAAGAAACGAGGAAACGTGAGCGCCAAATCGTTTGAAATCGCGCTATCCAGCATGACGGGCAACGGTCTCAAGAGAATCCTCGGCGGCTGTACGATTTTCTTGATCGCAACGTCCTTCCTGTTCGTCGGACTGCTGACGGACAGGTTAATGGAAATGTCCGAACGCGGTCTGGCGTGGGCAGACCTCGGCGAGGAACCGCGGTTGACCATCACCCTCATGATCGTCGGCGTCATCTTCAGCTTCGTCGGATATCTCGTGTCCTTCGTCATGTATTCCGTGATTTCCAAGAATACGCACGCCGCGACCGCGGACGTGGCTCCTGGAGACCGACGCGCCAAGCTCGAGCGCATCATGAAGGAGCAGCTCGCGGCCGTCAGGAAGCGGCTCATCGAAGAGAACGACCGACCCTGAAACGCGGCAAATCATTTACCGATGAAAGAAAGGTCCAATCATGGACGAAATCGATACGAGCATGCGCCAGGCACAGGCTGACCACCTCTGGGACACATGGATGATGGCGGCGACTGCGATCCTATACTGCTGGAATCCGATCGTGCTGGCAATCCTGGTACTCGTGAACGATGGAATCCTGCCGTCTTGGGTCGCCATCGCCATCTGCTCCATCTGCGGCCTGATATCGATTCCGAATGTCTTGCTCGCGACCTGGGTGACCTATGAGCACCTCATGGAACCGAGACGGATACGCGGCAAGAAGGATTCGAAACGGAAGCTCCGTCGGCTCCTCAGCGGCATGGAGCAGGCAAGAGAACGGGCGCTCCAAAGCATCGTGACGCTTGCGAAAGGCAACGTTCCGTATCGCACGAAAGCGCTTGCGTTCCCAAGACCTCAAGGCATCACGCTTGATACGGCCTCGGACCGCCAATTCGAGGAAATCGAGCATCTGACCGCGATCGACCGAGAGATCGCGACGCTCGAAACGCGCATCGCGCATAACTAAAAACCCTCCCGCATCCGCTCGCGTGGAGGGTTTTCAAATTCCATCAATACGCCTTCGCGAAGATGACGCATCCGACGGACGGCTTCGCGTCGATGATGCACTTCCCCTCCTCGGACGTTCCCTCGAACGGGATGCACCGGATGGTGGCTTTCGTCTCGTCCTTGATCTTCGCTTCGCACTCCGCGCTTCCGCACCAATGCGCGAGGAGGAAATGGCCTTCGAGCTTCTCCTTGAATGCATCGTAATCTTCGACAGGAAGGGTGTTCGCGTCGCGGAACGTCCGCGCCCGCTCAAGCAGGTTCAGCTGGATCTGGTCGAGCATGTCCGTGATGGCATCCACGAGGCCTTCCTCGGTCAGCGCCTGCTTCTCGGCCGTGTCGCGACGCACGACGGTCACCTGGTTCGCGGCCAAATCTTTCGGACCGATCTCGATGCGGACCGGCACGCCCTTCTTTTCCCACTCGAAGAACTTGGCGCCGGGCCGCATGGAGTCGCGGGTATCGAGCTTCACGCGGATACCTTCGGACGTCAGCAGCTCCATAATCTCTTCCGCCTTCGCCATGACCTCGTCGCCCTTTTCCGCGCCGATCGGCACGATGACGACCTGGAACGGCGCGAGGTTCGGCGGCAGGACCAGGCCCTTGTCGTCGCTGTGCGCCATGATGAGCGCGCCGACGAGCCGCGTGGACACGCCCCAGCTCGTCTGCCACGCGTAATGTTCTGTCTTGTCCGCGTCGAGGAATTTCACGTTGAACGGCTTGGAAAAGTTCTGGCCGAGCATATGCGAGGTCCCGGACTGGAGCGCCTTGCCGTCCTGCATCATGGCCTCGATGCAATACGTCCGCACCGCGCCGGCGAACCGTTCGGAATCGCTCTTCTGGCCGGGGATGACCGGCACGGCCATGACGGTCTCCGCGAAATCGCGGTACACCTCCAGCATGGTCTTCGCGAACGCCTCTGCCTCGTCCTCCGTGGCGTGGACCGTATGCCCTTCCTGCCACAGGAATTCCGTCGTCCGGAGGAAGAGGCGCGTGCGCTTTTCCCAGCGGACCACGTTCGCCCATTGGTTGATGAGGAGCGGCAGGTCACGGTATGACTGCACCCACTTGGAATAGACCTCGTAGATGATGGTCTCGGACGTCGGACGGACGACGAGCGGCTCCTCGAGCTTCTCGCCGCCGGCGTGCGTCACGACCGCGACCTCGGGCGCGAATCCCTCGACGTGCTTTGCCTCGCGCTTCAGCAGGCTCTCCGGGATGAACAGCGGGAAGTATGCGTTCACCACGCCCTTGGCCTTGAACCGGGCATCGAGCTCCTTCTGCATCAGCTCCCAGATGGTATACCCGTACGGTTTGATGACCATGCAGCCGCGCACGGGCGAATGCTCGGCGAGATCGGCCTGCTCCACCACGTCCTGGTACCACGCGGAGAAATCCGTCGCGCGCGGCGTGACCGCCTTCATGGCGTCCGAACCCTTTCCGGCCTTGCTGTTCCCCTGCGTGCTGGGCGTTTCGCTCTTCGGCATATGAACGGAAGATTAACGGAAACGGACATAAATAACAAACGCCCCACAATGGCTGTGCCACGTGAACTCCCGCATACGGAGCCACGTAAAACGCACCAGGTGTATATCCTCATTGCATCACGTGGCACGTAAAAACTCCCGTTGTGCGGGAGTTTTTACGTGGTGCGTCGGCTGGGGTTTGAACCCAGGACCTTGGGCTTAAGAGGCCCCTGCTCTACCAGCTGAGCTACCGACGCATGGTATCAAAAGCGCAAGGAGCATACGTAGAATATCGATGCGCGTCAAGGTCGGATTGACTCTTGCCCGCAAAGGAGTTCTCGGCTATAGTCGCTCCGCATCATGCGCCCCTAGCTCCCGCCTCTCGGCCCTCCGCACAAACCATACGGGTCTGTGGCACCCTCAAGCTCGGCGGGCAGGACGCTATGGTCGCAGTTTTGCATCATGCGCCCCTAGCTCAGCTGGATAGAGCGCTTCCCTCCGAAGGAAGAGGTCAGACGTTCGAATCGTCTGGGGCGCACCACGTAAAAATCCCATCTCCAAATGGGATTTTTACGTGCCACGTGGCGCATCAATCAAAACACTATTGCGCTTTACGTGGCTCCGCACTCGATGGGATTCACGTGGCAAGGCCAAAGAATTTTTTTGAATCTTGAAGTTGATGACCGGATCCGTCATCCATCCACAGACGACGCGACGAAAAATATTCCGCGCATGCTATCATGCGTCTCAGTTCTTTCCATCGATGCGGCGCGACAGACATCATGTCGCTTCGCCTCTGCACAGGACTTCGCCTGTCCAGAGGAAGGAGCGAGATGATGCATCCGAAATGTTGGGCCGAACGCATAGCGGCCCTCGAGACGCGGATGCATGAGCTGCTCGTCAGCTTGCGCATCCTCCGCACGGACCTGACCGTCGCCCAAGTGCGCGACGAATCCGACTCGCTGCTGCCGAATGATTCGGCCAACGAGCTGTTCCAGTCCATCAACGTCGCGCTGAACGCGTTCTACGGATATCTGGAGAAACGCGGCGCTGTCGACAACGCGAAACCGAACCTGATCCGCGTGTACGTCTCTCTTCCTTCGGAGGAGGCAAGCCTGCGGTATCTCGAACGGGTCGCGGACATCCTCCGCGAACTGATCGAGATCATGTCCCATCTGATCGACGAACGGGCACGGGGCCTGAAACCCGGTCGCGGACGCGGTCGGATCGAAAGCGGCGTGCGCCCGATCGCGAAAGCCGCGATCGAACCGCACATCTCTTGGTCGCGTATCTCGCCCGCGCCGTCCGTACCCGCCGATGCGACATCGGACGACGATGCGCGTCCAAAGGAGGAACGCTTCGTCGTTCACGTCCAACGCCTCTGCCCGATCATGGGCGCCTCGATCGGCGGATCCGTCGACGGCAACGACGCAGTCAAAAAAGCGGCGGGGTGAACCTACCGCACCTCACGTACCGCAAGCCCATCGGGCTTGCTTTTCGAATCCGCAGGATGTCCACAACGAGAGACGGTGGAGGTATCGCCACGGACAGGATTCCGACGTATACTATCATCCGCTCTTTCGAAACGCGGGTGATGCCATTCCTCCTCCGCGCATGACGTATGCGTGCATGGAGGAAGGGGTGACATGATCCGAAAGAAATTGGATACGGACCGGTCGGCGTCCCTCGAACACGAACTGCAGGACCTGCATCTCAGGTTCATCATGGCGTTCCAGCGGCAGAATGACCTCGCACATAGTCCGCTGCGATCGCTCACGGAGGATCCCGAGGCGAACGTGACGTTCCAGGGACTCTCCCAAGCCCTTATCGCGCTTTTCTTCGCGTTAGGGAAGACTGCCGACGACGAACGGCGCGGACGGAATCCGGCTCGGAGGCATCCTATCAGCATACCGAAAGACGAAACGATGAGACGGCCGTTCGCCGAACTCGCGGATATCCTCCGCGGCGCCTCGGCGATCCTCGATCGGCTCGTCAAGGGACCAGATGACGAGCGGAACGACCCTGCGGCTGTCTCAGGCAAGCGTCCCGTGCGGCCGGCCGTGAGCGACGTGCGCGGAATCTCGCGCCTGAACCAGTCGGCGATCGGATCCGAGAATCTACCGACGATCAAAGACGGAGGATCGGAGAGGCGGATTTCGCAGTCCCCCGACGAAACGGGGTCCGAATACCGCATCGTATCGCAACAGACGAAGCGCAGGAAACCCGGCTGACGGATTTCCGGTACGCTCCCCTTTACCGCAAGCCCATCGGGCTTGCTTTCATTTCACCTTGAACGCGACGCGCGCCGTCGAAGACAATCCTTGCATGCTCGCGGAGATGTCGACGACGATCGTCGTATTGCTCGGGAGGCCCTCTGGGATCTTGAAAGACGTCGCGTACGTCCCGTTCCTCGATTTCAGCGTGTAGGCATCGTCCGCCGTGGTGTCATGGACGACGGCCGTGACCTTCGCGCCTTCGACGGGCGCGTCGGCCTCATCGCGGACATCGACCGTGAGGGTGACGGACGACCCCGACGTCGGGTTCATGTTCGAGATCGATGCGGTCGCGACGATGGTCTCGGGTGCCTTCGCATCCTTCGTGGATGTCGCGGCGGACCCGGTCGAACGCGAGCTGGTCGGCGGGATGCCCGGCGGCAATTCCTCGCCCGTCACGCCCTGCATGATCGACGTGGATGACGCGCCTTCGGAAACCGTCACGGCGACGGTCCGCGAAGGAGATG
>Ga0182011_10003979_pt1 | contig 11954 bp, 10 predicted proteins | sample 711E1DmetaG_FD_120481 | JGI IMG/M metagenome (GOLD analysis project Ga0182011, IMG submission 120481) | Permafrost microbial communities from Stordalen Mire, Sweden - 711E1D metaG | ecosystem: Environmental > Terrestrial > Soil > Wetlands > Permafrost | place: Sweden: Stordalen | collected... | reverse complement strand
GAATCCGGCAGCGAACCCGCCGGCGCCGCGCCGCCACCCGCCGAGCGTCTGATCCTCTGCTCCGGTAAGGTTTATTACGACCTCGTTGATTACCGCGAAAAAAACCAGATTACCGACGCCGTGATCGTGCGCATCGAGCAACTCTACCCGCTACACCGCACCCGTCTCGGCGAACTCGGCGACAAATACGACGGCGCCACGCTCGTCTGGTGCCAGGAGGAATCGCAGAACATGGGAGCCTGGAGCTTCATCGCCTCGCACCTGGAGCATGTCTTCGGGCGCAAGGCATTCTACGCCGGCCGTGATGCCAGCGCCTCGCCCGCCGTCGGGCATCTCGCCCGCCACCGCTACGAGCAGGCTGCCTTGGTCCGGGCGGCCTTTGGGATCTGAGATGATCTTGCAGTAAACGCGGATGAATGTGGAAATCAGGAACGCCAGAAGTCAGCCATGATCCCCATTGATCGTTCCCGCTTTCCTGAGTTCCCCATTGCCTGACCGAGTTTCTGGTTCAGTTTCCCCTCCTCCGGCATCATGCCAATCCTCAACGTCAAAATCCCGGCCATGGGCGAATCGATCACCAGCGGCGTGCTGGCCAAGTGGCACGTCCAGGATGGCGATTTCGTGAAGAAAGATCAGCCGCTCTTCGAACTGGAGACCGACAAGATCAACTCGGAAGCCACCGCCGAGGCCGCAGGCCGCATTGCGCTGAAGGTCGCTGCCGGCAGCGAGGTGAAGATCGGCCAGCTCGTCGCGACGATCGATGCGACGGCCGACACCGGAGGGACGGAATCGACCACAGCGATCCGGAATCCGGCATCCGGTGTCGCCCCCTCCCCCGCACTCTCAATCTCACCCGCCGTGCGCCGCCTCGCTGCCGAGACCGGCGTCGATCCCGCGACAGTCGCGGCTAAGGGCAAGGGCGGCCGCGTGACCAAGGGCGATCTGCTCGCGGCCCAGGATGTTGGAAACCGGAGACCCGCCGCGGCCGAGGCTTCGGCGGGCAGGCCGGAGACTGGGAAGCCGGTCACCTCTGTTTCAGCCGAGTCCGAATCGATCCGCTCTCCGGGTGTTCCCGTGAATCCTCCCGCCGGCGCACAGTCGACGGTGTCTGCCCAGCCAGCCGGTGCCTCCAGCCAGGTCCGCCGCAAGCTTTCTCCCCTGCGCCAGCGTCTCGCCCAGCGCCTCGTCCAGGCCCAGCACGAGGCCGCCATGCTGACCACCTTCAACGAGGTCGACATGTCTGCGGTGCGCGACCTCCGCGCCAGGTACCAGGAGGACTTTACCCGAAAGCACGGCGTCAAGCTCGGCTTCATGTCCTTCTTCGTGAAAGCGGTGGTGCGCGCCCTGCAGGAGGTGCCGGTCGTCAACGCCCGGCTCGAGGGCGACACTGTCGTCGAAAACCACTGCTACCACATCGGCGTGGCGGTATCCACCGATCGCGGGCTGCTCGTGCCGGTCCTGCGCGATTGCGACCGCCTCGGGTTCGCCGAGATCGAGCAGCGGCTGGCCGACGTCGTCCGGCGCGCACGCGACGGGAAGATCACGCTCGCCGACCTGGAGGGCGGCGTTTTCACCATCACCAACGGCGGCATCTTCGGCTCGCTGCTTTCGACGCCCATCCTCAACGCTCCGCAGTGCGCCATCCTCGGCATGCACGCGATTCAGGATCGCCCCATCGCCGTCAACGGCCAGGTGGCCATCCGCCCGATGATGTACCTCGCGCTCAGCTACGACCACCGCCTCGTCGACGGCCGCGAGGCCGTGACCTTCCTCGTGCGGGTCAAGCAGGCGATCGAGGACCCCGCCCGGCTGCTGCTCAGCGTCTGATCCCGGCCAGTTTTTGGTGGTGAAACTACTCCATGGACTCATTTGACGTTGCCATCATCGGCGCCGGTCCCGGCGGTTACGTGGGCGCCTTCCGGGCCGCGCAGCTCGGTCTCAAGGTCGCGCTGATCGAAAAACGCCCCACGCTCGGCGGGACCTGCCTCAACCTTGGCTGCATTCCCACCAAGGCGCTGCTCCATCTCAGCGGACACTACGCGTGGGCACGGCACCACGCAGCCGACAGCGGGATCAAGCTGGCCGGCATCGAACTCGACCTCGCTGCACTGATGAAGAAGAAGGACGCCGTCGTCCAGAAACTCGTCGGCGGAGTCGCCCAGCTGGCCAAAGCCCGCAAGATCACCGTCATTACCGGCCACGCCACGCTCACCGGCGCCTCGACCATCGAGATCTCCCCGGCCGGAAGCCCGCCGGCGGGCGAGAAGACAACCATCACCGCGAAGAACATCGTCCTCGCCCCTGGCTCGGCTCCGTCTGAACTCTCCTTCCTGCCGTTCGACGGCCGGATCATCGTTTCCTCGGACCACGCCATCGGGTTTGACACCGTTCCCCGCCGTCTCGTGGTGGTTGGCGGCGGCGCGATCGGGCTCGAACTGGCCTCCGTCTGGGCGCGGCTGGGCTCAGAAGTGACCATCGTGGAGTTTCTGCCGAAAATCGCCGCCAACTATGACGACGATGTCGTGCGCCTGCTCACCCGCCTGCTGACGAAGCAAGGGATGAAGATCGAAGTTGCTGCCAGAGTGACCGGATTGAAATCCCAAACTCCAGATCCCAAATCCCAGGAAGGGGCTCCTGCCGTGCTGCTCGCCGAGCGCGATGGCAAACCGATGGAATTCCCTGCGGACAAGATTTTGGTTTCCGTCGGCCGTCGGCCGGTCACGGAAAACCTTGGACTCGAAAAGGCCGGCGTGGAGCTCGACGAGAAGAAACGTATCCGGGTCGACGACCACCTGCGCACGAACGTGCCCGGGATCTGGGCCATTGGCGATGCCGTCGCAGGCCCGATGCTCGCCCACAAGGCCGAGGAGGACGGCGCGGCCGCCTCCGAATGGATCGCCGGCAAGGCCGGCCATATCGACTGGAATCTCATGCCTGGCGTCATCTACACCGACCCCGAACTCGCGGGGGTCGGCCTCGGCGAGGACGTGGCCAAGGCCCGGGGACTGGACGTGCGCGTGGGCAAGTTTCACTTCGCGGCGAATGGGCGCGCGATCGCCGCGGACGCCGCAGACGGTTTTGTCAAAATCATCGCCGACGCAAAAACGGACCGGATTCTCGGCGCGCAGATCATCGGCCCGAGCGCCTCGGAGCTCATTTCTGAGATCGTCACGCACATGGAATACGGCGGCAGCGCCGAGGATCTCGCCCGCACGGTCCATTCGCATCCCACGCTCAGCGAGGCGGTGAAGGAAGCCGGGCTGGCCGTATCCAAATCGGCACTGCACGCACTCTGACGGTGCCGCCTCCCCATCGTTGCATTGCGCGAAGACCCCGCCTCCGTTATCGTTTTGTAACGTATTACGTTACATCTTCCCTGGTCGTTCCCATCACATCTTGTAACGGATTGCGTTACGAATTGCTCTGCTGGAAAACCTCCCAACCCAAGCCCGTCAATCAGTTCTTACCGTCTTGTCAGCGCTTTCACGTACTATCCCTGCAGGAGAATCCATGAAAATCATCGAAATTGCCTTCTCGGTCTACGGCGTGACCGATCTGAAGCGGTCGCGCCAGTTTTATGAAGAGATGCTGGGCCTGAAAGCCACCAAGACCTACGTGAAAGGCGACCTGGGCATGGTCGAATACGACATCGGCACGGGCACACTCTCCATCGGCGCCGGTGCGCCGCTGTTCAAGCCCGCGGCCGGCGGCGGCGTGGTCGCGCTGGAAGTCGAGGAGTTCGACGCTGCGGTCCGGCGGCTTAGAGAGCATGGCGTCAAGTTTTTGGCCGAGCCGCATGAGACCCCCGTCTGCCATCTCGTGACCATCGCCGACCCCGACGGCAATCTGCTCATCATCCACAAGCGCAAGCTCGCCACCCCCGCGTGAGACCGGACCCGGTAATCGGGCAGGCATGAGCCGGAGCGGCTGCAGTGCTCAGGCGGCATCGCAATAAAACAAAACATCTACGATGATCCGGTCTTCTTTGCGGGTTATCAGGCACTCCGGAAGAACGAGGCCGGGCTGAATGCCGCGATCGAGGAGCCGGCCGTCAGGTCGTTGCTACCGGACCTGCGCGCGATGACCATTCTCGACCTCGGCAGCGGATTCGGAGAATTCTGTCGTTTTGCCCGAGAGAGGGGCGCAGCCAGCGTCACGGGAGTGGAAATCTCCACCCGGATGCTCGCGGAGGCGAAAAACCAAACGGGCGATTCTGGAATCACCTACCTCAACGCTGCGATTGAAGACCACCCTATCGGCGGAAACGCGTTCGATCTGATCGTCAGCCGGCTGACCCTCCACTACATCAAGGACTATCGCGGGGTGGTTCTCGCCGCTTTTCGCGGCTTGCGCGAGGGCGGTAGCTTTGTCTTCTTCGTCGAACATCCGATCTGCACGGCGCTCCTCAAAGGCTGGCAGGAGGATGCCGCCCGCAACAAGCTCTTTTGGCCAGTTGACGACTACCAAAAGGAAGGAGAAAGGACACATCACTGGTTCGTCGACGGCGTGGTGAAGTATCACCGGACGGTGGAAACCTATGTGAACACTCTTCTCGCAGCTGGTTTCCGCCTGACGCGCCTGCTCGAGCCTCGCGCCGGTGCGGCCATTCCGGCGGACCGGCCTGATCTGGCCGGTGCGGCCAGAAGGCCTCCACTATTGGTCATCGCCGCCAGAAAGCCGGCCAACGCGGGCGCGGCGGACAATTCCCAGTAAGCGCTTCGCGCTGGAAGTCGGCGCCGGCCGGCGATACCATGAGGACCGTGTCAACCGCATCCTTTGCACTGGTGCTTGCGCTCTCGGTCGCCGCCGGGCCGCCTCCCGCCGGGGTGATCGCCGTTGATCCGGTCCGGTCGCCATTTTGCCTGGTGACGGAATCGGTCAGGGTGAGCGTGGGAAGGGACCTGTCGATCGTGGAGGGAGATTATGACTTCAAGTACGTCCGCCGGTTTGCGGCAGGCGAGACTCCCGACCGCATCGCCTTCCAATACCCGGTCTTCGCCCCGAAGGAGGTCGACAATCTGGAGACGCTGGTCGCAATCACCCAGGCGAAGTTGCGCGTAGGCACGGTGGAGTTTGCTCCGGAGGATTTCACCCTTTCGGTAGAGAACACCGGTGGTTCCCCGCAGTTTGTGCCGGAGGATGTCCGGGTTTTCATCGTCACGTTCTTGATTCCCCGCGCGCTTCTGCGGCAACAATGCCGCCTGCACATCACCCACGACCAGCCCCACTACCGGTTCGCGGGGAAGGAGGTGTCGGCCTGCTTGCCCCTGCTGCCGGATTTTGATTTGCTCAAGGATGAGCTCCTTTTTTCCAGGGTTGATTTCACCGTGGAATTTGAGGCGGTGGATGCCGTGCGGCTGCGCCGCCTCTCGGCCAATGCGTCGGTGGTGCAGGAGACGCCGCTGCGGGTGACGGTCCATCCCGTCCACCGGGAGAACATCGCGGTGGAGGTCACCAGTTCGGCCCGGCCCTGACCTGGCGAGTGGCGGAATGGCAAGTTCACGCAGATGCCTGCGACCGGCAATTTGAAGACCGCTTCGGTCTTGAGAGAAGCCATCTCGCTGTATGAGCGGGCGGGCTTCCGCCCGGTGCTTGACCGGAAAATCGGCGACAACTGCGATCGGATGATGCGGATGAGCTTGGATTGATCCCGCGCAGGCTTAATCCATCTTCACGCGCGCCTTGTAGAAGTCCTCCGCCCGGGCGTAGATTTCCTTCGGGTCGTCCATCTCCAGCGCCTCGGCCGCCAGCTTCCGCGCGTCGCTCATTTTCATCGCGCGGACAAAATACTTCACGGCGGGCAGCGACGGGGGCGACATGCTCAATTCGTCCACGCCGAGCCCCAGCAGCAGCGGCATGAACACCGGGTCGCCGGCCATCTCGCCGCACACCGCGACCGGCAGCCGGCGCTTGTGCCCGTCGTCGACCACCCGCTTGATCATGCGCAACACCGCCGGATGGGTCGGTTCATAGAGGTGCGCGATATGGTCGTTCCCGCGATCAATCGCGAGCAGGTACTGGATGAGATCGTTGGTTCCGATGCTAAAGAAGCTGCAATGGCGCGCGAGGATGTCGGCCGTGGCCGCGGCGCTGGGGATCTCGATCATGCTGCCCACTTCCATCTTCTCGTCGAAGCGTTCGCCCCGCTGGCGCAGTTCCTCCCGCGCTTCCGCCAGCACGGTGTTGGCCCGCCGCAACTCCTCCACGCCGCTGATCATCGGATACATCAGGCGCACCTTGCCAAAGGCGCTCGCCCGCAAGATGGCCCGGAGCTGCTCTTTGAACATCTCCGGATGTTCGAGGCAGAGGCGGATGGCCCGGAACCCGAGGAAGGGGTTGGTTTCGTGGTGCACCAGACCGGGAATGCCCTCCAGCGGCTTGTCGCCGCCGATATCGAGCGTGCGGATGACCACCGGCTGCGGCGCAAAGGCCGCGGCCACGGCCTTGTAGGTGGCGAACTGCTCCTCCTCGCCCGGCAGATGCGACGAATTCAGGTAGAGATACTCCGTGCGGAACAGCCCGACACCCTCGGCCTGGCATTCGCGCGCCTCGCCGGTCTCCTCGGCCTTCTCGATATTGGCCAGCAGCGTCACGTGCACGCCGTCAAGCGTCTCCGCCGGCAGCCGGCTGGCCGCGAGCAGCCGCGATTCAAACGTCTTCTTCTCCGTTTGGATCCGGCCGTAGCGGAACAACGTCTGGTCGGTGGGGTTGACGATGACCACGCCCTCGTAGCCGTCGACGAGGATCCGGTCTCCGCTGGCGACCTTGGTCGTGAGGTCGCGCACGCCCACCACCGCGGGAATCTTCAGGGCACGCGCGACAATGACCGCATGGCTCGTCTTGCTGCCGGAATCGGTGACGATGCCGATCGCCGCGCTGCGGTTGATGCCCGCGGCGTCGGAGGGGGTGATGTCGTTGGCGACAACCACGCGTTTCTCCGCGAGCTCACCGAGGTGATGGGCCTCCTGGCCGAGGAGGTTGCGCAGGACCCGCTGGGCGACGTCGCGCAAGTCGCCCGCGCGCTCCCGCAGGTACTCGTCGTTGATCTCGTCGAAGGCCTTGATGTAGCGCTGGGAGACATTGTTGAAGCACGTCTCGATATTCGCGCCGGTGTTTTCGAACTCGCGGATGGTCTCACCAATCAACGCCTGATCCTCGAGCACCATCAGGTGCGCGTCAAAGATCCGCGCCTCGTCCGGGCCGAGGTTGTGCTCCACCTCGTTCTTGATCTTGGTGATCTGCTGGCGCGTGGCGACGAGCCCCTGCTCGAAACGGGCAATCTCCTCCACCCGCCGGCCCGCGTCGACCCCGTAGGCCGGCACTTCCAGCTCCGTCTGCAGGTACAGGAAGATCTCTCCGTAGGCGATGCCGTTGGAAGCGGAAATGCCCTGCACCACGAGCTCGGTTTTCTGGCGGGGATCCATCGTGATCGGTTGGAAAGTACAGTCGCGCAGCGCGAATGCAATGACGGGGCAGTTCTTTATCCGATCCGGTCTCCAGAGGGTCAACACGGATTTGACAGCCACCGACGCCCACCCCTCTCGCGGACAGCCTGCGCATTCCGGTGCAATCGCCTGGCGTCAACCGCTGCCGGTTCGCCGGGGCGCGCTCAGGCGATGGCCGCAATCTGCATGAAGCTCACCGGCCCCCACGCCTCAACGATCGCGGCCTTAAGCTCCTCCACGCGTGCGCCGGCCGGCAGCAGCGCGAAGCAGGCGCTGCCGCTCCCGCTCATGCGGGGCGCGAGGCCAAACCGGACCTGCAGGTGTTCCAACAGCACCGGCAAGGCGAGATATTTCCGGAACACGACTGGTTCCAGATTATTGAACAGCAGTTCCGCGGCGTCCGCTTGCCCCTCGATCCATCCGGCCAGGCGGCGCCCGGCTTCCGCTGCAGATATATAGGCCCGCGGTGCCCCGGCCACCATTTGTTCGTAAGCCCACGCCGTGCTGACCCCAAAACCCGGCTTAAAGAGCAGCACCGACCGGCCGCGCAGCCGTCGCGCCGCCGCTGCCGGCAGCGCCTCCACCTGCTCACCCCGGCCGCGGATGACAACGGGTCCGCCGGACAAAAACAACGGGCAATCGGACCCGACGCCCGCCGCCAGCGCCATCAGGGCGGCGGGGCTGAGCCTGGCGCCGCTCAGCTGATTCAGCGCGCGCAGCGCCGCCGTCGCGTTGCTGCTGCCACCCCCGAGCCCCGCACCCACCGGTACGCGTTTGGCCAAACGAAACTTCGCCGGCGCCTTCCAGCCGGTCGCCGTCGCAAAAACCTCCGCCGCCTTCAAAACTAAATTGCGGCCATCCACCGGCACCTGGGGGTCGTCGCATTCCAAGCTGAATTGTCCTCCGGTTTCCGGTCGCCCCTCTCCGATCTCGACGGTGAGCTCGTCACCAAAGGTCAGCGGCGCCACCACCGAAACCAGCTCATGGTAGCCGTCGGCACGCCGGCCGGTGACGGCGAGAAACAGGTTGATCTTGGCCGGTGAGAAGACGGAGACGATTTGCGGCTGGCTCACGGGGTAAAATGACTTAACCACTATTCTGCGGTGATAAATGCTAATCCTGATCCAACGAATGGCCGCCGATTCGCGCCTGGCTGGCTTGGCCACCAGACGCCTCCGGCTTGTTTTTGGATTTCATTAGGGCGGATTAGTGCCCATTAATCGATTCCCGATGGCCTGCGACCTAATTCTCGTCCTCGACGCCCCGTCCCCGCGCGAAGTCGCCCCGGTCCTGACCCGTCTCAGCGGCCGCGTCCGGTGGGCCAAGATTGGCCTCGAGATGTTCACCGCCTGCGGGCCCGACTGCGTGCGGGAGATCGCCGGCATGGGTTTCAGTGTATTCCTCGACCTCAAGCTGCACGATATTCCCAACACCGTGGCCCGGGCGGTCGAGTCGGCCGCCCGCCTGCCGATCAAGATGCTCACGCTGCATACGGCCGGCGGCCGCGAAATGATGCGCCGGGCAGTGAAAGCCCAGCAGCAAACCGCGCCGCAGTTGCTCCTGCTCGGCGTGACCGTCCTGACCTCGCTCGGTGAGAATGATCTTCGGGAGATCGGCGTCGGCGCCGGCCCCGAGGCGCAAGTCATGCGCCTGGCCCGGCTGGGGATCGACTGCGGCCTGGGTGGACTGGTCTGCTCGCCTCTCGAAATCAAACCGCTGCGCGCCCACCTGCCGCCGTCGGTCAAGCTGGTGGCGCCCGGCATCCGGCCCGCCGGCGTGGGAGACGACGACGACCAGGCCCGCGTGATGACTCCCGCGGAGGCCGCCCGGGCCGGCGCCAATTTTATCGTGGTTGGCCGGCCGATTTTCAAGGCCTCCGATCCCGCCGCCGCCGCCGCTGCGATCCTGGCCGAGCTGGCCCGAAAAAGGCTGAAAGACTGAAGAACTTAAGCGCTGGATTAACCCGATCCTTCACCTCAACCGCAATTTCAGCCCTTCAGCCCTCGGTCTTTCAACCCTTCCCATGAGCCGCACTGCCGCTATCCTCCTCGCCGCCGGGCAGGGCCGCCGCATGCAGGGCGTCGTAGCCGACAAGATTCTTGCGCCGCTGGCCGGCCGTCCGGTTTTTGCCCATTCCGCCGCGGCGTTCATCGCCAGCGGCGTGGCCGACTTTTATGTCGTTGTCTACCGCGACGCCCGCCAGTCGCTGGAGCTGTCCTGCTACGCGCCCACGCCGGCACTGTTCATCAAGGGCGGCCGCGAGCGGCAGGATTCGGTCGCCAATGCCCTGACCGGACTGCCGGACACCATCGACTACGTATTCATTCACGACTGTGCGCGACCGCTCATCCAACCCGGGCAACTCGCCGCCCTGCTTAAGGCCGTGCGTCGCGACCGCGCGGTCGCACTGGCGCATCGCGTGACCGACACGATCAAGCAGCTGTCCGCCCGCGCTCGCCCGAAGGCGCGGGCCCGGGCCGGTGCGCCGGGGCAGGGGCGCGCCGCTACCCTCGACCGCACCCGGCTCTGGGCCATGGAAACTCCGCAGGTCTTCGCCCGCGACCTCATCATCCGCGCCTATGCCCGCGTGCAGCGCTTCGGCCTGCGCATTACCGACGACGTCCAGGCGGTTGAGGGCCTCGGACTGCCGGTGACCTTTCTGGAGAACCCGCACCCAAATCCGAAGCTGACGACGCCCGCTGATCTGGCATACATGGAGTTTCTGCTGGGCTGCCCAGCCCGCCCTTCCCCCTGACCCCAACCCGCCATGCCCTTCCGAATCGGACACGGTTACGACATCCACCGCATTGTGGCGAATCGCCCGCTGGTGCTGGCCGGCGTGAGGTTTGACACCGATTTTGGCCTCGATGGCCACTCCGACGCCGACTGCGTGACCCACGCCGTCTGCGACGCGCTGCTCGGCGCGGCCGGCTTGCCTGACATCGGCCATTTCTTCCCCAACACCGATCCCGCCTTCAAGGACATCGACTCGCAACGCCTCCTCCAGCAGGTCGCGGCCGAATTGCGGCAGCGCGGCTGGGCACCCGTGAATATTGACGCGACCATCATCGCCGAGAAACCCCGGGTCCTCCCGCGTCTCGGCGAAATGAAGCTCGCGCTCGCCAACTCCAGTGGTCTTCCGGTCGAGTCCATCGGCTTGAAGGCCACGACCAACGAGGGGGTTGACGACCTTGGCCGCGGTCTGGCCATCGCCGCCCATGCTGTCGCGATGATCCGGAAACTGTAGCGGCGAACGGACATGCAGATGCACCCATCGCCCGGCCACCCTCGACGGCGACTGCCGGTCCCCGCGGGCATCATTGGGTGCATCCTGGCGATCGTTCTTTCGTCCTGCTGGAACCGCGAAACCGCGGTCCAGCGCGGCAACCGCGAACAGATCCTTCATCGGGGCATCGGGGTCGAGCTGTCTGACCTCGACCCGCACCTGGCCACCGGCACCACCGAATACAGCGTGCTTTCCGCGCTCCTCGAAGGCCTGGTGAGCGAGGATCCGGTCGATTTGCATCCGGTGCCGGGAGTGGCCGAGGGCTGGGAGGTCTCGCCCGACGGACTGATCTATACTTTTCACCTGCGCGCCAACGCCCGTTGGTCCAACGGCGAGCCCGTCACTGCGGCCGACTTCATCGCTTCGTTCCACCGCATGTTGACGCCCGCATTTGGCGCCGATTATGCGACCATGCTTTACTCGGTGCTCAATGCGGAGGCCTCTCACCGCAACCGGCTCGCTGATTTCAACCAGGTGGGCTTTGCGGCGCTCGATCACCACACGCTGCGCATCACCCTTGGCTACCCCACGCCTTACTTTCTCTCGCTGCTCAGCCACCCAGCCTGGATGCCCGTGCCGATGGCCACGCTCGCGCGGTACGGCCCCACCGATCGCCGCGGAAACCCCTGGGCCCGGCCTGGCCGCTTTGTCGGCAACGGCCCGTTCACCCTGAAGGCCTGGCGCGCCAACCAGGTGATCATCGTGGAGAAATCACCCACCTACTGGAACGCGGCTCGCGTCCGCCTGCAGGCGGTTCATTTCCATCCGATCGACAGCCTCGACGCCGAGGAGCGGGCTTTTCGCGCGGGTCAGCTTCATCTCACCGAGGCCATGCCGCCGGCCAAAATCGACGCCTACCGCCAATCCCAGCCGGAACTGCTGCGCATCGATCCTTACCTCGGCACCTATTTTTATCGTTTCAACATCAACCGGCCCTGCCTCAACGAACCGCGCGTGCGCCGCGCCCTGGCGATGGCGGTCGACCGCCGAGCCATTGTCGAACACATCCTCCGCGGCGGGCAGCTTCCCGCGCAGGCTTTCACGCCCCCCGGCATGGGCGGCTATTTGCCGCCGGCCGGCATCCCTACGGATTTCGCCGGCGCCCGGCGGCTGCTTGCCGAGGCCGGCTACCCGGGCGGGCGCGGCCTGCCGTCCTTTGAGCTGCTCTTCAATTCTTCGGAAAGCCACCAGCTGATCGCCGAGGCCGTCCAGGAGATGTGGCG
>Ga0182011_10003978_pt1 | contig 11955 bp, 10 predicted proteins | sample 711E1DmetaG_FD_120481 | JGI IMG/M metagenome (GOLD analysis project Ga0182011, IMG submission 120481) | Permafrost microbial communities from Stordalen Mire, Sweden - 711E1D metaG | ecosystem: Environmental > Terrestrial > Soil > Wetlands > Permafrost | place: Sweden: Stordalen | collected... | reverse complement strand
TTTCCGGCGTGGCGTCGCAATCCACGCGGATGCCGGACTCGACGGCTTCCTGAAGCTGGATGGATTGTTCGATGGCGATGAGCGCGCCGATTTTCACGTCGGCCAGACGTTCAACCGTCTGGATGATGACCTCGATGCTTTCGCGCTGTTCACTCACGCTGACAAAGAGGGGCAAATTGCCGAGTTCCGCCAGCATCCGGCGCAATTCCGGTTGAAAAATAATCATGACGGCCACGGCGAAAAACGCCGAGAACGTGCCGAGCAGCCAGCGCAACACCTTCAAATCGAGGATCGTGGTGACCAACGCGAGCGCCAGCAACAACACGACAAAACCGATGACCACCGGCCAGCCGCGCGTCCCGCGCAAAAAACGGAAGATGTAATAAATCGCCACCGCGAGGATTAAAATTTCCAGCGCGGGCCGCCAACTGCTTTGGAGTTGAATCCACATTATTTTTTTGTCCGGGCCAGCACGGCCTCCGTCATCCGCACCGCCTGAACCGTTTCCGCCACGTCGTGCGTCCGGATGATTTGCACACCCGAGGCAACCGCCAGACACGCGCACGCCAGTGACGCCGGCAGGCGTGCAGCCAAATCCGTGCCGAGCAATTTCCCGATGAACGACTTGCGCGAGACGCCGAGCACCAGCGGACGTTGCAACGTTGTAAAACTCCGCAAGCCCGCGAGCAACTGCAAATTATGTTCAAGGGTTTTGCCAAAACCGATGCCGACGTCCAAGGCAACCTGGTCCGCCGGCACCCCGCCGGCGTTCAATTTTTTCAGCCGCTCGCTGAAAAACCCGCCTATTTCGCGAACGACATCCGCATAAACCGGGTTCGCTTGCATCGTTTGCGGCGCGCCTTGCGCGTGCATGCAAATGTACCCCGCCCCCAATTCGGAAACAATCTTCCACATTTCATCGTTCGTAGCGGCGTTTGTAAAAACGCCGGATTTTTCTTGATTGCCATCGGCGCTTTCACAAGCGCCGCCACGGGAGTTGGCGGCCACGTCGTTGACGATGCTCGCGCCGGCTTGCAACGCGGCGCGCGCCACGGCGGATTTCATCGTGTCAATCGAAAGCGGGATTTTGACCTGCGGGGCGAGTTGTTCAATGACGGGCAAAACGCGGCGCAATTCCTCGGCCTCGCCGACCGGCTTTGCTCCGGGGCGGGTGGATTCGCCGCCGAGGTCGAGCATGTCCGCGCCCTGGGCGACGAGTTCCAGGGCATGCGCGATGGCCCGGGCCGAATCGAAAAATTTTCCACCATCGGAAAACGAATCGGGCGTGACATTGACGACACCCATGACGAGGGCCGGGCGCGGAAAAACGAATTCAAACCGGCAGGCGCGGAAAATGATTTTGCTGGCAACGGGCACGAGGGGATTGTGAATGGATTTCGGCCAATCGCCAAGCGCATCCGTTGCCAAATAATGTCCCCATCAGGCAGGGACGGCGCGCTGCGCCGTCCGCGCCGCGTTCAGCGGCGCAACGGGGGACTTTGTTGCGATGGACGTGATTTTATTCCGCCCGCTGCTGCGCGGGCGGGGACATCGCAGCGCGATGTCCCTACCATCAAATCAGGACACCGTCCGTCCCTGCACGGTCCGGTCAAACCTTGGTTTTGAAGTATTTGATGGTCTGCTTCAAACCGGCGGCCAGCAGCACTTTCGGCTCCCACTTGAGGATTTTCTTCGCCTTGGTGATGTCGGGCTTGCGTTGTTTCGGGTCATCCTGCGGCAATGGCTTGAAAACAATTTTGCTGCGCGAGCCGGTGGCGCGGATGATTTGCCCGGCAAATTGCAGCATGGTCATTTCGTCCGGGTTGCCGATGTTCACCGGCAGGCCGTAGTGGCTCATCATCAGGCGATAGATGCCTTCGATCAGGTCGGACACGTAACAAAAGCTGCGGGTTTGCCGGCCCCGGCCAAAAACGGTGACGGGCTTGTTTTTGAGCGCCTGGCTGATGAAGGCGGGCACGACGCGACCGTCGTTGAGCCGCATGCGCGGGCCGTAGGTGTTGAAGATGCGGACGATGCGCGTTTCGACCTGGTGTTCGCGGTGGTAGGCCATGGTCAGGGCTTCGGCGAAGCGCTTGGCTTCGTCGTAGCAGCCGCGCGGGCCGATGGTGTTGACGTTGCCCCAATAATCCTCGGTTTGCGGATGGACGAGCGGGTCGCCGTAAATTTCCGAGGTCGAGGCGATGAGAAAACGCGCGCCCTTTTCCAGGGCGAGGCCGAGCGCCTTGTGCGTGCCGAGGGAACCGACCTTGAGGGTTTGAATCGGCAGTTCCAGATAATCAATCGGACTGGCGGGCGACGCAAAGTGCCAGACGTAATCCACCGTCTCGTTGAGAAAAAGGAATTCGGTGACGTCCTGCTGGATGAATTTGAAATTCGGGTTGCCGGCCAGATGGGAAATATTGTCCATCGAGCCGGTGACAAAATTGTCAATGCCGATGACCTTGTGGCCGCGCGCCAGGAGCAAATCGGCCAGGTGCGAGCCGAGAAAACCCGCTGCCCCGGTGACGACGGAGGTGGGCTGTTTTTTCTTCATCGAAGGCGAACCGGCATTTTACTTTGCGCCCGTGCCGATGAGCACGGCGGGGATGGTGCGGATCAGAATTTTAAAATCGAGCCACAACGACCAGTTGTCAATGTATTCGAGGTCGAGGCGCACCCAGTCTTTGAAATCGGAAATTTGATTGCGGCCGCTGATTTGCCAGAGGCAGGTAAGGCCGGGTTTGACGCTGAGGCGGCGGCGGTGGGCCAGATTGTCAAAACGCTTCACCTCGTCCACCGGCAGGGGACGCGGACCGACCAGGCTCATTTCGGTGCGGAGCACATTGTAGAGTTGCGGCAACTCGTCGAGGCTGTATTTGCGGAGGAATTTTCCAATCGGCGTGATCCGCGGGTCGTTGGTGACTTTGAAGACCGGGCCGCTCATTTCATTCATGGCCTCCAATTCGTGTTTGAACTGCTCGGCGTTGGACACCATGGTGCGGAATTTGTAAAGGGTGAAGGGCGAGCCGTTGAGGCCGGAGCGTTGCTGGCGGAAGAGAACCGGGCCGGACGAGGTGAGCTTGATCGCCAGCGCAATGAGGGGAATCACTGGAATCACAGTCAACAACACCAGCAACAACAGCGAACCGGCAAAATCCATGAGCTGCTTGGCGACGCCCTGCCAGGAGGTTTCCGGCGTCGAGCGAAACACCAGCAGGGGATAGCCGAGCAATTCGTCGAAGCGGGCGCGCGAAATCTGGGTGCCAAAGAAATCGGCGACCAGCCAGGCTTCGATGCCTTCGAGTTCGCAGGTTTTGATGGCGGTTTCGACCTGCTCGAAATAGGTGTGCCGCGCGCTGATGATCACCCCATTCACCGAATGCTCATGGAGCATCTGCACGAGTTGTTGCACCGGGGTTTCCCCGAGACTCAATTCGCCCACCACCTCGACGCTCTTGTCCAATCGTTCTTTCAGTTCCCGCCGGAGCCGCACAATTTCGGCATGCGTGCCGATGAGGAGGAAGCGGCGTTGGTATTGCGACTGGCCGAACTTGCTGCGCAAGGCCCACCGGACCAGTTCCTCCTTCAGGTAGACCAGGGTGAAACTGATGGCGCCAAAAAACGCCATCACCGCCCGCGGCGAAACAAACCGGAGGGCATACATGACCAGCACCAGGCCGATGGTCGTGATGAGACAACCCTTGAAGAGCGGCCAGAGAGTGGCCCCCCGCGGGCAAAAAACGGGCCGGTTGTAAAAGCCCTGCGATTCAAGAATCAACGGCGCGGCCGGAATCAACGCGAAGTAAAGCCAGACGACACTGTTAAATATTTCGGGGGGGATCGGATCGAGGTCCAGCCACGCGCAGACTTGCGGATTGGTGCGCAACGCATACGCAAGCCAGAAGCTCACCGCAAACAGACAGGCGTCCGCCAATTGGTGGATTTGCGTTCGAATCTGGCGATCGCGTCGCAGCATGTTTTTTAATTTGCAGCGCTTTTCAGGTTAAACAACCAATCCGCGCGCGGGAATTCAAGTTTTTTGGCCTTTCAGTGTCCGGCCCGGGTGACGGTTTTTTCCCCGGGCAACACTTGATATTCCGGCACCGAGGCCGCAATGAGTTTTTTTACGCGCTCAAACGCGGCGTCTTCCTGGCCTGGCGCACAAATTGAAAAATACGAGACATAAGCCCAGCGCTGCAGCCGGCCGGTGAACAAAAGGTCCCGGAGAAGATAATACTGGAATTGAACATAACTCGCGGTCTGCTCGTTGTCCGCGACAAGCCAAAACACCAGCAGTCCGCGCACTTCGGTTTTCCGGCCGTCCGGCGTCTGAAAATCATTGCTGACGACCCATTTCATCGCCGACAACTCATGAGGCGGCGACCCCTCCAGGGGGATGCTGACTTTGGTTTTTTCACCGATGCGCCAGCCCTGTCCGGGCAGGCAGTAATCCGGCCGGTGAATGCTGGTTCGATCCGCACCCATTAAAATGACCGTTGCGGTGGCCCAGAAGCCATCCGGCGCCCAATAATAGCGTTCCACGAAGCTGGTGTCCTTGGGCAAATAACCCAAAACAATTTCCGGTTCGGGCACATTGGTGGAAGTGAAGTCGAGCACGCGTTCCGGCAAATCAATCTTCATCGCCACGCTGCCGGGAATCAGCGTTGCTTTGATGCCCGGTTGGCCGAGCCTTTGGATCGCCTTGAGCCGGGTCAACGCGCCGACCGTGCCCGCCATCAACGCGAGCGCGATGAGAAGCATCAGCCACTTTTGATTTTTCATGGTTGCTCCTTTTTGTCCGGCGGCTGTCGTTTCTCCATCCAGCGCCCGATCACCAGCAATCCGATAATTGCCGGGAGATAGGGGATAAGGCTGAAAATGCTGCTTTCGTGAACGTAGTTGCCCCACTTCTGCCCGCCTATTTCCGCCGCCGTGATGATGAAAAGCATCCGCGCCAGATTCCCGAGAACCGCGAATGGAAACGCCAGTGCCATGAGCAAAAGACGCTTCCACGGCGAACGAAAGGTGATGAAACCATAAACCGTGGCCAGTAAAAAAATGGCGATGAGGCTTCGGATTCCGCTACAGGCCGGGGCGACATCATACTGATAGGCGCCCAACGGATCGAACAGTTGTGTTCCCACCCGGATGACATCAATTCCCAACAAGTGCGCCGTCGCCGCCACCAGCCAGGTCACGAGCAACCGCAGGGGAAAAGTGATAACCGCAGCCGTCCCTCCCAGGGGAATGCAGAAAACAAAAAGAAAGAACGGGAAAACGCTTTTTCGCAGCCACTTGCGTCCCCAGGCCAGCCCCATCAAACCGTAAATGCCTGCAAACAGCGCCACGATGGAAAGGCGCGGCTGCTGAAATGCGTAACCCAAAACGTGCAGCCCCATTCCCACAACCAGAATCAGCAGCCCCCCCCACCAGATTTGGAGGGGCAGCGCGAGCAGCTCCTTGCGTTTCCACCAAAACAGCCCCACCACCAAAAAGGGGACGAAATTACCATGACCATCATCGGAGGCGGGATTGGGGTTGTTATACGTTGAATACAAGCCCGTAAACAGGGAAGGCGAGTGAACGTAACCAAAAAGTGAATTGCCGAAAAAATGAAACACCGCCAGCCACGCCGCCAGCAGCACGAAAAAAAGGCCCTTGTTCGGCAGCCGCCGCCAGCAATCCGCTGTATCCGCCAGCCAGCCGGTTGATGTTTGATTGTCAGAAATGTTGTTCATTCGCGCGCAATGTCAGTTTCTAAGATAACAAAAGCCCCGTTTTTGCTCAATCAAAATCACTCCTTGCCCTTCGAGTGAATGCTTTTTCAGCCCGAAAACTGCCCGGCAATCTTAAGGGAAAACCCCGGCCTTTTGATTGAATCAAAGGGCATTGCTGGCGTTGCCGGATGGCGGCGGCGTTATTCGGGGGTTAACGGGCGTCAAGCCGCATTTGGCAAAACCGGGCGGTGAATTTTAAATCAAAGCTGCCACGACGTGAAAACTTTCGTGTTCGCTCCCAAGGCCAGACCCTGGTACTGCGGCCAGGGACAACAAATCACTGCGAGCTTCACGTCGCTTCGTTTTTTCAATTCCGCCAGGCTGGCAAGGCATTCAAATTCGTGAAGGGCCGGGGCGTTGGCCGGATTGGCCGCAAAATCATGAATCAGCACGCGATAACCATGCCGCTTGAGTTGCTGCGCCAGAAAAAGTCCCGCCGCTTCCTCCGTAATGTAAGTGTCCGGCTTGTAAGTCACGCCCAGAACCGCAACGACATCGTCCTTTTTTATCATGCCCCGCACTTTTTCAAAAAGGTCCTCGTTCGCGCGCTGATTCACCCGGTCGGACGCCTCGGCCAGCGGCGCTTCCAGGCCCATCTGCCGCGCGGTGTAGGCCAGCAGGCGGTTGTCCCGGGGAAAACACGGCCCGCCGTAGCTCAAACCGGCGCGAAGATATTTTTTCCCGATGCGGCTGTCGCTGCCGATGGCGTCCAGCATGGTGTGAATATCCGCCCGGGGATGACGCCCGGCAATCATCCGCAGTTGATTGGTAAAACTGATCTTCATGGTGATGTAGCTGTTCACCGAAATTTTGGTCAATTCCGCGCTGATGATGGACATCCGCGCAATGTGCGGTGAATTGCGGTTGTATTTTTTGTAAAGCTGCTCCAGCGCGGCGCCGGCGGACGGATCCGATTCGCCAATCAAAACCATGTCCGGCTCCAGCAAGCCATGGACGACATTCCCCAACGCAATGAATTCCGGGTTGTAACACACGCTGAAATCCCGCCCGCAAACCCCGCCCAACTCGCGTTCCAGCATCGGAATCAAAACCGCGTCCACCGCGCCGGGGGTCGTGGTGGAACTGCAAACAAACAAATGGCCTTTTTTGCCGGCGTCTTTCATGGTCTTGGCGACCGGCTGCATGGCTTTCAACAAAAATTCGTTGGAAAAGCTCCCGTCCGGCAGGCTCGGCGAAGGCGGAATGAAAAAAGTGACGTCGGTGGAGACGGTTTCGCGCGCATCGGACGTCGCGCGAAGCCGCGAATGTCCGGCTGTGATGGTTTCGGCCAGCAGCGGTTCCTCCACCGGCGGCAGACCCTCGTTGATTTTCCTGACTTTTTCCGGGTCAATGTCCACGCCCAATACTTCAAAACCGCGCGCGGCAAAAGTTGCCGCGATGCAGGCGCCCAGTTTTCCCAGGCCACAAACCGAAACAGTTTTAATTTGCATATTTGGATGATTTAAGGGGTTAAAGTCGGTCCCGGCGCGTCCAGCGTCCTGATTGGGATTCTGCGGCTGCGCCGCGTGATGGATGGTCAGATAAAAGTTTTACTGCTGGAACAGATCGGTTCACCGGGTTCCGGGACAAGGGTTTTCATTGCGCGCAAGAATAATGAAACGTGACGCCCCCGTCAAAATGAAACAAATTCTGATGGTGTCCTAATTTGGATTTGTTTTACGAATTCTTTCCGTCTCAGCACGAATCGAAATGGCGGTTTTACTCCGGCAAATGCCTTGTCAGTCTGCTTTCGCCCAAGCCCGTCCGCCCAAGCCATCCCGTAAAAGATAATATAAAAACAGCGAATTGTATCTGAGATAGCGCGGTCCCAGACGGCGCGGTTCGGAACAAAGCCGGTAGAACCAGGTCAGACCGACGCGCTGCATCCACAGTGGCGCGTCGGGTTTCAAGCCCGCGTTCACGTCAAAAGCAAAACCGATGGCCAGCAGGACGCCGCGTTGGATTCGGCTCTTGTATTGGTAAATCCACGCCTGTTGTTTCGGGGTCCCCAGTCCCAGCCAGATGAAATCGGGCGAGAGCCGGTTGATTTCCTCCACAATCTCCAACTCCTGCTCGTGCCCGAAATAACCATTGCGCGTCCCGATGATTTGAACCGCCGGATTGCGATTTAGAAACGAATCCTTGAGCCGTTTCACACACACATCCGATCCGCCGAGAAAATAATGCGTGAAGGGAGCGGGGCTCGACAACAGGCATTCGCGCATGAAGGTTGGGCCGTAAACACGATCTCGCAGTTGCGCGCCCTGGAGATTCAAGCACCAAATCAACGGCATCGCATCGGGAATAAAATAATCAATGCCACTGGTGATTTCTCGAAATTTCACATCATGGCGACGCATGGTCACAATGTGGGTATTGGTGAAATCCACCGCAAAGGGGCGCGGCTCCCGGCATTTTTTCTGAAGTTCAGCGGTCAACGCAGAATAAGTCGTCCCCTGCAATCGCGTTCCCAAAATTCCAAATGAATTCATGCAACAGGCTTAAAATTTCACCCGGACCATTTTTTGAGGATGGGGCCGGATGAACAACTCCTCCCGGAACTGATTGATCCTCGTGAGCCGGCAATAAGGTTTTTCATGGTGTTGGAAAATAATGAAACGTGACACCGCCTTCAAAATCAAACAAATTCTGTCCGCGCCACCGTATGCCCGACAGACTGTGACTGCCAATGACGCCGATGAAACTGCTTGTCTTTGCCCACGTGCCGCCGCCACATCATGGCCAGAGCTACATGGTTCAGCTCATGCTGAATGGCTTTGGCGGCGACCGGCGGATAAAAAAGAACCGTCTTCAGGAGCCAAATCCCCTCGGCATCGAGTGCTATCACGTCAACGCGCGTTATTCCAAAACCCTCGAAGACATCGGTGAATTCCAGAGCATAAAACTCCTGCGGCTTTTCCTGTTCTGCCTGGAAGCCATCTGGTGCCGGTTCCGTTACGGCGTGGAAAATTTTTATTACGTCCCTGCGCCCGGCAAAAAAGTCGCGCTCTACCGCGACTGGCTGGTGATGCTGCTTTGCCGTCCGTTTTTCAAACGAATCATTTTGCACTGGCACGCCGCCGGTCTGGCCAAATGGCTTGAAACGTCCGCCCAAATCCGTTGGCGTGCGGTTTCCTGCCGGCTGTTCAAACCGGTTGACCTCAGCATTGTTCTTGCAAAATACAACATCGCCGACGCCGAAAAGCTGTTGTCCCGACGGATCTGCGTCATTGGCAACGGCATTCCCAACCCCTGCCCTGATTTCGAAAAAGAGGTCTTGCCCCGCCGCAAGGCGCGTCTGGCCGCGCGCGCCAAATTGGTGGCTGGGCAGAAGCTCACGCCCGCCGATTTGGAAAACACCGGCGGCGACCCGCATCGGTTCAGAGTGCTGTTCTTGGCGCACTGCACACGGCAGAAGGGATTATTTGACACACTCGATGGTGTGGCGCTGGCTAGCGAGCGACTTCTGCGCACTGGTTCCCCGATACGCATTTATCTGACCGTCGCGGGCGAATTTTTCGACCCGCGCGAGCGAATCGAGTTTGAACAGCGCATCGCGCAGCCGGACTTGCAGTTCCCGGTCGAGCCCCCGGCCCCCGGCCAGCCTTCAACCCAACCGTCCGTTACTTATACCGGTTTTGTAAATGGTGCGGCCAAGCATCGCGTCTTCACCGAGTGCGACTGTTTTTGTTTTCCGACCTATTACCATGCGGAAAGTTTCGGCCTGGTATTGGTGGAAGCCATGGCCTTCGGCCTGCCCATTGTCACCACCCGCTGGCGTTCCATCCCTGAAATAATGCCGCCCGATTATCCCGGCCTCGTGGACACCCAATCACCGGAACAAGTCGCCGCCGCGTTGATCAAGCTGGCCAGCGAAAGATCCGGTGAAAGCCTGCGTGAAAATTTCCTGGCCCGGTTCACCATCGAACGCCATCTGGAAAACCTTGCCCAAGCCATTCGCAGCGTGGAAACTTTGGATCGTCCGCGCTAAAGCATTGCGAAACCGCCGGCGGCAATTATTCCGGGGGGCCTTGAAAATCGGATTGCTCCAACTCAACTCGACGCTTGGCGACCTTACCGTCAACCGGCAAGAGCTGGTGGCGGGTTGCGAATGACCTGCGAGCTGGGCGCGAAGTTTGTTACCGGGTCGAAATTGTTTTGATATGCATGATTGGATGATTTGAACAGTGTCGATTTGCCCCCAAGCTTTGGCGCGTCTGCACTAGAGATCAGGGCCGAAGGTGATGTCGAATTGGGCCGAGATGGAACTACTTTTTTTCCGGCCTGTTCTGAAAGTGGTACTGTTTCCGCATCCATTCCTGGTTGGGAGCGGGATGGCCGTCTTTCAGTTCGAGCCAGGGGAAAAAATCTTGGGGAATCTTGGGCTTGAGCGCTACGAAGGCGAAACCATTGGCCTGGCCCGGAAAACAGAGGAAAAAGAGGCGCAGCAACGGCAGCAGAGTCCTTACCAGCAGATAACAGATCCGGCTATTCATAGCCTTCAGGCGGTCCCACGGCACTCTCAATCCGCGACGGTAGAGAAAGCCTGGATTGCCCCAGGGGCTAAAACTGCGGATGGATTTCTCGATTTCCCGTTCCGTCCACCGGTACACATAATTCGGAATGGGAGTATCGCGCGTTCCACCGGCGACGCAGCCATTGGCCGCCACTGCCGCCGTTTCATATTCCTGGCCGAAACCCAGTCTCACGCCAAGTCGGGTGAGCAGGGAATCGCGGGGTTCAAAGACCAGAACTCCCAGTCGGGAGACGCGGTACATTTCCAACATGCCCCGATGCGGCGAGTAACAGTGGTGCAGGCCGTTATGGGCGATGCAAAAATCAAACTCATCCTTCCCGTAAGTCAGTGCCTCCACGTCCTGGACACACGCCGCAAAAGGAGCAAAGGCGCCCGGTTTCATCTGGCTGTCCAGATTTGAAATCGTGACGTTCTCAAAACCGGCTGCCCGCAGGACATCCCGGTCCAGTTGGCCCCCGCAAACGAGGAGAATCTTCATGTCCTTGCGAAGAACTCCGCGTTCCAGAAGCCAGCCCAGAGTGTCCACATAGAACTCGTCTTGTCCCGTCTGACGTTTCGGAGGTGGAGAGGAACCATCGGTCTTCATGTTTGTGTAACTGGTGCCCAACAATACCGGAGTGAGGATAGAAACCACCTTTTCCAAACACAAGCTTAATAACGGCAGGAGAATAATCTGGCCAGGGATGAACCAATTTGTTATCCGGCATCACCTTTTGTCCGTTGCGCGAGTGCGAAACCGAAATTGCTGGTGATGGAGCTGTGGAATGGGGGCGACCTTGCGATCGCGACGCCGTTCCTGCAGGCAGCCGCCAAGTCATACGCGGTGACGCTGCTGGCAAAACCCGTTGCGAAGGATCTGAAGGCCCGATTCTGGCCGGAGGTCAAGGTGATTCCGTTCACCGGTGATTCCGTTCACAGCTCCTTGGACTCCGTTCAAAGGCAAGTATCGCGTCTGGTCGTGGCCGTGGCGGGACATGTTCGCCTTGCGCCGCCAGTTGGCCGCTGAATCCTGCCATAAGCCCTCAAGATGTGCCCAAACCAGATGCCACACGCGCAAATTCATTGCGAAACCGCCGGCGGCAATTATTCTGGTGCCCTTGAAAATTGGCCTGCTCCAACTCAATTCAACGATCGGCGACTTTGCCGCCAACCGGCAAAAACTCGTGGCCGGTTATGACCAAGCCTGCACCCTCGGCGCGGAATTCATCATCGCGCCGGAATTGTTTTTGTGCGGTTACCCGCCGCGCGATTTGCTCCTGCGCGCCGATTTTATTGACGCGAATCTGGCCGCGCTCGCCGAGTCCGCCAAAAGCATCGGCCCCGTTCCGCTGTGCGTGGGTTACGTTGGCGAAAATTCCGAACGCCCCGGGCGCCCGCTCCGCAATTCCGCCGCCGTTTTACAAAACGGCAGGATCGTCTGGCGCACGCACAAATCACTGCTGCCGACGTACGACGTTTTTGACGAGGACCGCTATTTTGAACCGGCCAAAAGCGTCGTTCCTTTTGAATTCAACTCCAAAGGCATTCGGAGCAAACTCGGCATCACGATTTGCGAGGACATCTGGAACGACGAGGATTTCTGGCCGGAACGGCTTTATCGCCGCGACCCGATCAAGGAACTCATCGGACAGGGCGCGGAAA
>Ga0182011_10003974_pt1 | contig 11959 bp, 13 predicted proteins | sample 711E1DmetaG_FD_120481 | JGI IMG/M metagenome (GOLD analysis project Ga0182011, IMG submission 120481) | Permafrost microbial communities from Stordalen Mire, Sweden - 711E1D metaG | ecosystem: Environmental > Terrestrial > Soil > Wetlands > Permafrost | place: Sweden: Stordalen | collected... | reverse complement strand
GGCTACAAGAGAGTCTCGACCATAGATCCGGCCACAGGTGAGGTCTTCGAGCACCACAACCTGGTCATCCTCAGCCGCTACGAGATTGTGGAGCACGACCAGTACCTGCACGAGTATGCGCCCTCGCCGCGCTACCAGAAAGTCACTGCCCAGCCTGAGGAGCGCGAGGCCAGAGAGATCTCCTGGGAGCGGCCCATTCTGCATGCCAAGGTGCAGCTGCCCAACAACATGGTGGTGGACGTGATCAACCTGCACCTCAAGAGCCGCCGGCCCACCAACATTCAGGGAAACAAATTGAGCGAAAGGACCTGGAAGACGGCCTCGGGCTGGGCGGAAGGCGTATTCATCTCCAGCATGAAGCGCATCGGCCAGTCTCTGGAGACCCGAATTCTCATCGATAAGCTCTTCGATGTGGACCCCTGCGCCCTCATTGCCGTCTGCGGGGATTTCAATGAGGAGTTCGATGAGGTCTCCATCGAGGCCATCCGGGGCGACGTTGAGAACACCGGCAACATGGACCTGGCCATGCGGGTCATGGTGCCCACAGAGAGAAACATCCCGGAGCCTGCGCGCTACTCTCTCCTGCACAACGGCAAGGGAAAGATGCTGGACCACATTCTGGTCTCACGCACAATGCTTGCCTACTTCAGGGGATCGGAGGTGCATAACGAGCTTTTGCACGACGAGTCCATCGTCTTCGCCCCCAAGATCTTCTACCCGGAGTCGGACCATGCTCCACTGATCGCCAGCTTCGAGCTGCCGGAGACGAAGATCAAGTGGTCCATCGGGTCGGACTTGAGCAAGAAGGGCTACAAGTGCATCCGTAGCGGAAAGGGGAAATACCAGTAGTAGCGGCTCGGAATGATAATCAGGCGCAACAATATGGAATGGATAGAGGTTCTATCCTCAGAATTACTCGGTGATTATTATGGCAAATCCGCCCAAAGCCAACTGGCAGGCCCGGTCGCTGGAAGAGATTAGCCTGGTTCTCAAACAGAGCATGCCGGAGATAAAAGAGCGCTATAAAGTGAAGTCTTTGGGCATCTTTGGTTCGTATGTTAGTAGCGATGCCAAGAAGTCAAGCGATTTGGATATACTTGTGGAGTTTGATCAGGCTCCGTCCCTCTTGGAATTCATCCGCATGGAGGATGAACTGAGCGAAAAGTTAGGCATCAAAGTGGATCTTGTCATGAAGAGGGCACTAAAAACCCATATTGGCCAGCGAATTCTGGCAGAAGTGATTCCTATATGGGGACGGGAGAGCGAGACCGCGGGATTTTTTAGAGGACATGGCTCAGTATGCGGAGAAGGGGATGCATATTGAGATCTAACCTTTTCTCCATTGGAAGCGATCGCACAGATTGATTATCAAGATCCCCGATAGTACTCCGTTTATCGCCCCGATTATTACATCAAGCGGATAATGGGCTCCGAGATACACTCTTGAGAAGCCAATCGACGCTGCCAGGAGGAAGAAGATAACCATATATTTGCGATAGAAATTTGATAATATCATTGCAGATAAAAAGGCCCTGGACGCATGCCCTGAAGGCATGCTGCCGAAAATATCTCCGAGCTCCAGAGGAGTTATGGATAGACTCTCGTAAGGTCTGGGCCTGTGGATCATAGTCTTGAGAGTAGTGACGAATACGAGATCAACAATCAAACCCGCCGCCAGGTAAACGGCAGGACTTCTTTCTCCTTTTAGCCACAGAACAAATACAACCAAAAAGACAAAGAAAAAGGAACCGCCATTTGTCCATAACACAAAGAACGCATCAAGAGCTGGGTTCCTCATTTTAAAGATTTCCAGAAATAATTGTGTATCAATATGGACCAGAGAATTGAAAAGGACATAAAGAGCTGCATATGTTAAAAGAAGAAGGAGAAGGGGTATATATATTTTTGAGTTCTCGTGATCCTTCCAATAATGGCATAATGTATTGCATAGCGCGGCCTTTGTTCCGGATTTTTGCTCATTATTTTTGACCTTCTTATTGACCATGTCCTGGCTCTCCATTTTCAATCTTTCCTTCTCTCTAGAGTCAGCTAACCGGAACTATTTATAAACCTTCAGTCACAATGCAAAATAAAATTCTCTGGTGATTGTTTGGCGGCCTTCAATGCTACATCAATGGAACGCATCAAGCTCCTATTAATAAATATAGTAACCGTAGCCGCGATATCTGCTTTGCTCAAATGGCTTATTGATATTGCAGGACCTATGAATTCTTCCAGCCCTGCATTTTCCGCGTTCCACAGCTTTTATGTTGCTGAAGGGTTTTCTCTTGTGTTTCCTCTCCTGGGAAATGTGCTATTCCCGTTATCCTACATTTTCGCGATGCTGGTCAGCCTGTTTCAATTGCCTGCAGGGGCAAACCCCTGGTTGGATATAGGAGTCGGCATGGCAATAGCGGGCCTTGGGTACGATATATCTGAGTCGATCGTCTTCAGGCAAAAAAAAGCAATCGACAGAATTGATGAAAGAGCCAGAAAAGCGGCTCATGTTTTATCGAACTTATCGGCGTGTTTGGCGATATTGATCCTGGGCCCGCAAACGACATCCTACCTCGTGCTCTTAGCCCTGTTTGTCGGCATCCCGGTAATGCATCTCACGGTAATGGGAATAAAAGTTCCCGGGATTGAGGGATGGCTCAAGAAAGTAGGCCGGGTCGGAGAGACGCCGGGCGAAGGTCCGCTCTACAATGCTCTTGGCATTCTCTTTGCTCTCGGGCTGCTTAGAAGTAACCCGCTTGCTGCGGTTGCCGTGATTCTCATGTTCGGACTTGGGGATGGATTGGCCACATATACCGGCACAACCTATGGAAAACATAAGCTTCCCTGGAATAGGAACAAAACAATGGAAGGCACATTGGGATTTATGGCCGGTGCAATGTGTGCCCTACTCATAATGCCGGTATCTGCAACTCTCTTAGTAGCAGCATTGGCCGCCATTGTAGAGTCTCTGCCTCTAAAATTAAATGACAATATAACTCTGCCTGTTGTATTATCTTCACTATTCTATTTTTTACTGTGATTTGCGATTACGGAATAAAATTTAAAGCCGCAGAGCGATTGCCCTGCCCGGCATTACCTTACTTCAGCTCTTGCTTATCATCGTCCCGACGCCCTCGGTTGTGAGCAGCTCCAGCAGGATGGCGTGATGTTTTCTGCCGTCGATGATGTGCGCCTTGTCCACTCCGCCCCGCACTACACTCACGCAAGCCTCGACTTTGGGAATCATGCCGCCCTTGATAACACCCTCCGCCACCAGCCGGTCGAAGTCCGAGGCCGGGAACTCGGAGATGACGCTCGCCGGGTCATCCGGGTTCATGCGCACACCCTCTACATCAGTGATGGAGAAGAACTTCTTGGCCCGCATGGCAACAGCCACGGCTCCGGCTGCTGTGTCCGCATTAACATTGAGGTTATTGCCTTCGTTATCTGCGGCAATGGGCGATATCACCGGGATGTAGCCCTTTCCGGCCATGATCATGAGAATCTCCGGGTCGACCTTCTCCACATCTCCTACGAATCCCAGGTCCACCGGCTCCTTGCCCTGTACCTTGATGGGGGCCTTCTTTCTCGCCTTCAGGAACATGCCGTCCTGTCCGGAGAGGCCGATGCCTTTACCGCCGTGCTTGCCTATGAGGTTGACAAGCTCTGCATTTATGCTGCCGAGCAAGACCATGCGTGCGATGCCCAGGGTCTCCCGGTCGGTCACGCGAAGGCCTCCTACGAACTCGGCCTTTTTGCCAAATTTCTCCATGGCCTGAGAGATCTCGGGTCCTCCTCCGTGAACAATGATGGGATGAATGCCGATATATCGCAGGAGCACAATATCCTGAATGAAATCCTCCAGAACGGTTCGGTCGGACATGATCGAGCCGCCGATCTTGAAGACCATGATGGAATCATAGAACTCTCGAATATAAGGCAGAGCCTCAATGAGCACCTGTTCTCTCTTAACTGTCACTTTTTATACCTCTTCAAGAGAACATGATGTGCATCGGGTTCTTATCTCTATTTATTGAAGCGCTTTTCGGAATAAGCAAAAGGAATAAATGGTTAAAGCTCAAGTACCAGAAAAATGAGGGTCAATAGAGTACCCTTAGAGTAAGGAGGTTCATAAAATGAAGCTGATTCTCACTATCTTCGTCATCACCGTTCTCCTGGCAGGAGTTATAGCTGCGGCCAGCGCGGCAGATGTTCTGGATCTAAGCACATTAAATAAAAAGACAAGCGTGGAGGCTATTTCTTTACCCCAGGTTTCCCCAAGTATGCCAACCATTGCACCGACGGCTCTTGGTGGCGTTGTGAAGAGCAATGTCTTGGATCTAAGCACTCTGGGAAAGAAAGCAAGTCTCAATGTAACCACAATCATGATCAAAGGTCCAACCCCGGTCACAATCACACCCATGTTCGCAACTAGGAATTCCAATGTTACCAACCAGGCAGGCGACGTCTACACTCTGCCGCAGGCCATTTCCGCCAATGCCTCAGTCTACACCCCGCCTATCGCCATATTTGGCGGAGCTTAAAGCAAAACTCGCGGAAAACTCTGGAGAATATCGCAGGCAGGCAACATAAAGGGAATATAAATGATAGTTAAATTGAAGGCAGATGGCAGGGACATTCCCCTAAATGAGTTCACCCAAGCGATCATAGGCAACGTGACCGTCGCCATGGCCCAGTCCCTGCGAGGAGTAAGCCCGGATTGGAAGGGAATCGAGATCCAAATAACGCAGGATTGATCTTCAATCCTTCTTGCTTTTTTTGAAGGCAGATGTTAGATCTATAAAATAGGTCCCTTCCTTGACCGCCATAATCAGCTCTTCTCGCTCAAATAGAGAGGGCAAATTCAGCTCATAAGTCCCCGGCGCGGTTATCTTGATGCTCTCTAGAACTCTTCCGTCGCCTTTGCTCAATTCACTCTCAGGAGTGACCTCTAAATTTGTTGAAGGCGGTGTTGAAGGCGGGATAGAAAGGGGGAGAGATGGTTCAGGACCCCGGGCCAAGGGCATGGTCTTCTCTATTGCCGTTGATTCTTTTTCCGATCTCCTGGGAGGTACCCTCACGCCCATGGCCCTTGTTATGATACGCTCCGAAGAACGCCCCGACGCATCGGACCCCTGCGACATTTTTCGCACAAACATGAACTTCTTCCAACCGCAGGCAGGGCAGCCCTTCAGGATATCCTCTCCCGACTCGAAGATATTGTTGCAGCGAGTACATACATGAGGCATTCAATCACCCACAGAGACCTTGGTGCTGATCTGATACTTGTCTTTCTCAATGGTATGAATCTGGTTGGCCGGGCCTATGACCGTCATCCTGCCCTTGAAGGCCTTTCCAAATATCTTATCCAGGAATGATCCCGTCTTTTTAGAAGGATAGCTTTCGATCTCTATTCCCGAGAATTCATCCACCCGGATCTCAGTCATGGTCATCTCTATGAGACGCACCTCCTCGTCAGGAGTCAGGCCGCTCTCAAGAACCACAATCTTTCCTTTTTTGACCTTGTCCAAAATGAGCCTGATCTTCTCCATGGAGGTCATATTCTCCATCTTCTCCTCGGAGATAAGGTCCATATGCACTTCTCTCATCAAGATCACCCGAATTGAGCTGCTATTGCCTGATAAAGGCTATCTATATTCGAACCTTCCAGAGCAGATATCGCTACGACGGCATGCTGGGGGAAAGCGGCTTTAATTTTGGATGGCGAGGCATTAGGCAGATCCATTTTATTGGCCACTATGAGAAGCGGGAGCTTCCGGGCTTCCATATTACCAATCACTGTGACATTTACCTGGGTATAAGGATCCTCGGTTGAGTCCATAACCAGCAGTACTCCATCCAGATCCTCCAGCCATTTAATAGCTTCTATGACGCCTTCCGTAGCCTCCTTGGCCCTTTTCTTGGACTCGGCTTCGGAGAGGCCAAAGGCCATGAACTCCTTGAAATCAATCTTCGTCGCCATCCCTGGCGTATCGACTATATCGAGTTCAATGGTCGAGCCATTGGCTTTGATTATCAGTCCCTCTTTTCTCATAGCCCTGCGGGTTTCGTGAGGAATGGGAGAGACCGTCCCAAAGGTGCCTTCTTCCCCGCTCCAGTCCTTCAATATTCTATTGGCTAGGGTCGTCTTTCCGGCATTCGGCGGACCATATAGTCCGATCTTAGCCCTCTTCTTTTTGAAGATCTTATTTATCCAAGCCCCAAGGTTATCCCTGAAGCTACTGATGAAACCCATATCCTACCTCAGATCTGATAAAGCACATGTCTGTACTAATAATTTTCCATGACTTTTATTCGGGTACCGCTCAGCTTGAGCTAAATGCCAAATTCGCAATCTTATGAATATTATTAATAAATTTTTACTAGATAAAGCTTCTGCAAGAGGAATCAGAAAAGAGTTAGTAAGGAGTAAATTATGATATATTTATAAAAATTGGAGAAGAGACGAAAAACGGCTTAATAGAAGAAATAAAATAATTGTCGTCTAGCTAAAGACATTCTGGGCAGGGCAATTGCAGACAAAACCCTCGAACTGCCCGGACCGCCTTATGGCCTTCCAGGCATCTTTGAGTGAGGTTTCATGGATGTTGGCATAGCTCTCCCGCAAATAAGGACAGGCCCGGATATCGCCGTCTACGCCCACGTGCAGCCATCTTCTTCCGGCCATGCATCCCAGCAGCTCGCCCTCGAAATAGGTGCTGGCAAAGAGACGTGGCCCTCCAGGCGTGGCATTGATCTTCCGGTAGAGGTTTATGATCTTCTCACGCTCGATCTGAGTCAGATGCTCTTCCGGAGTCTTTGGTATGCCCTCCCAGATGGACAGCTCCTGCACACCCAGCTCTGCGGCCAGTTCGTAGAGCTCCCCAATCCGGTCCACCTGCCCGGACAATATATGGCAGGACATGGTGACCAACAGGCCTGTCTCCAGAGCAATGCGGATGGCCTCTAATGCCTTGGCATGAGCCCCAACCACACCTCGAACCCTGTCGTGCTCCTCAGGATTAGCGCTATAGACCCCGATAATCAAATTATAAAGCCCTGCTTCTCTGAGCTTGACCGCCTTCTCCACAGTCATATCCAGGCCGGGTGTGAAGAGATTCACCACAGCCTTCTCCGGATCGACATGCTCTATCAATTCAAAGATATCCTCCCGCAGAAGTGGGTCTCCTTCTGTGAAGGTGACAATGCAGGTGCCCATATCGATGGCCTCGTCGATAATGCGCAGAATCTCCTCATGGCCGAGCTCTCCCTCGCCCTCTTTTATCAGGCAATGATCGCATTTAGCCCCGCAACGCCTGGTGACCTCAATGGAGAGAGTTTGGGGCACCATCCGGCCTATTACACTCCGCGCCTCATTCAGAAGCAGCCTCTTGAAAGGGCCGCTGGGAATGGGCGGCAGCCAGGTACTGGCAACGATATCCTTCAGCCTGACCTGGGCAGGCTTCTCCTCAGCCAGCCTCTGGTTTATCATCTTCAAAACAGGCTGGATCATTCGCGCCAGGGCACCGTGAGCCTGCAAGGCCCGAGCCTCCCGGTCGAAGTCCACAGAAAGAGCGGCCGTCTTGATCAGCTGGGTCATTGGACCTCCTTTTTTTCGTGGCGGTTATAGAGTTATCGCTAAAATGAAGAGATAAGTTATCGCCTGAATGAAGAGATAAGGTTAAATCATTCATGCCTCTTGTACGAAAGTGGTGTTGCCAAAGTGTCTGAAGTTGTACTGGCCTATTCCGGTGGCCTGGATACATCTGTTTGTATACCGCTCCTCCGGGAGCGCTACGGATTTGATAAAATCGTTACCGTTCTGGTGGACGTCGGCCAGCCTAGGTCGGATATCGATCGAGGAAACCGCAGAGCAAAGCAATTAGCGAACGAGCATTACACTATAGACGCGAGAGAAGAGTTCGTAGAGACCTGTCTCTTCCCTCTCATCAAAGCCAATGGTTCATATGAAGGATATGTTCTGGGAACAGCCATCGCGCGACCACTAATAGCCGCCAAGGCGGTAGAGATCGCCGCGAAGTTGGGCATAAAGAACCTGGCGCATGGGTGCACAGGTCGCGGCAATGACCAGCTCCGCTTCGAAGCCATATTTCGGGCCACGGACTGCAGGGTCATAGCCCCCATGCGAGAACTGGACCTGGCGCGCGAGTGGGAGATCGACTACGCTCGCGAGCACGGCATAGATGTGGCTGTAACTAAGGATAAGCCCTGGTCGATCGACGAGAATGTCTGGTCCAGGTCCATTGAAGGAGGAAAGCTGGAGGACCCCTACTTTGAGCCGCCTGAGGAGATCTACGGCTGGACCAAAATGCCCAGCGCCGGCAGGCCCGCTCAGGTAGTCGAGATAGGATTCAAAGAGGGCGTTCCGGTCTCACTGGATGGAGTGCCGATGGACGGGCTGAAGCTGATTGAAAAGCTCAATCAGATGGGTGGAGAGCACGGCGTAGGCAGGACGGACATGGTTGAGGACCGGGTTCTGGGCCTGAAGGCGCGCGAGAACTATGAGCATCCTGCGGCTACCATCCTGCTCACAGCACATAAGGACCTTGAGCGCCTGGTCTTATCCCGGAATGAGCTTCGCTTCAAGGTCATGGTGGATGAATTCTGGTCTGAGCTGGCCTACATGGGCCTGGTGGAGGACCCGCTCTACGCCGACCTGAATGCCTTTGTGGATCAGTCCCAAAGACGGGTGAACGGATCCGTCAAGATGAAGCTCTTCTGTGGAAGTGCCATGCCTACAGGCCGCCAATCGCCGGATGCGCTTTATTCGCAGGACATGGTATCCTTCGACTCTCAGACCCTGAGCCAGAAGGATGCAGAAGGATTTGCCAAATATCATGGCTTCCAGGCCAGGCTGCTGAAGAGAAAGGGACGCCAGAGCTCGTGAGATAAGCGGATGCCCGGGTCGGAGGATCCGGGCTCCAATCCTTTCTTACGGAACAAGGATCGCGGCAACAGTAATCGCGACTATTGCACAGATGCCGGTAGCGATGGCATCAACCCCCCTCCAGCCGCTTCATGCCGACGGATCTGCTGGAATGACCTAGAATTACTTCCTGCTTAATTCCTCCCAAAGCTTTTTCGCGCGGGCCATGGTTAGGTATACGAGGAAAAGTGGTTTAGAGGCATCCAATACAGCCAATGAATTAGCAAAGAATATCTATTGAGGCAGAAGAACATATTCAAAGGCCACACTTTGCCTAAGTTTATGGCAAGGTAGTTGCTTTTAAACATGCTGTGCAGGATGGAAATGCGCACATTTTACTGGTAAGATTTTGGGGGGGGAGATCTTAAAATGTTTGAAGTATGGCACGCTTTCTCCATTTATCTACTCAAAAAAAAATGCTACTCGCTTAAGTCCTCTCGGCAGTTCCCATAGAATCATCATCAACCTCAAAGACTCGCTTGATCCCTGGATAGGGGCATTACCTTTGGAGACGACCTGCCCGGTCTGTCTTGGGAAATTCACAGTCAAACGGCGGTGACGCACCCGCTGCAAGCAGGCGGGGCATGCTAGGCGCCGCCGCATGAAAATGGTACTATATCGATCTGACATATTCCTTAGTTGAACACGTATGCACTTTATCCCCGATGCAAGCATCTGGGTATTGCCATAAAATAAATTCTATGTCTTAAGGTGGTCTCAGATTTCTGAGGTCATGACTGCTAAAAGCGCTTAATCCAATATATCTAAGGATTTTTTTTGCAGTTTTTTTTGATTCGACACAATTTTTGAAACAGACCTTCGAATAATGAGAACAAATCAATGGCAAGGGCTAATTTGTCAAACTTATGCTTGCCATTTCTTCAATTGCTGCCTTACACGTTTTGCCTCGTGGCTATCAATCTGCTCAAAAATCCTGAGCGCTGATTTTGCTCGATCAATAGCTTCTAACAGATAGCCAAAATTATCAAGTGCTATACTCATTTTCCATAGGGTAATGCCTTCTCCACGTATATCTCCAACTTCATGCTTCAATACTAATGCATTTTCATACAATTCTATTGAGTAATTATTTCCTTCAGTAGCATAAGCTTCAGCCAAATTACTCAGCGTATAACTTTCTCCTCGGCGATCTTGAAGTTCCTTCTGAATTGCCAAAGCTTTCTCATAATTTTCTATAGCCAGTCGAGAACTGCCCGTGCTCTTATGAACTCCTGCTAGATTGGCTAAGGTATTAGCTTCACTTCGGCGGTCTCCGAGTTCTCGCTGGATTTCCAAAGCATTCTCATAATTTTCTATAGCCAATCGAGAATTGCCAATATTCTTGTAAGCTCCTGCAAGATTAGCTAGAGTGCTGGCTTCTCCTCGGCGGTCTCCGAGTTCTCGCTGGATTTCCAGACAAATCTGTCTTATCTTTATCTTTAATTAGATCAGAAACTCCACGAACAATCAGGGCTTGTAAGTCCGGGTTGGCATAAGCAGCCCTTAAGAAGCCAAAATCCTCCATATCTAGGCCAATACTATCCCCATAACCCTCATGTATGAGCGCATAAATTTCAGAAGCTATAGACGCAACTACTGATTCCCCTGCCGCGATAGGCCCCACAATAACTGATGGCTTTGGTCCGAGATCCGAAGAATATAGCAATTTCTGCCAATCATCTTTCCTTGCCAATGCTTTGGCGTGCTCCACTAGGCGGTATCCAGAGTTATAAACCAAAGGTCTCGGATTAAATTTGGATCTCCCGCTTTGATCTTCACTCCATTTGCCTGATTCATAATAATATATTTTATCTCCAGCGATAATATCTCCGAGCTTCACGTCCTTAATTCCAGCGGCTATGCCGATAAAGAGAGCGATGCTGGGTTGATAGAATGCTATTGCTCTTTCAGTTTCTTGTGCTGCAATTGGGTTAGTCTTTCCAATTTGGGCTACCAAGATATCCCAAGTATTCTTTTCGCCATGAAATATACCCTTTGTGTAAATATTCCCTTGAGGATGCTCAACCTCCTCCAAATTATTAAGAAAAGAGCAGACTGCCTTGAATTCGAGAGGCAAAGCGGTTATCACTACAGCCTTACATGAACTTAGATGAATTATTGATCCCTCCAGCCCAATTTCCTTAGGAGACAGTACCAAGTAATATCTTTATCGGTGAGTCAAATGGCGTGTGTAGTCCCGAAACTCTCTTCGTGTCCTATAACTATTAATAATAGGTCCTGTTATAATCCCGATTGAAGGCAATATCTCTTGGGAGGGGATTATGGCAAGGAGAGCAAGAGATGAACCGTATCAACGGATGATGAAATCAAAAGCACCAACTCTTTTCTGCCCATACGAAGACTGCATTGATAACAAAAAGAAAGCTAATGGAAATATAATATTCATCAGGAGATATGGCACTGGAGAAACACAGAACCTGTTCAAATGCACTACATGTAAGAGAACATTTTCGGAGAGAAGAGGGACTCCACTATTCGAATGCCATTTGCCGGAAGAGAAGGTCTATCAGATCTTAAAATGCTTGAGTGAAGGCAACGGAATTCGCGCAACGTCTCGTATTGTCGGTGTAAGTAAAGATACAGTCGGATCTATAATAAATCGAATTGGAGATCACATGGAGGATGTTGCTGCGACTCTTATGACTGATTATCATCTTGAGGAATGTCAATTGGATGAATTGTGGGGATATATTTTTAAAAAGAAAAGAATTTAACCGAACTTGAGTGCTTGTTGAAGGAGTATGGGAATGCCTGGATCATGATCGCATTTGATCCTGTTAACAAAGTTGTAATGACATTCGTTGTTGGGAAAAGAAACCAGAAAGAGATAGACCTGCTTATAAGGACAGTAAGAGAAAGAACTGATAGTAATATCCCTCATTTTACATCGGATGAATTAGATCTATACGAGAAAGCCATCCTAAAAGTATACGGAACTAGAAAAGGGATAAGGCAAATTGAAGTCTCTCCTGGACGTAAGGCTCCTAAACGTCT
>Ga0182011_10003971_pt1 | contig 11961 bp, 10 predicted proteins | sample 711E1DmetaG_FD_120481 | JGI IMG/M metagenome (GOLD analysis project Ga0182011, IMG submission 120481) | Permafrost microbial communities from Stordalen Mire, Sweden - 711E1D metaG | ecosystem: Environmental > Terrestrial > Soil > Wetlands > Permafrost | place: Sweden: Stordalen | collected... | reverse complement strand
GTGCGCCCGGAGACGCTTCGGCCCGTGGACTTCCACCGGCAAAGGATTCCCCGCACCCTGCGGGAACCGGACCTTCCCGCCGCATTGAAAGACGCCTGCCGCCGCATCCTGGACCGGACGCGAGTCCTGGAAACCCGGGGGTTCCGGGTGGTCCGCGAGGTGGGAGTCAGCGCTCCGGGGGCCTATTTGGCCGATGGACGCGTCCATCCCGGCACCGTACCCAACATCCCTTTCCTGGAAAACACCCGCCTGTTCACCCTCTTCGCCCAAGAAATGGGACCCGAATGGCGGGTCACCCCCTCCCACATCAATAACGACGGCGTTCTCCAAGGGCTGGTCATGGCGGACCGATATGCGGCGGCCGCCGGGATGCGCCGCGGAACTTTGGTCGCTCTCATCCCGGGAACGGGGTGCGGCGCCGGGGTCTATCGCGTTAAGGACGGGGAGGTTGTTCCCGTTCAGGGTCCTCAACAACTCTTCGACGTGATCGTCTCGCGATCCGTCGCGGGGGAGCCCTTGCCGGACGGCGGAATGGCCCGCGGAGGCGAACCTTTGACGGCGGAAGATTTGGTTTCGGGACGAGCCCTGGATCGCTATGGGAGGTTCTTGTTCGGCCGGGACGTGGACGGGGCCGAATTGTCCGATATGGCCTGCCGGCGCCTCCCCTCCCTGGCCCGCCGGGGCGCCCGCCTGGCGTTCCGCCGGGTGGGAGAGGACTTGGCCGCGCTGGTTCGAATCTTACGTTCCGGCCGATATCAAAAGAAATACGTTCCTTTCCGGCCGAATACGCGGGGGGTTCGGGTTTTCCTTTTGGGAGGCACCTGGCTCCTGCGGGGGGCGGGACTCCGGTTCTCGCTTCCGGAGGCCCGGCGCCGGCTGCCGAAGGGGGTCGTGTTCGTGACGGCGGACCATATTCCCGGCGTCAAGGCCATCGCGCCGTACCTGGGAGTCGCCGGGGCCTCCCTGGCCATCCACACAAAGTAAACGGCCCGCCTAAAAACCAGTAAAAACCAGGGACAGTATACTAATTTCTCCGACGGAGAAATTAGTATACTGTCCCTGGTTTTTCGAAAAGAACAGCCGTCGTTATATCTTGGACGCGATCACTTTCACCAGGTCCACCACCCGGTTCGAATACCCCCACTCGTTGTCGTACCAGCTCACGAGCTTGAAGAACCTCTTGTTGAGCTCGATGCCGGAGCCGGCGTCGAAAATCGAGGACGCCTTGCAGTGGATGAAGTCCGAGCTGACGACTTCCTCGTCGGTCCATTCCAGAATCCCTTTAAGGTAGGTCTCGGAGGCTTTCTTCATGAGGGCCGAGATCTCGGCGTAGCTGGTTTCCTTGACGCTGCGGAACGTGAGGTCCACGACCGACACCGTCGGAGTGGGAACGCGCATGGACATGCCCGTGAGCTTCCCTTTGACCTCCGGGATGACCAGGGCCGCCGCCTTGGCGGCACCGGTGGTGGAGGGGATGATGTTCTGCGCCGCCGTCCGGCCTCCCTTCCAATCCTTCTTGGAGGGGCCGTCCACCGTCTTCTGCGTGGCGGTGTAGGAGTGAACGGTGGTCATCAAGCCTTCCTCGAGGCCGATGCCTTCTTTGAGGAGCACGTGGACGAGCGGCACGAGGCAGTTCGTGGTGCAGGAGGCGTTGGAGATGATGTTGTGCTTGGCGGGGTCGTATTTCCCGTCGTTGACGCCCATGACGATGGTGATGTCCTCGCCCTTGGCCGGGGCGGTGATGAGGACCTTCTTGGCGCCGGCCGACAGGTGGCCCTTGGATTTCTCGGCGTCCGTGAAGAGGCCCGTCGCCTCGATGACGATCTCCACGCCCATGGCCTTCCACGGCAGTTCCGCCGGGGTCTTGGCCGAGACGACCTTGATCTCCTTCCCGTTGACCACGAGGACGTCGTCGTCCGGCCTGTCGGCGGAGGACTTCTTTGAAGACACGGTGCCGGCGAAACGCCCTTGGGTGGAGTCGAACTTCAAAAGATAAGCCAGGTTGTCCGCGGGGACGATGTCGCCCACGGCGACGACGTCCAATTCCTTGCCCAACAGGCCCTGCTCGACGAGGGCGCGGAACACCAGGCGGCCGATCCGGCCGAAACCATTGATCGCGACTTTAACCGACATTTTCTTCCTCCTGAATTAAAATACCGCAACCTCGATGAAGCGCGGTCGTTTCCTGAAATGGGGGTGTGACCGGAAAGAACTGTGCCAATTATAGCCGGAAGCTCGGCGGGGGGTCAACCGCCCAGCAGGTTCTTGATGGCCTGCAGGAGCTCGGCCGGGTTCACCGGCTTGGCCAGAAAACCGTCGGCGCCGGCCTCCTCGGCCTGGCGGCGGTCCGCCGAAAACGACTTGGCCGACAGCATGAGCACCTTGACCCCTTTCGTCGCCGGGTCGGACTTGACCTGGTGGCAGACGGAAAATCCGTGGACCTCGGGCAGCATGATGTCGAGGACGATGAGGTCGGGACGCTCACGGGCGACCGCGTCCAGACCCTTGCGGCCGTCCTCCGCCCCGCGGACCTCGTACCCGGCGGTCGTCAGGATGTGGTCGAGGAGCTCCCGCGTCGCTTCGTCGTCTTCCACCACAAGAAGTTTAGCCATGAGGGCGGATTCTAGGTTATTGGACGGAAGAAAGGAAGCTTAAACCCGCCGGAAGCGGCCCACGACGACCGCGAGGATACGCTCTTTGTCGTCCGATCGGGCGGGACCCGAGGCGAGCCGCCGGAGCCGGCACCCGTCTTCCCGCCGGACGACGACCCACTTCCCCTCCGGGGCCACGGAGCCTTCGGCCAACAGCAAATAATCGCCGTCCTGGGCCAGCGGGGACCAGCCGTCCCCGCGGATGCTCAGGGCGGCCGACCGGCCCCCGTAGCCGGCGCCGACGGACAAGGGCAGGAATTCGTCGGGCACGCCGGCGTCGAAATCGAAGGGGAAAGGCTCCTCCCGGATCGGGCCGAAGACCGGCAAGGCATCGCCCCGGGATATCCCGGTCTCCCGCAAGGAGGGCGCGGCCCGCGCCGCGGGAACGAACATCCTCGTCAGCGCGTCCTCCGAAAGCCCCAACTCCCGCGCCACCTTCGGGCGCAGGTCGGCGTCCGGCCGCGAGACGCCGCTCGCCCACTGGGACACGGTGTTGGGGGCGACGCCCAGCCTCCCGGCCAGCCGGGTCTGGGCGCCGCGCCGCGACCCGCCGTTCCACCGGGCCAGGAGGTCGGCGAACGTCACGCGGGCCACCCGCGGACGGGCGGATTCAATAAGAGTATCAAAGTTGTTGACATTATCAAGATTGTCTAGTACATTATTTCCGTCACCGGCCCCCGGCCGGGGGCCTTCGAAACCAAGTGGACTAAGTGTACGAATAAGTACAACATGGGTCAAGCGCCGAACACCGCCGGGAAGCGCCCGGCTCCGCCGACAAGGCCGCCCAAGGACCAGCTCAAGATCCAGATCGCCCCGGAGGTCCACCGCCTCCTCCGGGCCCTCTGCGAGAAGAGCCGGAGAACCCCGGCGGGCCAAATCGAGTTCATGACGATCATGTTCCATCGTCATGACATGGAACGGAGCCTTCCGCCCCGCTGACAATCTCTCGGCCTCCGGGGCTCCCCTGTCTTCGGGGGCCGTGCCTCCCGCCCGCGAGCGGGAGGGGTGAAACACCGGAAAGGCCCCGCCGAACGGCGGGGCCTTTCTTTTTTGGATGTGGTATCATGGCGCCCCGTGACCGAACTTCCATCCGTTTACGATCCGGCCGCCGCCGAGGAAGGCCTCTACGACCGATGGGAAAAGGCCGGCCTTTTCCAGGCCGAGCCCGACCCGGCGCGGGCGCCCTACACGATCGTCCTTCCCCCCCCCAACGTGACGGGCTCCCTCCACATGGGGCACGCCTTGAACGACACCCTCCAAGACATCCTCATCCGCTGGCGGCGCATGGCCGGGGACAACACCCTGTGGCTGCCCGGCACCGACCACGGCGGCATCGCCACGCAAAACGTCGTCGAAAAACTCCTGAAGAAGGAAGGCAAAAGCCGCCACGACCTGGGGCGGAAAGCCTTCCTGGAAAAAATGTGGGCCTGGCGGCGGGAGACGGGCGACACCATTTTGATGCAAATGCGGCGCCTGGGCTGCTCCTTGGACTGGCGGCGGACCCGGTTCACGATGGACGAGGAAAGCTCCCGTGCGGTGCGGACGGCCTTCGTCGAGTTCCACAAGCGGGGCTGGCTTTACCGGGGCACGCGCCTGGTCAACTGGTGTTGCCGGTGCGACACGGCCCTGTCCGACATCGAGGTGGAGCACGAGGAGAGGAACGGCCGACTTTGGCACATCCGCTATCCCTTCACGGACGGTTCGGGAGAGGTCGTCGTCGCCACCACGCGGCCCGAGACCATGCTGGGGGACACCGCCGTCGCCGTCCACCCCGAGGACGAACGCTACTCCGGGAAAACCGGGCGCACGCTTAAGCTGCCCCTCATGAACCGCGACATCCCTTTGATTTCCGACGAGGCGGTGGACAAGGAGTTCGGAACGGGGGCCGTCAAAGTGACTCCGTCACACGACGCCGCCGACAACGAGATCGGCTCGCGGCACAAGTTGCCGTCCATCATGGTCATCGGCACCCACGGCAAGATGACGGCCGCCGCCGGGGCTTACAAAGACCTTTCCGTCGCCGACGCGCGGACGAAGGTCGTGGAGGACTTGGAAAAAGGAGGCTTCCTGGTCAAGACCGAGCCCCACCGCCACGCCGTGGCCGTGTGCTACCGGTGCGCGTCGGTCATCGAGCCTTTGGAATCGAGTCAGTGGTTTTTGAAGACCTCGGACATGGCGGCCCGCGCCGCCGAGGCGACGGAGAAAGGCGAGGTCCGCCTGCATCCCGAATCGTGGGCGAAACCCTATGTCCACTGGCTGAGGAACAACCGGGATTGGTGCGTGTCCCGCCAGATTTGGTGGGGGCACCAGCTCCCCGTCTGGTATTGCCCCGCCTGCGAGCCTTTCAGCCACGACGACCGGAACTTGCTCACCATGGACATGGACGCCCACAAGGAAGAAACGAAAAGGATCCTCAGGGAAAAATCCAAAAACCCCATCGTCGCCGACGCCAAACCCGCGGCCTGCCCCAAGTGCGGGAACAAGACGCTGATCCAAGACCCGGACGTATTGGATACCTGGTTTTCCTCGGGGCTTTGGCCGCTCACCACATTAGGCTGGCCGGCAAATGCGCCAGAGGCCGCCGGCACGCACGGCAGGCCGGAAAATGCGCCAGAGGCCGCCGGCACGCACGGCAGGCCGCAAAAGACCAAGGACCTGGACTATTTCTATCCCACTTCCGTCCTCGTCACCGGCCATGAAATCCTTTATCTGTGGGTGGCACGGATGGTCATGATGGGTCTGGCCTTCACCGACAAAATCCCCTACCGGGACGTCTTCATCCACGGCATCGTGCGGGACAAGCAGGGCCGCAAGATGTCCAAATCCCTGAACAACGTCATCGACCCGTTGGAGATCATCAAGAAATTCGGGACCGACGCCCTCCGCTTCGCCCTGGCCTCCCAGGCCGTCCCCGGGCGCGACATGCAGATGTCCGACGACAGTTTCACGGGAGCGCGCAATTTCGCCAACAAAATCTGGAACGCGAGCCGGTTCGTCCTGATGAACCTGAAAGGGTTCCGGCCGGCCGACATCCCCCTGGACCGGCGCGACGCGACCGACCGCTGGATCCGCCGCCGCCTGGCGGAAACATTGGCCGCGGCCGACGGGCACCTGGCCGTGTACGACGCGGCCCAGGCGGCCCGAACGCTCTATCACTTTTTTTGGGGCGATTTCTGCGATTGGTATATCGAACTGGCCAAACCCCGATTGACGGGGCCGGATCCGGCCGCCGCGCGGCAGACCCTATTCGAAGTCCTGTCGGCCTCGCTCAAGGCCCTGCATCCCTTCATGCCCTTCATCACGGAAATCCTGGCGGGGGCTCTGCGGGAAACGGCGGGGCTAAAGGGGGACGGGTTTTTGCTTCAGCAAGGCCGCGGGGCCCCGGCCGCGTCGGTGGAGGACGCCACGGACCCGGAAATGGCCCGGGCGGCCCTGTTCATGAAGACCGTCACGGAACTTCGCACGCTTCGATCCGAAATGAACGTGCCCCCGGGGAAGGAAATATCCGTGTGGGCCGACACCGCCAACGCCTCCGATTTCACCGTCAAGACTTTGGCCGCGTTCGATCCGCACATCAAGCGGCTGGGGAAGATCAAGGAGTGGAAACCGTCGAAAGGTGTGAAGCCTCCACAGGCGGCGACGGCGGTGGTCGCCGACTTTGAGATGCACGTGCCGCTGGAAGGCCTGATTGATTTCGCGCGGGAACGAGCGCGCTTGGAAAAGGAACGCGCGGGAATCGCCGACGACCTCGCCCGGCTTCAGGTCCGTCTGGACAACCCCGATTTCATCCGCCGCGCGCCGCCCGAGGAAGTCGAAAAGGCCCGCGCCCTCCGCGCCGAAAAATCCTCGCAGAAGACCCGCCTCGAAGGCCACCTGGCCGCCTTGAAATAGCCAACCCGCCCGATGAATCGGGCAACTACACTTTTCGAGCTTTCTTCGCCCGAAGCGCCTCGTCCAGCCGCTCCTCGAGTTCGGTCAATTTGATCGGCTTGAGAAGATAGGCGTCCGCGCCGACGGTTTGGCCGTCGGTCTGGTCTTGGACGGTCCGCCGTTCGGCCGACAGGAGAATCACGGCCGTCTCCGAGGAAGAAATGTCGTCGCGGATCTGCTCGCATAAGGACAGGCCGTCCCGGCCCGCCCCCAAATTCACGTCCAGGATGACCGCCTGGGGATGATGCCTCCGAAATTCGGCGATGCCTTGCTCCGCGTCGCCGGCCAAGACCACGTCCCATTCGCGAAAAAGGAAATACTGTTTGAGCAAATCCTGAAACGCCGGATCATCATCCACAACGAGTATTGTGCGGGTCGTTTTTTTCACGTGTGAATAGTACCTTATATCACAAATTCACGTCAACTCGTCAGGCACGTCAAGTACAGATGCGCCATTTCGACCCAGCCCAGGCGCGGGCGCGGAAGGCCCCAGAAAAAGTCCCCCTTTTCGAGCTTTCCCAGGAGCCTCTCGTAAAGGGCCCCCATGAGGAGGGCCGGACGGGCTGCCCTGCGTGACAAGGGGGGCAGGCTGTTCCGGGCTTCCCCGAAGAACCCTCGAGCCCGCGAGGCCTCGAACCGGAGAAGACGACGTACCCGGTCGTCCAAAGAGGGGCTTTTCAGATCGCCCTCCGAAACCCCGAATCGGCGCAGATCCTCGGCGGGCAGGTAAACGCGCCCCGCCTCGGCGTCGGGTTTCACGTCTCTTAATATGTTGACGGTTTGCACCGCAACGCCCATGGAAACCGCGAAGTCCCGGTGGGACGGCTCGTCCAGACCGAAGACCGGCAGGCACGCCAGCCCCACGGTGGAAGCGACGCCGCGGCAGTAAGTCTTGAAATCCTCGACGGTCTGGGCGCGAAATCCCCCCAAGTCCCGGGCCACGCCGTCCAACAGATCCAAGAGGTGCCGGCGATCGATGGGAAAAGACTCAAGCGCCGCCTCCAAAGCCGGCCACTCTGGAGGAGCTTCCGCGGCCAGAGTCCCGGAGACGTAAGGCTCGGTGAGCAGACGCCGCCAGACGTCCAAAACCTTGCCGGGGTCCTTCCCCGAAGGCTCGTCCACGGCGTCGTCCGCGGCTCGGGCGAAAGCGTAGATCGCCGCCAGCGCCTTTCTTCGCTTGGACGACAGGAGGAAGAAGGCCGGAGCGAAACTGCTTTTCAAGAAAACCGGGGACCTCACGCCTTCCTCCAAGCAAGCGCCCTCGCGAGAAGGATCGGTCCATCCCAGGCGGTCAGGGCGGGCCGGGCGCTCCAAACGTCCCACCGGCGGGCCTCGATCTTTTCCAGGATCCTCGTCCCGCCCAGCCACACGGCCCGCAGCCAATACCGGAGAACGCCCGGCGCGTCGTCGGCCAAGGGCCTCCCTACCCGGAAGAGGCGCCAGGTGCGGTCCACCTCGAAGGAAATAAGCTCCCGATGGGCTTCGGTCGGGGGCCCTTCGAGATATTCCCTTTCGGAGAGACCGACCGTCCGGAGGTCCTCAAGGGGGACGTAAATGCGGTCCTTCTTGGCGTCCACCGCCGCGTCCTGCCAGAAATTGGCGAGTTGAAGGGCCGTGCACACGGCGTCCGACCGCGCCCCGCGCTCCGGAGTCCACGCGCGGAACAGGCGCAGGACCAGCTCCCCGACCGGGTTCGCCGACCGGCGGCAATAATCGAGGACGTCGGCGAAGGCCGGGTGGCGGTGAACGGCGACGTCTTGCTCGAAGGCGGAGAGGAGGCGTTCGAAGGGATCGGACGGAAGTTCGAAACGGCTCAGGATGTCGGACACCGCCCAAAAAACGGGATGATGATCGTGCCGGCCGCGGACGGCGTCCGCCAGCCGCCGGCGCCAATCGGTCAAGAGCTTGAGCCTCTCGGGCGGCGGGAGCCCCGGCTCGTCGGCGAAATCGTCCGCCGTTCTGGCGAAAGCGTACACGGCCGCCACGGGGCCTTTAAGGTCCCGAGGAATCAGGAAAGAGGCCACGGGGAAGTTTTCGTAGTGGGAGCGGGCTAGCGAAAGGCAGGCGGCGTAAGAAGCGGATAAGTCCGGAACAACGGCTGGGAGCAAGGTCAGAAAATCGCTAGTCCCAAATCGGCGCGTGCCAGAGGGCTTCCATGATCCAGCGGATTTCGGAGTCGCAGAAGGTGATGTCGGCGTAATCCTCTTTTCCCTCGTCGTTGACGTAAGTGACGGCGAGCGTGATGTCCCGATGAGGTCCGTCATCATCCCGCCGGGTCACCTTGGAATGGACGCAAATGATGCCACCGGGAACGTCGAGTTGCGCGCGCCAATCGGACCCTTCGCACGGGCAACGGCACGAAATCCTCTTCGCGGGGATCGCATCGGACTTCGACGCCGGAGCGGGGCTCAAACCCTTGGCTTCGCATATGGAGGAGAGAAATTTTTCCAGCTTCTTCCTGGCTTGAGGCGAAAACTTGTTGGAGGAGCGGCCGTCGGCGCCTTCTTTTCGTGGCTCGTGGGGGTTCATGGGGTCTCTCCTGGACTCTTCCCCCCGAAAGCGCGCAGGCATCCACGGGGATGGAAACCCCATTGTAGCATGAGGAGGCCCCGGCGGGAGGACCGGGAGGTCTATTTAAACTGGCCCACGATCCCTTGGAGCTGGTTCGCCATGTTGGACAGCTCCGCCGCGGCGTTTTGGGTGTCCGAGGCGGCCGCCGACGTGCCCTGAGTGTCCCGCGCCACGTGGGTGACGTTTTGGGCGATCTCCGAGGTGCCCTTGGCGGCGTCGGCCAGGTTCATCGAGATCTCGTTCGTCGTCTTGGTCTGCTCCTCCACGGCGGCGGCGATGGCCGACTGGATGTCGGAAATCTTATTGATGATTTCGCCGATGGCGGCGATGGCCTCGACCGCCCCCTTGGTGTCCGTCTGGATCATTTCGATCTTCTTCTTGATGTCCTCGGTGGCCTTGGCCGTCTCTTTCGCCAAGTCCTTGACCTCGTTGGCGACGACCGCGAAGCCCTTGCCGGCCTCTCCGGCGCGGGCCGCCTCGATGGTGGCGTTCAGGGCCAACAGATTTGTCTGCTCCGCGATGGAGCTGATGACCTTGATGATGTTGCCGATCTCGGCCCCCGATTCGCCGAGCTTGGTCACCTTGATGTTGGTTTCCTCCGCCACCCGGACGGCCGACACGGCCACCTTGCTGGCTTCGGAAACCGAGCGGGCGATCTCCTTGATCGAGGCGCTCATCTCGCCGGTGCCGATGGCGACCGTCTGGATGCCCTTGTTCACCTCCTCCGCCGAGACCGACACTGCGTTGGCCTGGGTGGAGGTCTCGTTGGCGTTTTTCGCCATGACCTGGGAGAGGGCCGTCAGCTTCTGCGCCGCGACGGACACCTGGTTGGAGGTGTTCCGCACCGACTGGACGATCCCGGCGAGGGTATCCGTGAACCGGTTGAAGTTCCGGCCCAACTGGCCGACTTCATCCTCGGAGGTGACCTCCAGCTTCTTGGAAAGGTTCCCGCCGCCCATGGCGATCTCGTCCAGGGCCTGGACGGCGCGGTTCAAGGGCTGGACCATGCTCTTGACGATGGCGACGGTCAGGAAGATTCCGAAAACGATGAAGAACAGGGTCACGAGCACCGCCTTGACCCCCATGCCGTGAAGCTTCTCGTCCCGGGGCCCGGTGTCGAACTCCACCGACACGTGGCCGATCTCTTCGGTCACGTTGCCGCCCCCGGCCCCGCCGCCGCCCCCGCCGGTTCCCAAAAGGAAGTCGGCGTCCTCGGCTCCCGACCCCACCCGCCGGGTCACGACGGGACGGTCCACCGTGTCGCTGGGCTGCCTGGACTGCCCTTTGGAGGAGAGGGAGCGGCCGCCCTTGTCCAGAACCTCAACCCGGTTGACGTCCTTCTCGGCCATCACGCCGTCCAGGACCTTGTCCAGCGTCTGAGTGTTTTGCGTCAGGACCCCGTATTCGGCGTTGAAAGCCAGATTGTTCGCGATGGAATTGAACCGCGCCACGGACTCTTTCGTCAGCATTTCCTTGCCGGCCGTGTAGCTGAGGACGATGAGGGCCGCCGAGCTCACGGCGAAGAACAGGGAGAAAAAGACGCTGATTTTGTTCGTCAGGCTTTGGGTGCGCAAGTCGAGAATCATTTAATCACCTCTTCGGCGCTTTGGATGAGATCGGCGGGGACGGACGTTTTGAGACGTTCCGCCACGACCAAATTCAATGAGACTCCATACCGCGTCGGCCGGGTCAGAGGGATGGAGGACGGCCGTTCCCCCTTCAAGACGCGACCGACGACCCCGGCGGCGTCGCAGCCGTTCTCCTCCGGCTCCGCCTGGAGGCCGACGAGGGCCCCGGCTTTCACGAACGCCGTCGATGGAGCGATGACGGGAAGCCCCGTCTGAATCGTCTGGAGGATCAACGGGGCCGCCGTCCGCGCGGAGTAGAGAACGGGATCCGCCAGCATCAAAAGGCAGTCGGCCTCCTTCCTCAAGTTTATGACCGCGTCGGTCAATTTGTCGACCGAAGGGACCTCCAGCAGGACGATCGCCTCGCCTTCGTCCCGGAGGTGCTTGAGCTCGGCGACCTCCTCGATGTTCCGGCCCGGGCCGTAGAGAACGCCCACCCGCTTGATCCGCGGGAAATTCTTCCGGATGAACGCCACCTGCGCGGCCGGGTCCATATCCAACGGAGACCCCGGCGGAACGACCCCGCTGGACGCCGGGTCGATCACCATGCAGTACACGGTCGGGACCGAGGGGTCTTTCTCCCTCATGAACCTCGTCGCCGTCGTGCCCATGGCGACGATCACATCCGGCTTCTTCGCCCGCAAGGCGTTCAAAATGGAAGCGTTCCCCGCATCGTTGTCCGTGAGCGTCACGTCCGCGACCTGCTCGGCGGACTTGTTGCACGAGTTGAATCCTTGAACGGCGCGATCGAACAACTGAAAAGAACTGGATCGAACGATGGCCACCTTGCGCCCCGCGCTCAAGGACAGCGGCGCCAGGAAAAACAACAAGGTGAGCAGGCAATGATGTCGTTTCATTTGTGCATTCTTCCGACGCTCTCCCGTAACGGAAATTCCGTCGCCCCCCAAAAACAACACGGATCAACAACGCAAATGAAGCCTCGCAGGCCCCTTACTGTAAGTCTTGCGCCGAGAAAATTCAAGGGGCACGCGCCGTTTGCCCCGGTCGGCATAAGGTGGTAAAATCGCCCCGATTTTCGGGTCCGTAGCTCAGGGGTAGAGCATTCGCCTTTTAAGCGAGGGGTCGAGGGTTCGAAACCCTCCGGACCCACCATTTTGGTGGATACAAACTCTTGGAAGCGGAAAACATCTGTCTATATCCCAGGTCGCTTCGCTCCCGAC
>Ga0182011_10003968_pt1 | contig 11967 bp, 5 predicted proteins | sample 711E1DmetaG_FD_120481 | JGI IMG/M metagenome (GOLD analysis project Ga0182011, IMG submission 120481) | Permafrost microbial communities from Stordalen Mire, Sweden - 711E1D metaG | ecosystem: Environmental > Terrestrial > Soil > Wetlands > Permafrost | place: Sweden: Stordalen | collected... | reverse complement strand
GCAGAACCGATCGTTTGAGCACGCCGACCATCTGTTCGCCTGGGGCACCGTCAATCGCGGTGGCGATGGTGAAGTGACGATCGAGACCGCCGCGCCGCTCTCCGCCGGCAACCCGCACTACGCGCGTCTCACCGTGCGCGACCCGGGGAAGGGCTTCGGCCTCGCGAACGGCGGTTACGGCGGCATGGCGGTGAAGCCGGGCGAAAACTACCTCGTCTCGCTGCGCGCGCGAAGACCCGCCGTGGCGGGGGAGGACCCGGCCGGCGCGCTGTTGGCGGTGCTGGAGGATGAGACCGGCCGGCCGCTCGGCGAATGTCGGCTGACGGGTCTCGGACCGGACTGGGCGCGGCTCGACGGGGTGATTCCGTGTCGCGGCCCTGCGCGGCACGCGCGTCTCGTCGTGCTTGCCACCGCCGCCGGGTACGTCGACCTGGATGTGGTTTCGCTCTTCCCGGAACACACGTTCAAGAACCGGCGCAACGGCGTGCGCGCCGATTTGGCGCAGATGCTCGCCGACTTGCATCCCGCGTTCATGCGTTTTCCCGGCGGCTGCATCGTCGAGGGCCACGACCTGCCCAACCGGTACCAGTGGAAAAACACCATCGGCGACATCGCCGCGAGGCCGCAGAATTGGAACCGCTGGCAGGACGCGATGCCGGCCACCGCGCCGGAGTACTACCAGACCAGCGGCCTGGGCTTCTTCGAGTTCTTCCAGCTTTGTGAGGACCTTGGCGCGGAGCCTTTGCCCGTCTTGAATTGCGGCATGGCCTGCCAGTACCAGAGCAAACAGCTCGTGCCGCTCGACCAGCTCGATCCCTTCGTGCAGGACGCACTCGATCTCATCGAATTCGCCAACGGTCCGGCGGACTCGGTGTGGGGCGCCCAACGCGCCGCGATGGGGCACCCGGAGCCGTTCCACCTGAAGTTCCTTGGCGTGGGCAACGAGCAGTGGGGGGAGGACTATTTCGCGCGCTACCAGGTATTTCAGGCCGCCCTCCACGCCCGGCATCCCGAGATCCGGCTCGTGACCACGGCGGGACCGGGGGTGGACGACGGATTTTGGAAGCTCGCCTGGGACAAGTTCCGGAGCGGCACGCCGGCGGATATCGTCGACGAGCATTATTACCGCTCGCCGCAGTGGTTTCTCCAAAACGCGACGCGCTACGATGCCCAGGACCGCGCCGGCCCGAGGATTTTCGCGGGTGAATTCGCCGCCCACGACGGTTCCGCCCGCCCCAACAACCTGCGGGCCGCCCTCGCCGAAGCGGCGTTCATGACCGGCCTCGTGCGCAACAGCGACCTTGTTGTCCTTTCGTCCTACGCGCCGCTCTTCGCCAAAGCCGGCGCGTCGCAATGGGCGCCCAACCTCATTTGGTTCGACAACACGCGCGTCTACGGCACGCCGTCGTACTACGTCCAGCTTCTCTTCAGCCACCACCGGCCCGACTGCGTGGTGCCGGTGACAGTGCAGGGCCCGGCCGTCACGCTGCCGCCCTTGGCGGCGCGGGACGTCGCCACCTACGGCGCCCCCCCATTGACGCCGTACAAACCGCCGTCGATCCCCGCGTTGTTCCTCGCCGCCGGCCTTCGGGGCCGGGAGCACAACGCCGACAGCGGTGGCGAGGGGGAGATCGTCATCCTTGTCGCCAACCCCTACGGCGAGTCGCGCCACGCGGAGATTGAGCTGCGCGGTGCGCCAAAGATCGCGGCCGGGGCACGCGCCGTCATGCTGACGAGCGCGAGCGCGGACGATGAGAACTCGTTCGAGGCCCCGACCAAAGTCGCGCCGCGCGAAACACCCGTGGTGGTCCCGGGTCCAGAGTTCACCCATATCTTTCCGGCCAATTCGCTCACGGTCTTGCGGCTCCCGCTCGCGCCTTAATGGGCTCCCTGAGGCGGAACCCGAATGACGCCTCCCGGAATAGCGGGCCCGCCATTTCGGGCAGTTCGAGCGCCTGCGCCGTGGGGCTTGATTCGGCTTCGCCCAACGATCATCCTCCTCTCCGGTCCCGCCTGATTCCCTCGCTGTCCGTGGCCCCCCGGTTCCTTTTCCCTTCTGTGCTCGCGTGTGCGGTCCGCCGGTCGTTCCGGGGCCCGGCGCTGGTCGTTGCGGCGGGATTGTGGTTCGCGCCGTTCGTCCGCCCGGCCGATCCCCCAGCCGGCCCGCCGGAGCGTCCCCTCGAGGTGAGTGCGGCGACCGATCACTATCCCTATAGCTTCGAAGAGGAGCCCGGTCGGATCACGGGTTTCGCGGTCGATCTGTTTGACGCGGTGGCGCGGCGGATGGCCCTGACGCTGCATCGCACCGGCCTCCCGGCATTGGACGAGCTCCGACGCTTCGACGGCGGCGAATTCGACGTGGCGGAGTTCCGGCACCGCCGACCGGGGCGTGATCTGAACATCGAATACACGGCGCCGGTGCTGGTCCTGCAGGGCGCGATCTTCGTCCGGACGGGCGACCGGCGTTTTGCGACGATGGAAGACCTGCGGACAAAACAGGCGCAGGTGGCGGCGTCGACCCAGGGTTTCGATTTTGCGGTGGCGCGCGGGCTGGCTCAGGATCATCTGCAGACCGCCTCGAGCCCCGACGGCCTGCGACTGCTGTCCGAGGGACGGGTCGATGCGGTGCTGGTGACACACCTGACTGGCATCGCCCAAGCGGTCCACCTGGGCATTCGCAATGTCGAACCGGTGGGCCCCTCGCTCGACGGGTTCACGGTGCGGTACTGTCTGGCGGTGCACAAGGGCAACGACGAACTGCTGGCGCGACTCAACGAAGGGCTGGCGGTGTTGCACCAGAGCGGCGAATTCGAGCAGATCTACCAGAAGTGGTTCGGGCGTTTCGAGCCGCGGCGGTTCACCTGGCTGCAGATGATCTCCCTGATCGCGGCGTTTCTCGCCGTGGCCCTGGCCCTGGTCTTGTGGGCCCTGGTCCGCCAGCGTCAGCTGCGCCGGCGCATTGCCCACCAAGCCGAAGAGCTGGCCGAAAACCAGGGCATTCTCGCCGACGCACAGCAATTCGCCCGGGTCGGCCACTGGCGGAGTGCGGTCGACGGACGGACGGATGTGGTATGGTCCGCCGAAACCTATCGCATTTTTGGACGCGATCCGCGCGAGGTGGCACCGGACATCGAGGGCCTGACGGCGTACGCCGCGGCTGCCGACCGGATGCGCTGGCGCCAGGCATGGGCGGCGTCGCTGCAGGACGGACGCTCTCACGAAATGGACGTGGTGATCGAACCGCAGCCGGGCCTGCGCAAGACCGTTCATGTCCGCGGCCGGCCGGTGCTGGATGCCGCGGGCCGGCGGATCGGCCTGTTCGGCACCGTGCAGGATGTGACCGCCTGGCGGGCAGCCGAGCAGGCGCTGCGGCAGTCGGAACAATTGTTGCGGGCACTCTACGACAACCTCCCGGTGTCCCTGGTGGTGCTCGAATGGGTGGATAATGACTGGCGGGTGGTTTCATTCAATCCGCAGGCGGGACGGTGGCTGCGCCTCGTCGAGAAAAGCTCGATCGGCCAGCCGATGAGCGTGCTGGGCCTGAATCCGGAGCTGCACGAGGCGATCGGACAGCTGATTCAGAAATGCCTCGCCGACGAGACCGACCGCAAAAAGGAGCTGTTCACCGCGGATGACCAACGATACACCGCGGTCACCGTGGTGCGGCTGGGGCGGGACTCCGATCGGCCGCGGTGCTGCTTCCTGGCGGAGGACGTGACGGAGCGCAAACAGAAGGACGCCGAAATCGCCCAGAGCCGCCGCCTGCGTGCCGTGGGGGAATTGGTCGGCGGCATTGCCCACGAATTCAACAATCTCCTCACGCCCATCCTGATGAAGGCCGACCTGCTGCAGGTCGAATGGGCCCACCATCCCGGCCTGAGCGAGGAGTTGAAAGCGATCGTGGCGGCGGCACGGCGCTCGGCCGAGCTCACGCGACGACTGCTGGCCTTCGGACGCAAGGCCGATGTCCAGCCGGAACTGCTCGACCTCCGGGCGGTCGTGGGGGCCAACCTCGACCTCGTACGGCATACGATCGACCGGCGCATTCGGATCGAAAGCGCCGTTCCCGCCGATCTGCCGGCCCTTTTCCTCAACAGCGGCGACCTGCACCAGGTCATCCTCAATCTGTTGTTGAACGCGCGCGACACTCTGCTGGAAAAACTCACCTTGGTGCCGCCAGGTGGATGGAGCGCCTGCATCCGCATCGAAGCCGAGTCCGCTCCAGCCGAGGAGGTGATACCACCCATCGCGCCGCCCGAGCCGCCGCGGACCTGGATCCGCCTGACGGTGCGCGACAACGGCTGCGGCATGACGCCAGCCGTGCTCGAGCGCATTTTTGAACCCTTTTTCACGACCAAGCAGGTGGGGCAGGGCACCGGGTTGGGACTCGCCACGGTCTGGCACTTGGTGACGGGCATGCACGGCCGGATCGACGTGGAATCGGTGCTCGGGGAGGGCTCGGCCTTTCACGTTTCTCTGCCGATTCTCCCGCGCCGGGGACAAAGCCGGCCGCCAATAGCCCCCAAGGCAACCGGCAGCTCCGCCAAGCCGAGCGCGCCACGCCGGCTGATGCTGGTCGAGGATGAAGAAGCCATCGCCCGGGTGGTGTGCCGGTTGCTCGAGCGCGAAGGTCACGCGGTCACCGTCGTGTCCAACGGGCTGCAGGCCTGGGAGGCGCTGGCGGCCCATCCCGAGGCCTTTCACGGCGTGATCATGGACCTCAATATGCCCGGCATCAGTGGACTCGAACTGGCCCGCCGCGCGCGGGCCCTTCCGTTCGAGGGGCCGCTGGTGATCATGAGCGGCCGGGTAACGGAAGAGGACCGTGCGGAGTTGGAGCATTTGCGGATCGACGCTTTCCTGGAAAAGCCGTTTACGGTCGAGTCCTTCCGGGTCGCCATCGATCCGATCCTGCGGTCCATCCGAGACTGATGGCCCGCGGCGGCGGAGGCGCACCTCCGAGTTGTCGGTCATCCGAGGTGCATGGGCTTTTGGCACGGTCCCAGGTTCCGTGGCATGGGTCCCCTGACCCATGGTCTCCAGTTCATGGGTCGGGAGACCCGTGCCACTTTCGATCCACCGCCAATCGACGGATGCACCACCGCGCCGGCGGCGGGTGGCCGATAGCTCGACGATCTCACGCTGAGAATGGCTCGGTGGTGCAGGCTGTGTTTTGGAGACGCGACGCCCTCGTCGCGTGCGTCCCTCGAAGACGCGACGAGGGCGTCGCGGCTCCAGGAAAAACCGAGGCTAGCGGCTCGACGCCCGCAATCCGAACGGCTATCACGCGGTCGAACTGTAAGACCACCTGTCCCTTGGCCCCGCCGGGATGCTGCGCTACGCAGGGCGTTCCCGCCGCCTCCACGTCCGCGTCTCCGACCTTCCCATCCCCATCCCTATGAGCACCGCACCAACTGCCCCCGGCAGTTTCACCCTTCCCGGCGAGGCCGGATACGAGGACCTTACCCTTCGCCTCGCGCAACAATGGGGCGCGGACACGATCCGCGACAGCGACGGCACTCAGTTGTCGCCCGCGATCACCCAGTCGGGCTACCACATCTATTCGACGATCTGCCTCGTCCGCTCGGTCAACGCGTGGGCCAAGCATAATCCCGACAAGCTGCAGCAGAACTTCCTGATGAGCTTTCCGGTGGTGGCGGACAAGCCCACCGTGACGATCGATTTGCTGCGGCGTTTCTTCCGCGAGCAGTTCGTCGTGAACTTCGGCGACAACCCGAAACAGTGGTGGCAGGTGTTTGACCGCACCACGGGTCAGGAGGTGCCGAAGCGGCAATGGTCGGCCCAACCCAGGCGCGGCACGGTCACTGTCACGGGGGCCACGCCCGGCCACGCCTACACCGTGAACTTCCTCTCGTTCCGCATCTGGGAGGAGATCTCGATGTACAATCACATCACGAACAACTGGGGCGATCGGGAGCACCTCGCGGCAGTCGACCCGATGCACCCGGCGACCCGGCAGGTGCTGCTGGCCCACCTCGAGCAGTGGCTGGCGGATCACCCGGACACGGCAGTCGTCCGGTTCACCTCGATGTTCTACAATTTCACCTGGTTTTGGGGCGACGACCCGAACCTGCGCTACATCTACTCCGACTGGGGCGACTACGCGATGACGGTCAGCCCGCGCGCCCTGCGGCTCTTCGCCAAGAAGTACGGCTACCGGCTCACGTCCGAGGACTTCGTCAACGGCGGTCTCTACAACTCCACCCACAACGCGCCGTCCCGCCGTTATCGGGACTACATGGAGTTCATGCACGATTTCGTGATTGGGTTCGGGCGCCAATGCGTCGACCTTGTGCACCGGCACGGCAAGCAGGCTTATGTCTTCTATGACGATCACTGGATCGGCGTGGAGCCCAACAGCCCGCGCTTTGCCGAGTTCGGCTTCGACGGGCTGATCAAATGCGTGTTCAACGCCTTCGAGGTGCGCCTGTGCGCACACGCCCGCGGCGTGAAAACGCACGAACTGCGCCTGCACCCCTACCTCTTCCCGACCGGGCTCAAGGGCGAGCCGACGTTCAAGGAAGGAGGCAATCCGACGCTCGATGCCAAGAATTTCTGGATCGACGCCCGTCGCGGCCTGATTCGCGTGCCGATCGACCGCGTCGGGCTCGGCGGCTACCTTTCGCTGGTCCAGGGCTTCCCCGACTTCGTTGCCTACATCGCGGATCTGGCCCAGGAGTTCCGCCTCCTCAAGTCTTTCCATGAGGGTGATCGGCCCTACGTCGCGCCGTTCAAGGTCGCCGTGCTCACCGCGTGGGGCGACTTGCGCGCGTGGATCTGCTCAGGCCATTTCACCCACGGCCTCGAACTCAACGAAATGGTCGAATCGCTCGCCGGCCTGCCGGTCGCGGTGGAGTTCATCAGCTTTGACGACCTTGTGGCGAAGGGCGTGCCGAAAGGCGTGAAGGTTATCATCAATTGCGGTCGCGAGGGCAGCGCGTGGAGCGGCGGCCATTACTGGCGCGACCCGCGGATCGCGGAAATCCTCACGCGCTGGGTGCAGCGGGGCGGCGGCCTACTCGGCGTGGCCGAGCCGTCGGCCGCGGCGGAGCCCGGCCAGCTCTTCAAACTCGCGCCGGTGCTCGGGCTCGACCGCGAGCGTGGCGAGCGCATCGCCAACGGGCGATACCGGTATGCGGCGCCGGCCGCCCCGGCCGCGCCACATTTCATCACCGCGGATCTCACTGGCTCCCCCGATTTCGGCAAGGACCTCGACGGCGTCTTCGCCCTAGGCGCCGGCACGCAGGTGCTGGCGGACCGCGAGGGCTCGCCGCGCCTCGCGACCAACGCCTTCGGCCGAGGCCGCAGCGTCTATTTCTCAGGCTTCAAGTTCACCCACGAAAATACCCGCCTGCTCCACCGCGCACTGTTCTGGGTGGCCGCGCAGGAGGCATCCTGGCCGGTGTGGGCGTGTTCCAACCCCCGCACGGAGTGCGCGTTCTTCCCCGCGAAAAAGAAGCTGGTTGTGATCAACAACGCCGGCGCCGACGAAGAGACCACCGTCACCCTCGCCGACGGGAAATCCGCCGTCGCAGTGAAACTGCCCGCCCATGGCATCCAGATCCTCGACCTGTAGCTGCGCCATTGGCCCTGGTCGGACTCAGATCGTCGCACCGAGACTGCCTTGGACAAACGGTGGACCCAAGGGTAAGGCGGATTATTCCCGATCCGCCGCAACGAATGGCGCGTCACGGAAAACGCGCCCTACCTCAGCGATGGCCCGCGTCGCGTTCATCAGGCGGCCGAAGGCCGGCGAATCACGGCGCCGCCGGCAGGATGGCGCGCAGGCGGTCGGTCAGCTCCATGCAGGCCCGCCCATCGTGGTAGGGGCATTTCCACAAGCCCACTTTGTCCATCCCGCGGCGGACGGTGCCGTCCCTTTTCACCCCCCAAAACCATTCCCCGTGTTCGCGATCGATCAAGTGCGTTGCGATGAAGTCCCAGGAGCGCAGCGAAGCCTGGAGAAACGCCGGGTCGCCCGAGACCTGGTAGGCGTTGAGAAAACCGATCGCGGCCTCGGCTTGCGGCCACCAGTCCTTGCCTGAATCCCTCAAACCCTTGGGGTCGGCCTCGTTCATCAGGCCGCCGTCGGTGTCCAAGCCCTCGGCCAGGGTGGCCCGCGCAATTTGCACGGCGGCCGCTTTGGCCCGCGCGATCAGGTCGGGCTCGGCCAGCACCTCGGTCGTCTCCAGCAGCAGCCAGCTGAATTCGATGTCGTGACCATAGGAGATGCCGTCTGACCGGGGAGTCCAGTCGGCATCGACATACAGACGCAGGTGGTGGTTCGCGGGATTGAGGAAACGGTTCATCATGATCTCGGCCAACTGCCGTAGTTCGCCGCGCAGCTCCGGGTCGGGCCACGCCCGCAGCAGGTTGGTGTAGGCCTCCATGATATGCAGATGCGTGTTCTGCGACTTCATGGACGGGTTGCCCATGGCACCCCATCGGCTCGGCGCCATGGGCGCCCAATCCCGGGTGAACCGCTCGAGGTAGCCGCCGTGCACGTGATCGCGGGCATGGCCTTCCACACAACGATAGAGCGCGGCGGCGCGTTCCAGCGCCGAATGGTTCCCGGTGGCCCGGTAGAATTCCGCCAGCGCGTAGATGCCGAACGCCTGGCCGTAGATCTCCTTGTGTGTGTCGCGCAGACCGCCGTCCGCGGTGATCGACCAAAACAGGCCGCCCTGTTCCTTGTCCCAGAACCGCGTCATGAGATCGTCAAACGCCCACCGGGCCATCTCGAGGCAGGCCGGATCCCGGTTGCGGCGATAGGCAGCAGAAAACGTCCAGAGGATGCGGGAGGTGAGCAGCGCCCCGCGCGGCGCGTTCTCGTGAATCGTGAGGTCGTTGTCGATCTGGCCATAGAAGCCGCCGCGCTGCCGGTCGCGCACGTGTGCCATCCAGAAGGGGAGGATATCCTCCCTTAATTCGGCCTCGACGGCCGCGAGGTGGGTCCGGAGCGCGGCCGCATCCACCACCGCCGCCGGTGCCGACGGCGTCCCTCTCGGCAGACTCGCCGGGTCCATCCGCGCCGCCGGTTCTGCGGTGAGCGACCCGACCAGGCCCGTGACCAACACCAGCAGGCAAATGCGTCGGTGCATGGCCCAAGAGGAAGTCATCGCCGCGGGCGCGTCAAGCGGGCATCCGGGGGCTGTTGCATTTCCTCGCGCCAGAGGACTGGGCAGGCGGCGTCTTGGAGACGCGATGCCCGTGGCGTGCGCCGATTGAAACCGCCCGGGAGCGTCGCGTGCCCGGGAAAAACCCCGGACTAGCCGGGCGCTTCCGCCGTGCGGACGGCGCGGGCGACCGTGGCGCGGGTGGCCACGGCGGTGAGGGCGGCGGACTGCTCGGCGGGCAAGGCGCTCAGCTCGGCGTCAAACGGCTCGGCGGTGACCGGTCCGTCGTAGCCGGCATCGGCCAGTGCCTGCATGAACCCGGCCAGGTCGATCACGCCGGTCGTGCCCGGCAGCTTGCGGCAGTGGTCGATCAGCTCGGAGCGGGGCACGCCGGCGGGCGCGTCGCCCACGTGGACGTGCACGAGGGCCTCACGGGTGAGCCCGCGCAGGTCGGCGCGCGTGCCGCCGCTGGCATGCCAGTGCCAAGAATCGATCAGCACGCCGCAATTCGGACCGATGGCGCGGCCCAGTTCCACCACGGCCGGAAGGGTGCGCAGGAAGGGATGCTTGAACCGGCGCATGAAGGACTCCGGTCCGATGAATTCGAGGCCGAGGCGGATGCCATGGTCGGCGAGCATCCGTGCCAATGGCTGGAACCGGGCGACGTGGAAGGAAAAGTTTTCTTCGAACGGCCGTTCGTCGCTGCCCGACAAGATCCACATGCCGGCGCGCCGGGCCCCCAACGCCTGCGCGCTGGCCAGCATCGGCGGCAGCTTTTGCAGCCAGTCGCGCCATTCCGGCTCCGGGACGATATACGGCATGAACGGCAGGTTCCAGGCGCCGATGCGCAGGCCGTACTGCAGGAAAAGTTCACGCACGGCAGGCGCGCCGTGGCGCGTTACTTCGTCGTGCAGGGGAGCCAGCTGGGCGTCGAAGCCGCCGAAGCCGTGGCGCTGCGCGAGCGCCACGCCGTCGCGCAGGGACACGGTGATGCCGATATGACCGGGATTGAGGGAGGCAAACATGGGAAAGTCGCGAGGATTTTGGACCGGGTTTGAGGTCGACCAAGGAAACGACTTAGCCCCGAGACTAGCGCGGCTTTGCCGCGCTGGGTTCATTCGTGGTTCGATTGGATAGTCCCGGCTCAGGGCCGACGACGGCGTTGGGTCGGTGGTTTGCGGTTGGGGATGGGGTGCGGCGTTGGGGCGGATCTTTTTCGCCGGGCCCGGCGGCGGGTCTTGGCCTTGGACGCGGCGGGCCGGGCGGACCGGGGAGTCCGGCGGGCGGGTCGGCTTTTGCCGGCCGGGGTTTCCTCAGGGAATTCGGCGTGCAGTTCGCCGGTGGCCAGCATCGTCAGCATGGCGCAGGGGCCGGGCGGCAGCGGCAAATCGATTCGGCCGCGACGGCGGGCGGACTCGTGGGTGGCAAAGATGATTTCCGTGGCGCGCAGGGCGTTCTCGCTCGCGAGTTGGGGCAGGGCGCCGGTCTCGATCCCATTCAGCAGGTCGGCGATGCCGCGGTAGATTGCCTGGTCGTCGTGGATCGACTCGCCTGTGTCGATGACCTCCCAGGCGGTCTGGCCATGGCGCCGCAGGCGCAGCCAGGGGGCGTCAAACAGAATCTCGATCACACCCGCGTCGCCGATCAGGCGCAGCAGGCAGCCGGCGTCCGCGTGTTGATGGCCGAAACGGTAGAGCGCGCGCACGCCGTTGCGGAAGCGGAACTCGGTGATGCCGTGGCCGGCCTGGATGGCACCGAACACCTTGGTCGCACCGCGCAGGTCGATCTGGCCGAGGACCCATTCGGCGGGCGTGTCATGGTTGAAGAAGAACATCAGGTCGAGCACGTGGGTTCCCGCGTCGGAGATGTTGTGCCAAGCGCCCTCCAGGGCGACGAGCCGGCCGATGGCACCCTCGTCGAGCAGCGCCCGAGCGCGGGCGAGCGGGAGGTTGAACCGGCGCTGGTGGTTGATGGCGAGCAGCAGACCGTGCTTCCGGCAGGCGGCATGCATGCGCAGCGCGGCGTGCCAATGAATGTCCATCGGTTTCTCGCACAGGATCAGCCGCGGCCGGAAGGTCGCGGCGGCGCAAACGACCTGGGCATGGAGGTGCGGCCAGAGGCAGACGCTGACCACGTCAGGCCGGACCGCGCGCAACATTTTGCGATAGTCGGAAAAGATGGCGGCGGCGGGGTTGTGTGCGGCCACAAAGGCCTCGGCATTGGCGCGGTCGAGGTCGGCCACGGCGGCCAGCGTGCAGCGGCCGGAGGCGGCGAAGCCGGCCATGTGGCGGTGGGCCATGCCAAAACCGGTGGCGCCGGCGGTGCCACGCGGCTTGCCGCAGCCGATGATGGCAACCTTGTAGGGAGTCGGGAGGGGATCGCTCATGATGTCCACTGTAGCACAGGAACGGCGTCAGGCGACTCTGTTTCGGCGCCCATCGCGCCTGTCCACCACGAGGCTTGAACGGGCTCGGTCGCAACGCGTATCATCCCACGATGGCCGCCGATCAATTTCCGTCCTGCGTTCACTGGGGGTGGGTTGCCGTCTTCTGCCTCCTGGCCGGTGCGTTGTTTTACGCGCTGCTGCTGATCCCGGATGCTCCCCCGCCGCCCGTCCAGGGCGCGGGCCAGGAGCCGTTTGTGTGGAACCGCGACGCGTACTGGCACGAGTTGGAGGCGCAGTTTGTCCATGCCAAATCGGCGGACCGCGCCGCGCTGGCGGCACCGATTGGAGAATTGCAGGCCGCGATCGAACGCCGCTTGGATGCACTCGCGACGCCGGACCTCCCGGTCTCGGCGCCGGTCTTTGATGCGCTGGAAGCGGACTTTT
>Ga0182011_10003967_pt1 | contig 11970 bp, 5 predicted proteins | sample 711E1DmetaG_FD_120481 | JGI IMG/M metagenome (GOLD analysis project Ga0182011, IMG submission 120481) | Permafrost microbial communities from Stordalen Mire, Sweden - 711E1D metaG | ecosystem: Environmental > Terrestrial > Soil > Wetlands > Permafrost | place: Sweden: Stordalen | collected... | reverse complement strand
CCGGCGCCGGTTCCAAACAGCGGCCGTTCCCCCGCCAGCTTCCACCCCGCCCGCCACATCACGGCCCGTGAGGCCTCCCCCCGGTTCTGCAACAACTGGTCGATGCGCACCCGGACCTGGGAGGCGCTCAAATACAGCGCCGCCGCCGATCCCGCCAGCAGCAGGGCCACGACCAGCGCCCAGCGCCAACGCCGCGCACCGCCGCGCATTGCCAGCAACGGCCATGCGGTCAGGGCCACGCCGAGCGAGAGCCAGGCGCCACGACTCAACGTCAGCAACACGCCGCAGACGAATAGCGCCGCCAGATAACCGCAGACCACTCGCTGCACCGCGCCGGCGCCACGCTGGAAGGTCAGTGCGACCATGGCCGGCAGCAGCAAGTTGAGGAAGGCTGCCAGGCTGTTGGGAATGCCGAAAGAGCCGCTCGACCGATCGAGAAACTGCAGAGACTGCCGCCTGCCCATCATCAGCCACCCCGGATCCCCCAGTCGCTGGTAGACTGCCATGCCCACGGCCACGACCCCCAATGCGACCACCCCGGCAAACAACACCGTTCGGGCGCGCATGGTGCGAACGCCCCCCAGCACCACCCAAAATACCGCCGCCATCTGCGCCCAGCCGAGCCAATCCCGCCAACCCAGCCACGGCACCGGCGTGATCCACGCCGCGTTCACCGCGCCATAAACCAGGAACGGCAGCGTCGCGAGCGCCGCGCCGGGAAACTCCAGCCAGCGCCGCCGCCATGCCGCGACCGCCCACCACAACCCGAGCGTGCCCAGGTTGACCGCGCCGGTGACCACCATCGTCTCCGGCCGGTAGCCGCCCAGACACAGCGTGGTCCACCAAAGATTGGCCAGTACGAGGATCACGAGCGCCCATTCGCCGACCGGGCCACACGCCTCCCCGGGAGGTTCCGCGCCGGATTTCGTCTCCGGCGCCGCCTCACCGATCGAACTTGACCATTTATGAACAGAATTCATTCCAATTTCGTGCTTGGCACTTTACGTGCTTCTTCTGCCCCAGTCTAGCATCCGCTCACCTTTGCTTTTGACCGGACGGCAGAACTTCTCAAACCTCAACTCTGACTCCTGCAACCAACAGAAAAAGGACTCCCTACATGACAGCGAAGGAAGTAATCAAACTCGCCAAGGACAAAGAGGTCAAAATTGTTGACTTCAAGCTCTGCGACATTCACGGCACGTGGCAGCACTTTGCCACTCCCGTGAATGAGCTGACCGAAGATGTTTTCGAGGAGGGCCTTGGTTTCGACGGCTCCTCGATCCGGGGTTGGAGAGCAATCGACGCATCGGACATGCTCCTGGTCCCCGATGCCGCCACGGCGTTCATCGATCCGTTTTCCGCCAACAAGACGCTGAGCCTCACCTGCGATGTCATGGATCCGATCACGCACGAAGTCTATGATCGCGATCCCCGCGGCATCGCCAAGAAGGCGGAGGCCTATTTGAAAAGCACCGGACTCGCCGACACCGCGTACTTCGGGCCCGAGGCTGAGTTCTTCATCTTCGACAGCATCCGCTATGACACGACGTCCAACAGTTCCTTCTATTACGTCGACTCCAACGAAGGCATCTGGAATCGCGGCAAGGAGACGGCGGTCGATGGTTCCGCCAACCTCGGCTACAAGATCCGCCACAAGGAAGGCTATTTCCCCGTCCCCCCGGCCGACCAGCTCGTCGACATTCGCAATGAAATGATCCTCACGATGGTCGACTTGGGCCTCAAAATCGAGAAGGAGCACCACGAGGTTGCCACTGCGGGCCAGGCTGAGATCGACATCGTTTTCGACACGCTGCTCCGGACTTCGGACCACATGTGTGTCTACAAATACGTCTGCAAGAACGTGGCGAACAAGCACGGCAAGACCGTCACCTTCATGCCCAAGCCGCTCTTTGGCGACAACGGTTCGGGCATGCACACCCACCAGTCGTTGTGGAAGGACGGCAAACCGCTGTTCGCCGGAAACGGCTACGCGGGTTTGAGCGAAATGGCGCTCTATTATGCCGGCGGCTTGCTGAAACACGCCTATGCGCTCTGCGCGATCCTGAGCCCGACGAACAATTCCTACAAGCGGCTCGTCCCCGGGTTCGAAGCACCCGTCAACCTTGCATACTCTGCCCGCAATCGCTCCGCGGCGATCCGGATCCCGACCTACAGCCCGAGCCCGAAGGCGAAGCGGCTCGAATACCGCCCTCCGGATCCGTCCGCCAACCCGTATCTGGCCAACACCGCCATGCTCATGGCCGGCCTCGACGGCATCCTTAACAAGATCCACCCCGGAGAACCCCTGGACAAGAATCTCTATGATCTCTCACCCGAGGAGAAGGCCAAGGTTCCGGTCGTTCCCGATTCCCTGAAGGGTGCGCTCGAGGCGCTCCAGGCCGACCACCAGTTCCTGCTCAAGGGTGACGTCTTCACCAAAGGATTCATCGATAATTTCATCGAGATGAAGCAGGGCGAATATGACGCCGTGCGCCTGCGCCCGCACCCCTACGAGTTCCACCTCTACTACGACGTCTGAGCGAACAGAGAGTTCAAGGAACGGGCTTCCCGCCCGCGGTCCTCTTTCAACCGGCTGCCGCGAGGCAGCCGGTTTTGTTTGGTTGGCTGTCCGGTGCAGGCATCGTAGGGCGGGGTCGCCGAACCCCGCCGCGCTCGGCCAAACGGCGGGATCCGGCGATCCCGCCCTACATCCGATGCATCGTTCCCGTGAAGGCTCCGGATTCCGGTTCTCAGCTCTTCAGATCCTCGGGTCGCAAACGTCTGACCCCCGTCCATTGCGCAAGGAAAAGCTCCTCCATGACGGTCCGCACCTCCGCCGGGAGGCGTTGCGCCAATTCCTCGACCGAAGGCAGCTGGTCGACCGCAAGCACCTCAGGTTGTTCGCCACTGCCCCCATCAGGTGGGATTGGCGCCATGGCAGATTCATCCGCCGCCAGCACGACCGCCGGCCGTACCGGTTCCGGATCCGCCTCGATTCGGCCCGGGGCCGTGCGTTGGGACGCCGGTTCCGCCCGCGGCGCCTTCGCCACAGGCCTTTGCACGCTCTGGTCCCTTGAATCTTCCTCGACGGAAGGGATCGCCAGTCGCAACCGGCGGCCCAACTCAGCCATCAGGCCTTTTTTTTTTCGTCTTTCGCCGTCCCGTCATTCGGGGCCTGCTCGGCCAGCGCCGCCAGCTCCTTGATCAAGCTGTCGATCGCCCGGGCGCGGCTCGCCTCGACCGCCTTGAGAAGCGTGACTTCGAAATTGATCTTCTCGGCCAGGCCATGCTTCACGGCCGCCTCGCCTTCGCGCAGCCCGTCGAGCAGTCGCGTCAGCTGTTCGGTCGTCATGGAGGTGTGACCGAGCGCCGCGCTCTGCCCGCCTCCGGCGATTGCGTCTAGCAGGGCAGTGCGCACGTGGCTTTGCAGGTCCACCAGCAAGCGAAACAGATCCCGGCCGTTCTCGTCGCACTCCTCAACAATCGCCACGATCTTTTTGTGGTCGCCCGCGGCCAGCGCGCCGGCGAGCTCGGCGATCTTCTCTGCCGCCACCAGGCCATACACGTCGAGCACATCGGCCTCGCTGACGTCGCTGCCGCAAAACGAAATCATCTGGTCGAAAATCGACTGGGCGTCGCGCATGCCGCCATCGGCCATGCGGGCAATGCTCGCCAAGGCCGCGGGGCTCACCTCGATCTTCTCCGCCGCGGCGATTTTCTTCAGCCGTTCCACAATCAACTCGACGGAAATGGGCTTCAGGTCGAACCGCTGACAGCGTGAAATAATGGTCGGCAGCACCTTCTGGACATCGGTCGTGGCGAAGACGAATTTCACGTGGGCCGGCGGCTCTTCCAGCGTCTTCAACAGTGCATTGAACGCCGCGGCGGAAAGCATGTGGACTTCGTCGATGATGTAGACTTTGAACCGGCCCTGCGCCGGCGCGTAGCGAACCGTGTCGCGCAATTCGCGCACCTGCTCGACGCCGTTGTTGGAGGCGCCGTCAATCTCGATCACATCCAGGCAGGAACCCTCGGCGATGGACTTGCAGACGGGATCCTCCGGATCGAAGTCTGCCTTGGGCCCGCCGGTACAGTTGAGGGCCTTGGCGAATATCCGCGCCATGCTGGTCTTGCCGGTGCCCCGCGGGCCCACAAAAAGGTAGGCGTGGGCAATGCGGTTGCGGATGATGGCGTTCTTCAACGTGCGCACGACGTGGTCCTGCCCGACGAGATCGTCAAACGTCTGCGGCCGCCACTTGCGGGCAATGACCTGATACGAGGTGGACACCTGGAGCTACTCCAAATGGGGAACCGGCAATCGCAATAAAAAACGAGCTGGTTGTGCAGGCCTGTATTCTGGAGACGCGACGCCCTCGTCGCGTTTCCGGGGGCGTACGCGACGAGGGCGTCGCGTCTCCATGAAAATCCGGGTCAGGCCGCCCGACACGAACCGGATGCCCGTGCCACGCCTGAGATCCGAACGCAACGATTGTTCGGGCGATTCGCCCCAGCCTGAATCCGATCAAAGATCTCGTATTTCAGAATGCTTTGGCCATTCTCCGCGGCCAATTCTGGAGTATTCACCCCATTCCATGTGCCTGATGAAAAAACTTCCGGTTGCCCTTTGCCTGGTCATCCTTTCCGCCGCCGCGCGCCAGATGGCCGCTGCAGAGAAACTGAATCTTGATCGCGAAACGCCCGTGCCGGCGACCGAACAGATTCCAGTGATGGATTTTTTCCGTCCGCTTCTGCTGCAGCAACCAAAGCTAAATCCCTCCGGCACCCATATCGCAGCAATTGTTACCGAGGGGGAAGACCGGCATCAGCTGCTGGTTTACGAGCTGAAAACGCAAAAAATCGAGGCCGTCAGCTATCCGGGCGACCGGGACATCTATGAGGCCGACTGGCTCAATGACCGGCGGTTGATCTTTCAACTCAGCGCCCGAAAACTCTACGGCGTCGGATTAATGGCCGCCAATGTCGGTTCGCTCACCGAAGCCTACCCCTTGCTGCAATATTTCAATTCGAGCCTGCTCGCGGTGCCCCCGCAGAACCGCCTCAGACCCCTCGTTTGGAACCGCTACGATGGACTTAACGTCGGAGCCCGACGCGACCTCGGGGTGGCCGTGGTCAATACGGACCTCAACAATGGCAAAATGGTGGACCTCCTTGGGCCAACTGCGGATATGCAGCGCGTCGACTATGTCCGTGAGAACAACCAACGCCACATCCTGCAAACCTTTGCCGGGCCGGAAGCAGGAACCACGCTCGGTTTTCAAACCGATATCGAAGGGCGGCTGGAGTTCGCTGGGACGGGCAGCAACGGAGCATTGGCGTTGCATCACCTGGTTGGGGACCATTGGGAAAAATGCCCGGTGGATTTGGAGCATATCGATATCATCGACCATGGCAATGAACCCGGACAGCTGGTCGTGCTGGGTCCGCGCCAGGAAGGGAAGCCTCGCGCATTGCAGTTCATGGAGGGTGCGACCGGCAAGCTGGGCGACGTGCTGGTTCAGGACACTGCCTATGATTTCTTCGGCGGTGGTCTCTCGCACGGCTGGCTTTATCGCGATCCGGTCAAACATCAGATCATCGGAGCGGTGTTCGACCGCAAAGGCCCCCAGGTGGTCTGGTTCAACGAGGAATATCGCACGCTACAAAAAATCCTGGACGGCTTCTTTCCAGGACTGGTCGTCCGGATCATCAGCAGCGACGAGGCGCAGAAGATCTTTCTCGTCGCCACGTTTTCCGACCGGCAGCCAGTGATCTACAATTGGGTCGATTTGGAGAAACGCACCGCTGGCCTGATCAAGCGGGCCGCCCCGTGGATTGACCGCGCTCGCATGCAGCCAATGAACATCATCAAGTTCAAGACCCGCGACGGCCATCAGCTCGATGCGTACCTGACACTCCCCGCCGGCGCTTCGAAGACAAACCGGCCTCCCCTGGTCGTATTGTCGCATGGTGGTCCATGGGCACGGGATTCCTGGGGCTTTGATGGCGAGGTGCAGTTTCTGGCCAGCCGCGGCTACGCTGTGGTGCAACCGAACTACCGCGGCTCGAACGGCTATGGCTGGATGTTTCCTGAGCAGGACAACTGGGATTTTGCCAAGATGCACGACGACGTCACGGATGCCACCAAAACGATGATCGCCTCCGGACTGATCGATCCCGAACGCATCGCGATCATGGGCGGATCTTTCGGCGGGTATCTCGCCGTTGCCGGAGTCGTGCATGAACCGGCGCTTTATCGTTGTGCGGTGACCATCGCCGGCGTGTTCGATTGGGAACAGCAAATTCACGACAAGAAATACGACCAGTATGATTCCTTTGTTTTCGGATATATGATGCACAAGCTAGGTGATCCGAAGCAGCAACCGGCCAAATTCGAGGCGATCTCTCCGGGCCGGCATGCGGATCAGATCCGCGTCCCGGTCTTTGTTTCCGGAGGGACGGATGACCAGACAGTCGAAATCGAACAGTCGCGGGCCTTGATCTCGTCCTTGGCCAGGTACCATGTGCCGCACGAGACCTATATTGTCGGCGAGGAAGGGCATGGGATGCACCATCTCGACAAACAGGTGGAACTCTACACCCGGATCGAAGCCTTCCTGGCCAAGAACCTCGCGCCCGCCAGGCCGGATGTTTCACACTCTACTCGATAACCTGCGTGCAGACTGTAGACGATCCGTGGGCCGAGCGCGCTGGCCGGCACATCCGGGCTAAGCCCGCATATCTGACTATCGCCACCATAGGAACCGCCAGCAGGAAAATGATCGTGGCGATGGCAAAGATTATGAAATATGCGGGCTAGGTCCGCGACGCCGTAACACTGATCTTGGTCCGCCTGCGGCCAACAGTTCCTGCCGCCTTCGCAGTGCGGTGCTTCAGGCCGCATCTGCGTTTATCCGCGTCATCCGCGGAGACTATGTGCTTCTTTCTTTTCCGTGGAACACAGCTCTTTTTCCGCGGATATCGCGGATATGCGCGGATCAAACGTCGACTTCTCGCACCACACGTTTCCACTGGAGCTGCGCGTGCTTGAAATTCAACAGCAGGGCCAGTTTGAGTTTGGTGATGGCAAGATACCCGATCATCTGACGCACATGGGTGTCGTTGAAGAATTCGACCACCTTGGGGTCGGCGATCACCAACCCGTCCACAATCGTATCGGGAACGAGCCTGCCGACCAGCTCACCAGCATAATAGACGGAAAACGATTTCTGCTGATCGATCTTGCGCCCGCGCCGGCGGAGCTCGATCACCAGCGCACGCTCGTACAACTTCTCGTCGAGTCCCGGACCGAGTTCGTTCAGCACCGCCATCGCGGCTCCGATGATCTGCCGACTGAGTTCCTCGTACAGCATCTGCTAAGATATATCTTCTTTTTAATGAAAAACCTTGCTCTGACAATCATTGAATGAATGCCCTCGAAACCCACGGTCTTGCCCGCCAGGCGGCGAGCGTGGCGCGATGCTGAGAACAGCAATCACGGATGTCTTTGATCCATCCGCGTTTATCCGCGTCATCCGCGGAGACTTTGCTTCTTTCTTTTCTGCTGCGAATTGATTCTTCAGCGCCGTCTACCCTCGAAGGTTCCGGCGGCGGCGCCAAAGGAGAACCACGAGTCCCGCCGCCATCAGCCCGTAGGTCGACGGCTCGGGCACCGGGGTGAAATTCAGCATGAGGTCGTTGCTGCCAGCCGTGATAAAAAATGCTCCGCCATCGAGGGAATTCTGAAAACCACCGATATCGATGGCGAAATCGGCTGAGTTGAAGTTACTAATCCCACCCGTGGCGCTGGCGATGGTCCAGGCGTAGGGATTCCCGGAGTTGAAGTCGCTCACTGCCCCAGCATTGCCCACGGAGTTGAGCGAAAAGATCTTTATCGTGAACTGGCTTTCCGAGCTCGCCGTGATGTTCAGCTGGCCGGTAACGGAAACGAAATCCCAGGATTGACCAGGGGCGCCGGCGACCGATTGGATCTGCCAATCGTATTCTCCGCCCTGGGCGTAGGTGAGGCCTGAGGTGAATGTCAGGGTACCGGGCGAATCACCCGGGGAGAGAATGATTTTGCTGCCGACGGTGATGGGCGAACCAAATGTGCCATTTCCGGAAAGTGTGGCGCCGCTGCTTCCAAAATCGATTGAGTTGGAGAGCGTGACGCCGCTCTTGACGCTTAGCTGACCGCCACTGAGCGCGACCGAACCCGAGCCAAGCGCGGAATTGTTGCCGACGAGCAGCGTCCCTTGGTTGATCGCCGTGCCGCCGGCATAGGTATTGGCGCCGGAAAGTGCCAGCGTGCCATCGCCCAATTTGTTGAGCGCACCGGGGCCGGCGATAATGCCACTGTAATTGGTGGTCGTTCCCGAATCGGTGCTGAACGAGCCACCGCCAGAGCCGAGGTTGATCCCCCTGTTGGAAGCAAGCGTGAAGGTGGATAGAGTCCGGAGGATGCCGCCATCCAATGACAACTGCCCGGGCGAGGCAGAGCCCGGGACAGCGCCAAGGTTGTCATCGGCGCCGATTGCCAGGGTGCCACCGTCAATCGTCGTGCCGCCGGTGTAGGTGTTGGCGCCGGTAAGCGTTTCAGTACCCGGACCGGCTTCCAACAGCGCACCACGACCGGCAATGACGCCGGAGAACGTGTCACTGCCGGCGTTGTTGATCGCCAGTGTCACGGCGTTCGCAATGGTGGCGATGCCGCTGCCATTGGTTAAGGAGTCCAGCCCGCTGATCGCCTCGTTGAAATTCATGTTGAGGAGCGCCCCGGAATTCAATGACACCGGGCTGTTCGGTGAAAATGCATTGGCGGTTCCGTCGGCCAGCGTGCCGTTGTTGATCGTGGTGCCCCCGGTGTAGGTGTTGGCGCTACTGAGCACCCAAGTGCCCGCACCTGATTTGGCGAGCGCCGTCGCGCCGCTACCATTGTCGCCAACGACCGCGGCCAGCGTGTTGTTGCCAGTGTTGGTGCCGGTCAGAGTCAGCGTGCGAGCTCCACTGGAGACAAAGCCCATGCTGCCCGTGTTCGTGAAACTGATGGCACCGGTGCCGGAAGCGTCGATCGTGCCGCCTGCTCCGGTGCCGATGGAGAATAGCCGGTCCGTGGATGCACCACTTCCTGTATACTGGAGCGTGCCGCCGCTTAGCACGAGGTTGGCAGCAGCGTTAGTGGAGGAACCAATGCCGCTGACGTTGGCCGCACCACCATCAGCCAGACTGCTGACGGAAAGCGTGCCGCCGGCGATCGTCGTGGATCCGCTGTAGGTGTTGGCACCGGTAAGGACGTTGAAGCCGGCCGTGTTGATGACCAGCGTCGGGCCCGCGAGCGCAACAGCGGTGCCGCTGGAATCGCCGGTCGTAGTGAAATAGTAGGGCGACGCCGCGGTTGCGGTGGTATTGAACTGGACGGTACCTGTGCCGCTGCCAGTGGCCACCGTGGCTGCATTCAAGATTCCCGCCGACACCGCGGCGTCGCTTGACTTCGCACCGATGTTCAGCGTGCCAACACCGGTCGTGGCGGATCCGAGAGCGACGGTGCCAGATCCGCCGCTGACGCTGACGGCGCCGCCCTGGCTGATGGAGAGCGTGCCGGTCCCATTGTCGCCCACGAAAAGACCGTTGGTGTTGGTCCAGTTGCTGCTGGCTCCGGCGACCGTGACCGACCCCGAACTGCCAGCGTTTTCTCCGATGAAGCCGTTGTTGCTGGTGACAGTGCCGTTGCTGCCGATGACGAGCGTGCCGGTGTCGCCGTTGGCATTACCGACAGTGGCGTCAGCCGAAGCAAGGCTGATCGAGCCTGCATTCAATTGCAGCGTGCCGCTCTTGATGGTGGTGCCGCCGGTATAGGTGTTGGCGCCGGTAAGCACCCAGTTGCCTGTGCCAGACTTGATAAGCGACGTGGCGCCGCCGTTGTCACCAATGGCCGCCGCAAGCGTGTTGTCGCCTGTGTTGGTGCCGGTCAGGGTGAGCGTGCGGGCTCCACTCGAGACAAAGCCCATGCTGCCCGTGTTGGTGAAACTGACCGCACCAGTGCCGGAAGCGTCGATCGCGCCACCTGCTCCAGTGCCGATGGAGAATAGCCGGTCCGTGAAGCCACCCGTGCCGGTGTACTGCAGCGTGCCACCGCCGCTCAGCACCAAGTTCGTGGCCGCGCTGGTGGCGGTGCCGATACCGCTAGCGGCACCACCATCAGCCAGACTGCTGACGGAAAGCGTGCCGCCGGCGATTGTGGTCGAGCCCGTGTAGGTGTTGGCTCCGCTGAGAACGGTGTAGCCGGCGGTATTGGTGACCTGCGTCCGACCCGCGATGACAATGGCCTGGCCGCCAGAGGCGCCATTCTGGGTGAAGTAATAGGGCAAAGAGTCAGTGGCTGTAGTGTTGAATTGGAGGGTGCCCGAACCAGCGCCGGTGATCACACTGGCTGCATTCAAGTTTCCCCACGGCGCCGCGGCGCCGCCTGACTGCGCACCGACGTTCAGGGTGCCGATACCGCCCGTGACAGCGCCAAGGATAACGTTTCCCGAGCCGCCGACGACGTTGAGGGCACCACCGTTGGTCAGGGAGAGCGTACCGGTGCCGACTTCGCCCACGATCACGCCGACAGATGCATTGAACGAGCTGCCGCCGCCATCGACCGTCACCATGCCTGAGCTGCCAGCACTGTTGCCGATCAAGCCGAAACTGCTGGTGACATGGCCCCCAGTAGTGATTGCGAGTGTGCCGTTGTCGCCGTTGCTTGCACCAACCGTGATAGCGGCCGCGGGATGGTTGATCGAACTGCCGTTGGCGACCACGAGCATGCCGTTGGCGATCGTAGTGCCACCGGCAAAGCTGTTGACGCCGGTGAGCGTTTCCGTTCCCGCACCGGTTTTCGAGAGCGCGCCGGCTCCAGTAATAACGCCGGAGAACGTGTCACTGCCCGCATTGTTGATCGCCAATGTCGCACCGTTCGCAATGTTCGCGGCGCCGCTGGCATCCAGCCCGCCGATCACCTCGTTGAAATTCACGCCAAGGATCGCGCCGGAATTGACTGTCATCGGGCTGTTCGGTGAAAACGCATTGGCCGCGCCATCGGCGAGTGTGCCGTTCAGGATGCTCGTGCCGCCGGTATAGGTGTTGACGCCGGAGAGTATTTCCGTGCCCGCGCCGGTCTTCGACAGCGCGCCCGCGCCAGCGATGACGCCAGAGAACGCATCGCTGCCAGCGTTGCTTATCGCCAGCGTAGTGCCGTTCGCAACGTTGGCAGTGCCGCTGCCATCAAGACCGCCGGTCACCTCGTTGTAGTTCACGCTGAGGATCGCGCCGGAATTGACTGACACCGGGCTATTCGGTGAGAACGCATTGGGGCCCCCATCCGCCAGGGTGCCGCCGTTGATCGTCGTCGGGCCGGAATAGGAGTTGGCGTTGGTCCCGGACAGAACGTTGTAGCCAGCGGTATTCACGACCTTTGTCGGGCCGGTGATCGAAATGGCCGTACCCGTAGAAAGACCGTTGTTGGTAAAAAAGTACCGATTGCCAGAACCGGAAATCGTATTGAACTGGACTGTGCCCATGCCGGCACCGGTTGTGACAGTCGCGGCATTGAGGATGCCACCTGCGGCGGCAGGACCGGTCGCTGTTCCGCCGATGTTCAGCGTGCCGACGCCGGAACCGCTAAAGCTAGTGGACCCAATAGTCACACTGTCGAGTCCGAGACCGACAGTACCCGCTCCAGTGAGTACATTGACCACTCCGTTATTGCTGATTGTCAGGGAACCAGTCCCGGCCACTCCGATGCCGAGCGATTGGATGGAGTTCGCCCCATCTGCAGTCAAAGAAATCCCATCCAGCGTCGTCAAAGTGCTGCCTGCGCCATCGACCGTAGCTGCGCCATTGCCGCCGGGGAAAATGCCGATCATGTTCCAACCAGTCGCGATCGATCCGCCGCGGGTGATCGCCAATGTGGCCAAGCTACCCACGGGACTG
>Ga0182011_10003965_pt1 | contig 11978 bp, 6 predicted proteins | sample 711E1DmetaG_FD_120481 | JGI IMG/M metagenome (GOLD analysis project Ga0182011, IMG submission 120481) | Permafrost microbial communities from Stordalen Mire, Sweden - 711E1D metaG | ecosystem: Environmental > Terrestrial > Soil > Wetlands > Permafrost | place: Sweden: Stordalen | collected... | reverse complement strand
CAAACTGGTTACACTCTGTGCTCATAAGGCTGTTCTCCTTCTTGGCAGGATTTCTTTCTAGACAAAAGAGTTATGCCATGAAGAGACAGCCTTTTTCTATTTTTTATGAGAAATTCAGGCTAAGACAGTCGGCTCCGCGTAGAAGTGCCACCAACGGTCGCACACCTTGGAAACGTGCTTGCGGGAAGTCCATGAAAAGCGCGGGGCCCTGCAGGGCGTGCGGCGAAATACTGTTCGAGTGATTGTAGGTGGTTGCTGAGAGGGGCGCAGCGTGCTGCGCCCCTACGGGAGATTTAGACGAAGATTCGAGAGATAGAACTTCCAGATTCGGCTTACAACATTGCCGCTGGCGTTAAGCCTTGGCTGGCGAATCGCCACGGGTGAAACCGGGTGCGGGCCGCAACTCCGGGCGAACGACCTTAGGGTCAGTGCTGGGCGCGCCCTGTGGCGGCGGTGTGGGAGGCGTGCGCGGCTTCTCCGGCAGCGGCTTGCCCTCCATCAGCAACTTCACTTCGATGGCGTCTAGCACTTCGCGTTCGAGCAAAGCCAGGGCCACGTGCTCCAGGGTGTCGCGATGGTTTGACAACAGGGCGCGAGCGTTCTCGTAGGCCTCGTTGACAATGCGCTTTACCTCTCTATCGATCTGCAGCGCGGTATCCTCGCTGAAATCGCGGTGCTGGGCAATTTCGCGGCCGAGGAAGATGGCTTCTTCCTTTTTGCCATAGGCCAGCGGTCCCATCTGGCTCATGCCCCATTCGCAGACCATGTTGCGCGCGATATCCGTGGCGCGTTCGATGTCGTTGCCGGCGCCGGTGGTGATGTGGCCGAGGAAAATCTCTTCCGCGCTGCGCCCGCCCATCAGCACGGCCAGCATGCCCTCCAGATACTCCTTGGTGTAGGTATGCTTGTCAGCTTCGGGCAACTGCATGGTGAGGCCGAGGGCCATGCCGCGCGGGATGATGGTGACTTTGTGCACCGGATCGGCGCCGGGCGTCATGGCCGCAACCAGCGCGTGGCCGGCTTCGTGGTAAGCAGTGTTCTTCTTCTCCTCATCGGAGAGGATCATGGACTTGCGCTCCACGCCCATCAAAACTTTGTCCTTGGCCATTTCAAAATCGACCATCATGACAAATTTGCGATTCTGGCGTGCCGCCCAGAGCGCGGCTTCGTTCACGAGGTTAGCGAGATCCGCGCCAGAAAAGCCCGGCGTACCGCGCGCGATGATGGAAAGATCCACGTCATCGGAGATAGGCACCTTGCGTGTGTGCACCCGGAGAATTTCCTCGCGGCCTTTCACGTCGGGGCGCGCCACAATCACGCGGCGGTCAAACCGGCCGGGGCGAAGGAGGGCGGGATCGAGCACATCGGGACGGTTGGTGGCGGCAATCAGGATGACGCCTTCGTTCGTTTCAAAGCCATCCATTTCGACGAGCAGGGCGTTCAAAGTTTGCTCGCGTTCGTCGTGCCCCCCGCCGAGGCCGGCGCCACGATGGCGTCCGACGGCGTCAATTTCGTCGATAAAGATGATGCAGGGCGCATTTTTCTTGCCCTGTTCAAAGAGGTCGCGTACGCGGCTGGCGCCCACGCCCACAAACATTTCCACGAAATCCGAGCCGGAAATGGAGAAGAACGGCACATTTGCCTCGCCGGCAATCGCGCGCGCCAGCAAGGTCTTGCCCGTACCTGGAGGCCCAACGAGAAGAACACCCTTCGGAATGTGCCCGCCGAGTTTCTGGAATTTCTGCGGGTCCTTGAGGAAATCTATAATTTCCTGGAGTTCTTCCTTGGCTTCGTCGCTGCCGGCCACATCCTTGAAGGTGGCCTTCTTTTGCTGCGCGGAAAACAACCGCGCGCGCGATTTGCCGAAGCTCAGGGCCTTGTTGCCGCCCGCCTGCATCTGCCGCATCAGGAAAAAGACGAAGGCCGCCAGCAAAAGCAAGGGCAGGATATTCAGAAGGGCCAGCCACCAATCGCTGCTGCGGACTTCCTTGACGTTCAGTTGCACGGCTTTGTCGTGCAGCGTGTCCATAATCTGCGGCGCCTTTTCTTTAGGGATCAGGACGCGGAATTTGCGGTTCGCCGGCCGGACGTATTCACCCTGAAGCTCGTAGCTGTTCTGCGAGAGATACAGCGTGACTTCCTTGACGTCGCCCGAGTCGACCTTTGCGGCGAATTCGCTATAGCTGGGAGTGTCCTCGCGCGCGGCCTGCCCGTTGGCGGAAACCAGGCGCCAGAGCATGACCCCCAGAAATACGATCGAGATCCAAAATAAAACCGTCTTAGCCGTGGAACTGGAATTCACATTACCCTCGCTGTTAACCCTGAACCCAAGAAAACCTATGAAATCTGCGAAGCGCCCCTAGCGCTTCTTTTGGAAGACCGCCCCGGCTTGCCGGGCCGCTTCACTCCACCACCTGCCACCAGGTGTTTGGCGTTGCGACCTGTACCGTTCGCGGCGGCCAGCCCGTAGCCGGTCCACAATTGGTTAGATGCAGTCTGAAAGCCAAAGTAATCGGGCTCCAGAGCCACATGGCGCCGCGATGGCTTGTCCAGCAGCACAGCCGGGCGCAACGACCGCGGCTTGCTCTCACCGATGCGCCGCAGTAGAAAATCCTGAGTGACGCCGCTTTCGATCACGGCATCCACCAGCAGGACGTCGCGGCCCTGGAATTCGGGGCGTTCCTTGCTGGCGGCCATGGCCTGGCGGTTGGCAAAGAAAACTTCGCGGCGGGCGCGGCCGCCCTGGTCGACGTCCCGCACATCTTCGCGGACAAAGTGCACGACAACGGGCGCATCAATGGCGCGAATCAGATCCGCGGCAAAGACGAAGGCGCGGTCCATGGTCACTACCACGTCCAGCCTGCGGCCGTGGCTGGCACGCGGAATTTCCCGGCCGAGGGCCTTGACGCGATTTGCGATCCGCGCGGCAGTATAAGGGGTGACGCTCGCCTTGGTCACGATGCTTGGTCCTCGATGATCACGACACCTTCCCGTGTCTCTTTCCCTGCGGCAAATTCATGGGCGGCGCCTAATCCGCGGACCCACGCAATCTGCCCGCCAGTGGTGAGCACCGGCCACGACTTTTTTTCCCAACGGCTGACGCCAATTTCATTCAGCAGACGCGCCAGCTTGTGGCGTTTCCGGTGGCCCAGGGGCTGCATGGCATCGCCCGGGCACCAGTTGCGCAGCACCAGGGGTACACACAACCGCCCACGGTCCAAGACCGCCCCTGTACTGTTAGTTTCTCGCCCTTCTGGGGGCCAGTCAATCACCCTGAGGTGCAGGCGACAGTGAAGTTCCACAACGTGCAACTCGGCTTGGCCGGCGCGCAAATCCACTTCGTAGGCATACTCGCTCGACGCGGTTTTTCCCCGGCCCGACGGCTCAATTTTCGCCGAGGGCAGGAAGACCAGCGCTTGCGATTCCCGGCGCACTTCCACGCCGCCCGGCAGTTGCAGGGACTTTCCGCTGTCTGGATGCTCCGCAAGCAGGAGAAGTGCTTCCACATGGGTGGCGCTGAATTGGCCGGCCCGTGGCTTGAGATGTTCGACGATGCGGCGTAGCAGACGGGTCTGGATGGCGCGAGGCTCGCGAAGAAAACCAGACAAGACGAGCCGCGTTGCGTTTTGCGCTGCTTGAATCATTTCCTTTTCGCGCAATGTAGCCTGGCCTTCCAGATAGGCTTCGTCCTCGCGCGCCAATTCAGCAAGCTGGCAGAGATGCTCCACGGTTGCGGGCTGAAACTGCCGCTCCAGCAGCGGCAGGAGTTTTTGACGAATGCGGGCGCGCATGCGCGTGGTGTCGCGGTTGGAGGCATCCTCGCGCCAGGACTGGCGCTTGCCGCGCAGATAGGCGCGCAAATCCGCGCGGCGGATTCCGAGAAGCGGGCGCACAACGACGCCGGTTCTGGGATGGATCCCGCCAAGCCCGGCGAGTCCCGTGCCGCGCAGGATGTGCGCCAACACGGTTTCCGCCTGATCGTCGGCAGTGTGCGCCACGGCGACGCGCGCCAGGCGGCCTTCTTGCACGAGGCGCTCAAAAAAAGCGTAACGTGCCCGCCGCGCTACGTCTTCCAGATTGCCGCGCTCGCGTTTGGTCCTTGCGGCGATGTTCTCTCTGGCCATAAAAAACTCCAAGCCGTGCCGCGCTGCAAGTCGCGCAACAAATTTCTCGTCGGCCTCCGAAGCCCGGCCGCGCAGCTTGTGATTGAAGTGCACCACGCACAGCACGCAGCCCAACTCCTCCCGCAGTTCTAGGAGAAGATGCAGCAAAGCGACGGAATCCGCGCCGCCGGAGACAGCAACGCCCAGGCGCTCTCCGGGGCGAAGCAGATTGGCCCTGCGGAGGAGGGCCAGGAGCCGTTGGGCGAGCTCAGTTCGCCGAGGCATAGTTTTTCGTTGCCTTGCTTCCTCCGTCAGGATTGCGGCTGCAAAATCGTGGGAGCCCCGCGTCAACAGGTATCCTAACAACGCCGGGCAGGCAGGTCGAGAGCAGAACACACATCCGGTTTGAGGAATGGGGCGCAGCCATTGTTCCGGGGCCGCTTCCAGCTATCTTCCATTCTTTGTTTGTCCTGGCTAGGCCAAGAAGGCGTGCGGCGTGGCGGTCGGGCCATCGAGGTGGCCCACGAGATTGTGCTCCAGGCCCTCGCGCGACGGCGAAAGCGCGTGGCGCAGGCGCTCCATTTCGTCTTCTTTCAGCGGGGAGAAGCTGCGGGCCACCGCAATGTTGTGTTCGAGCATTTCGATATGCGGCATGCCCACGACGGCGGTGGTGACCGGCAAGCTCATGGAATAGTGCAGCAGGGAATCGATCTCTGCTTTTCCCGCAGCGTTGCCGAGAAGAAATTCCTGCCCTGTGACCTTCATGGCGATGACGCCGAGATTCTTACCTATCGCGGCGGGGAGGGCCAATTCCTCGAAGCGGCCGTTGCGCGAGGCGTTTAGAGCCATCTGGACGCAGTCCAGATCGTGGCGTTCGATGGCCTGGGCCATCACGGCGCCATTCGTGTGGCTGGTCATGCCGATGAAGCGCGTCATTTTCTGCTCGCGCGCGTGGAGCAAGGCCTTCAGAGCGCCGTTGGGCGCTTCGATTTGCTCCAGATCATTTGCCTGGCCCAGGCTGTGAATGTGCAGCAGATCGACTTGATCCACCTGGAGGCGCTTCAGGCTACCCTCCAGGCGGCGCATGAAGTCGTCGTAGGAACGGTTCGGAATTTTTGTGGCCAGCCAGACTTCCTTGCTGCGGGTGGCCATGACCTTGCCGACGCGCGTCTCGCTCTTCCCATCGCCGTAGGCATAGGCCGTGTCGAGATAGGTGATGCCCAGGTCGATGGCGTGGTTGAGCGCTGCCAAGGCCTGGTCTTCCTGTTCGTACATCAGGAAGCGGCTACCGCAGCCGAAAGCCAGGATGGAAACTTTTGCGCCGGTGCGCCCCAGCATGCGGCTGGGTAGAGGATTCGCGGCAGCGGGGCGCGCCTCGGCCAGCTCATTCCAGAGCGACAGACTTACCCCGGCGGCGGTTCCCAAGCCAACCCTTTCCAGGAATTTTCTGCGTGTGAGGTCTTTTCCCATGGTCTGCTCCTCAATGAATCGCGAAGGATGCCAGAACGCCAGCGGCTCCGGCAGGCTGTGAATGAGAGTGCGGATCGGAAGAAGAAACCGGGGCGCGCAGGCCGGAGCGATGCCGGATTGACGCGGTCATGGTGGCACATCAATCCTGCCGCGGCACGACGAAAGCTGGGAGTGCGCCTGTGCCACGCAGCAGACGCTAGAGGGCGCGGCCCATGTGGATCAGGAAGAGGAGAGAGAGCTGAACGTCGCGAAAGAAATTCAAAGGCACCATGAAGACGGGGATGCGGAAGACGTGGCGTTGCGTCCAGCGCGAGCGGACGGTGCTCCAGAAAGCGTCGAGGTCGGCCCGAGTGTAGACGCGGTTGGAAACAAGCAAGGGACTCCACTTGGCCCAGAAGAGAGTGACCTTGGAGGGCACATGGAGCGTAGGGAAATGCACCTTGGCGCGCTGAAAGGCTGCCTGGAAATCCCTGATCTTGAGCTGTCCATACCTTGCGCGCAGCTCGGCGATTTCTTCCGCGACGCGGCGTTCCGCTTCGGAACGATGGCGAGTTTGCAGCCAGAGCTCCTCCATCTCCGCCAGCACGCTGAGCATGCCGCGAAGGTCGCTGACAACTTCCTTGACGCGAGCCGTGTAATAGTCCCAGCGGGAAAGCACAGGGAAGCCGGGACGCCGCGAGGTACGGCCTTTGAGGCGGAAATAGCCGCACATCATCGGGTGGCGGCCTTCGGTTTGGATGGAATTCTTGTACCAGATGAAGCGCAGGAAATTGTTCCAGTAGGTGGCGCGTGGGCTGCGCTGGAGGATCGCTTTCATATTTTCGAAACTGTAGAAGGTGCGCCAGGCCTCGAAATAAGTCGCTTTCCACGAGCCATCCTTCAGGTAAGGATGATGAGTCAATTCATGCTGGGAATCATAAAGATTGAAGTCCGGGTGCATCCACTCGCCGCGGCGCAACATGTTGAGGTGGTCCATGGAGCCGGGCAAGGGCATAAGGATGAAGAAAGAGGCGTGGTCCGGACAGACCTCGTTCATGAGAAATTTCAAATCGCGGCGGATGGATTCGACAGTGTCAAAGGGGAAGCCGATGATGTAGCCGACGTGCGTGGAAATTTCTGAATCGCGGTAGGCCTGAATGAGCTGGCGGTATTCGCTGACTTGATTCTGTTTTTTTCCGGCAGCGGCGAGGTTGCCGGGATCCACGCTCTCCATGCCGATGAAGACGTTGAGGCAGCCGGCCTGGCGGGCCTTGTCGACGAAGTTCTTAATTTTCCAGGAGAGGACGTCGACCTGCATCATGAATCGCACGGGAATTTTTTCCTCGGTGCGCAGGCGAATGAGGACGTCGAAAATAGCTTCCCAATTTTTGTTGCGGGCAAAATTATCGTCGGTGAAGAAATAGAAGGTGATGCCGTTTTCGTGGTAGTTCCGGCGAATGGACTCGGCAATATGCTCCGCGGAGCGGAAGCGCATCTTGCGGCCCTGGACGTTGATGATGGTGCAGAAGGTGCATTCGAACGGGCAGCCGCGGCCGCAATCGAGGGTGCCGAAATTGGAGGCGGCGAACTTGCGGAGATATTTCTTGCGAATGGCGGGGATGGGCTTGGTGTAAAGATCGGGCTTGTTGTTCAGGAAATCGTAGAGAGGCTTTAGGCGGCCGTGAACGGCATCGTCCAGCAGATCGCCCCAGGTTTCTTCGACCTCCCCTTTCACGATGGTGACACCCGCGTCCAGGAGTTGCTGTATATCGGGAGGGATATCCGGGAGAAGGGCGAGGTAGCCGCTGACGTGGAAGCCGCCGATCAGAACGGTAAGGCCGGCGCGCCGAAAGGTATGAGCAAGATCGCAGGCGCGCGGGAATTGATTGGTTTGCACGCCGACGAGGCACACGATCGTCTTGGCGAAACCCCAGCGCTGGGAATGGCAGATGCGCTTGACAGGGATTTTGTCCACCGTTTCGTCGAACAGGTGAACCTTGATCTTCCAGGAGTCGCCCAGGCGGTTTTGCCGGACAACATCTTCGGTGAGCCCGGCCAGACACGCGAGCGTGTTGCTCGGAAGGACGCCGCGAAAATGGCGCACTACATAACCGTCATCGTCATATTGGGAAGGCTTGACGAGATAGAGGTGAAGGGTCTTGCGCATTTTACCGGCCGAGGCCGCGACCAGATTCGCGGGCGAAGCGAAGCCGGAGAGACACATCAATCGTGGCACATCTTAGGCAATGCCGCAAGACGAATCCGGCGCAGTGCAAATGATTAAAAAACGAGACTGCCGACACCGCCGCCTCATCCCTCTCCCTGCAAGCCGGGTGATTTATTCCTCTTGGTTTTCGTGATTCAATCTCCCTGATTAACAGTGGGCCTAAAATTCCAGGCGCAACTGAAACGCGATCATTCGCGGCGTGCTATCACCGCCCAGGCCGACACCGAGCAGGCCGGTCGGCGGAGAAGTCGTGTAACTAAGCGCTCCAAACCCAGTCTGGGTAGAAGGCTTGCCCGGAATCCCAGCAAAAACCATGCTCGGGAGGCCGAAATTTGGATGGTTGAATACATTGAAGAACTGGATGTCGAAGCGCAACTTTACGCGCTCGGTCAACGCAAACCACTTCGTGAGGTAAAAGTCACTCCATGCAAAATTGGGACCGCGCAGCGCGTTGCGGCCGAGGTTCCCGAATTGACAATTCTTGGGGCTGTCGCCGCCAAAGCACGCCCCGGTACTCGGGTCCACGGTCGAGACAAAGGCATCGGGATTGAGCCATTGCACCGTGCCCGGTTGCGTGACACCCGGAATCGGTTTGTGCTCATAAAGCGGCACGCCGGGAACAACGCTCGCGAATTGCGGCCCACTGCCGTTCACAATGCCATTGCCATTTGCCGAATACGGCGTGCTCAGGACAGAAAACGGGATCCCGCTATGCCAAAACACAGTTCCCGATATTTGCCAGCCGTTCAGCGCGTATCCCAGAGACCGGTTTCCGACCTTGACCGGTAATTGATAGACGTATTGAGCGTTGAGATTGTGCCGGATGTCGTAATCACAGGGACCGTAGTCCCGTGCCAAATCTCCGGGCAGGGGAGACAAGATTCCTCCGGCCGAGAACTGCAGGAATCCGCCGTTGGAGACGGTGTCCATGCAACGGCTCCAGGTGTAGTTGATTTGGCCCATCAGGCCGTGTCCCATGCGCTTCATTGCCGACAACTGCAAGCCGCCGTAGTGGCTGTTCGCGCCGGTGGACAATTGTGTGACTGCCCCGAATCGTGGATCGGTAGGCTGTTCATAAGGAAACGGCGCAAAACATCCCTCACAGACCGTTTGATAACCGTTCACTTGAGTGAGGTATGGCTGGTTTACTGCGCGCGTGCCAACGTATTGCGCGTGGAAGCTTGCTGTCGATCCAAACTGGTGCTCCAGGCCAAGACTCCACTCCATGAAATAGGGCGCGTGAAGTTTGCCATCGGGTACAGCCGTCATGGCGACTGGAGGAAGACAAGTCGCAGGATTCGCCAGGGAAGAAGCACAAGAGAGTTGGCCCTGCGCAAAACCGGAACTGAACGTTTGATTCGCAGCCACGGTGGCGTCAATCGCGCTGTCAGATACTCCCGGAGCGATCGCTGTTCCGCCGACAGTCCCAAGGAGCCCACCCTGAAAAGTTTTCACGTAAGGTGGGTTGACACCAACTACGTCGGCGATGCTGCCAGGTAAGATATCGCTGAAGAGCCCGAAGCCGGCACGCAGCACGGAGTTCGCTTCAAACTGCCAGGCGATGGCCGTTCTGGGTTGCAGGATCGCGCGAGGCGTTGAGGAGAAAATGTTGCCGAGACCGGTTTGAATGGCGGCGTTCAAGGGCTGATTCACATCATGCGATATGGAATCGAAAGAGCCGCTCAGGCGAGCGATCTCCTGATGCGGATTCAATGGATTGGAATTCAATGTATCGCGCAAGCCAAAGGTCCACGTCAGCTTCTTGGTCACCTTCCAGGTGTCCTGGGCGTAGAGATCGAGATTGAGAAAGATGAAAGGTTCGTTCGCCGAGGTGGGGAATGTCTTTGTCACCGTAGATGCAACTCCATAAATGTATTGCGGCAGGGTGCTGTAAGTCACCGTCGGGACCGAACCCTCGCCGAAGTCATAATCGTTCAGCCGCAGGATCCGGGTGTTGGTGCCGAAGCGGAATTCGTGTGCGCCATGACTCCAGGCGAGGTTGTCATTGATAAAGAACCGGGACGCGCGTCTTCCCTGAACCCAGGTGTTATCCAGGCCGCCGACCGTAGTGAAGGGGGCATTTGCACCGCTGCCTTGCAAGACGATGGGGAACGCGGAAAGAGTCTTCTGAAAATCCGCCGGCCCGAATAGGCTCTCGTACCACGAAAATGCGGGGTTGAAGAAGTTCACGAGATTTTGCGAAAAGACATGGGTATATCCTGCCGCGAAGGAATACAGCGGTTGAGGAGAAAGCGCGTCGAACAACGGGTTGATGGGATCGGTATAGGCAGCCTGAAGGCCGGTGTCAGCCTGGAAGCGAAACCAGGTGGTGTTCTTTTCATTGATGTTGTAATCGATTCGAACCGTCTGGACCTGTTCATGATCATCGCTTGAATGCGACACGCTCTGGCGATTGGCGCAACCGTTTCCATCGTTTGTAATGGCGGGCGCAGCTCCGTCGGCATCGAACGGGCAGCCAAGTACCGCGAGCGGCGTTCCGTCAGTATTTCCGTAAAGCGAAAACATTTTCTGATAAAACGGCACAGACTGCGGGGACGGCTGATAGACAGAGCCTGCGACGGAATCGGTACCTCCCAAGGGTAGCTGCTGCAGAACGTAATTCTGGAACGCCGGTGTTGGAATGGTAGTGGCCGTGACAATTGGCAGTGCGATGCGAACCCACTCGCTATCGAAAAAAAAGAACAGCTTGTCTTGGACGATCGGGCCGCCGACACTCCCGCCGAAGTGATTCACGGTGGAGCGTGGTTTGTGATTTCCTGGGGTGGCGTTCGTGAAATAGTCGGCCGCGCTGAACTTCGAGCCACTCCATAGCTCATACAGATTTCCGTGAAACTGGTTCGTGCCGGACTTTGTGACGTAGTTGACCTGAGATGCGCCGTACCGGCCCTGGTCGACCGCATAGGAGAGCGTATTGACCGTCACTTCCGATATCGAATTCAATCCGAGGACCAGGTTCGTCGACAGCCCGCTGTTCAGGTTCGTCAGCGGATCATTCGTTTCCAAGCCATCAACGATATAGCCGTTTGAGAGAGCGGGGAGTCCATTGAATTCGACGTTGCCATAACCATTCGTGCCGCCGACGAAGTCATTACCGCTGCCTGCCGTATTGATGAGGGCCCCCGCCGCAAACTGCAGAGGGTAGGTTAAATCCCCGCCGGGATTGGGAAGATCCTCCAAGGCAGGAGTGTTAAGCGTAGTTGATGTATTCGCATCCTCGGGGTTGAGAATCGCCGCTTCGCTATTCACCTCAATGCTCTCCATCGCGCGAGCAACCTTTATCTTGAAATCAACGGTTTGCTTCTGGCCCAGGCCGGAAGCCACAGAGTCATCCTCTTCCGGCGCGAAGCCCTGTGCCTCAACTTTAACCGAGTAAGTGCCTGGCTTGAGTTGTGGGAAGTTGAACCTACCCGATTCATCGGTCCTCGCGGATCGCTTCAGACCAGTCTCTTTGTTGGTGACTGTCACCGCGGCCCCGGGCACTCCCGCTCCGCTTGCGTCGCTCACCTGTCCAACGATTGCGCTGGTAGTTTCGCCCTGGGAGAAAGCGGCTTCGGGCAAGAAAAAGTGAAACCATGCGACAAAGACAAATAGGGACACAGCCGGGCGCAGCATGCATGCGGACCGATACTGGTTCGTTGGCGCCATTGGAGTGATTAACCATACTTAATGAAATGTATTAAGGCAAGTGAATAGTAGGAGCGTGAGGCAAGCTGGACTCCAGGACATTCACAGGAAACATGGAACGAGTGCTGTCGTGGCTGGCGGCAAACCCTGCTGTGCGGAGGAGATGTATTCCTGCCAGCCACGGAGAATGCACATTCAGGAAGCTGGGGGAGGCGCCTCAGGGATGTTCAATTCTCCTATGCGGATCGTGCTGAAAGCAGAGCCGGGTAATTTGATATAACGAAGCTGTAGAGAGTCGAGCGAGGGTCTCCGAATATCGAGATAGGAAGAAGGGCGTGTGGAGCGGCGGTTTGCGGCAAGGCAACCTGCCAAGGAACAAGGAGTTAGCGGAGCGGCTGTGCAGAGATGTGGAAAAGGGAGTTTTGGCTGTACAGCGGTTCCGCAACGAAGATTGTTGACCGACCAAACCATCTGATTCCATTCATGTTTTAGCCTATGCTCTCGCAGGGAGCAAATTCGCATTGTGTATTTGCTCTTGACTTTCTCCTGGGTCT
>Ga0182011_10003964_pt1 | contig 11979 bp, 15 predicted proteins | sample 711E1DmetaG_FD_120481 | JGI IMG/M metagenome (GOLD analysis project Ga0182011, IMG submission 120481) | Permafrost microbial communities from Stordalen Mire, Sweden - 711E1D metaG | ecosystem: Environmental > Terrestrial > Soil > Wetlands > Permafrost | place: Sweden: Stordalen | collected... | reverse complement strand
GCCTTTTAGAAAATTACCGCTCATCTTTTTTGCATCGCCGATGACTGCAAGTGTGCCTGCACCGGCTTTCGGAAGGCCGTCGGGGCTTCTCGATGCAGAGGGATTATGCTGGGTACCGTTCCATGCGACGTACCCGATACCGCCGCCCAGGAAGATTCGTGTCCCGATGCCGATCGTTCGGTATTTCGGGTCCTTGAGAAGCGGCGACAGTTGCCCCGCGCTACAATAATTTGCGCTGCTCAGATTAGGTTTTAGCACCCCCATGTAAGTATGGATGACCTTGTTTGAGATGTTTACCGCAACGTTGTAATTTTGATAACTGTTTCTTGGGTTATAGATATATGCTTCATTTACCGTATTTTTATTGATGTATGTTTCGATCTTTTTTCGCGGATAGCAGTCTGTTCCGTAGGCAGTCGCCACAAGACGTATATCTTTTCCGCTTACGAATTCTTCAATGACGTGCCCTCCGCCGTATTTAAATGCGCCGGGGTATACGGTGTTACGCGGATCATCGTCAGGGGATGCGGTAGCCCCGACATATATATCAACTGCTGCGAGACCGCAATATGCAGGTACATCGTTAAGGTAACATTTACCCCCGCCTATTTTGATCCTCGGTTTTGAGTGGCCGACGTTTACAAACATGCCGCTTGAGCACATAGGGCCAAAGGTACCCGTTGTTACGACGTCAACGTGCTGTACCGCTTTTTTTGCCCCTTTTTTCTTTGTTATGTCGATCATTTCTTCGGCAGTGACGACAACGACTTTACCCTTTTTTATTTTTTCATTAATTTCTTCTATTGTTTTCAATGCCTTCTCCTCCTCGCAGATCCGTTACCATGTAAATGAGTTTCAACTGCAATGACCGGAAGCAAATTATACACTAATTTTTGATTTTAATCGACCGTCACGTTGAACTTGATCTCTGCTTCCGATCTTCGTCCGTAGATGGGCTTGATTTTGTTGTCCGGAGACTGTGTCATCATAGCAATACCGGCCTTTATCAATGCTTCTGCCGATACCATTGTGTATTTGTCTTTCTCCATTGTTACGCCTTCTGTTGCCGAGAGGATATCCTCACAGATGGTAAGCCCCGTGCCGAAGCAGATACAGGGTTTTTGAATGATTTTAGAAACGGCTTCAGGCTTCACTGCGCGGTAATCGATAAGCCGCTTCAAGGTTCCCCTCGAAGCAAAGTAAAGCGAAATAAACACCTCGCCTTTTCTTGCATTGATGAGCGGGCAGAGGTAGCTCCCTTCCCTATACGCCAGAGGCAGGGCTAGGACATCAAGCGTTGGGACGCCGATGAGAGGGATCTTTTTTGACGAGCTTATGCCTTTGCAGAAGGCCAGAGAAACCCTGATGCCGGTAAAGGAGCCGGGTCCCAGGGTTACGAAGATGGTTTTTATATCGTCGATGGTCCGGTCCGCATCGGCGAGGGCACTGGAGAGGGCTGTTGCGATGATTTCCGACGGAGCCTGTGAACTTTTAATGTTTCGTTCCGTCAGGATCTTCTCATCATCGGCTACGGCGATGTTGAGAAGATCGAGGGAGTTGTCGATGGCGGCTATCAGCACGGAAGTCCTTATGTTATGGTGAAGGCTTGCCTGAGAAGAATCTTAAGAATTCCGCCATCTTTTCGATGATAGTGTGGATATTGCGCATGATATCGTTGTAGAAGGCGAAGGCCATGAGCAGAATGAGCAGTGTCAGGCCGATCTTTTGGGCTATGCCGATGACCTTTTCCGATACTTTCCTTCTTGTTATGACTTCAATAAAATTAAAAAGAATATGTCCGCCGTCGAGAACCGGTATGGGCAGGAGGTTAAGGATACCGAGGTTGATGCTTATGAAGGCGATGAAGGTGACAAGGCTCCAGATGCCGTGTTGCGCCTGCTTCCCGGTGAGCTGTATGATGGCGATTGGACCGCCTATTTCTTTAGTGGAAATGTCACCGACGATCATATGATAGAACCCGCGAATCGTTGTTTTTGTCATCGTGTAGGCAATACGTATCGATTTCGGGAAAGCGCTGAAGACACCTTCTTCCTTCCAGACCATTTCTGTGGGTCCGATTCCTATTTTCTTCCGTTTTATCATATTGCCGAGTTCGCTCTTTTCCTCTACCTCTTTTGGTGTTATGACGACGTTGAAAATTTTACCATCCCTTTGGAAAACGAAATTCATCGGGGCCACTCTCGCAAAGGCCATCTCTCGCAAAAGATCTTGCCATTCATTAATCTTTGTGCCATTTACCTCTACAATCATATCGCCTGCGCGAACACCGGCTTCATAGGCCGGATAGCCTTTTTCCACAGCTCCTATGCGCGATGACAGAGAGCCGGACCCGCTGACGATAAGAGCGCAATAAATGATTAGAGTTGCAAAGATGATATTAAAAAAGGCCCGGCAAAGACGATGAGAAAGCGCTGGAAGGATGGCTTGTTTGAAAATGATCTGTCCTTTTCTTCTTCGTTCACTTCTTCGTCAGGCGACTCGCCAAGGAGTTTTACATATCCGCCAAGCGGTACCGCGGAGATCGCATATTCGGTTTCACCCTTTTTGTAGTGGAGGAGTTGTTTTCCAAAACCGAGCGAAAAGGTAAGCACCTTGACCTTGGTAAGCCGTGCAAACAGAAAGTGACCGAATTCGTGTACGAGGATAAGAAGGCTCAGTGCGATGATTGCATAAACAATACTAATCATTAGCTACCTCATTATGTTCCTTAATTTATTTACAGTATATGTCTTTGTCCAGTCGTATAATTCCAGGACAGTATCAATGTCCCCAATCTCTGATTGCCTTGTATGATGTTCCAGGGCGTTCTCGACAATATTAGGTATATCGGTAAATAGAAGCCTTCCCTGGATGAAAGCCTCTGAGGCAACCTCATTGGCAGCATTGAGCACAATAAGCGCGCTGTCACCCGATGCAAGGGCGTCATATGCAAGCCGAAGCGACGGAAATTTGTCTAAGTCCGGCGGATAGAAGGAAAGCTTGCCGACATCCTCAAGGCTGAGCCTGTTCACGGGAAGCGGCAATCTTTCGAAGGCATTTAAGGCATATGCGATGGGTATCTTCATGTCCGGCCATGACATGTATGCCATGAGGGAGTTATCGGCCAATTCAACAATCCCGTGGAGGATGCTTTCAGGATGGATCAGCACCTTAATCTTTGAAGGTTCTATATCGAAGAGCCATCGTGCCTCGATTACTTCAAGACCCTTATTCATAAGTGTTGCCGAGTCGAGGGTAATCTTCTGTCCCATTTTCCAGATCGGATGATTGAGCGCCTCTTCGGGTTTTGCCTTCTTTAATTCATCTTTCGTATGGTTTCTGAAGGGCCCACCTGACGCGGTGATAATCATTGTTTTCAGTTCTTTTCCGGGGATGGTCTGCATCAATTGATATAGCGCAGAGTGTTCGCTGTCGACAGGGATGAGCTTCTGGGGGTTTTTTTTCAGGAACTTTGTAATGATCCTTCCTGCCATAACGAGACTTTCTTTATTTGCGAGGGCAATGGTTTTTTCATATTGCAATGCCGCTATGGTGGGTATAAGGCCGATGCTTCCCGGAAGTGCATTGACGATGATATCGGATTCCATACCTATCATTTCTTTCATGCCATCAATGCCGGTTAAGAGTTTTGTTTTGTCAAAGGTTATCCTGTTCTTCTGCGATTCACCATCTACACAGACATATTTGGGGTTAAACTTTTGTATTTGTGTGTTTAAGAGGTCTACTCTACCCTTACAGGCAAGACCGAAGACTTCAAGCCTATCCTGCTCGTGCGCTATGATTTCAAGCGTAGCTTGTCCAATAGAGCCGGTAGAACCCAGGATGACTATTTTCTTTTTCATACCTGCTAAACCCATACGATACAAAGATACCAGAAGGGCGCCGTAAAGATAAAGCTGTCTATCCTGTCGAGGATACCGCCATGTCCGGGAATAAACGCCGAAGAGTCTTTCGTATGCGATACCCGCTTTGCGACAGACTCAAGGAGATCTCCTGCCTGACCCAGTATTCCTATCAAAGCTCCCGCAATAACAGCCTTTGTAAGGTTGAACTCGAGCAGCCTGTGGAATGCGACTATGATGATCATACTGCCGATGATTGCTCCAAGGAGGCCTTCGTACGTTTTTTTCGGACTGATCCCAGGTGCTAAAGGCCTTTTCCCGAATGTTTTTCCCACCATAAAGGCGCAGATATCACTGGCCCACAATGTTATAAGGAGGGTAAAAGGGAAAAGGTTATTGATCTCTTTGAGAAAATACATGAAGATGAAAGGGAGCACAATGAAGATTTCACCGAATACTATGGCAATTGTTCCTTTTATAATCTCTTCATTGATACCTTCCTCTTTGCCTCCGCCCATAAGAAATCTTACGATCAGGTATATGAGGGGGGATGCAAGAAGCCAGGCGCAGTACATAATGAGAGATTCGAAGTAAAGAGGTATAAATCCAATGACGATAAGGAATGGAAGCAGGGTTTTCCCTTTTATGCCTGCCATGACGGCTATCTCGTAAAACGCGATAAGAGCCACACAAGCGAGGAAAATAAAAAACCAGAAAAGCGGGAGAAAATAAAAAATGGCTGCAACGACAGGGGCGAGGAAACAGGCGGCCAATACTCTTTTTTTGAGTTCTCCCAATCAGCCTTCCCTTACCTTCCCGAACCTTCTCTCTCTTCGTGTGAATTCTCGCAGCGCTTCCAGATAGGCCTTTTTTCTGAAATCAGGCCAGAGTATGTCAGTTACATATATTTCTGTATATGCAACTTGCCATAAAAGAAAATTGCTGAGCCTCATCTCGCCGCTCGTTCTGATGAGAAAGTCAGGATCCGGGGTGTTGCCTGCATAAAGGTATTTTTTGAATGTCCTTTCGTCTATTCTTTTAATGGCGCCTTTCTTTACGTCTTCCACGATCGCTTTCACTACATGGATTATTTCTCTTCGTCCGCTGTAACTGAGGGCAATATTAAGGCGAAGATTTTTATTTTTTGCCGTTTTCTTTACAACATCCATGATCTGCGTCTGGAGTTTTTTGGGAAAATCCTCTATCTCTCCTACCATATTGAAACGTATGCCTTTATCCATCATGAGCGGAAGTTCCTCTTCGAGGTATATACTCAAAAGTACAAGGAGCGTCCTCACTTCATCTTTTGGTCGAGCCCAGTTTTCTTTTGAGAATGCATAAAGGGTGAGGTAGGGTATTTTCAGCTCACAGGTTGTGGTTATGATCTCTCTCGCCGCTTCTATACCGACTGCGTGTCCTTCGGCGCGGTTTAATTTCTTGCGCTTGGCCCATCGTCCATTGCCATCCATAATGATAGCAACATGGGTGGGAAGCTTATTGAGCTTTATGTTATCCATTGAGTGGTTATCGTCAGATCGCCAGGATCTCTTTTTCTTTCTCTGAGTAAGTTTTTTCCGCCATTTCTATGTGTTTGTCGGTTATTTTCTGAACTTCATCCTGATTTTTTCTGAGGTCATCCTGGGAGAGGGTCTTGTCTTTTTCCATTTTCTTTAATTTTTCATTAATATCTCTCCGGACATTTCTCATAGCAACCCTTGTATTTTCAAGCATCTTACTGCCAATCTTCGTCAGTTCCTTTCGCCGTTCCTCAGTTAGTTTTGGAAAAGAAAGTCTGATAATTTTGCCATCCGATAGAGGATTTACGCCGAGATCAGATTTCTGGATTGCTTTTTCGATTTCGCTTATAACAGAATTGTCCCATGGCTGGATAGTGACGGTTCTACTGTCCAATACCCCGATGGTTGCAACCTGGTTGAGAGGCGTAGGTTGATTATAATAGTCGATCTTTATGTCTTCGAGAAGGGAAACGGAAGCAACACCCGTTCTCAATTTTGAAAGGTCCTTTTTAAGAGCGGCAAGTGACTTTTTGAGTTTATCCTCAAATTCTTGAATAACCTCACTATTCATGTCTAACTCCTTACAATAGTCCCGATGTGTTCACCGAGGACTGCCTTTTTCAGGTTTCCTTTTTTCCGTATGTTAAATACGGTTAGGGGAAGCCTGTTCTCTTTGCAAAGGGTAATTGCCGTTAGGTCCATGACCTGAATATTTTTTTTGAGAACATCGCTGTAGGAGATTTCAGGGTAAAATTTTGCCTTTTGATAATACTCTGGATCTTTATCATACACCCCATCCACTTTCGTTGCCTTAAAGAGCATATCGGCCTTTATTTCGATAGCTCGAAGTGCTGCTGCTGTATCTGTCGTAAAATAGGGATTGCCTGTGCCGCAGGCAAAAATGACGATCCTGCCTTTCTTGAGATGTTTGAGGGCATCTTTACGTACATAGGGTTCGGCAATTTTTTCAATTTTGAGGGCGGTCTGAACAATGGTTTCGACGCCGAGGTTTTCAAGTGTATTTTGGAGTGCAAGGCCGTTGATGACTGTTGCCATCATTCCCATATAGTCACCCGCTACCCGGTCCATTCCCTCCTGTTCGCCCTTTTTCCCTCTGTATATGTTGCCTCCGCCCAATACGATTGCCATCTCGATGCCCAATTCCTTAACGTTCTTTATCTGCTTGGCAATATCGAGAAGCGCGGCTTGGTCGATGCCGTGTCCCTCATTGGCTACGAGAGCCTCACCGCTTAGCTTGATAAGAACCCTCCGGTATTGTACCTTACTCTTCAATCGTTTCTCCCAACTGAAAGCGTACAAATCTGTTGATGAGAATCTTTTCTCCCATTTTTACGATAAGCTCTTCGAGGAGTTCTTTTGTTGTTATATCAGGGTTCTTAATATAGGATTGTTCAATGAGGCAGACTTCCTGGTAAAATTTTTCAAGTTTCCCTTCAGCTATCTTGTCGAGTATCTTTTCAGGTTTTCCTGATTCGAGGGCCTGTTTTTTGTATATTTCTTTTTCTTTTTCTATCACGTTCTGGGGTACGTCTTCCCGTTTCACATAAAGAGGGTTTGACGCGGTTATCTGCATCGCGATGTCTTTGACAAATTCCTGAAATTCTTTTGTATTGGCCACAAAATCTGTCTCACAGTTCACCTCTACCATTGTACCGATTTTACCGCCCGTGTGAATATATGATGCGATAGAACCTTCCGACGCGACTTTCCCCATGCGTTTCTGCAATTTTGCCAGTCCTTTTTCCCGCAAGAAATCAATCGCTTTTTCCATATCGCCGTTAGACTGTTTCAGAGCTTCTTTGCAGTCCATAAGTCCAACTCCCGTTTTTTCTCTTAATTTTTTAACAGTATCTGCGCTGATGTCCATGAATATCCTCCTCAGGAATTGGCGTCTAAGGCATCATTGTTGTCTTCAATGATGCTCTCGTCGATAAAAGGTTTGAGATCTTCAGCGAGTCCCTCTTCTTTGCTCTGGAATTCTTCCACATAGAGAGCTTTTCCCTCGAGAATGGCATCGGATATTTTCAACGTAATAAGTTTAATCGCCCTGATAGCGTCATCATTACCAGGGATGATAAAATCTATATCGTCGGGATCACAGTTCGTGTCGACGATCCCTACTGTAGGTATGCCAAGTTTTTTTGCTTCCTTTACCGCTATATACTCTTTTTTGGGGTCAACGACATAGAGCGCCCCGGGGAGACGGTCCATTCCCTTGATACCGCCTATGTTCTTTTTCAGCTTTTCGATTTCTTTTTCAATCCCAATGGCTTCTTTTTTTGGAAGTACTTTGTATATGTCGCCTTCTTTCAGTTCTTCATATTTTCTCAACCGATCGAGACTTTTTTCAATAGTCTGGAAGTTTGTCATGGTACCGCCGAGCCATCTGTTATTCACATAGAAAGCGCCACAGCGTTTTGCTTCCTCGGCTATTGATTCCTGGGCCTGTTTTTTTGTTCCGACGAAGAGTATATAATCATTGTGGGACGAGACTTCTTTCACAAAATTATATGCTTCTTTGAACATTTTTAAGGTTTTTTGCAGGTCGATGATATAAATTCCGTTTCGTGCACCAAAGATGTACGGCTTCATCTTGGGATTCCATCTTTTTGTCTGGTGCCCGAAATGGACGCCTGCTTCGAGCAATTGCTTAATGGTGAGATTTGACATGAATGACCTCCGGTTAGTCTTCCGCCTTTCGCGTTTTAGTAACAGACAGTTTCCCGCACCCTGTTACTAATTGAAAGACGTGCAAATTTGTTGCGCTTAAAATATCATATGATTTCGAAGATTTCAAGAGAAAAGACGCTGCCGGCGTATGAAGTCAGTTTAAGCGTGTCAAGGACCGGATGCCGGATGCTGACTTTTGGATACCGGATAAAATTATCAGGCATCAAATATTCAGTTTTAAGTATTTAAGTATCCAAGGCGTTATTATCAAACCTGAACCCTTTCTCATCGAATAGCCTTTTGCATATGTCCGTAACTTCAGCATCGTAGAGAATGTCTCTATATGCTTACGATTTCATCTAAGGCGGCGTTTATGCCCGCCGTAGGCCTGTATGCACGGTGGGAGGCCATAGATTCTACAACATCAGCGACAGCGAGGATACGTGCCTCGATGAGGATGTCGGCCTGCCTTAAATTTTCAAAAAAGACGGGGCATAGATGACAGGCTATTGCTCTTTGCCCTCTATCCATTGCGTGTGCGCTGATCTCATAGCCAATTGCCTTTCGCCTATAGCCCACAATAATTGAAAACATTGAGGTTATGTGGTATGTTTGATGAAAAAGGAGGAAGGAATGCCGTCCAATACGAAAAAAACTGAGCTTCGAAGAAAGAAAAAAAGAACAAGTCAGGCGAAAAAGAGAAAAAAAGTCATGTCAAAACAGTCTACCCCGGCCTTTGCCATCCATGTAGACAGGAATGAGTAATAAATCGCTGAGATATGAAATCGGCCCCATCAGGCCGCCAAATGAAGCATATAGTCTCCTCGTAAGGTTTACCAGGAATTGTCCATGGAACAAGTGTACATTCTGTCATCTCTATAAAGAGAAGAAATTTGGAAAGAGAAAACTCGAGGACATCAAAAGTGATATCGATACAGTAAAGGCTATTTGTGATGACATCAAAGAGATGTCTATGGAAAAAGGTTACGGTGGCCGCATTGTCGAATCTCTCGTAGAGGAAATTTTTTCAAGCTATATTATTAACGAATGCTACAAGAGCGTTGCCGTCTGGATGTATTTTGGCGGCAAAAATGTCTTTATTCAGGACGCAAATTCCCTTGCAATGCGCCCAGGTGTGTTTATTGATGCGTTGAAATACCTCAAGGCGACATTCCCGACGATTGATAGAGTGACCTCTTATGCCCGCTCCCGGACGATAGCGGAAAGGTTATCGGTTGATGATTTACAAAACATGAAAGAAGCCGGACTGACAAGACTCCATATCGGCCTTGAATCAGGAAACGATATGCTGCTGCAATATATGAATAAGGGGGTTATGAAAGACGGGCATATCGAATGCGGAAGAAAAGTTAAGGAATCAGGCATTGAGCTTTCCGAATATGTAGTGCTCGGTCTCGGAGGAAAGAAATGGTGGAGAGAACACGCCATAGAGACTGCCGATGCATTGAATAAGATTAACCCGGATTTTATTAGATTGAGAACCTTGAAGATCTTAAAGAGTATGCCCCTTTATGAAAAGCTGAAAGGCGGTGATTTTGTGCTTCCTACAGAGGAGGACGTTCTCCACGAAGAAAGGTTTTTCATAGAAAACCTGGGGGGGATTACGAGCTACATTAAAAGTGACCACATTTTAAATCTTCTCGAAGATATCGACGGTAAATTGCCTGACGACAAAGAGAAAATGTTGTCGGTAATTGATAGTTATTTTACCCTTAGCGAGGAACAAAGGGTTGTTTATCGATTTGGCAGAAGATCAGGGATTTACAGGAGCATTGACGATCTTCAGGATGAACTTACCTATTTCAGGATAAAAAAGAGTATAAAAGAAATGGAATCAAAAGAACCAGGTAGTGTAGAAAAGGCTATTTCGCTTTTGCTCGAAAATTATATTTAATCCTTAATCCTCAGAATTTTCCCTCAAAAAATGAGCTTCCATTGCTTCAACGAGCCCGGGTATATCATATCTTGCGGCCTCGATATGTACAGGGACATTGTATCTACGCAATGTTTCGCTGGTTATGGGGCCTATTGAGGCAATAAGCGTTTTTTTAAGCGCTTTTTTGCCGTAGAGGGCGATAAAGTTATCTACTGTTGAAGAGCTTGTAAAGGTAATAACATCATATTTTTCAATAAGAGGAACCTTCTTTTTCGGAAGGATAGTTTTGTATATGGGGACAACATTGCATATGCCGCCCCGACCTCCGATAAACTCTACAAGAATATCCCGCCCCCCTTCCGCTCTTGGTAAAAGGAATTTCTTTCCTTTTATTTCAAGTTTTTTAAGAATCTCTACAATACCTTCCGATGTATAGCTTTGTGGAATAAAGTCGGCCGTAATCCCCTTAGTTTCCAGAAGAGTTGCCGTCGCCTGTCCGATAGGAATGATCTTTATGTCCCTTAGCGCCCGTGCATCTTTGTCGTTTTCCATGAGGTTGTTAAAAAAGATTGCGACGCTGTTTACACTCGTAAAGATAATTGCATAGTAGTCCGAAATGGTCTCAATGGTTTTTTTCAGCTTACCGTTGGGTTTAATAGGGGTTATTTCTATTGTAGACGCATAGAGAACGCGAGCGCCTTTTTCGATAAGCATCTCACCGAATTTTCTCGATTGGCGCGCCGCCCGTGTAACGAGGATTGTTTTACCGAAAAACGGTTTTTGTTCGTACCAGTTGAGTTTTTCTCTGAGACGAACAACGTCTCCTACGATAATGATCCCGGGCGGTTTTATGTTCTCTTTCTTTGCAATGGCGTCTATCTTTTTCAGAGAACCCACGACAACCTTTTGTTCGGGCAATGTTCCCGATGTAATAATACAGGCAGGGGTATGAGGATTTTTTCCTTCCCTGATTAGTTTTTCTTTGATGGTTTTCAGATTTTTGATTCCCATAAGGAATACGAGGGTATCAGGCCCTGTTGCAAGTTCATGCCACCTGATTGTGGATTCTGTCTTTTTTTCGTTTTCATGACCGGCAATGAAGGCAACCGTAGAAGCGTAATCTCTGTGGGTCAATGGTATGCCGGCATATGCCGGAGCTGATATGGCGGAGGTAACGCCGGGAACGATTTCAAAATCGACGCCGTGTTCGACGAGATATTCTGCTTCCTCACCGCCTCTGCCGAAAATGAATGGATCGCCGCCCTTGAGACGAACAACCACATTACTTTCCTTTGCCTTCTCGACGAGAAGGGCATTGATATCGGGTTGGGGCAGTTCATGCCGAGATGCCTGTTTCCCCACGTAGAGAAGCTCTGCTCCTTTTTTGGCGAAATACAGAAGGTCTTTATTGACAAGGCTGTCATAGATGATCGTATCGGCAGACTGGATGAGTTCAAACCCTTTCAGGGTGATAAGCTTCAGATCACCCGGTCCTGCGCCGACGAGAAATACCTTGCTCATAGACAAAGATTATACGCGTTGCAGCCGGTCTATTCAAATAAATTGTATCCCCGCTGCTTTTTCATTCTTTTCCATATTCATATTTTTTAAAAAGCATGGTAAATATTAGACGGTCAACATTTTTAATGATGTTTTTGAATGGATTTCTAAAGGCGAGCAAGCGGTACTTCGGCTGCATATGCGCCGCATGACGGGTAAAGTCAGTCCGGGAGAGCGCAATTTATAGAAAGAAGGTTTGTGTGCTTCACGCCATCGACGACGTGATCTAAAAAATGAAGAATTGAAAAGGGGAGGGATTATGGCCAGATTGATCGCAAAGGTTTTTGTCCTCGTGATTCTGTTGGCAGGAGTTGCTCTTGCCTCGGAGGGTATGATCCGGGTACATGGGTTACACTTTATTCCGGGTACATAGGTTACACTTTTCTTCTCATCTTCGGATTGCCGCATTCAACAACAGTCTGTCGTACTGGTACCCTCTCAATCACGTCCT
>Ga0182011_10003959_pt1 | contig 11987 bp, 12 predicted proteins | sample 711E1DmetaG_FD_120481 | JGI IMG/M metagenome (GOLD analysis project Ga0182011, IMG submission 120481) | Permafrost microbial communities from Stordalen Mire, Sweden - 711E1D metaG | ecosystem: Environmental > Terrestrial > Soil > Wetlands > Permafrost | place: Sweden: Stordalen | collected... | reverse complement strand
GTTCGGAGTTTTATCCTCCCCAAACTCATAGGAGGCACTGGTAAAGGCTGGTACCAGAACCTAGACAACAAAACATCATCAAAATAGACAATAATAAATACAATATTTATGAATTAAAAAAAAAAGTATAATATTATAGGAGGGATTTTAAATGGGTGAGAAAACAGGTGAAATTAAAGGAAAGATTAAGGAAAAAGAAGGTGAACTAAAAGGAAAAGCTAAAGAGATGAAAGGAGAAATAAAAGGGAAAGCTAAGGAGATGGAAGGAGAAATTAAGGGGAAAGCTAAAGAAACCGAAGGTAAAAATAAAAGGTAAAATTAGAAGATTTATAGATATTTATTAAAAATTTATTAATATATTATTTTTTTTTATAATAAAAAATAATTGAAAATATTTAATTTTTAGAATAATTTTTTTGCCTGCCTTTAATCGAGGCGAATATTCCTATGAAACATAGTATTGAAAATATAGCGAAGGCTATCTGTATACTTTGAAGGAGAGCGGGGTATTGTTGGGGCATTATTTCTACTCTGCCTATGAAGAGGGCAAATATTAGGAGGGCGATTCCCATGCTTAAGGTTTGCCCGATTAATCGCATGGTGCTCACTGTTGCTGATGCTACACCGTAAAATCGTCTTTCCACTGAGCCCATGATAGAGTTGGTGTTGGGGGAGGAGAATAAACCAAAGCCCAGTCCTAAGATTAGTAGGCTGATTATTATATATTCTAATGATGTTGTGTTAGTTAAGAATACGAATCCGAAGATTCCTATGGTTACAATTGCCATTCCTATAGTGGCGATTATTCTTGGATCATATTTATCGGATAATCTCCCAGCGATGGGTGTTACGATAACCATGATTATTGGTTGAGCTACTAAAATAAAACCTGCATCCTGAGGGTTGAAACCTTTAATATACTGTAAATATAGGCTTAAAAGAAAAGTAACAGCAAATGTAGCACTGTAGTTTAACAGCGCTGCCACGTTGGAGAATGCAAAGGTGGTGTTTTTGAAGAATAGTTTCATATCTAAAACGGGACTGTCAACTCTTAATTCCCAATATACGAATGCTATGAGTCCTAATACTCCTGCTATCACCATTAATATTCCCAGGGTTGAGGGTAGTGTGGAGAATCCGTACATGATTAGTACAAGCATTAGACTGTAAAGAATTGAACCAGTGAGGTCGAATTTTTCACCACGACAGACGGCCCATTCTTCCTTTAATTTCCAGTAAACCAGGGCAATAACCAGTAATCCAAATGGAACTAGTAGATAGAATAGGCTTCTCCATCCTAAGTAATGGGTTAGAAATCCTCCTAATACTGGTCCCATGGATAATCCAACATATACTGCGGCAATGTTTATTCCGATGGCTTTTCCTCTTTCTTTTGGCGAGAATACTGAGGTGATGATGGCTAACGCGGTTACGAAAATCATAGCGGAGCCGATTCCCTGGAATATTCTGAAGATTATGAGGATGATTGCAGAGGGCGCCACGGCGCAGAGTAGGGATGATATTGTGAAGATTATCATTCCATAGGTGAAGATTTTTTTCATTCCATGGATATCGGCTATTCTTCCGAAGGGTACGGCGAACATTGCTGCTACTAATAAGAATGATGTTGGAATCCAGCTTAGTAGTATGGCATCGGTGTGGAATTCTGTTCCAATTGCGGGGAGTGCTATGTTGATGGCTGCGCTGATGAAGGGAGTTGCAAAAGAAGCAATGGTTGCCACTAATAATGCTGACATTCGAATTGATTTATCATCTCGTTTCTCAGCCATTTTTTAACTTCAACTCCTGAATTAAAAAAAATATGTTCATATTAAAATTATTTTTTATTAGATTTATTAAAAAAAGAATTTATCTAAAGAACTTATATTATACAACGTTATGCTTCTGTAATAGTAGTAATTCTTCGGTGGAGAGTTTTTTTCCTCCTAAGAATTTACGATAAATTTCTTGTGCTCTTTCTTTTTCTTTAACATTTTCGGTATGAGTTACCTCATCTTCCCGATGACGTTTTTTAGCTTTAACCTTATCTAAAGCTTTATTTTTCCCTTTAATCTCTTTTAAAATTGTTTTAACTAGTTCATGTTTTTGTGAAGCATTTTCCCTGATTTTCATGAATTCCGCATGTGCTTCATCAGCTTTAGCTCTTATATCATCAATTTTCTGGAAATATTTAATCATTTGCTCATGAGTTTCCTGAGCTTGATCAGAAAGTTCTACTACTGTAGCATGATAGGATTCTGAAAGTTCTTTAAGTTTAATGGCTTCATCTCTGGTTTCTTCATCTTCTTGCATGGTCTGCAGTTTTTTCTGAAGTTCAGTGACTTGTTTCACCATTTCGTTTTCCTTTCGTATATCCAATACAGTGGTTTCTATAGTTTTATCTATTTTCTTTATTTCATCCTGAATTCTATTAATGTCTCTTCTCCCAGAACTCCATTCCATCTTCTTCAATTCATGGTTGGCTTCATCTCTGAGTTTTTTATATTTCTTGACTTCCTTGTTAACCTGATCACGTTCATTCCGATAATTCAACGCTTTATCCAGATTCTCTTTAATACTATTATTTAAATCATCCCTTAAATGTTTATAAGTTCTAGCTTCCTCATTTAACTTATCCCTCTCTTGGGTAAGCTCATGAAGTCTCTTTTCTAGACTTCTTTTCTCCTTTAATAGTTCATCGAAGCTTTTTTTAGTATCAATTTCAAAGGAAGATTTAGTATCATCTTTAACTTCATTATTGAAAATTGTTAATAATTCCCTTAAATCCCTACCCTCTATTATAACATCAGCGATTTCTTTTACAACTGGTTTCGCATTAAATGCAACTCCTATACCAGCTGTCTGGAGCATGGATATATCGTTTGCACCATCACCGACTGCAGCACATTCTTCTGCAGATAACTTTTCGGTGTTCATTAATTCCTGTAGTATCTCTGCCTTGGAACCCTCAACAAGCAATGGTCCACTAACTTCACCCGTGAGTAATCCATCTTTTTCATGGAGGATATTACAAAAAGCGTAATCTAAATTCAATTCATCCTTTATACGTTGAGCTATAATTTCGAAGTTACCAGTGATAGTGGCTATTTTATATCCTCTTTTTTTAAGTTCTTTAATGGTTTCCTCTGCTCCTTCCATTAAAGGGATATTATCCACTATTTTTTTAACATCATCTAATGAAGCTCCTTTCAGTAGATTAATTCTTTCTTTTAGAGATGTTTCAAAGTCTAAATCTCCTTCCATAGCCTTTTTGGTTAATGCTGAAATTTCATTTTCAACACCCATTAATTTACCTATTTCGTCTATGGCTTCACCGTCTATTAGAACGTTATCAAGATCAAATGCAATAAGTTTAATCAAAAGACCACCATTATTTTAAAATATTAAAAAGTATTAAAGATTTTTATAGGAGATTCAGTTCAGCCAATCGTTCTTTAGTTTTTTCTACACCAAGTTGAGCGTCTTCAAAACTTTTAGCACCAGTACATACTACTTTTCCAGATCCAAATAGAAGTAGAACCACTTTTGGGTCAGCAAGTCTGTAAACAAGACCAGGGAATTGTTCTGGTTCATACTCTGTATTTTCAAGGTCAAGTGCCACAGATTCCAAGTTTAAGGTTTTACCCAGGTTTGCGGATGCTACTATATTCTGTATCTTAATCTCGAATTCGTGGGGTATATCAACATCCAGCGTTCTCATTTTATCCACAGCAATGTGTATGGCTTTTATTGAATCCTCTATTGATTTTGCACCGGTACAAACCAGTTTTCCTGAACCAAATATGAGCGCGGCTGTTTTAGGTTCTTTGAGCTTGTAAACAAGTCCGGGGAAATTTTCTTGATTATACTCAACACCTTCTAATGCGGGAGCTACACTTGGAAGGTCAATGGATTTCCCTAGTGTTGCAGAAGCCACAATATTCTCTACTTTTATTTCTACATCAGTCATAATTAAGATCCTCCAAAATCATTTATAAATAATTAATTATAATAATCCATTCAATTCTATCACATGTTCAAATTTTTTTTTAGATGATCAAATTAATATAATGATCTTAGTAGTCATCTGATAGAAATCTAGAATTTGTTGGAATTATGTATCTGTTTATATATAAAACATATTTAAAGAGTATCCACACTAATTTATTTTTAATAATTTTTTATGATTCTAATCAGATTATTTAAGAACAGATAGTTTTTAATTCAATAATATAACCTAATCGAATCTTTTAACAATTATATCACTATATTATTAATATTAAATATATATTTTACAGAGAATCTCTTTAAGGAAAAATAATCTTCTAAATTTAAGGGTGAGGAGAGGATTTTATGAGCCCTAAAATGTACCGGCAGCGGATATATAATATGGGTATTGAAGATATGGAGATAAACGTATCATCTCTAGAGAATAGTATGCGAACTTTACGCACAATAAATGATATGGGAAAAGTACTTAAAAAAATCAGGCACAACCTCCGGATAGATATTAGAATAATGAGAATGGATTATATCAAGAAAATACAGAATATCAATGAACTAGCCGATAAAAAAGGATTTTTCGGCAAAAAAATGTCAGATGAAAAAATCTTCAAGAAGAAGAAGTCTCTAAAAAAGGAGAGAAAAAATAACATCGCCGCCTATGAAATCATTGAAACCATGGTTGAGAATTATTTAACTCAAATTGAAGATTCTAGAATCTACATTAACAACCAAATCCAAAGTAAAGTGCGATAAAAATAATAACTCCCTGAAATATAATTGATTCTTAATAATTAATATTAATAAGGACGTTTTTTTATGTTAGAAGTTGAAGTTAAAGCTCATGTAACTGATTTTAAAGAAATTAAGGATAAACTATCCATTATAGGTGCTCGAGAAGTGAAAAAAGAATATCAAGAGGATATTTACTTTAATGCACCTCACCGCGACTTTACTCAGACAGATGAAGCATTAAGAATTAGAAAAACAACAAGTAAAGATGGAATAAAAAAAATTCTTACTTATAAAGGAGCTAAACTGGATGAATTAAGTAAAACTCGTGAAGAAATCGAGGTTAATATAGAAAATATGGAGAACACTAAATTAATCCTTGAAAAACTTGGATTTAAGCCTGTTAAACCGGTGCAAAAAGATAGAATTTTTTATATTATTGATGAATATATAATAACCCTTGACACGGTTTATGGATTAGGAAATTTTGTGGAGATAGAGAAGGATCTTAAGGAAGGAGAAGATTATCAAGATTCACGGAATGAAATATTCAGCTTATATCAGAAGTTAGATATAACAGAGGGATTTGAGAGAAAATCCTATCTAGAGCTTCTGGAATCATCACCCCATAGTGTTTAAAGATTTAAATCCCTATAATGATTGTTATTTATTATAAATAAAATGAAATATTAAATGGATAGAGTAGAACTAAATGAAGGTGGAATTAACTTGGATTATTATGTAAGCCCATTTAACAAATTAGTAGATTTAAAGTTTCCCGATAAAATTACGATTTATGATACTACTTTAAGAGATGGTGAGCAAACCCCCGGGGTATGTTTAAGGACTCCTGAAAAATTGATGATTGCCAAGAAATTGGATGAACTAGGAGTTCATCAGATAGAGGCGGGGTTTCCGGTAGTTTCCAAGGAAGAGAAAAGATCCATTAAAGCTATTGTAAAAGAGGATTTAAATGCGGATATACTTGTACTGTCCCGTGCCAAGAAGGAAGATATAGACACTGCTATTGACTGTGATGTTGATGGTATAATCACTTTTATGGGTACTTCGAAAATTCATCTTGATCATAAAATGAAGATGAGTCAGGAAGAAATTCTGAATGTATGCATGAAATCCATTGAACACGCTAAGGATCATGGATTATTTGTAGCTTTCTCAGCTGAAGATGCTACACGAACGGATTTAAACTTTTTAAAGAAGATATACAAGAAAGCAGAGAGTTATGGGGTGGATAGGGTACATATAGCTGATACGGTTGGAGCTATAAGTCCTCAAGGAATGAATTATTTAGTAAGTGAGCTACGATCTACGTTGGATACGGATATAGCATTACATTGTCATAATGACTTTGGGATGGCTTTGTCAAATTCTATTTCCGGACTTTTAGCCGGGGCTAATGCTTTATCAACCACTGTAAATGGAATAGGTGAGCGTGCAGGTAACACTTCACTGGAGGAAGTGGTTATGGCTCTTAAAATAATTTATGACGTTGATCTAGATTTCAACATCAAAATTTTCTATGAGCTCTCCAAATTAGTTGAAGAGTTAACTTCATTGAGAATTCCGGAAACTAAACCCATTGTAGGTAGAAATGTCTTCAGACATGAATCAGGAATACATGTAGATGCTGTTTTAGAGGAACCTTTAACATATGAACCATTCCTTCCAGAGTTAATAGGACATCAAAGGAGAATAGTTCTTGGAAAGCATTCAGGTTGCCGGGCTGTTAAAGCCAAGCTTGATGAGTATGGTATTGAAGTAACCAGAGATGAGTTATGTAAAATAGTGGAAAAGGTTAAAAATCAAAGGGAGAAGGGTAAATACATTAATGATGATCTTTTCAATAAGATAGTGATGTCAGTGCGTGGTCCAGTTGATTTGTAAAAAAATTTAATGGAATTAATAAAAATTAGATTTTAAACTAATATTATAACTTATTATTTTTTTGAGGGATGACTGTATGAATATTACCGAGAAAATTCTGGCTAAATCTTCTGGAAGCCGAGAGGTTCATCCGGGTGAGATCATTGAAAGTCAGGTGGATTTAGCTATGAGTCACGATGGAACTTCTCCACCCACTATAAACACTTTCCAGAAGATTGCGGATAAGGTTTGGGATCCTGAAAAGATCGCTATAGTCTTTGATCATAATATTCCCGCTAATAATATTGGATCTGCTGAATTCCAGAAGATAACCAGAGAATTTGCCAAGGCACAGGGAATAAAAAAATTATTCACCCATGGTGAAGGCATATGTCATCAAGTGCTTCCTGAGAAGGGTTTAATTAAACCCGGCTCGGTAGTGGTGGGTGCTGATTCCCATACCTGCACTTACGGTGCATTCGGCGCTTTTGCCACAGGCATGGGAGCTACAGATATGGCGATGGTTTTTGCAACCGGCAAAACATGGTTTATGATACCTGAAACTTATGAAATAAACGTAAATGGCCTTTTAAAAGATTATGTAACACCAAAAGACCTCATCCTAAATATTATTAGTAATATAGGTTCTTTCGGCGCTACTTATAAAGCATTAGAATTTAAAGGAGAAACCATCGAAAATATGGATGTCTCTGGCAGGATGACTATGTGTAATATGGCTGTAGAAAGTGGTGCTAAAAATGGGATAATGGAACCTAACCAAGCCACCTTAAATTATTTAAAGGAACGTAACGTCTCACCATTTGAAATATTAAATTCTGATAAAGATTCAAATTATGAAAAGAATTATTATTTCGTAGTTAATGAATTAGAACCCCAAATTGCATGTCCCCACAATGTGGATAATGTTTATCCGGTCTCTGAAGTGGAAGGTGTAGACATCGACCAAGCTTTCATTGGATCCTGTACTAATGGTCGTTTAGGAGATTTAAAACTTGCAGCACAAGTTCTTAATGGAAGACATGTACATGAAAATGTGAGGCTTATAATATTACCTGCATCAAAAGAGATATACCAAGACGCACTTAAATTAGGATTAATAGATGTATTCCTTGATTCTGAGGCCATAATATGCAATCCTGGTTGTGGACCATGTTTAGGCGCTCATATGGGTGTATTAGGTAGTGGAGAGGTTTGTATATCCACCACTAACCGGAACTTTGTGGGTCGGATGGGTGATCCTAAATCAGAGGTTTATCTAGCTAATCCCGCCGTGGTGGCTGCATCTGCAATAGCTGGTGAAATAAAGGATCCAAGAGAATTATAAACGATTAAAAGAAAAAAAATTGATCTTGAGTGATAAATTTATGGATCAAAATATTTTTGATAGCCTTGAAGATATAGAGAAACGTGTGGGTAAACTCTCCAGTGCTCAGAAAATACTTTTAATTACTGATGGCTCCGTAACCAGTTTATTAGATGTTCTTATGGGTCACGTTGATATTAACACGTTAACACAAAAATTCATCCCAGCCACTAAGGAGATGGCGGATAATCTTGATATAAATGAAGGAGAAACTGTTAACTACCGAGTGGTGGTGATTGGAACCAGCGAACCATTAATATATGCAGTATCCTTAGTTCCTTTAAAACGATTGGATAATGAATTTAAAGAGGATCTTATCAAAGCTGACACTCCCATTGGAAGAATTCTTCGGAAACATAACATAGAATCTCGCAGAGAAATAAAATCTGTCTATGTAGAGGAATCTACTCCAGAGCTTTCTGAAATCTTTGGCACAAATTCCCCCATGCTTAGTAGAACTTATAATATTATTCATCATGGAGAAGTTTTAATATGGTTAAAGGAAACTTTTCCTTACAGTTTATTTCGTGAATAGAAAAAAAATTTAATCAAAAAATTCCAGCTTAATAGTAATTAAATGAACTAAAAAAAAATTGGTGAATTATTATGGGAGTGAAGTTCAAGGATATTGTAACTCCAGAATCCATAAAATTTGAGGATTTAAAAGAAAAAACAGTGGCTTTAGATGCTGCAAATGTAATATATCAATTTCTCTCCAGTATTAGACAGGCGGATGGCACTCCTCTCATGGATCATAATGGGAAAGTCACCTCCCATTTTAGTGGAATTCTATATCGTACCACATCATTAATAGAAAAGGGAATTAAACCATTTTATGTCTTTGATGGAGAGTCCAGCATACTTAAGAAAGGCACTCAAATTAAAAGGGGCGAATTTAGGAGAGAATCTCACGAGAAATGGCAGAAAGCTCTAGACGAGGGTCGGATTGAGGATGCCCGGAAATATGCGGTTAGATCTTCTCGAATGTCAACCGAAGTTGTGGAGGGATCTAAAAAACTCTTAGATCTTATGGGAATTCCGTATATACAAGCTAAAGGTGAAGGTGAAGCTCAAGCTTCTTATATGGTGGAAAAGGGTGATGCTTGGTGTGTGGGATCTCAAGATTATGACTGCATATTATTCGGAGCCACGCGTATGGTTAAAAATTTAACTATCACTGGTGGTCGGGTTAATCTGGAACTTATTATGCTTAAAAAAGTTTTAGAGAACTTGAATATTAATCGGGAGCAGTTAGTGGATTTAGCTATACTTGTCGGGACGGATTTTAATGAAGGTATAAAAGGTATAGGTGCCAAGAAAGGTTTAAATCTTATTAAAAAATATGGTGACGTATTCAAAGTCTTGGATCATTTGAAAGTAGAATTAGAAGTAGATCCGCAGCGCTTAAGAGATATATTCCTAAAGCATGATTTCATATCGGATTACGAGTTGAAGTGGGATAATCCTGATAGGGATGGTGTGATTGAATTTTTAGCTGGTGATCATGATTTTTCAGAAGATCGAGTAGTTACAGCCATAGATAAATTATATGAACTTAAAAAAATAGATAATAGTCAGAGTAGTTTAGAGAAATGGTTCTAAAACCAAAAAGAGCTTATTTTAGTATGTCGTTGAATTAATTTCCTTAAAATGGTGGGTACTCTCCGAATATTATTCGTGCGTATCTTTGAGAAGTCTCTACTTGTTCCGGGTAGATGTCACGTACTTTATTTTCTAGATTATATCTATTCTTTGCCCCGGCTAGTATTTTTAAAAAGTTCATATATATTTTTAAAGTTTCGGGTGATGGAGAGCATGGCATTTCTAATGTTATGCAAATATCTTCTTTTCTAAAAATCTTAGTTCTTATTTGAGGAGATACGGAACCAATGAGAACACCCTTCTCCAGTTCAATTAAAGGTGGAACACCAACTCTTTTTATCCTATCAATATTAGTGAGTGCAGGGTAGCTTTCCTTTTTATAGCAGTGTAATTCAATGTACATATCAGGCTGGTAATGATTAATTAAATATAAAATTTCTTTTCCCACCTCTGATTGATAATAGAGGGGGTTTAAAGTACTAATATACCTGGTTTCGTCACAATTATAAATTACAAGAGTACCTTCATTTACATCATTTTCAGATATCTTTTTAATAGCTTTAATTGTACTTAATCCTTCTTTACCGTGAACTCCCCCTATAAAAAGACGTTTTAGTCCAGGTCCCTTTTCTATAATCTTAAAAAATCCCATAAAATTCCATCCTCTTCCCTACCCAAGAATTTACTTTTCTATCTGATTTCTATCTATGATTAGACAGATATGACCAGAACTATCAAATTTGGTTTCTAAGAAGATATCAATCATTAAAAAAAAATAGTGAAATATTTTTTTTAGGTTCCCTGCTCCCAACCTTCAATATACTCTTTCTGTTTAGGAGTTAACTCGTCAATTTCGATTCCCATAGCTTTTAATTTAAGTTCTGCAACATATTGATCCGTTTCATCAGGTATTTTATAAACTCCAACCTCTAAATCATTATCCAATAAATATTTGACAGATAAAGCCTGCATAGCAAAACTTAAATCCATTATCTCCGCAGGATGACCCTGACCCCGTTCACCAGCTAAGTTCACCAACCTTCCCTCAGCAAGGAGATATAGTTTACGTCCATCTTCCATGATATACTCATCAATATCCCCTTTTATTTTATCATGGCTCCTAGACATTTCCATTAAATCATTCTGATTAATTTCCACATTAAAATGACCTGAATTAGCCATTATACAACCATCTTTCATGTATCTGAAATCATCACCGGATATCACATCAATATTTCCCGTAGCAGTTATTAAAAGGTTAGCCTCTTTAACTGCATTACGCACAGTCATAACTCTGTAACCATCCATTCGAGCTTCAAGAGCTCTTATTGGTTCAACTTCGGTGACTATGACATTTGCACCGAGGCCTTCAGCCCTCATAGCGATTCCACGACCGCACCATCCATAACCAGCAACTACTACTGTTTTACCAGCGATAAGTACATTAGTGGAACCCATTATAGAGTCAAAGGTGGATTGACCCGTACCGTAACGATTATCAAATAAATATTTAGTATAAGCATCATTCACACTTATAATCGGGAATTCCAATGCCTTATCCTTAGCCATGGCTCTTAACCTATGAACACCCGTAGTGGTTTCCTCACAAGCCCCTATTATTTTAGGTATAAGCTCTCTTCTCTCCTTATGCACTAAAAATATCATATCCGCGCCATCATCAATCAGAATATCTGGTTTATAATCTAAAATCTGATTAATATTCTGATAGTATTCTTCGTTGTTTTCTTCCCTCCAACCATACATATTGAGGCCCATTGAAGCTCCAGCAGCGGTGGCGTCATCTTGTGTGGATAAAGGATTGCAACCTGTCATCGCTACTTCAGCACCACCCGCTAAGAGAGTTAACCCTAGATTAATAGTTTTCGGCTCTAAATGTAAGCAGGAACTAATTGTGATACCCTCAAAGGGTTTATCCTTTTCAAACTTCTTTTTGATATGTTCTAAGACAGGCATATGTCTTTGAACCCATTTAATCCTTTTTTCACCCTCTGGTGCCAGAGATATATTTTTCACATTGTAAGTCAAGTTTTTCACCTTTTCATGAGATTTATTTTCCAGTAAAACTATTTAATATTCATTTGTTCACTATATACGATAAATTTAATTTAAATAATTCAAATGGATATTAAAATACCAGATTCCACCTAAAATATATGTTTTATCTAAATTAAAACTAACTTTTTAAAAAAGTGATGTAGATATTTTACTTTTACTTAATGAAAAATAATTTAATAAATATCGCTCATGCCCGTTAAAGTGTGCAAATGTTTATATGAGTTGAGTTATATATTACATAGTATGAAGGGGGAAGATTTAGCTGTTAAATTGTTTGTGCCTGATGATGAGAGAGCTTTAGATATTT
>Ga0182011_10003958_pt1 | contig 11987 bp, 11 predicted proteins | sample 711E1DmetaG_FD_120481 | JGI IMG/M metagenome (GOLD analysis project Ga0182011, IMG submission 120481) | Permafrost microbial communities from Stordalen Mire, Sweden - 711E1D metaG | ecosystem: Environmental > Terrestrial > Soil > Wetlands > Permafrost | place: Sweden: Stordalen | collected... | reverse complement strand
GGGCTGGTACACGGCGGGTGGTAGCGGGTGGCAGGCGGATGGACCGGCCGTGGTGACGACTGCCGATGAGCTGGCAGATCAAATTCATAAGCCGGTTATTATCTGTGGTGAAATGTCTGCCGATGAACGCCATCGGCTGGTGCGAAAGTTTAAAAATGTGAGTCTGGCACCACCTTCACAATGCGTTCGTAGACCAGCTATCCTGGCGGAGCTGGCATGGCAAAAATGGCAGGCCGGTAAAACCGACCCGGCTGCATCTCTCGCACCCATTTACATCCATGTCGCTGGAGGATTGCCAGCGTGACTGTTCTGATCCGCCGGATGATCTTGGAAGATATTCCGGCCGTCCACGAGATTGATGTTCTCTCGTTTAGTTTACCTTGGCCGGAGCGCTCGTTTCTTTTCGAGTTGACCAAGAACCAAGTCTCGCGCGGTTGGGTGGCTGATGCGGATGGAAGAATTGCAGCCATGTTATTAATTTGGTTTGTCGTCGATGAAGCCCATATTGCCACCATTGCTGTTCACCCGGATTTCCGCCGGCAGGGCATTGGTGAACAGATTTTATTACATGCTTTGCGGGCAGCTCATAATGAAGGAGCGCAACGAGCTTTCCTGGAAGTGCGCGCCGGAAATATTGCTGCCCAGGCCATGTACAGGAAATATGGCTTTGAATTGGCAGGTGTCCGACTCGGATATTACAAGGACAATAACGAGGATGCCTTCTTGATGAACCTTGAGAAATTCGATTGTCTGGAGGCCGTATGAGTACTGAAGAAGTACTTGCTCAAGTGGCCAGGGAAGTGTCTGCCTGCCAAAAATGCGCACTATATCATTCACGCAAGAAGGCTGTCCCCGGCGAGGGACCGGCAGATGCGGAAATCATGTTCATCGGAGAGGGTCCGGGGTTCCACGAAAACGAACAGGGGCGCCCCTTCGTCGGTGCGGCTGGTAATTTCCTGAATGAATTGCTGGCCGAGGCTGGCTTGAAACGTTTGGATGTGTGGATCGGCAACGTGGTAAAATGCCGTCCACCCAACAACCGGGATCCCTTGCCCGAAGAATTGGCGGCTTGCAATGAATACCTGGAGCGGCAGATAACTGCCATCAATCCGAAGATCATCATCACCCTGGGGCGTTATTCCATGGGCAAATTCATGCCAGGGGTCAAGATTAGTTCGGTACATGGACAGATGCGGCGGGTGGAAACCCGTTTTGTGATTGCCATGTTCCATCCGGCTGCGGCATTGCATCAAGCTGCCCTCAAACCTGCTATCATGAAGGATTTTGGACAATTACCTGAATTACTTAAACAGGCGCGGGCGGCCCAGCTCCGTGCCAACCCGGTACATGTAGAAGAACCAAAAGAAGACCCGAAGCAATTAAGCCTTTTTTAACTGGTCAGCCGTATTTCTTATATCTAATTGGACGGACAATTCCGTTGGAAAAGCTGAAAGGATTGGCATGAGCATGAGTGCGCAAGAAACCCTAATAAATAAAATGAATAATAAAACGGCCCGAATAGCCATTCTTGGGTTAGGTTATGTTGGACTGCCGCTGGCAGTGGTATTTGCTGAGGCAGGGTTCACTGTCATGGGAATTGACCCGGATGAGCGAAAGGCCGATTCCGTTAAGAAGGGTGTCAGTTATATCCCGGATATTTCAACAGAACGGCTGGCCGCGCTGATCAAATCCGGGCGGCTGTCAGCCAGTACCGATTTCTCGATCTTAAAGGAAATGGACGCCGCCAGTATCTGTGTTCCGACGCCGCTTCGCAAAACCGGCGACCCGGACATGTCCTTTATCCTGTCCGCCACCGAGCAACTGGCAAAGTATATACATGCAGGTATGATCGTTGTTTTGGAATCCAGCACGTATCCAGGCACAACGCGCGAGATCTTGTTGCCAAAGCTGGGAGAGGCCAATGGTCTGACTGTAGGCGTGGACTGGTTCCTGGCATTTTCGCCGGAACGGGTGGACCCGGGCCGGGAGGATTTCACAACTTTCAACACCCCCAAAGTAGTTGGAGGTATCACTCCGGCCTGTGCGGAAGTTGCAGCAGCCTGGTACGGAGGTGCCATCCAGAACATTCATCTGGTTTCGTCTGCGGAAGCGGCTGAGATGACAAAACTGCTTGAGAACACCTTCCGCATGATCAACATCGGCTTGGTTAACGAATTGGCGATTATGTGCGAGCGCATGGGCGTGGATGTCTGGGAAGTGATCGACGCAGCCGCCACCAAACCGTTCGGCTTCATGAAGTTCACCCCCGGGCCGGGCCTGGGCGGGCATTGCATCCCGATCGACCCGCTCTACCTGTCCTGGAAAATGAAAGCCTACCAGTATACTGCGCGTTTTATCGAATTGGCCTCGGATATTAACACGAACATGCCTCGGTATGTGGTGAGCCGCATCCTTGAGGCCATGAACGACCGCGGGAAAACGTTGAAAGGGAGCAAGTGCCTGGTTTTGGGAGTGGCCTATAAACCAGATATTGACGATATCCGCGAGTCTCCGGCCCTGGATGTGATCGGCCTGCTCCAGAAGAAAGGCGCAACGGTCACCTACCATGATCCTTACATCCCCAATTTAAAGACCCATGAGGAAGAGGAAATGCACTCCGTCCCGGACCTGATGGCAGCGGTACGCACTTCCGATTGTGTTGTCATAACTACGAACCACAAAACGTACGATTACAAGCCCATCCTGGATGCGGCAAAGTTCATTTTCGACAGCCGCAATGCTCTTGGGAAAATGGGTAAGGATAGCCCGAAAGTGGTCAGGCTCTAAACGCTTTTCTTAGCCTATAGAACTTTCCATATGGCACAATACCTCGTCACCAGTGCGGAGGGCTTCGTTACTGAGCGATTCTGGGCATGCAAGAGGGTGGAATTGTGACCATATTCCAAAAGCTTTCTGCGATCTGGTCGGAAGATAACCTGTTGCGCCGGGTTATCCGGAACAGCAGTTATCTGTTCGGTAGTAATGTTTTTTCCTCCGGATTGAGTTTTTTACAGGGGATTGTTATTATCCGCCTGATCGGTGTGGCTAACCTGGGCATGGTTGTCATCATCCAGACCTTTGCCTCGAATATCAATATTTTATTGTCCTTTCGCATGAGTGAAGTGGTGGTGAAGCACCTCGGTCCGGTCCTGGCGGATGACAATAAGACAGAGGCAGCCGCGCTGGTTAAGGCAGCCGGCCTGACCGAGGCGGCAGTATCCCTGCTGGCATGTGTCGTACTCGTCCTGCTCAGCCCGTGGGCAGCCAGGGTTATCGGCCACGATGCTGCCAGTACGCCCTGGTTTATTTTCTACGGTTTGATACTGTTAATCAACCTGGTGTACGAAACATCCACCGGGATCCTGCAGGCAATGCATCGTTTCAACAAGCTGGCCCGTTTTACCGTCATACAGGCTATGATCACTTTTTCGATCGTCGTGGTGACTTATATTCTGTACCGGTGGGTGGCCACGCAATTCCTGGCACCTTACCTGGTCCCGGCAGTGCTGCTGGCCTATGTGGTTGGGAAGGCCTATTACAACATTTCACTGGTGAGCCTTGCCTTGCGGGAAATTAATACAACCTTTGGGAAAGCTTGGTGGCGCAGTTCTCTGGAAAAATTGACCGGCAAGCGGGCCATGGCATTGTTTGCCCTGAACACGAACCTGAACGGCACGGTCAACCTGATTTTCAGAGATAACATTCCGCTCTACCTGGGTACCTTGCTCACCACCATCCAGGTTGGTTATTTTTCAATAGCTTTTACATTAATCTCCACGATTACCCTGGCCCTAAATCCTCTTATTGCGCCGATTTACAGCGAGATTTCCCGCACAATTGCCAAGCTGCAATGGGATACAACCCTGCGATTGCTCCGGCGGGTTACCGTCCTCTCCAGCGCGATTGTACTGGCAATCGGCGGTTTTTGGGCGGTGACTGGCTGGTGGTTGATACCCTTTGTTTATAAACCCGCCACGCTCCCCGCCTACCCGCTGTTGCTGATACTTCTCCTGGGGTATGGATTTGCCGGCATCTTTCAATGGAACCGCTCGCTGATGTTGTCCCTGGGCAAAGCGGGTTATCCAGTGCTGATAATGGTTCTTACAGGCATAATCGAATTGGCACTGATTTTCTCCCTTGTCCCCCAATACGGATATCTGATGATGGGTGCCATCCTTTCCGGTTATTTCATCATCTCGAATGGTTTCATCAGCCTGCGGGGCGTGTTGGAAATACGCCACCGGCAATTGACAGTGACAGGCTGAACATGAGAATCATCTTTATCTCTGCCGCACAAATCCCCTCGGACACGGCCAATAGCATTCAGGCAATGAAGGTTTGCCAGTCCTTCGCGCAATTGGGACAGGATGTTTCGTTGTTCGTGCCGGGAACACAACCATCCGGTCTCAACCGTCCGCAATTACAAAGCCATTATGGACTTAGGACGGATTTTCCCATTCAGTGGCTGGCGGTCGGCAATCGTCGTCTTTTTCCATGGATAGCCGTATGGCGGGCGCGTCGCCTGGACCCTGACGTGCTGTATTGCTGGCCATTACAATCGGCAGCGCTCGGGCTGCTGTCTGGCAAGCCGTCCATGCTGGAACTGCATGACTTTCCCGCCGGACGCTTTGGCAGGCTCTGGCTGCGCTTTTTCCTGATTTTACCCGGAAGGAAACGCTGTCTGCCTATTACCGATGCTTTGCGCCGGGCTTTGCGCCTGCCAGAGGAACAGACTGTTCTTGCCCCTGACGGGGTGGATATCGAACGCTATCGCGATCTTCCTAATCCAGATTCTGCCCGCCGGCAACTTAATCTCCCGCAAGCTCCGACCGTGCTTTGCACTGGCCACCTATACGCGGGCCGCGGCGTGGACCTGTTTCTGGGCCTGGCGGCGAAATTCCCGCAGGCCCGGTTTGTCTGGGTGGGCGGCCGTCCGGTCGACGTGCAGATATGGAAGGGACGGGCCGCCAGCCTACCCAACGTTACCTTTACCGGGTTTGTGCCGAATGAACAGATACCGCTCTACCAATCTGCGGCGGACGTATTGCTGATGCCTTATGGCCGGGCGGTCACCACTTCCAGCGGCGGGAATACGGCCGAGATTTGCAGCCCGATGAAAATGTTCGAATATATGGCTGCCGGTCGCGCCATCCTCTCCAGTGATCTGCCCGTCCTGCGTGAAGTACTGGATGAGACAAAGGCCGTCTTCTGTCCGCTGGAGCAGACTGATGCTTGGGAATCGGCTCTGCGAGGATTACTGGATGATCCGCAAAGGCGGCAGGCCTTGGGCCAGAACGCCCGGAGTGCGGTGGAGCAATACTCCTGGGTGAGGCGTGCGCAACGCGCCCTGGAAGGGTTTTTATGAAATATATCCGTGATATTTTGTGGATTCTGCCAGGCAGCCTGGTGCTGGGTTTGGCGTTCGGCCTGCTCAGCCCGGGAACATGGTGGATAGGCTGGCTGGCATATACGTTGTTGCTGGCTCTTGGTACATGGGGACTGGTATTACTCTGGCGATCGGTTGGAACTGGCGTGGAGCAGAACCGGAACCAGTTGCGCACACTCACGTTGATGTTAATTCTGACGGTACTATTGCGTATGGGATTGGGGATGGCTTTTTCCACAATCCTGCCAGCCTATGGCAATGATACCCAAGTTCAAAAAGCCGGCTACATCTTTCCAGACGCCTACAACCGTGACGTTCAATCCTGGGAATTGGCTTCATCGACTAACCCGCTCTGGCGGGCCTTTGATAGATCTTACAGCACTGACCAGTATGGTGGATTATTGTTTGTCAGCAGTCTGCTCTACCGTTATATCAGCCCGGATGCGCACCGGCCCTGGTTGATCATCTTATTGGCTTCACTGACGGCGGCTTTTGGAGTGGCGCTGGCCTGGAAGGCAGCTGATAAAGTCTGGGGAAGATCCATGGCTTTGGGAGTGGGATGGATATTGGCATTGTTTCCCGAATCGATTTTGCTGGGAAGCTCGCAAATGCGCGAGCCTTTCCTGATCACTTTCGTCGCCATGGCATTCTGGGGAGTGCTGAGCTGGGCGGAAAACCATCGTTCAGCACTGGCCTGGATGATCGGAAGCTTGGTTGGATTGCTGATCTTCAGTCCAGGCATCGCGGTCATAACAATCATCTTGTTGGCTGGCTGGTTCTGGCTGAGCGGAAAAGAAAGGCGCATCCACTGGTGGTTGATAGCAGGATTGGGATTGTTATTGTTGTTGTCATTCTTGTTGCTGACCTGGTCTGTTGGAGGAAGTCTTCAAGTAAAAAGTGGGCCATTGGCAATCTTGGGCAACTGGTTGCAATATGCTATGAAATTTAATGCATCGGTTACTACCTTTTACTCTGGCTGGTTGCAAACAGTTTTCATATCCTTGCCGGAGCCGTTGCATTTTCCATTCATCGTCGCGTATGGAATTGCGCAGCCGGTTTTACCGGCTGTCATTATCGATCCGGGTGTCTGGCCGGTGCGCCTACTGGGCATCCTGCGCGCGCTGGGTTGGTATGCTTTAATCCCTTTCCTGCTTTACAGCCTGAGGCCGATTTGGAAGATGACAGACAAACGCCAGCGCCTGGCATGGCTATGGCTATGGCTGGCAACCTGGATATGGATTGTTCTGGCATCTGCCCGCGCCGGCGGTGATCAATGGGACAATCCGCGTTACCGGGCTATCTTACTGCTTTTTCAAGCCGCCCTGGCCGTTAAAGCCTTCACATGGCAGCGCGCCAATCATGACCGCTGGCTGGGCCGTATTCTTGCAGTGGAAGGAGCTTTTATTATCCTGTTTGGATATTGGTATTTTACTCGTAAAACCGCCCTGCACTTGAAAATATTTAATGTCCTCGAAGTTATGGCTGCCATAATAGTCGTCAGCGTGTCAATCCTTTTCATCAGCTGGTTCCGGGATCGCCGGCAGGCGAAACAGGAAAAAAGATAATGCCTTTGCCAAAGACTAACAAAGGGCAAAGAAGATACTTTTTTTGTACCAGGACCAGTCTTGTGCCGATAGTGGCTTAGGCAAGTGCAGGGGTTCACCTGGCATTTTCCATCCCTTAAAATTTCCGTGAACTGCGCATCGATTAAATTCTTAAGGCTATTCATCCGGAAAGCAAATTAGGCTGCTTGACGTATTTTGATTTGGGTTTATAATTCAACGTCTGAATATTGAAAAGAGGAGAGGATTATGCCCATTGCATTGATTACCGGCATCACTGGACAGGATGGATCTTATCTGGCCGAGTACCTTCTTTCGAAGGGTTATGGTGTGGTTGGCATGGTTCGCCGATCCAGTACCGTAACATTCGAGCGTATCCAGCACATTCAGAACAACATTGATATCGCACAAGGTGACTTGCATGACCAAAGTTCATTGGTAGCTGCCCTTGAGCAATACAAGCCCGATGAAATCTATAACCTGGCTGCACAATCCTTCGTTTTTACATCCTGGAGTCAGGCGGTATTGACGGGTGAGGTAACCGCACTGGGTGTAACGCGCTTATTGGAAGCCATCCGTTCGGTAAACCCCAAAGTGCGCTTCTACCAGGCTTCCTCCAGCGAAATGTTTGGCAAGGTGACCGAAACGCCACAGCGTGAAACAACCTCCTTTTATCCACGCAGTCCATATGGCGTCGCCAAAGTTTATGGGCATTGGATTACGGTCAATTATCGTGAAAGCTATGGCTTGTATACTGTTTCGGGTATTCTCTTCAATCACGAAAGCCCTCGCCGGGGCTTGGAGTTTGTTACTCGCAAGATTTCAGCTGCGGTTGCCAGCATAAAATTGGGATTGACCAAGGATCTTCACTTGGGTAACCTGGATGCCCGCCGCGACTGGGGGTTTGCCGGGGAATATGTTCAGGCAATGTGGAAAATGCTGCAACAGGAAAAACCTGAGGATTTTGTGATTGGTACCGGTGAAACGCATTCCGTACGGGAATTTGCCGACACCGCGTTTAAATATGTTGGATTAAATTATGAAGACTACGTCGTTCAAGATGCCCATTTCATGCGCCCATCTGAAGTGGATGTGCTTATTTCCGATCCTACCAAAGCCCGCCAGAAACTCAATTGGGAGCCGAAAGTAAAATTCCGTGAATTGGTTGAGATGATGGTAGAAGCCGATCTGAAACGGTTGAAGGATACGCTTTAGGTTTCCATGAATATCCCAACTGAAACAGCGCGCGAATTGGCACTGCTTGAGCATATCGAAAGCAATCCGGATGTGACCCAGGCCTCCCTTGCCACCCAGCTTGGCGTGGCAGTAGGAACAGTTAACTGGCACCTCAAACGTTTGATTGAAAAGGGATATATCAAGATAAAGCGCGCCGAGCGAAAGAAGTTGCGCTATATCATTACACCGGAAGGCATCGCTTTGCGCACCCTCCTCACTGTGGATTATATAGAGCAGCAATTTCTGCTTTATCGAAACACGCGCCAGCGTGTCCGTGAGCATCTGGAACACATAAAAATTGCCGGTTATGCAGAGGCATCCATTCGGGGCGAGGGTGACGTAGCCGATATTTGCCGGCTTTCCTGCCTGGAGCAAGGCGTGGCCATTACCACGGATATTAAAGCACCGGTACTCGAAATTGTCGGTTTGAAGGTGTTATTGCACCTGGATGGCATCCATGAGTGACAAGAAGCATTTCCTTATTACTGGAGGAGCAGGTTATATCGGTTCCCTGCTGACATCGGAATTGTTGCGAGCCGGAAATTACGTCACCGTGGTGGATAATCTCCTCTATGGCGGCGAGAGCCTGATGGGTTTTTTGGCCCATCCGGATTTCCACTTTACCAAGGCCGATGTAACTGAACCGGGGTCAGTTCGGCCGGCTTTAAGCCGCGATTTGCCGAAGCCGGATGCCGTCGTACACCTGGCAGGTATCGTTGGTTTTCCAGCCTGTCAGGCTATTGGAAGGCAGGCGGCCTGGAGGCACAATGTCGAGGCGGTAAAGCGTGTGTACGAGCAAGTATCAGATCTGGGGGCTGCCAGATTCGTGTTTGCTTCCACTTACAGCACCTATGGCCCCTCGGTGGATGGGAATCCGGTAACCGAGGAGTCACCGCTTACTCCGCAATCGCTTTATGCCGAAACCAAGATTGCAGCCGAAGAATTTCTGCTGGCGCAAAAAAGTGCTGTCTCTGCACCACTCGTCTTTCGCCTGACTACCCTGTATGGAATTTCGCCACGGACGCGTTTCGATCTGGTGGTAAACCAATTTGTTCTGGATGCATACACCAGGCGCGAGCTCATCATTTACCAGCGTGGCTATTCACGTTCATTTATCCATGTGCGGGATGTTGTACGTGGCATCATTGCAGGCCTGAATGCGCCGGATATGGCGGTGCGCGGTCAGGTGTTTAACCTGGGCACTAAGGACGGTAATTACACCAAAGACGAAATTGTTGGTCTGGTCATCAAGCGGCTGCCGGAAACGGTGGTCACCTATAAAGACCTGACATTTGGCGGCGATATCCGCGACATCTCCATCTCATTCGATAAAATCCACCGCGAGTTGGGGTTTAATGCGCAAATGACCGTAGATGATGGTGTGCGTGAAGTTGTCCATACCCTGCGGACAGGTATCATTCGCAATCCGCAAGATGAAAAATATACCAATGCTCGATTTATTGTCCAATAATCCATGACAGACAACTTCTGGAATAATAAAAGAGTGCTTGTTACCGGAGGCGCGGGATTTCTTGGATCATTCCTGGTGGAGAAATTGATCCAGCTCGGCGCAGCGGATATTCTGGTTCCGCATATTGAACATTACAATCTTGTCGATCGCGAGGATATCCGCCGTCTCCTGGGTTTTGCATTAGCCTCACCCGAGAAACGGCCCTCTCATCTTCTTCCGATGGGCTTCAAACCCTCCGCACTTCCAATTTTCAAACCTTCTGACTTGGTGATCATTCATCTGGCCGCACGGGTTGGCGGTATCGGTGCTAATCGTGAGCACCCGGCGGAGTTCTTTTATGATAATTTAATGATGGGTGTCGAACTGATGCACCAGGCCTGGCAATTTGGCACTGGCAAATTTATTGCGCTGGGAACGGTGTGCGCCTATCCGAAATTTACTCAGGTACCCTTTCATGAAGACAATTTGTGGGATGGTTATCCGGAAGAGACCAATGCGTCGTACGGCCTGGCGAAGAAGATGTTGCTTGTCCAGGCCCAAGCGTATCGCCAGCAGTACGGATTTAATGCCATCTTTCTCCTACCGGTCAACCTGTACGGGCCGCGTGATAATTTTAACCTGGCTTCTTCGCATGTCATCCCGGCCTTGATTCGCAAGTGTCTCGAAGCCCGGGAACAAGGCCAGCAGGAAATCATCGTCTGGGGCGATGGTTCCCCGACGCGCGAGTTCCTGTATGTGGAGGACGCGGTTGATGGAATTCTGCGTGCCTCTGAAAAATATGATGGGCCTGACCCGGTCAACCTGGGTTCCGGTTTCGAAATTTCCATCCGAGATCTGGTAGAGATGGTTGCCCGCCTGACCGGTTTCAACGGCAGGCTGGTCTGGGATACCAGCAAGCCCAACGGCCAGCCGAGGCGAGGCTTGGATGTCAGCCGGGCCGAGAGACTGTTTGGTTTTCACGCCGGTACGCCGTTTGAGGATGGCTTGCGCCGGACGATAGCATGGTATCAAGAGCAATTTAAATAAGATGTTGAATACGGAAACGGTTGACCTTGAAATCGAACAAACCGATCCTGATGACTGGGACATGGTCATTGGTCCGAAGCGCAATTTGCTTGACCTGCGCTTGCGCGAGTTATGGCATTCGCGGGACTTGATCATGTTATTTGTGCGGCGGGACTTCGTTTCGGTCTATAAGCAGACGATTCTTGGGCCGCTTTGGTACCTGATTCAGCCGCTCTTGACGACTATAGTATTCACGGTCATCTTTGGAAATATTGCCAAGCTACCTACGGATGGTCTGCCGTCCTTCATGTTCTACATGTCCGGAACGGTGATCTTTACTTATTTTGCCAGTAGCCTGTCCAAAATCTCGGATACGTTTGTGGCAAATGCCAACATGTTTGGTAAGGTTTATTTTTCCCGTCTGGCGGTACCGGTGTCCATTTTGATTTCCAGTCTGATTGCTTTTGCAATTCAATTCGGATTCTTTCTTCTGTTTATGGTTTATTTTTACCTGCGCGGAACGCAGCTGCATCCGAACTGGTGGATTCTCCTCACTCCGGTGCTGTTATTTATTATGGCTGGATTGGGTCTTGGATTTGGCATTATCGTTTCCGCTCTTACCACCAAATACCGTGATCTGCGTTTCCTGGTGCAATTTGGTGTGCAACTATTGATGTACGCCACGCCGGTTATTTATCCGCTTTCATCCATGTCTCCTAAATATCAGGCATTAATCCGGTTGAATCCGCTGACATCCGTCATCGAAGCTTTCCGATTTGCCTATCTGGGCTCAGGGTCGGTCGATTTTGTCCAGTTGGGTTACAGCTTTGCCATTATGCTGGTCGCAATCATGATCGGCGTGGTGGTTTTCAATCGGGTTGAAGCGACATTCATGGATACGGTATGAGCAGAAATGTCATCCGCGTTGAGAATATATCCAAGACCTACCGTCTGGGTCAGATCAGTGCGGGCACGCTTACGGATGATATCAAGGTCTGGTGGGCGAAAGCGCAGGGCAAGCCCAATCCTCTGCTCAAGATTGGCCAGGAGGATCATGGAAACCGGGATGAAGAATTCCTGTGGGCGCTCAGGGATGTCAGTTTTAATGTAGAACAGGGCAGTGTGTTGGGCATTATTGGCCGCAATGGAGCCGGGAAAAGTACGGTACTCAAAATTTTATCGCGCGTTACGGCCCCTACCAGCGGGTATGTCAAGGTAAAGGGTCGGATTGCCAGCCTCCTGGAAGTAGGGACAGGATTTCATCCTGACCTGACCGGACGTGAAAATATTTACCTGAATGGTGCAATCCTTGGAATGAAACGGGTGG